>Ga0209167_10000751_pt1 | contig 21665 bp, 13 predicted proteins | sample Coa_R1_9_FD_187154 | JGI IMG/M metagenome (GOLD analysis project Ga0209167, IMG submission 187154) | Surface soil microbial communities from Centralia Pennsylvania, which are recovering from an underground coalmine fire - Coalmine... | ecosystem: Environmental > Terrestrial > Soil >... | reverse complement strand
TTGAGCTTCTAACTGCTTGAGATCCCAATAATCGCGCCAAGCAGCGATCTTTCCATTGCGCAATTCAAATATTCCCATACAGGGCACACTGATCTGCTTGTTCCCGACCCTGAAATGATCGACACGCTCAGTCATCACCACATCATCGTCGGCTACAATGTGATGTATTTCCCATGGTAGGGCAGCCATTTGGGCTGCACCACGCCGCAAGGTCTCTCGAATCGCGGCACGACCTTCAACAGGCTGCCAGGGTGAATTCCACCAAATCGCATCGTCCGTAAAATAGCTAGCAAACTCGTCAGGGTCGGCCCGCACGCAAGCCTCGATAAACTGACGAATGAATACGATTTTCTCAGCGTTTTCCAACGGGTGGCCTCCAAAATCTCTCTTCGGATATTACACGACGTTTTGGGCGTATCGTCGGCACTCTTACCTTACCGGATTATGGTAGGGTGGTCCGTCACCGGTCAACCAACGCAGTCGATTACTATCAATTTTACGAATTAGCACTCTTTTGCGATAATTTTTAGACTGATTTCTGATGCGGCCCGACAAACCCACAACCTTTGTACCTGAAACCGGGTCTGAGCTAACAGCTCCAGTGCCAGCGCCAAAAGGGGCAAAATTGGCCGTACCGGGCTTCTACTTTGTGTCCGCCTTTATTTTCCTCTCCGCTGCGGCCATGACCGCCTGGTTTAATCGCACGATGTCGATGACAATGCCCATGCCCGGCGGATGGCGCATGAGCATGATGTGGATGGAGGTTGCTTCGGGGTCGCCTGGACAGCTCGTGGTGTTCATTGTCATGTGGGTATCAATGATGGTTGCGATGATGCTTCCATCCACTTTGCCAATGCTGCTGCTGTATCGTCGCGTTGCTCGATTCCGTGGCGATTCATATCTGAGTTTTCGCGTATGGCTAGTCGGAGCGGGCTATTTTGCTGCGTGGGCTGGCTTTGGCGGCGTAGTCTGTCTGGTTGGCGCGCTGGTCTCGCGTATGGCTATGGCCAGCACGCACGTGAGCCAGACCATACCTGTCGTATGTGGTTTAGCTTTGATAGCCGCCGGAGCATATCAGCTTACGCCTTGGAAGAGCGCCTGCCTGCGGCACTGTCAAGACCCTCTTTCGCTGCTTTCGCACCATCTAGGCGGACGTGCCCAAAGCGCCTTTAAACTGGGCCTGCACCACGGCGCCTACTGTACCGGTTGCTGTTGGGGTCTAATGCTCATTCAGCTCGTGCTGGGCGTCATGAACATTTATGTCATGGTCGCAATTGCGCTAGTCATCGCCTTGGAGAAGCTCCTGTCCAGCGGGGCCCGCCTGGCACAGTGGACTGGAATTGCAGCAATTTTGATCGGTACGGTTCTTGCTGGAGTCTCGGTGCATGAACTGCACTGGATACTTTGAAGCCGCAGTCAGGCTGAGGTACAATCCCTTCGCTTAAATCAGCTCGAGGGTACTTATATGTCATCGGCCAAAGCCACACCTCCCGTCACTTGGAATTATCGCGCCGACATTCTCACCGCTTGCAACTGCGATTGGGGGTGTCCGTGCAACTTCAACGCGCGCCCGACTCTGGGCTTTTGCGAAGGAGGATGGGCATTGAAAATCAGCGAAGGGCGATGCGGAGATGTCAGTCTCAACGGAGTCGGTTTTGCCTTCATGGCGAAGTGGCCACGAGCAATTCACGAAGGCGAGGGCACGGCAAAGATATGGATTGACAGCAATGCCAATCCTGAGCAGCAGGAGGCAGTGGAGCAGATTCTGAAAGGCAAGCTTGGTGGACCCCCGTGGATTATCTTCGCAGCAACCATTGATCGCTGGTTGGATACAGCCGTGAAGCCACTGCAATGGGAATTAAATGGCGCGCGCAGCCGCCTCAACTTCGGGGACGAATTGCGAATGACCATGGAGCCAATGAGAAATGCTGTGAACGGAAAAGAAACGCCGGCCAAGATCGTTTTGCCGGAAGGCCTGGTTTGCAAAGAACTGAACATGACGTCATCGGAGACTTTCTCAGTTTTTACCGCAGGACTCAAGTACGCCTGGGCGGGAAAGATGGCCTGGTACGGCACGGTTGAACACAAATCATAAGAACGTCCTTGTCCCAAGCTTACGTTCGGGCAGCGGCACGTTACGTGCTTCTTCGGAATTGCTTGCTGGGACGGGGTAGGCTTGAGACGCCGCACTCTTCTAGCGAGTGCCGCGAGCAGCGTGCGCTGTCGTCTGGCTTGCGTGACGAATCGCAGAACATCCAGTGCTCGCTACCCTCCGACGTAAGAGTGGCCGCTGCTCGAACTCGTGTATTGAGGATTTCTGTCCTGACTCCGGAACGCATCTCGATTTTCCAAAAAACATAAGATTCTACTCTGCGCAACTCGGTTGGCGGATGGTCGGCAACCCTTATCCAATCGTTAAGGTAAGGGTTGCCCGTAATCCGATGACGATTCGCTGAACGGCGCGCGAACATCCCATAGGAACGGCGACGCTATAGATTCTTCCGTGGCGAGTTCCTTGAGCCGTCTCGGTAATGCCACGGCTTGACGACGAACGCCTGGGATATCGCAACAGTGCCAGTGCATTCGCGGCTCAATTGCGACGAATGTCTTCATAGCCAACCATTCGCGCGCGTTGTAGGATTGAGTTTTCAGGAGCGGGAGGGTCGATGCAGATTTGGCTACAGGATCTCCGCTACGCTTGGCGAACGCTTGGTAAAAACGTGGCGCTGACCCTGGTGATTTTAGCGTCGCTGGCCATCGGAATCGGCGCCAATTCAGCCATCTTCAGCGTCGTGGATGCATTGCTATTGCGGCCCTTGCCCTATCCCGATCCGGGCCGCCTAGCGGCCATATGGTTGCACTCCTCAAGAATCGGGATTTTCCGCGACTGGCCCTCTCCTGGCGAGTACATCGATATTCAAAACCAGAATCACTCCTTCGAGCAGATGGCGCTTGCGCAAAGCCGTCTCTTCACTCTTACGGGCCGCGAGCAGCCGGAGCGCGTCGAGGTCCTGCGCACGCAATCGAGCCTTCTAAAGATGTTCGGCGCGAAGGCCCTGCTTGGCCGTCTGCTTTTGCCGGAAGATGACGCACCCGGCCGATCGCCCGTGGCAGTTCTTAGCTATCAGGCCTGGCAGCAGCTGTTTGGTTCCTCACCGCGCATCGTCGGGCAGAGCATCGTCCTCGATGGAAGTCCGTTCACGGTGGCGGGAGTTTTGCAGCGCGGCTTTGTGCTGGACTCGGAAGTGCTTCCCGCGGAAGGACCCATGGATAAAGTGGATATTTTTGTGCCTTTACCCTTGGGACCCGATGCCGAGCAGCGCAGGGGCGACGAAAACTACAATATTGTCGTGCGCCTCAAGCGCAACGTTTCCTTGCGCCAAGCGCAAGCCGACATTGACATTATCGCCGCCCGTATCCGCAAGAAGGACGGGCGAGACAGCAGCTTTGGCATGGATGTGATCGGTCTGCAGGACCAGGTGGTCGGAGACGTGCGGCGGTCGCTGCTTGTGCTGCTCGGCTCCGTCGCCCTTGTCCTGCTCATCGCCTGCGCCAACGTTGCCAATCTTCTCCTGGCCCGCGCTGCCGGCCGGGAAAAAGAAGTCGCCATCCGCACCGCCCTGGGCGCAAGCCGGCAGCGTATTGCGCGGCAGTTGTTGACCGAGAGCGTTCTGTTGGGACTGCTCGGCGGAGCCGCTGGGCTGCTGGTTGCACGAATCAGCCTTTCCTTAGTTCGCGCCATGAATCCCGGCAACATTCCTCGGCTTGGGGACATTCGAATCAACGGCGCCGTCCTGGCATTCACATTCGCCATCGCGCTCGGGACGGGCATTCTCTTTGGCCTGGCCCCGGTCTGGCGCGCGCTCAAGGTAGACCTGAACTCCTCTCTCAAGGCTGGAGGCCACAGTGGACAAACTGACGGTGGCTTGCACATCAAGCGCCATCGTTTGCGCGGATTGCTGGTTGTTTTCGAGCTGTCGCTTTCTCTTATGCTCTTGATCGCTGCTGGGCTCCTCGTCCGCAGCTTCGTCCGCTTGCAGAACGTGGCTCCTGGGTTTACCACCGACCACGTGCTGACCATGGAGGTGGCCGTCAACGATCCGAAATATCACCAGGATCAAGCCCTCGCGAACTTCTACCGCGAAATCGACGCTCGCATCTCCCGCTTGCCGGGCGTCGTGGCTGACGGCACGGTTTCAGCACTTCCGCTGACAGGGTCAGTGGGATGGGGAGGCATTCAGGTCCAGGGCTACACGCCGCCGCGGGGACAGGAGCTGCAAGTTGATTTGCGCACCGCAAGCGTGAACTATTTCAGGGCTATGCAAATTCCGCTCATCGCGGGCCGCTTCTTTACGGAGGAGGACACGCTAGAGCGGCCACAGGTCGCCATCATTGACCAAAAGTTCGCGCAGCGCTTCTGGCCGAAGAATGACGCTGTCGGAAAACATCTGTGGTTCGATCCGAAGAAGCCTATCACCATCGTCGGCGTCGTTGGAATGGTGAAACAATATGGTTTGGGAACCGAGGGAAAAATCGCCGTGTACTTTCCTCAGCTGCAAGGGCCTGACCGGGGCATGTTTCTGGTGGCTAGAGCCTCCTCCGACAGGGCGGATCTTGCCACCTCGATTACCCGTGAAATCCACTCGGTGGATCCCGGAGCCGTCGTTTACGGAATTCGCACGATGAAGGATCTGTTGTACGAATCGCTTGCGCGTCAGCGTTTTTCGGCCACAATGTTGGGCGCATTCTCCGCTTTCGCCCTGCTGTTGGCTGCTGTCGGGCTCTATGGTGTGCTGTCTTATCTGGTTTCTCGGAGCACCCACGATATCGGTATCCTGCTCGCGCTGGGGGCGAGCCGCGGGAACATTATTGGCCTGGTGGTGCGCCAAGGAATGCAATTGACGTTGATCGGCATTCTGGCGGGGCTCGCGGGAGCGGCTGTACTGACTCGCGTAATTAGTAGCCTGTTGTTCGGGGTTAGCGCCCTGGACGCCGCCACATTCGTGGCCGTGCCCGCGTTGCTGGCTGCGGTAGCTTTTGCCGCCACGGCTATACCGGCGTGGCGAGCTACGCGCGTCGATCCCATGGTCGCCCTCCGAGAAGAATAGCCATGCGCGTGTGCGTTTCGTCTATTTAGTTTCTTCTCGGCGCGGCTCTAATTCAGGAAATTTAAAGATCGCGTGCTCCCATGCCGATAACCGAAGGATAGCGAACGATTCGTCAGCAACCCTTCCCTTAGCGGATCAGGGAAGAGTTGCCCGTAATGCGTCCACTGAGGTCGCTGTGAAGAAATCAGTGCTGTGAATCCGGCGCCAGCAGGAGGATCTTCCCAATGCCGCTTTTCTCCCCTAGCACATGTGCTTCAGCCGCATCACGCAACGGCATCCGGCGACCAATAGGCAGAACGAACTTGCCATCGCGCACGTCATCGGCAAACTCGCGCACCTTGGATGGATCGGGCTGTGCGCGCACGCGCGTAATCTTCATTGTCGGATTTTGGGCCGCCGCGCTTTGCGGCAATACAGCGGTGTAGCCAAAGGAGCCGCCCTGCTTTACCTTCGCGATCAGCTTGGCTGCAACCTCACCGCCAACGGTATCCGCAATTGCATCCACTAGCCGGAATTTCTCAATCGCATTATCGTCATCAATCGCGAGTACGTCAGAGACACCGAGGGAGCGGGCGTCATTCAGTTCTTTCGCGCGGACACCTGCAATCACCTGCGCGCCTATCTTCTTCGCTGTGTGGACTGCCGCGCGCCCTACACTGCCAAGCGCTCCCGTGATCAGAACAACCTGTCCCTTTTTCACGTCTGTCGCAAGGCGTACAAGCTGGTCCCCCGTGAGGGAAATCAACGGGATCGCCGCCGCGTCCGCTAGGTCCACGCCATCCGGCAGATGGGTCACGTCCGAATCGCCCACTGCCACCAACTCGGCATAGGTCGCGTTGGATAGTGCAAGAACGCGGTCGCCGGCCTTGAAGTGCTTCACATTTGCGCCCACCGCCCGTACGATGCCACTCACATCGCGGCCCAGAATTGCCGGAAACGACAACGGAGAATCCTTCTGGCGCATCCCTGAACGCAGTTTCCAGTCGATCGGATTAACGCTCGCAGCGGCTGCCGCGATCAGTACCGTACTTCCACTAATCTGCGGTTCGGGAACGTTGTCTTCAAATTTCAGCTTCTCGGGACCGCCGTACTCATGCAGCACGACTGCCCTCATTGTGTATCTCCCAGAGCTCCAGGCATATTCAGCCTCAAAATCAGATGCACGCGAGCCGACTCGCGTCTCAACGGGATAACTTCCAGCTTGCCCGTGACTCGCCAAGAACCAAGCGGACTACAGGTGCGGATAATCAGCTACAGAGCAAGTAGCTTCACCGATCCATCGGCACTACGACCTTGCCCGCATACGGTACGAGCTTTGTTCCTCTGAAAAGAACTTTAGTTATTTCTTCAGCAGCGCCGGCCAGTTCGTCACCAGCGTCAGCGGAGAAGAATGATCTGTCGGCAGCGAATTGATTAAGAAGCGGCCATCGGGTGCGACGTCGTACTGGAAGAGATCGAAATTGGGAGCGACGACACGGGTCTGAAAAAGCTCCCGGGGCGCGCTCGCGGCACCAGTACGGGAATCAAAGTTGACGGCCATGAGTTTCCGGTCGGGCTGAAGATAGAAAATCTGTTTGCCGTCATGGCTCCAGCGGGGTTGGGAGTCGTCGCCATTGGAAATCTGGGTTCTTGGGCCTGGGCCGGGAAACGGCTGAACGAATATCCCGGCGGATGCGATCCATTTGCCGTCCGGAGAGAATTGGCCTTCGGCCGTAGCGGATTCGAATTGCGTGACCTTGTGGGTCTTAGCGGAGTAAATCGCCAAGGAAGGATACCCCTTGTCGAACTGCATGAATGCCAAGTGGCCATCCGGCGACCAACCACAGGGCACCACGCGACTTCCTGTCACCAAGACCTTGGGAGGGGCCGAGCCGTCCACAGGGATATCCTGAATGGGAACATCGGCGCCACGCTCCGCCCCATAACTGATTCTCTTGCCATCGCGGGACCATGTGGGAACTTCGTCCTTGCCGCCGTCGGTCAGGCGAGTGCTGATGCCCCGCTGCAGATCAAAGACACGAATGAAGTATTTGCCATTGAGGCCGTCATCAGAAGAGACAGCTAGGGAGCGCCCGTCAGGAGAAATAGCAGGATCCTTGTAGCCTATGCCGGGAATTTGGGACAACTCCTTGCCGGTGGGGCTGTACCAAACGAGCCGCGAAGGCGAGTCCGTAGCAGACTGAAAGACAAGCACACCGTTCTGCGAGGCGGAGAAGCCTGCCTCAGAGAACCCCGGATGCTTTTCCAATTCTTCGGAGGCGACAGGAACGGCGGGCCCGGTAGTCTCAAGTGTAACAGGATCGAAAGGCTGGGCCATGAGGCTGCGGTTGTGGACGTAGAGCAAGTGGCCGGAAGCAAACATGACGTTCCCTGACAGTTCCGAGGAGACGAGCTTAATCTTGTCCGAATCAAGTGAGCCGACGTAGATGCCATTCTGCTGGGGGTCACCAGGGCCGCTCCAGTCCACGAAATACAGGAAATGCCTTCCGTCGGGCAGAAAAAAAGGCCAACGGCAGGCCTGACCGCTGTGCGGCGGAACTCTAGTGATAGGAGTGGCTGCGCCGCCCGAATCGGAAATGCGGAATAGCGGACCGCCGATATCGGGCGCGAATACTATGGTCCCGTCGCGGTTCCAAGTGCCCCCGCGGCCCCGGCGGGCGTCAGCGAGTACCTCCACGGTGCCGGCGAGAATGTCTGCAATCTTTAGCTTCCTTGCCGCGAAGAAGCCAATCCTGCGGCCGTCCGGCGACCAGAAAGGGAATTCCGCGTTGGTGGTACCACTGAGCTGCTGCGCGCTGGGGGCAGTGAGAGAATGCACCCACAGAGTGTCCTGACCGTCGGAGCCGAGGGCCACGAAGGCCAAACGAGTGCCGTCGGGCGAAATGGCGAAGTTGTACGGCTCGAATGTAGAATCTGAGGGCGGCAGAAGCGAAGAGCGCACAGCGTTCATCGCCTGCGGCTTGCGATGGAACCAGCCCGCGGCAAAGGCAATGGCGGCGAAAAAGCAAATTGCGGCCACGCTCCACGCTAGAACTTGCGAAAATTTTGGCCGCGCGGCCAGCGGTCCCCCAACGCCTGTCTGTGAACCCGCATCCCGAATCCATTCCAGTTGCAGCTTGAGGTCGTGCGCCGACTGGAATCTCTCATCCGGGTCTTTCGCCAAACAAATTCTCACCGTGCGGTCCAGCGCTAGCGGCGACATTGGCTGCAACGTCGAAATCGGCGGCGGCTCGCGCTCCAGTATCGCTGCAATCACGCTCGCCGTCGTTTTCCCCTCGAACGCGCGTTTCCCCGTGGCCATTTCGAACAGTACCGCGCCAAACGAAAAAATATCGCTCCGCGCGTCCGCCTCTTTCCCTTCCATCTGCTCCGGCGACATGTACTGAAACGTCCCAACGATCGTGCCTTCCGCCGTAACCGGCGTCGTTTTCGCTGCGGGGTTCAGCGATTGCGTCAAACTGGAAAGCATCGGCGCTCCTCCGCCGCCCGCCGCTTTCGCCAATCCAAAATCCATCAGCTTCGCGCCCGACTTCGTCAGCATGATGTTGCTTGGCTTCAAGTCGCGATGCAAAATTCCCTGGCGGTGCGCTTTCTCCAGCGCGTCGGAGATTTCAATTCCGATGCGTAGCAGGTCCGCCGTCGGCAGCGGGCCTTTCTCCAAACGCTTGGCCAACGTCTCGCCTTCGAGAAGCTCCATCACCAGAAAATCGGTGCCGTCCTGCTGGCCAATGTCGTGCAGCGTGCAAATGTGCGGATGGTTGAGCGAAGAAACCGCGCGAGCTTCGCGCTCGAATCGCTGGCGCGCGTCGGCTTTCTCCGTCAAATGCTGCGGCAAAATCTTGATAGCCACATCGCGCCCCAGCCGCGTGTCCCGCGCGCGGTACACCTCGCCCATGCCGCCGGCGCCGATAGCGCCGGTAATCTCGTACGGCCCGAGTTTTGCTCCGGTTGTCAGCATCATTGCTTTTTCAGCAGCGCCGGCCAGTTTGTCACCAGCGTCAGCGGTGCCGCGTGGTCCGTTGGCAGCGAGTTGATAAGGAATCGCCCGTCTGGTGCGACCGTGTATTGCCACTTGGCAATTCCCGGCATGATGCGAGTTTGGAAAATCACGTGCGGCGTTCCCGCAACGCCTTTCTGCGGATCAAAGCTTGCTGCCAACAGTTTTCTGTCCGGTTGGATATAAAAAATTTCCTTGCCATCGTGGCTCCAAACCGGCTGGCTTCCGCCGGCATTCGAGACCTGAATACGTGCCCCAGGACCGGGAAAGGGCTGCACGAAAATTTGACCGCTCTCATAGGTCACCCATTTGCCGTCTGGCGAGAACTTGGACTCCGCCCCAATCGCGAACTGGCTGATTGCTCGCCGACTCATAGAGTAGACCTTGATGGCGGGATGCCCCATCTCTGGGACCACGAAAAGAAGGAAGCGGCCGTCCGGAGAGCAATCGTCGGGCGACACCGTTGGGCCTTTCACAAGTATCCGCGGCGTGCCCGCTCCATCAGCGGCCGCCTCGTCGATGCCTTGTGTTTGGCCTGGGCCGGTGGAATACAAAACGCTTTTGCCGTCACGCGACCAGATCGGGAACTCTTCATCGCCGCCCTCGGTCAGACGCGTGCTGATGTTGCGCTTAAGATCGTATATGCGAATGAAATGTTGGCCGTTCCCCAAATCGTCGGAAGCCACTGCAAGCATTTGCCCGTCAGGAGATAGCTGAGGATCGCGATAGCCCGCCTCGGGTAGTTGCCCCAGCTCCTTTCCCTTCGGGTCGTACCAAACAAGCTGCGATGGCGAGTCCGCCGCGGACTGAAAAACCAGCACGCCATTTTGTGATACAGAAAATCCTGAATTATGCAAAACCAGCAAATCTTCTATCTCCTGATCCGTGAGGGGCACGGCAGGCCCCGTTGCATCCAGCCGCTTCGTGTCAAACGGCTGCGCCATCAGCCTGCGGTCCTGCACATAGAGAACATCCCCGGCAGCATACTGAACACTTCCTGTAACGTCCGGAAAAATAATTTTGCTCTGGCCAGAATCAAGAGAACTCACATAGATTCCGTTCCCTGGCGAATCGCCGGCACTACTCCAGTTCACAAAATAAAAAAAGTGCTGTCCATCCGGCAGAAAGAACGGCCAGTGAAGCGACTGATTCGTATCCGGATGGGGCATTCTCGTGACGTCAACCGGCACGCCGCCAATGTCCGCGACCCGGCTCAGCGGCCCTTGAAGTCGGGGCGCAAATAGAATTGTGCCGCTGCTGTTCCACGTGCCCCCAAATGATTCCGCAAAATTAAGGTCGCAAAGAGATTGCGTCGTTCCACCCTCGATGTCCACTGCCTTGAGTCGCATGTCCGCGGCGAAGCCGATGCGGCGGCTGTCCGGCGACCAGAATGGAAACGATGCTCCTTCTGTACCATTCAGCTGCTGCGCATTGGCCGCGGAGAGCAAGCGCACCCAAAGCGTGTCTTTGCCATCGGGGCCCAGCGCGACAAAAGCCAAGTGCCTTCCATCCGGCGAGATTGCAAAATTGTATGGTTCGAACGCGAAGTTTGCTGGCGGCAGAATCGATGACCGCACCACCTCCATCACTTCCGGTTCACGAAAGAGCGAGCGCGCTCCAAAACCAATCGCTGCCATAAGGCAAACCGCCGCAACTGCCCAGGGCAGCGCCCGCGCCCACTTACTTTGTGCCGGTGCTACCGCTCGCGCCGCAAGCTCCGGTGACGCCGCGCCACTGAGCGCCTCCTCAAGCGCAATTCGCGCGTCGCCGATGGATTGGAGGCGCTGGCGCGGCTCCTTTTTCAGGCAACGCTGTAACAATTCGCGAATGCGCGGCGGCGTGCCGCTCGGAAGTCTCTCCCACTCCGGCTCGGCCCGTATCACCGCTGCCAGCGTGTCCGAAGTCGTCTCGCCGCTGAACAGCCGCTTGCCGCTTAGCATCTCGAACAGCACCACGCCAAACGCCCAAATGTCGCTGCGCCGGTCGGCGTTTTTCCCCCGCGCCTGCTCCGGCGACATATACGCCGCCGTCCCCAACAGAAATCCTGCATGTGTGGCCATCGCGCTCAGCGTCGGCGAATTCTCAACGCTCGTCGCCGAGGCGTCTCCCTCAATCGCTTTCGCCAAACCGAAATCGAGAACTTTCACTTGCCCTTCGGGAGTCACTTTCACATTGGAAGGCTTCAAATCACGATGAATAATCCCGCGCTCGTGCGCGTATTCCACTGCTTCGCAGATTTGCTTGGCAATGGGTAACGCTTCTTCGAGAGGAATCGCACCTTGCTTGACGCGCTCCGCCAGCGTCGGCCCTTCCACCAATTCCATCACCAGCGCGTGCATCGCCCCGGAATCTTCGAATCCGTAAATCGCCGCGATGTTGGGATGATTGAGCGACGCGAGCACTTGCGCTTCGCGCCGCAGGCGCGCCATGCGCTCACGATCAGCGGCAAACGCCTCGGGCAAAACTTTCAACGCCACGTCGCGTCCGAGCCGCGTATCCCGCGCGCGATACACCTCTCCCATCCCGCCCGCGCCAATCGCGGCGAGAATTTCGTAGGAACCTAGTTTTGCGCCGGACGTGAGGAACATAATGCACCGGATTATAGGCCCGTGAGAAGGGCCCTGCAAAATAAACGACCGGTCGCGGACACGGCTTGCGGAAACAATTTGCAGTTTGGCCTTGGCTGGAGGCGGGAGAAACTCGGCGCTTTCCGGGTGTATGGTCGGCAACCCTTCCCTTACCAGATTACGGAAGGGTTGCCCGTCATTCACCCACAAAGGATTGCTTCACTTTGCTGCTCGTTCCCTCTCTTGTGCACGAAGATATGCCTCAATTTCTGTCCGACCTCCGTGTCGCGCCCAATCAGCGGGAGTAGCCCGCCAGAGGATGTCCTTCATATCCAATCTCGCCCCGCGTTCGACGAGGAGCCGGACTACTTGATCATGGCCGCGCCCGGCAGCTTGGTGCAGTGGTGTCGTGTGGGAATGGCCTCCGACCGGGTTGTATCGGTTTGGGTCTTCACCCGCGTCAAGCAACAATCGAACGATCTCGACATGACCAAAATCGGCTGCCAAAGTGAGGGCCAAATGGCGGTCCTTACCGCTGGCGCCCGAAAGCAACTGACGAGCGTCCTTGATGCGCCCCAGAGCTGCTGCCACCGGCAAATCGACTTGAGCGCCGCGCCTAATCAAGGCATTCACGGCTTCCATCTCGCCGTGCAAGACCGTTGCTTGTACAGCGTTGTCAGGATCCGCTCCGTGATCGCAAAGGAGATCAATGAGCGGAAGTTGTACACGACATTCACGCGGTACGCTCCCAGTCGAGACAAGCATGAGCGTGTTGTTCAGTGCGGTTTGGCTGGGGCGGGTATCTAGAATGACCTCGGTCACTTCAACGATGTTCGCCGGCAGAGTGCCATGGCGAACCGGATTCTCCGCCGCGAATTCCAACAACGTTGGATTCTGAAAGTAGTTCCCGCCTTCAAAAACGACGTGGTGATGTACAAGATTCGGATGTTGTCTGAGGTGCGCACGCAAACCAGCTGCGTCACCCGCATCGAGGAGTTCTACGGCACGGCGAAAGGTCATGTTTTCAATTCGTTGTTGGTGCGGCAAATCCAATCGATCGGAGAGGGTCGGTTTTTCGATGTGTCGTTTCAGCCTCGTCCAACTCGGAAACCCGGACTCACGCGCAATGGCGAGTTGGGCATCGCTTAGGCGTAAGTGCGTATTGAAGATTTCGGCATCGGTTGCGGCGGCGAAGCGCGGGTGAAATTCTCGGATCCGATGCGCCGCTGCTAATTCGCGCCGGGCATGATCCCGGAGCAAGTCTTTTGCTTGGTACTTGAGGTGATCGAGGTTGGGCTTGGACGGTAAGGCTCTGACTGGCATGCCGAACTTCCTTTCCCACGCCCGAGGTCCGCATTTAGGGGCAGAAAGTAAGTTCGTGACACGAAGTTGTTTGGATCAGGTGGACTTCTGTCCTTTCCGCGGACCGGATGCGCCCTTTGCGCACCAGTGATGTTAGCACGAGGAGGAGAGGACTCGCCACTACGGTAGAGCCAACTCCTGGAGGGTCGGCAAACAAGAAACTGAGAATTTGATCCGATGACTTCCGGATCGCCCGTCATCCGCGAGGTATCGGGAATGGGCCCAATTGCCGACTCTGCGAGGACATCTGGCTTTCGAGCACATCACGGAACTCCATGGCGCTATCGGCATCCGAGCGCGGTCTTCCGTTGAGGTTGGCACGGGGTTAGTTAGGACGATTATTGGCCCAGCTTGGCGTATTCGGATTTGGTTTGGATGAGGATGGGGATGCTGGGGTCGGCGTGCTGCCAGAGGGCGAGGAAGTCCTGATAGGCGCGGCGGGCGTTGGCAAGAGCGGTGGCGGCGTCGGCACCATGGGCGGATTGGGCTTCGAGGGCGAAGGCGCGGGCGATTTGGAGATGGGCGAGTGCGCCGATGGGTTCATTGAGCACGACGCCGGGGTGATCGAGGATTTTCTGGAACTCCGCAGTGGCGGCAGAGCCATTGTGCGCGGCGAGATATGCCTCACCCCGAACATAGCTCGGGTAAAGGGCGGTGATGATCACTGGACTAGGCGAGCCGAGTTCGTAGGAAGACGCGGGCTGAAGGGCTTCAATTGCTTTCGCCGGATCGCGCTGGTCGAGCGCGATTTCGGCGCGAATTTCGGGGAGGTAATCGAATTTCGCGAGCGTGTCTTCGGGGAACTGCTTGGCGAGGTCGTCGGCGAGGGATTGGCCATGGGTTACGTCGCCGCCGAGGGCATACGCCAAGGCCGCAGCAGAATCGGATGCGCGCCCAAAAAGCTCGCGCGCCTGCGCCAAGCGTCCCGAATACGAGGGGTGAGCCGGATTCACATCTCATCTATCGTCTTCACAAAGTCGTTGAGAAAATGAAGGCGAAGGGCCTTACCTTAAAAGAGGCGCCGACATTGCATCGCTTTCGCAGAACCTTCGCGTCAATGATGATTGGGCATACGGACCTGCAAACAGTTCAAAAATTACTTGGGCACTCCGACATCGAAACCACATCGCGATATCTCGCTCCGGACCAAGAGCGAGCCCGCGTTGGTACCCGGACCGCGTTCAAGGGGATTGGAGAATAGGTCGTCCAGCTCCACTGTTCCCGGATCAATCCGTACGAGGCTTAGGTAGGAGAAAAAGGCGGGGTCAGCGTCTACGGGCTCGGCCGCTTTCCTGTAACACTCTACTACTAACAGTGGGTGCGTCTGCTCAACTCAGCCGATGAACTCCGCGCTTTTCTCGAAGAAAACAAGAACAGGCTGAAATTGAGAAATCCAAGTTAACCGGACGCCCCGCTGTCGCACTGCTACTTTACTTCTCGCACGACTTGCTGACCATCTTCAGGCGCGTCACCGTCAAGTGGCCGTGTTCGGAGTTGTCTTTCTTGATGTCGGCATCGGCAGCGGCATCTTTCGCGTCTTCTTTCATATTGTGGGCCATGGCGTGCGCCACCACGCCGGTGACCGTCACTGTGTGGCCTACATGTTTTGCCAAAGCCACGCGGTTGCTGTGAATCTCCCACGTGCTTCCGTTTTCCCCGGTAAGAGTGAACTCCTTAGCATTGTCGCCCTGCGACAGGCAGCCTGTGATTGTTCGCACCTCCGATTTCGATTTTTGTGCGTTGTTATTGCCGCGGGCGAACCCTACCGAAGCAGTTAACGCTGCGACTGCAATGCAAAGTGCAAGTTTCCTCAGTTTCATTTCTCCTCCTCAGGAGCATCTTATAATTTAAGTCCTGCAAAACCCTTCCGAACTACTTCGTCGTCCGTCTCCGGTTCAGCCCAGCGATCAGCGAGACCAGGAACAGAATCAGGAACAAGTAGAACAACAACTTCGCGATTCCCGCCGCCGCGACCATAAGGCCTGCGAAGCCCAGAATCCCAGCCATGATTGCAATAACCAGAAAAACAATCGCCCACCGCAGCATTTGCTATCTCCGGCTATCGCCGGGCCTTCGAACGTGTTTTCGATCGCTCGCGATTGCGAGATCCTGCCGCGCGACGCGATGAGCTCTTTTTATGCGGCTTTGCACGGCTATTGCGCGCGCGTTTTGGTTTGGTTTGGCTCGCGATTCTTCCGGCAACGTTCCCCAGCGTCGCTCCTACCGTCCGCGCCACGTCGAACAGAATCCCTTCTTCTTTTTGTGCAACACCATGCGTGGAACTTTCCGCCATTTCATCCTCACTGTAATCTCTAAGTCCACTCCAGCCAGGGCGCTTTGCGCCCGCGCTCACAACCGGCCAGCCAGGAAAAGAACCAAAATAATTATGAGAACAAGACCCAGGCCCCCGCTCGGGTAATAACCCCACGACCGGCTATGCGGCCAAGTCGGAAGGCTACCCACCAGCGCAATGATCAGAATGATGGCCAAGATAAGAAGCATGTGTTCCTCCTTGTCTCATCAAATCACTCCTGAGGCATCGCTCCGAACCCTTGCTCGCTTTCTATGCAGTTTCGGGAGCCCACTTGAACCACCAGGCAGGTCCAGCTTCTTTATGCCCTTGTCTATGCGGCGGCTTTGTGCAAGGTTTTTTCAACCGGGCCGCACAACCCGCAGACAATACGCTGCGCGTGACTGGGGGTCTATCGGTGAAAAGCCTTATACTGCGAAGGGGGATTCGTTAAGAGATCGACCACAGCAGCGACGTTCGTGTTTGAGTAAGCGACCAGCGCGCGGTGCGTCAGCGCCGCGCGAATTCAGGACTGTCGGATTTACGAAGCCGATGTGGGTGTTTACAGCGGAGGGAAGACGGGCAAGTACGGCAGCTTGCAGGAATCGCGTCCGAAATCTTGAACTGCCACTGGTCTTGACTCGGCTGGAACTTGTCTCTCCCGAAGACGGAGAGGTGATAGCGTATGAACTAGTGTTGCCTTATCGCAGCGGCGTGCGCATCGGACCATTCGGCGGGATAGATCAATTGTTACCATTCCCACCGTATGACGCAATCTACCGCGAAGCTGCAGTTTCTGGCAGCCCCTTTTACCGATTACTCTGTGCATTTCGTATCTATGATGGAACGACCGACATTCGCCGATGGCTACGGGAACAGTGTCAACAACATATTAAATGGACAAACTCTTAACGGTCAAACAGGTTGCCCGGCGAGTAAGGCCCTGAAGCTTCCACCGAAGCGAACAGAGCGATGAGTCGGCAATGACTCAGGTTGGTTTGGTGGCGAAGTTTCCGGTAACGCGACTTATCGTCCAATTGGATTACGCATTATAAAAGGGCGCCCCTTTTGGAGTAGGTTTTGAGCGCTGACCTCATCCCCTACTGAAAGGAGCACCCTAAATGGACAGTACGAAGTATATCGGCATGGACGTGCACAAGGAAACCGTTTCGATCGCGGTGATGAATTCCGCCGGCAAGCTAGTGGTGGAGTCCATCATTGAAACGAAAGCGGCAACGATTCTGCAGTTTATCCAAGGGCTGCGCGGAAACTTGCAGGTCACATGGGAAGAGGGAACCTGGGCCACTTGGCTGTACGACCTGTTGAAGCCGCACGTCACGAAAATCGTGGTGTGCGATCCACGAAGAAATGCCTTGCTGAAAGAAGGCAACAACTTTGTCACCCTTGATGCGCGCAAGCTGGCCGAGCTGCTACGTGCTGGGCTTCTACGGCCGGTCTACCATGGAGAAAACGGCCTACGAACGCTAAAGGAGTTGTCGCGCAGTTATCTGACGATGGCGCGGTGCGTAGACGGTCGCACCTTCGCAAGAAATGCCCCAGCCCCGGTAGAGAGCCTTGAGCCGATTCATGACGCGCGTGAGATCTTTGCTGATCGGGGCTGGATGCAGCCAAAGCAGTTCTGGCTTCCAGCTCAGGGGGAAGTGTTTTTCGCTTGACATCCCCTTGTATAGGACTTCCGAGCTGCCCGCTACAGAGCAAGTAGCTTCACCGATCCATCGGCACTACGACCTTGCCCGCATACGGTACGAGCTTTGTTCCTCTGAAAAGAACTTTAGTTATTTCTTCAGCAGCGCGGGCCAGTTCGTCACCAACGTCAGCGGTGGCTCGGGGGCCTGCTGGGCGCTCCGGCCGACAATTACGAATTTCTTCCCGTCCGAAGTGACATCGTAGACGCGGATACCACTGAAGACAGGATTGGCCGTGAACAGGGATTGCACCTTGCCTATGACCAAAGTTGACCCCTGTTCGGCAATTTCGGCGGACATGATTTTTTTGTCCGGCGAGAGGTAGAAAAGTTCCTTGCCATCGTGGCGCCAGCGGGGCAAAAATCCGCCGTTGATTGAGACCTGCACCCTCCCACTGCCGTGAGGAAAAGGCACCGCATAGACTTGGTCTTGCCCCGATTCCGCCGAAATGTAAGCCAGCCATTTACCGTCCGGAGAGAGGACTGGCAAGTCCAAGTCAAACTGACTCTGGACGACCGGAAATTCCTTGCGGCCGCCAAAGAGCGGCAGGGCCCAGATCTCTCCGTGCGAACCTGTTTGCACCGCAGTACGGACGAAAATGAGATAGCGCCCGTCGGAGGAGAAAGACGGATTGGTTTCGTTCGCGTCACCGATGAGCAGCGGCGTGGTTTTTCCGGTGCCGTCCGCGGCTTTCTCGTAGAGATGATACATGCCAGTCCGCTCTGACATGAAAGCGACGGCCCTTCCATCGGGCGACCAGGAAGGCGCCACATTTATATCCGCGGAAAAAGTGAGACGGGTCTTAATTCCTCGCGCGAGGTCATACACCCAGATGTCGTCGTTTTGAGTGACCGGTTCCGCCGCAGTGACGGCCAGATTGCTGCCTCCGGGTGAGAGGTTCACCTCCTCGTAGTCGCCGGGTGTGCCCGTTTGCCCTATCTGTTTTCCGCTCCGGTCATACCACAAAAGCTGGGTGTTGACCGGCCCGCTTCCCATCTCGTAGGCGAGAATTCCGTTTTGTGAAACGGTGAAAATGCCTTGCCAGATCGCATTGACGTCCACACGTTCGGCGAGCGGCATGGCCTCGCCGGTCAAGCGCAGGCTGCCGGCATCAAATCGCTGCGCCATCAGCGTGCCCTGGCGAATAAAGAGCAGGTACCCCGGCGGGGCGTAAACGGCGCTGGAATCGCCGCGGACGAGAAGTTTGGGCTCACCGCCGTCGAGTGAAGTGGCATAAGTGGCGCTATTCTGTGAGCTATCGCCGCGAGCATAGAAGAGGAAATGCTTCCCGTCGGGGAGAAATTGCGGCCAGCGGTGCATGGTCTCTTGTAGCGAGGCGTTCAGTTTCGTCACTGGCTGGGGCGTGCCGCCCGAGGCCGGCACGCGGAAGAGCGGAGAGTTAAAGCCAGGGCTGAAGAGGATTGTGCCGTCAGAGCTCCAGGTGCCGCCGCGGCCATGCGAAGCATCGGCGAGGGCAAGGGGCGGCCCGCCCGAAGCGTCAATGCGGTTCAATTTCCCATTCGCGAAGAATCCCAGGTAGTGGCCATCCGGCGACCAAAAAGGAAACGTTGCTCCATCGGTTCCTTCGAGCGGCTGCGCTGTCGCGGAATCGAGCGGCCGGACCCAAAGACGCTGCTTGCCATCCGTGCCGGTGGCCGCAAATGCCAGCCTCTCGCCGTCGGGAGAAAGCGCCGGTGCATCCGCCCCATTTCCGCCGACCGCAAAATTCGTGTTCGCTGGGGGAGAAATTTCCGAGACGACCGCGGGTGCTGGTTTCGGCGCATGCTCGATGTAGCTGCCAACGGCGAATGCAAACCCAACCGCAAGCAAGGCCGCGACAGCCCACGAGATGCGCTCGCGAATTTTTGTGCGCGTATCTGGCTGCGCCGCGATTGTTCCCGCGTCCGGCGCTCCAGACGGCGTTTCGTCAATCGCGATGCGGGCGTCGCCGATGGATTGCAATCGCTGCCGCGGATCCTTTTTCAAGCAACGCTGCAGCAGCTCGGGAATGCGCGGCGGCGTATTCGCAGGCAGCGTGTCCCACTCCGGCTCCATCTTCAGTACTTCCGCCAGCGTGTCGGACGTGGTCTCTCCGGCGAACAGCCGCGTGCCGCTGAGCATCTCGAACAACACCACGCCAAACGCCCAGATGTCGCTGCGCCGGTCGGCGTTTTTCCCGCGCGCCTGTTCGGGAGACATATACGCCGCCGTCCCCAGCAAAAATCCCGCATGTGTCGCCATCGCGCTCAGCGTCGGCGAATTCTCAACTCTCGCCGCCCAGGCGTCTCCCTCAATCGCTTTCGCCAAACCGAAATCGAGAACTTTCACTTGCCCTTCGGGAGTCACTTTCACATTGGAAGGCTTCAAATCACGATGAATAATCCCGCGCTCGTGCGCGTATTCCAGCGCTTCACAGATTTGCTTGGCAATCGGCAAAGCTTCATCGAGGGGAGTGGCGCCTTGCTTGATGCGTTCCGCCAGCGTCGGCCCTTCCACCAACTCCATCACCAGCGCGTGCGTCGCGCCGGAATCTTCGAATCCGTAAATAGCGGCGATGTGCGGATGATTCAGCGAAGCGAGCACTTGCGCTTCGCGCCGCAAACGCGCCATGCGTTCCGCGTCGCGTGCAAAGGCCTCGGGTAAAACTTTCAGTGCCACTTCGCGCCCAAGCTTGGTGTCCCGCGCGCGATACACCTCCCCCATCCCGCCCGCGCCAATCGCGGCGAGAATTTCGTAGGAACCTAGTTTTGTGCCGATTGTCAGCATTACTGTTTTTTCAGCAGCGCCGGCCAGTTGGTGACCAGCGTGAGCGAGGGAGATGCCTGCTCCCCTGCCTGCCTGATGACAACGAACTGTTTTCCGTCAGCGGTAGCGTCGATGGCCCGGCCGTAGACGCCGCCCAGGACGTTGGCCTGGGATAAGGGCGTGGGCTTGCCGACTGTCAAGCTCGATCCCTGCTGCGTAATCTGCACAGACATGATGAGCCTGTTGGCGAGAGAGTAGTAGAAAAGCTCCTTGCCGTCGCGGCGCCATTTCGGCGCGTAGACGTTGTCGGTCGAGACCTGCCAGCGAGTACCTCCGCCGGAAAAGCGTTGTATGTACAACTGAGGGGTTCCTCCCTCAGGAGAACCATAGGCCAGCCACTTCCCGTCCGGAGAAAGGGCATGGAAGTTCATGGAGAACGCGCTTTGCAGTATCGGAAAAGGTTTCCGATCTCCGAACATCGGCATAGCCCAAATTTCCACATGTGAGCCCGGAGCGTTTGCGGCACGGTTATACACGAGAAAGCGCCCGTCTGCCGACCATTCGGGGCCAAACTCATCGGCGTCGTCGGCCACGATCGGCTGGGTTTTTCCGGAGCCGTCGGCAGTTATTTCGTAGATGTGAGACATGTCTCCCCTGATGGCGGTGAATGCGATTCTTTTACCGTCGGGAGACCAAGCAGGATCGGAAGCGTTTTGGGATATCGTGAGCCGAGTCCTGATGTCTCGGATAAGGTCGAAAACCCAAATGTTGTTGCCCTCGCTCCCCGCCACGGTCACGGCCAGTTTGTTCCCATCCGGCGAGATGCTCACGTCCGCATAATTGTCCGTGGTTCCCGTCTGTCGCAAATGTTTGCCGCTCCGGTCAAGCCACAGAAGCTCGGAATTTCCTGAAGATAGGGTTCCACGGTTGTATACCAGAGTGCCGTTGTCAGAGAGCGCGAGCATGCTGTTCCACACGATGGAGTTTTCCAGTGCGCTCTCGGACAGGACTCTGGCAGGGCCGGTCAGCAGCAGGTTTTCTGCGTCAAATCGTTGCGCCATGAGCGTGCCCTGCCGGACAAAAAGCAGATATCCGGGCGCCGTATAAACGGCGTTCGAATCGCCCCGGACCAGTAGCTTCGGTTTGCCGCCGTCGAGCGAAGCAACGAACGTGCCGGACTTTGCTGGCACGAGTGACTGCGCGTAGAAGAGGAAGTGTTTTTCGTCAGGAAGAAACTGCGGCCAGCGATCGGTGTGCTCGCCGGGTTCGAAGAGCTTCGTAACGGCCGTCGGTGTGCCTCCGGAGGCCGGAACACGGTAAAGCACGTCGTCGGTGAACGGCGTGAAAAGGATTGTGTCATTGCGACCCCAGGACCCGCCACGGCCAGACGGGGCGTCGCATAGTGCAATGACTGGCCCTCCGGAGGCGGCAATGCGATTCAGCTTGTTGCCGGCAAAGAATCCCAGATTGCGGCCATCGGTCGACCAAAACGGGTAAGTCGCGCCGTCGGTACTGGCGAGCGGCTGGGCCGTCGCTGAATCCAGTCGCCGAACCCAAAGCAGTTGTTTGCCGTCAGAGCCAGCAGCAGCAAAAGCAAGTTTCTGCCCGTCGGGGGAAAGGGCAGGTGGACCGGCCGCACTTCCGCCCAGGGCAAAATCGTTTCCCGGAGGCGGGAGGACTTGCGAGACCACTGCGGGTGCGGGGTGGGGGGCCCGCTCAATGTACCCGGTAGCAAAGACTACGGCAACGATTATTCCGACGACTGTCGTTAGCACATGATATGTCCGGGGGATTAGCAAGTGAAATGTCCGCTCGAGGAGAGGGCGAAGTGGGGTAAACCGGCAGGCCGGAGGAACGGCCATGAGGTACCCAGCGAGCGCCCGGGAGCGG
>Ga0209167_10000750_pt1 | contig 21680 bp, 16 predicted proteins | sample Coa_R1_9_FD_187154 | JGI IMG/M metagenome (GOLD analysis project Ga0209167, IMG submission 187154) | Surface soil microbial communities from Centralia Pennsylvania, which are recovering from an underground coalmine fire - Coalmine... | ecosystem: Environmental > Terrestrial > Soil >... | reverse complement strand
GATCTCCCCGACCACGCAGTCGTCCGGTACGAACACCTCGTCCAGGAAGACCTGGTTGAACAGCGCGTCCCCGGTCATCTCGCGCAGCGGGCGCACGTCGATGCCCGGCGAGGACATGTCCACCAGGAAGTAGCTGATGCCGTCGTGCCGCGGCTCGTCCGGGTTGGTCCTGGCGATGCAGATGGCCCAGGCCGCCTGCCTGGCCAGTGAGGTCCAGATCTTCTGCCCGGTCAGCTTCCAGCCGCCGTCCACCCGCTCGGCCCGGGTGGTGATGCCGGCCAGGTCGGAGCCAGCTCCGGGCTCGCTGAACAACTGGCACCAGATCAGCTGGCCGCGCAGCGTCCGGGGCAGGAACCGTTCCTGCTGCTCCTGCGTGCCGTAGCCGACCAGCGCCGAAGAGGCCCAGGCGCCGATGAACAGCGCGGGCGGCCGCAGCTTCGCCGCCTTGAGTTCTTGGGCGATGACCACCTGCTCCAGCGGGCTGGCGGCGCGGCCCCAGGGCTTGGGCAGGTGGGGCGCGACCCAGCCGCCCGCGGCGAGGCGCTCGATCTGGCCGGCCAGCGGCAGGCTGGCGATCTCGGCCAGCTCGGCCCGGATGCCGGCCCGCCAGTCCTCGGCCTCGCCGGGCAGGTCGATGCCGAGCTTGCGGCGCACCCCCGAGGTGGCCAGGGTGGCGACCTTCCTGGCCCACTGGCCGGACGGGCCGAGCAGCGCGCGCAGCGACAGTGCCCGGCGGTAGTACAGATGGGCCTCGTGCTCCCAGGTGTATCCGATGCCACCGAGCACCTGGATGCACTCGTGCGCACACTCGACGGCGGCGTCGGGCGCGACCACGGCGGCCACGCTCATGGCGAACTCCGCCTGGTCCGCGGCGTCACCGTCGAGGGCTCGCGCCGCGTCCCAGACGGCCGCGTCGGCCTGCTCGGCCTGGGCGAGCATCCGGGCGCAGCGGTGCTTGACCGCCTGGAACTGGCCGATCGGGCGGCCGAACTGGTGGCGGATCTTGGCATATTCAGCGGCCGTGGCGACCGCCCAGCCGGCGATCCCGGCGGCCTCGGCGCCGAGCAGGGTGGCGGCCAGGCCGCTGACCACGGCCCGGCTGAGGCCGGTCAGCACGCGCTCGGCCGGAACGGTCACGGCGGCGGCCCGCAGCGTGGCCACCGGCCTGGTCAGGTCGAGGCTGTCCTGCGGCGTGACGGCGAACTCGCACCGCTCGACCGCGACCCAGGTCTCGCCCCCGTCCACGGCGGCGGGCAGGACGATCAGGTCGGCGAGGGAGCCGCCGAGGACCGGCCCGCAGGTTCCGTCGAGGACCAGGCCGCCGTCGTCGCCGGCGGTGGCCGTCATCCCGGTGGTGAGCGCCACGGCGCCCACCCTGGTGCCGTCGGCCAGGCCGGTCACCAGCTTGGCGTCCGCGCCCGCCCGGGCGAGGACCGCACTGGCCAGCACGGTCGGCAGGTAGCCGCCGGGCAGCAGCGCGCGGCCGAGTTCGGCGACGGCGACCGCCAGCTCGGTCAGCCCGAAGCCCTGGCCGCCCAGGCTCTCGGCCAGGTGCAGGCCGAGCAGGCCCTGGTCGGCGAGCGCGGCACGGATAGCCTCGCTGGTATCGCTGCCATCGACGGCGGCCCGGATGACCTCGGTTCCCGCGTTGCGCCCGGCCCAGCGGCGGACCGACTCGGCCAGTTCCTCGTGCTCTTCCGTGACGGCCAGTGCCATGTTCACCCCAAGTGTCGGCTGCCTCTGCCTCACTCTAGAACGTCATTCGGTTTCGTGGAAGGCGAGCCGGCGAGCCCGGGGTCAGGCGCGCTGGGCCGGGCGGCCGGTGGTGTTGCCGAGGGCCAGCACCTCGGTGAAGCCGTCGATGATGCTGCGGGCGAACAGTCCCGGGTCGGTGACCGAGGCAGCGTCATAGTTGATGCCCAGGCAGCCGACCTGGCCGTGCGTGACCATCGTCGCCATCACCGCACAGCCGGGCAGCGGGCCGAACGGGTAGAGCCGTTCGATCCTGGCCCCGGCCAGGTAGGCGTCGTGCATGATGCCGGGTACGTTGCTGGCCTGCAGGTCGCTGACGCCCGTGGTGCGGTGGCCTGCCGCGGCCAGGACCGGTGCGGGCAGCCAGGCCAGGGCGGGCCCCACCGCGCTGAACACGTCGGCGGCGGGCTCGCGCCTGGCGGCCCGCACCTGCTCGCGGATGGTGACCATCCGCTCGTAGGGGTCGGCCAGCCAGACCGGCGCCGCGAACCGCCCGACCGCGATCTTGTTACCGCTGCCGGTGTCGCTCTTGCCGCGGATGGAGATGGGCAGCGCCACCGGCATGGTGTCGATGGGATGGCCCATCAGCTCGTGGTAGATGCGGAACGCGCCGACCAGGCCGGTCAGGTACGCGTCGTTCACCGTCGCGCCGGCCGCCTTGCCCGCCGCCCGCAGGCCGGGGAACGGGATGTCGAAGGTGGCGAACCGCCAGGACAGGCTGCGCTGGCGCAGCAGCGGCGAGCCGGGCGGCGCGGACAGGCCCAGGACCTTGGGCACCGACTGGGCGTACCGCAGCCCGGCGCGCAGCGCCGCGCGTGGATGGCGGGCGGCGCGCAGGCCGTTGCTGGCCGCCGCCATCGCCATCGGCAGGCTCTGGTTCAGCTCGGTGACCACCTGGCGGGTGACCACCTCGGCGGCGCTGAGCCGCTCGGCCGCCGGGGTGGGTGGCTGTGGCTTGTCCGGGGTTGGCTCGCGCACCCGCGAGTGCAGCAGGGCCAGCCCGTAGATGGCCCCCAGGCCGTCGGTCGCCGCGTGATGCGCCTTGATCAGCAGCGCCGCCTTGCCGTCCGGCAGCCCCTCGAACAGCACCGCCTCCCAGGGCGCCCTGGCCTGGTCCAGCGGCGTCATGGCGATCTGCTGCGCCGCCTCCAGCAGGCCGGACCAGGTGCCGCTGCCGGGGACCCGCACCCGGCGCAGGTGGTAGCTCAGGTCGAAGGCTGGGTCGACGGCCCAGGAGGGCGGCCCCACGCCGAGCGGGGAATCGACCACCCGCTCGCGGAACCTGGGCACCATCCGCGAGCCCCACTCGATGGCCGCGACGAACCGCTGCCAGTCCGGCGTCAGGTCGAGCAGTTCAATGGCGCACACCGTGCCGCGCAGCCTGCGGTCGTTGTCGCCGCGCCACATCAGCGTGTCCAGCGGGTTCATGGTGCGCTCGCTGGCCCAGTCCAGCGGCCGGTCGGTGTGACCGTCACCGCCGCCGGCCGGGTCTCCGGCGATCGGCCCGCCGCCGGTCCAGTCCCGCCCCGGGGGACCCGACATGGGTACGCCGTCCGCGGTTGGTGTGCCGCCGGTTCCCTGTGTGCTGTCCGTCATCGGTCAGACCGCCTCGTGCTCGCCACCCGGCGCCACCCGCCGCAGTCCACGGTAGGCCTCGGCGGGCGTGCGCCGGCCGGCCACCACGGCATCCACCTCGACGGCGATGGGCATGTCCACGCCGTGCTCGGCGGCCAGCGCGATCACGGTCGGCGCCGTCCGCACGCCCTCGGCCACCTGGCCGATCTCGGCCAGCGCCTGCTGAGTGGACAGGCCACGGGCGAGCAGCTCGCCGAGCCGCCGGTTGCGCGATGCCGGGCTCATGCAGGTGGCGATCAGGTCGCCGACGCCGGTGAGCCCGGCGAACGTGCGCGGGTTGGCGCCGAGCGCCTCGCCCATCCTGGTCATCTCGGCCAGCCCGCGGGACAGCACCATGGCCCGGGTGTTGTCGCCCACGTTCAGCCCCTCGGCCATCCCGGCGGCGATGGCGATGATGTTCTTGAGCACGCCGCCCAGCTCGCAGCCGAGCACGTCGTTGTTGCGGTAGACCCGGAACACCTTGGAGGCGAACAGCGGCTGCAGCGCCATGGCGATCCGGTCGTCCTCGGTCGCGACCACGGCCGCCGCGGCCATGCCCTGCGCTATTTCCCTGGCGATGTTGGGACCGGCCAGCAGGCCCACCGGATGGCCGGGCAGGCATTCGGCGATCACCTGGGACGGCCGCAGCCTGGTCGACGGCTCCAGGCCCTTGGCCAGCGACAGCACCGGAACCCAGGCGCGCACGTGCGCGGTCAGCGGGGTCAGGGTCTGCCGGACGGCATAGGACGGCACACCAACCGCCAGCACGTCGGCGAAATCTGCCGCCTCCTGCAGGTCGTGGGTGGCCCGCAACGTCTCGGGCAGCGGCAGGCCGCCGAGGTACCTGGAGTTGCGGTGGACGGTGCTGACCTCCTTGGCGGTGGCCGCGTCCCTGGCCCACAGCAGCGTTGGCGTGTTGCGCACGGCCAGCGAGGCGACGGTCGTGCCCCACGAGCCAGCCCCGAGCACGGTGACCTGAACCGGCCTGGCCATCACCGCTCACCCGGCCAGTCCGCCAGCGTGCGGACGAACATCTCACGCACGTCCTGCGCGTACTGGCCCACGTGAGCCGCCGTCCAGCCGGAGGTGTCCACCGGCGGCAGCACGATCACCTCGACGGTGCCCGGGCGGACCAGCTGGCTGCCCCGCCACATCAGCTCGCCGGCGTTGCGGATGACGATCGGCACCACCGGCACACCGGCCTGCATGGCGATGTGGAACGCCCCCTTCTTGAACGGCCCCACCCGTGGCGTGATCGACCTGGTCCCCTCCGGGGCGATGACCAGCGAGATGCCCTCGTCGCGCAGCTTGGCGACCGCCGGCGCCATCGCCTCGATCGCCCTGGCCGTGTCGGACCGGTCGATGAAGACCATGCCGGCCATGGCCATCAGCCGGCCGATGGCCGGGACCGAGCGCACCTCCTGCTTGGCCACCCCGGTGATGTCCTTGCGCAGCAGGGCGCCCAGGATCGGCACGTCAAGCTTGCTCTGGTGGTTGAACACGAACACGCAGGGCCGCGCCGATTCCAGGTACTCCGCGCCGTCAGCCACCCGGATCCGCACCCCGGCCAGGGACAGCCCGAGCTGGGCACCGGGGGCCAGCCCGGCGCTGGTCAGCAGGCCCGGATCCTGTTTGGCCACCGACAGGGCCAGGCCTGCCGCCGACGCCCAGGCGGCGCCGAGGTAGAACGCGGCCGTGCCCGCCGCCAGCAGCGGCAGGGGTGGCCCGCCCGGGCCGCCGACGTCGAGCACGGGCCAGCCGCGGCTGTCCGCCTCGGCGCGCAGGCCGTGCTGTGGGCAGACCACCGCCGGATGGCCCACGGCCTCCAGGTAGGGCACGTCCTCGTTGCCGTCGCTGTAGGCGAACGACTCGGCCAGGTCGATGTCGTGCTCCCTGGCCAGGGCGCGGACCGCGGCGGCCTTGCCCGGCCCCCACAGCGTCCGGCCCTGGACCCGGCCGGTCAGCACACCGTCGTCCACCTCGAACTGGGTGCACAGCACGTGGTCGGCCTGGATCTCACGGGCGATCGGGCCGACCTGGAACGGCGTCGCCGAGGACGCGACCACGATCCGGTGGCCACGCTCGCGGTGCGCCTGGACGACCTGCCACATGGCCGGGCGCAGCATCGACCCGGTCTCGTGCTTGAACAGATCTTCGCCCAGCTCGGTCATCTGCTGGACGGTCCGGCCGGTCAGGGCCGGCCTGGTCAGCGCCAGGATGGCCTCGAAGTCCTCTTCCCGGTCGATGCCGCGGGCGGCCAGCAGCAGGGTCCTGGCCAGCTCCACCGGGCTGACCTCCAGGCGTCGCAGCCGCCTGCGGTAGATCGCGGCATAGGAGAAGCCGTTGATCAGCGTGCCATCGTAGTCGAAGAAGGCACCGATCTTCTTGCCCGCAGAGCTTGCGTGAATCTGCCGGAGCCGTTCCTCTAGCGCGGTCATGCTCCACCATTGCCCACAGAGCCGGGATGACCGGGATGGCCTGCCTCGAACTCCGCGATCTGGGCCAGCCGGGAGCGCATCTGGGCGATCTCGTCGCGGAACTGCGCGCGGCCCCGCCGCACGTCTGTCTCCCCGTTGCCCTCGGTGAGGCCGCGGTTGGCGGCCAGTTTGAGTGCCGAAGCATACAGCTCGCGGGACACCGAATCGGGCGCGAGCACGCGGCCCTGCAGCAGCATCTGACGGCCCACACCCAGGCAGCGGGCCAGGAAGGAGTCCTCGTCGACGGCCCGCCCGCCGAGCGCGGCGAGTTGCTCGGCGACCACGAGCTGGGCGTCGAAGAACGGCTGCAGCGTGCGGCGGGCGACCAGCACCTGGGCGCCCCGCAGCGCGGCGGCGGCCGCGGCCGGGTCGGCAGGGCGTGCGTCCCAGCCGGGGGCGAGCAGTTCGAGCTCGGCCAGGCTCTCGGCCCGGAACCGGGGCTTGTCCGGGAAGAAGAACTCGAACTTGAGCAGGTCCCTGATCCGCAGCGACTCGGCCCAGGCGGCGGTGAGCAGCCCGCCGGTGTCCGCTCCGGTGACCGCCCGGCCGGCCACGCCGAGCAGCACGAGCTCCACGATCGCCCGGTTGACCAGGTGGTGGATCGCCCCGTTGCGGTAGTAGGCGGCGACCGCGTGGTTGCCCGCCGACACCGACCAGACGGTCTGGCTCCCGCCGTCGTAACGGTCAAGCACGCCGACCCGGTGCAGGGACTCCAGGGTCTCGCGCAGCCCGGTGCCGCGGCACAGCGCCGGATCCGGCCCGGGCAGGCCGCGATCGCCGATGTAGTGCAGCAACGGCTCCAGGATCCGCTCGATCTCGGCCTCGGTGTATGCCCGGGACTCCGCGCCCAGCAAGGCGAAGCTGGCCAGCGAGGTGGCCGAGATCGGGGTCGCCCGGTTGATCCGGTCCAGCACACCGAAGGCGACCTTCTCCAGCTGGGCCCGGCCCTCGCCCGCCTCGGCCAGCGCGGCCCGCAGCGACAGCGGCTCGCCGAACCTGACCCGCGCGGCGCCCAGGTAGGTGCGCTGCGCCCGGGCGTACTTGAGCAGGAACAGGAAGTTCTCCGCCTTCTTCGTCCCGCCGGCCGCCTCGGCCGCCATCGCCTGAACCTCGGCGAGCTGGTCGTACACGATCGAGGTGGGCACGAGCGTGACGTCGATGCCGGGATGCTCCTGCACCGCCGCGACCACGTAGGCGAGCAGGCCGAGCATGGGCGGGCGCAGCTTGCCGGTCCGGCTGCGGCCGCCCTCGAGATACCACTCCAGGTTGAACCGCTTCTCCACCAGGTAGGACAGGTAGGAGCGCATCGCGAACTTGTAGACCGGGTCGGCGCCGAACCGGCGCCGGATGAAGATGAAGCCGGCCCGGCGGCCCAGTGGGCCGATGGGCCAGAAGGCGACGTTCTCCCCGCCGAGCACGTGGTTGGGCGGGAAGTCGTGCTCGCTCAGCACGTCGGCCAGGACCATCGGGTCGAGGTAGGACCGGTGGGCGGGCAGGAACACCAGGGCGGTGGACCGGTTGATCTCGCGCAGCCGCTCCAGCGTGTCCAGGTCCACCGACACGCTCCAGGCCCGCTGGTGCAGCGACCGGAAGATCGCGGTGAACAGGTCGATGGCGACATGGCTCTGCACGGCCACGAAGCCGGCCATCTTGTCGGTGGCCTCGGCGACCACGTCAGCCTCCGGCCGTCCCAGCTCACGGGCCAGGCCGGCGGCCTTCGCCCGGAACGAGGCCGATGCCGTGATCTTTTCGGCCACCACCCGGGGCACCTTGTAGCGGTCGCCGATGAGCTGGCGCTGCGCCCGTTCCAGGGCCAGCACCGCCTCCCGGCCGACGAAGTCGGCGAACGACTCGCCCGCCGCCACCGACCGCGCATAGCGGGCCCGCAGCTCGCCGGTGGACGCCGGAGCGCCGCTGACGACCTGGGCCCGGTCCGGCGACCGGGCCCCGATCCGCCGCTGGGCGCGCGGGCCGGGGCGGCGCGGATTGGTCATCGACAGCAGGTCGGCCATGGCCACCCGGCGCTCGCCGTCGCGCATCGGGGGAAGCCACACCACCCGGGCCGGCAGCAGGGTCGCGTCGGCCGGCCAGTTGCCGGCGGCCGGTGTGCCCAGCGTCACGACCCTCGCCCCTGGGTGCTCGCGCCGGGCCCAGTCCGCGATCATGTCCAGCTCATAGCGGGTACGCGCGTCGGCCAGCACCACGGGGCCACCGGGTGCGTCCATCGCGGCCTCCCCACGCTTCCGGTGTATGTGCGCTGGAAAGGCTGGGTCAGCGCAGGTACACGACCGTAACTCACCGCGCTCACCGGCAACAAGAAGCCCGCCTCAGCGTCTCATCTGAAAGCCGCAAGGCTCCTTAAAAGGTACGAGTTGCCGTGGTTACCAACGGGTAGGATACTGATGGGTGTTACCGGCGAGTAGGTCTTGTCAGTGAGAGTGACGGAGCCTGTGCATGAGCCACTACAGGAGCAATCTGCGCGACATCGAGTTCAACCTGTTCGAGGTCTTTCGCAGACAGGATCTGCTTGGCAGCGAGCCTTACCCGGACCTGGACGAGGAAACCGTCAGGGGCATCCTCGGTGAGGTGAACAGGCTCGCCACCGGGCCGCTGGCCGCGACCTTCGCCGAGGGCGACCGCAACCCGCCGGTGTTCGACCCGGCCACCGGATCGGTGCGCATGCCCGAGCCGTTCAAGAAGTCGTTCCAGGCGCTCATGGATGCCGAGTGGTACCGGCTGGACCTGCTGCCCGAACTGGGCGGCACCGGTGCGCCGCGCTCGCTGGTCTGGTCGGTCGCCGAACTGATCCTGGGCGCCAACCCGGCGGTGTGGATGTACGCCGGCGGACCGTCCTTCGCCAACGTGCTGGCCAAGATCGGCACCCCCTACCAGAAGCAGTTCGCCCAGTGGGCGGTGGACCGAAACTGGGGCGCGACCATGGTGCTGACCGAGCCGGACGCGGGCTCCGACGTCGGCGCGGGCCGGGCCAGGGCGATCGAGCAGCCGGACGGGACCTGGCACATCGAGGGCGTCAAGCGGTTCATCACCAGCGCCGAGCACGACATGGCGGAGAACATCTTCCACCTGGTGCTGGCCAGGCCGGAGGGCCACGGCCCGGGCACCAAGGGGCTGTCCATGTTCCTGGTGCCCAAGTACCTGGTCGGCGAGGACGGCACGCTGGGCGAGCGCAACGGCGTCTATGCGACCAACGTCGAGCACAAGATGGGCCTGAAGGCCTCGGCCACCTGCGAGCTCACCTTCGGCGCGAAGCACCCGGCGGTGGGCACTCTGGTCGGCGGCGTGCACGACGGCATCAGGCAGATGTTCCTGGTCATCGAGCACGCCCGGATGATGGTGGGGACCAAGGCCATCGCCACCCTGTCCACCGGCTACCTGAACGCGCTGGACTTCGCCCGCACCCGGGTCCAGGGCGCCGACCTGGCCGAGATGACCGACAAGACCGCGCCCCGGGTGACGATCATCCATCACCCCGACGTCCGCCGGATGCTCATGCTGCAGAAGGTCTACGCCGAGGGAATGCGCGCGCTGGTGCTGTACACCGCGACACACCAGGACGCGGTGCAGGTGGCCAGGGCCACCGGCCAGCCCGGCGAGATGGCCGAGAAGCTGAACGACCTGCTGCTGCCGGTGGTCAAGGGGGTTGGCTCGGAGCGCTCCTACGAGCTGCTCACGCTGTCCCTGCAGACCCTCGGCGGCTCTGGGTTCCTGCAGGACTACCCGATCGAGCAGTACATCAGGGACGCCAAGATCGACAGCCTGTACGAGGGCACGACCGCGATCCAGGGCCTTGACCTGTTCTTCCGCAAGATCGTCCGGGACCAGGGCGGGGCGTTGCGCCAATTGCTCGGCGAGATCACCGCGTTCGCCGCCGCCGACGGAGGCAACGGGCGGCTCAAGGCCGAGCGTGCGGCACTGGACCGGGCCGTCTGCGACGTCGAGGGCATGCTGACCGCGATGACCGGCTTCCTCACCGGCGCCCTGGAGCGCAAGGCCGAGATCTACCGGGTCGGGCTGAACACCAACCGGCTGCTGCTCGCCCTCGGTGACCTGCTGATCGGCTGGCTGCTCGCCCGCCAGGCCGAGGTGGCGCTGCAGGCCCTGGACCAAGGCACCGCCGGCGAAGACTTCTACCTCGGCAAGATCGCGGCGGCCCGGTTCTTCGCCGCCACCGTGCTGCCCAGGCTGGCCGCGGAGCGGGAGATCACCGAGGCGACCACCCTCGACCTGATGGAACTCCCCGAAGCCGCGTTCTGATCATCACAGCTCGTACTGGACCGCCGCCCGGCGGTCCAGGATCGGCGTGATGTTCTGGTCGATCACGGCGCGGTGCCGGGGGTCGTCGCGGTAGCTGCGGTAGGCGTCCGCGTCGTCGAAGTCGGCCACGATGCCGAAGTCGAACGTCCCCTCGCTGATCCCGGCGTCCGGCCCGAACTGGTAGGCGCGGATGGCCGGGATCAGCGACGGCAGCTTGCTCAGCTCTGCCGCCACGCGCTGCTTCTGTTCCTCGCTGGCCTCGGGTTTCCAGGCCAGCAGCACCACATGGCGCAGCATCAGGCTTCCTTCCGTCAGGCCCAGGCAAGCATCCGGATCGGGTCCTCCAGCATCTCGCCGACGTCGCGCAGCACGGCGGAGCCGAGGTCCCCGTCCACGATGCGGTGGTCGAAGGACAACGCCAGCGTGGTGACCTTCCGCACGGCAAGCTGGCCCTTGTACACCCAGGGGGCGTCCCGGATCCGGCCGACCGCCAGGATGGCCGCCTCGCCCGGGGTGAGGATGGGCGTGCCCGAATCCACCCCGAACACACCCACGTTGGTGATCGTGATCGTGCCGCCACGCATGTCGTCCGGGGTGGTCTTGCCCGCCCGGGCGGTCTGTGCGAGCTCGCTCAGCTCCCTGGCCAGGTCGGGGAGCGACATGTCATGGGCGCCCTTGATGTTGGGGACCACCAGGCCGCGCTCGGTCGCCGCCGCTATGCCGAGGTTCACGTAGTGGTGGATCACGATCTCCTGGGCTTCCTCATCCCAGGATGAGTTGATCATCGGGTGCCGGTCGATCGCGATTATCAGCGCCCGCGCGACCAGCAGCAGTGGCCGGACCGGCACGTCGGCGAACTCGCGCAGCTTGCGCATCCGGGCCAGCGCCTCGGTCATCGCGGTGACGTCCACCTGCAGGAACTCGGTGACGTGCGGGGCGGTGAAGGCGCTGGCGGTGACCGCTGCGGCGGTGTGCTTGCGCACACCCCGGATCGGCACCCGCTCCTGTTCGTCCTCGTCCACTCTGCCTGCTTCGAACTCGCCTTCGAACTCTTCGACCACTTCGAGATCGGCGAGCCTTCCGGCGGGTTCCCCGGCACCGGCCGGGGCCAGCGCCGCCTGCTGCACGTCGTCCCTGGTGATCGAGCCCTGCGGCCCGCTCCCGGTGAGACTGTTCAGATCGACGCCGAGGTCCTTGGCGAGCTTGCGCACCGGCGGCTTGGCCAGCGCGCGGGTAGCGGCGGTGGCACCCTCTGCCCGCTGCCCGCCGTTGACCGGCGCCACCGGCCGCGCCGTGGGTGGCGCCTCGGCCGGGGCGGCGGCAGGGGCCACTTCGGTCACCGGCTCGGCCGCCGGGGCCTCGGCCACCGGTTCGACCGCTGGGGCCCCGGACCCGGGCGGGCCCGACGGCGTGGCCCTGCGGGGACGGCGGAACGTCCGGCCCAGCTTCACCCCGTACCCGACCAGCACGGCCTGGCGCTTTTCACCCTCGGGTGCGGCTTCCCCGGTGCCCGCGACACCCTCGGCGGCCGGCAGCGCCGCCGCATCGGTCCGCTCATCGCTCTCGGCTGCCTCGGCCGGAGCGGCCGCGGCAGCTCCGCCGGCACCGTCGCCGACGTCGATCGAGACGATCGGGGTCCCGACGTCCACTGTCGTTCCCTCGGCGGTGTGCAGTTCGGTCACCACGCCCGCGAACGGGCTGGGCAGCTCCACCACCGCCTTCGCCGTCTCGATTTCCACGATGACCTGGTTGATGGTCACCTTGTCGCCCGGCTGGACGTGCCACTTGACGATGTCCGCCTCGGTGAGACCCTCGCCGACGTCGGGGAGCTTGAACTGCTTCAGTTCGGTCATGCCGCCCTCTCAGTAGGCGAAGGTGCGATCGACAGCATCCAGCACTCGGTCCAGGTCGGGCAGGTAGTGTTCCTCCAGCTTGGACGGCGGGTACGGAGTGGAGAACCCGCCGACCCGCAGCACCGGTGCCTCCAGGTGGTAGAAGCATTCCTCGGTGATCCGCGCGGCGATCTCGGCGCCGAGCCCGCCGGTGACCGCCGCCTCGTGTGCCACCACGCACCGGCCTGTGCGCTGCACCGACGCGCGGATGGCCGGGATGTCCAACGGCGAGAGCGAGCGCAGGTCGATGACCTCGATGCCGCGGCCTTCCTTCGCCGCGGCCACGGCCGCCTCGACGCAGGTCCTGACCATGGGGCCGTAGCACAGCAGCGTCACATCGTCGCCCTGGTGCACGGTCCTGGCCGAATTCAGCGACAGCCAGGAGTCGGCGCTCGCGGCGGTGTCCACCTCGCCCTTGTCCCAGTACCGGCGCTTCGGCTCGAAGAAAATCACCGGATCGTCGCTGGTCACGCTCTGCTGGATCATGGAGTACGCGTCCGCGGGGTTGGAGCAGGCGACCACCCGCAACCCACCGGTGTGCGCGAACAGCGCCTCGGGCGACTCGCTGTGATGCTCCACCGCGCCGATGCCGCCGCCACACGGGATCCTGATCACGACCGGCAGGCTGACGTGCCCGAGGGAACGGGGCCGCATCTTGGCCAGCTGACTCACGATCTGGTCGAAGGCCGGAAACACGAACCCGTCGAACTGGATCTCACAGATCGGCCGGTAGCCGCGCAGCGCCAGCCCGATCGCCGTACCGACGATGCCGGACTCGGCCAGCGGGGTGTCGATGACCCGGCCCTCGCCGAAGTCCTTCTGCAGCCCGTCGGTCACCCGGAAAACGCCGCCCAGCCTGCCCACGTCCTCGCCCATGACGAGCACCTTGGGGTCGTCCTCCAGCGCGCGGCGCAGTCCCTCGTTCATCGCCTTGGACAGGGTGAGCGTGGTCATGCTCCCACCTCCTCGCTGTCGAACGAATCCAGGTACGCGGCGAATCGCTCCCGCTCATAGTCGACCTGCGCGTTGGGCTCGGCGTACACATTCTCGAACATGGCCATCGGGTCGGGATCGGGCATCGTCAGGCAGGACTTCCTGACCTGTGCGCCCACCTCGTCGGCCTCGGCATCGACGGCGGCGAAGAAGTCCGCGTCCGCCGCCCCGGTCCGGACCAGGAACGCCCGCACCCGCTCCAGCGGGTCCTTGAGCTTCCACGCTTCGAGCTCGCTGGCCAGCCGGTACCTGGTGGGGTCGTCGGTCGTGGTGTGCGCACCCATCCGGTAGGTGTACGCCTCGATCAGCGTCGGGCCCTGGCCCTCCCGGGCGGCCTGCATCGCCTTCCTGGTCACCGCGAGGCAAGCCAGCACGTCATTGCCGTCCACCCGCAGACCGGGGAAGCCGAAGCCGTGAGCCCGCTGGTACAGCGGAATCCGGCTCTGCTTCTCCAGCGGCTCGGAGATTGCCCACTGGTTGTTCTGGCAGAAGAACACGATCGGGGCGTTGAAGACCGATGCGTAGATGAACGATTCGTTCACGTCACCCTGGCTGGTCGCGCCGTCGCCGAAGTACACGATGACCGCTTCGCCGTCCTCGCCCACCGCCCCGTCGCGCTGGATGCCCATGGCATACCCGGTGGCGTGCAGCGTCTGCGCGCCGATCACGATCGTGTACAGGTGGAAGTTGTGCGCCTTGGGATCCCAGCCGCCGTGGCTGACCCCACGGAACAGTTCCAGCAGCTTCGCCGGATCCAGGCCGCAGCACCAGGCCACGCCGTGCTCACGGTAGGTCGGGAAGGCCATGTCCCGTGGCCCGAGCGCCCGGCCGGAGCCGATCTGCGCCGCTTCCTGGCCCAGCAGCGACGCCCAGATGCCCAGCTCTCCCTGGCGTTGCAGGGCGATCGCCTCGGTGTCGATCCTGCGGACCAGGACGAGATCCCGGAACAGGCTCTTGATCTCTTCGGCGGACACCTCCAGCGGGTAGTCCGGGTGCTCCACCCGCTCACCCTCGGGGGTGAGAAGCTGAATGAGTTCCCCGCCCGTTCCTTCCAGCCTCTGCCGGCCTGCGGCGGCGACCGCATCGTCGGAGTCGACGGCCACGTGGCTCTCCTTGCGTGCTCGGGGCCGTCTGCGGGATCGCCGCAACCGGCCGTGGGTTCGTCCTGGCGCCGCTGGTAAACGGTGCCAGGACGCGGCTTCCTTCGCAATGGACCCGGCTGGGGTCCACTACCGTCATCATCGTGACAGAGTCATTTTCCCGGAGGATATGTCCTCTCCGGGAGTCGGTGCTTGGAGGGTACGTTGGCCCGGGTTGTGGTTGATGTGGTGCTCAAGCCGGAGATTCACGACCCGCAGGGTGAGGCGATCGCCAGCGCGTGCCGCCGTCTTGGCTTCGGGCAGGTCACCGGTGTCCGGCAGGGCAAGCGATTCGAGGTGGAGCTCACCGGCCCGGCCGACGGCGAGGCACTCGCCAGGGTCGCCGAGCTGGCTGCCGAACTGCTGGCCAACCCCGTGCTGGAGGATTTCACGCTGCGCCCGGTCTGAGGTCGCTACCCGGTGAATTCCGTGCATACTGTGATACGTTTCGCACACAGTGTGACCAGCAACAGACCGTAACTCAGAAGATCCAAAGTTACGTGGTTATTTCGGACTGCCTTGGGAACCCTTTCCAGTATGGGCCGCATTTCCGGGGACATCGGGGGAAGTAGAGGCTAGTGCGCGCTGGAGTGAAGGACGCCGAGGTTCTCGACGGGGATATACGATTCTGCCTCGTACTTCCGTGCGAGGCACTGAGCGTACCGGTCATGCGCCGGGTGCTTGGCGGCACGCTGCTCGGCTTCGGCGCGGATGAGCAGTGCGTCGCCGACATCCTGCTGGCCGCGACCGAAGCCTGCACGAACGTGCTCAAGCACGGCGAGCGCTGCACCGAGTACGAGGTCTCGGCCAAGGTCCGCGACGACGCCTTCCTGCTGGAGATAGCCAACGGGACACACGAGCTGCTCGGCCAGCGGCCGTGGAACGGGAACGGCCATGCCGCGGGTAACGGCATACCGTTCGCCGCGGCTCCGATACCCGCTGACACCACCGAGCCCGCGCAACTCCGCGAATCCGGCCGCGGCCTGACCATCATGCGCGCCTGCGTCGACGACCTGACCCTCAGCGGCACCGCCGACCGCGGCACGGTCGTGTCGATGCGCAAGCAGATCACCTGGGCTCCCTCAGGCCACGGCCGGCACGCCGCCACCGCCGTCCCCGGCCGTGCCGCGCATCGCGACGCCTGGTGATTAGGTAGCCTGCCCGCGAGCGTTCTTCAAACCGCATCGCGAGTGCGGGCCCGGCGGGTCCGCGCGAGCGATCGGGCAGGTGACGCTCAGAGTCACCCGGTAGTGACTTTTGAATAACGCGAAGCTCTCAGCAAGCACTGCGAGCGTTATTCCAGGGCAGGAGGGCAACAGCGATGACGGCCAGGGTCGGGGTGGTTACGTTCCCCGGGTCCCTTGACGATGCCGACGCGGCGCGTGCGGTGATCCTGGCCGGTGGCCAGCCGGTGCCGCTGTGGCACGGCGAGCGGAATCTGCATGGTGTGGACGCCGTGATCCTGCCCGGCGGCTTCTCCTACGGCGACTACCTGCGGTGCGGCGCGATCGCCCGGTTCGCCCCGGTGATGGCCGCGCTGGTCCCCGCCGTCGCGGCCGGGCTGCCCGTCCTGGGCATCTGCAACGGCTTCCAGATCCTCTGCGAGGCCCACCTGCTGCCCGGCGCGCTGACCCGCAACCGGGGCCTGCACTTCGTCTGCCGGGACGTGCGGCTGCGGGTCGAGAACTCATCCACACCGTGGACCAGCGGCTACTGCGGCGGGCAGGAGATAACCGTGCCGCTGAAAAGTGGCGAGGGCGCGTATGTGACGGATCCCGCCACGCTGGCTGAACTCGAGGCCCGGGGTCAGGTCGTCGCTCGCTATGCAGATTTTCCGGCCCCGAACGGTTCCCAGGCGAACGTGGCCGGAATCTGCGACGAATCGGGCCGCGTCGTTGGGCTCATGCCCCATCCGGAGCACGCGGTCGAGGCGCTGACCGGCCCGGGCCGGGACGGGCTCGGGTTCTTCGCCTCGGTCATCTCGGCCCTGGCGGTGGCATGACCGCCGGGCCGCTGACCAGCGCTCAGGACACCGTGGCCCGGGCGGTGGCCACCCCGGAGCACCGCCAGCCCTACGCCGAGCTGGGGCTGACCGGCGCCGAGTACGGCCGGATCCGGGAGGTTCTCGGCCGCCGCCCCACCGACGCCGAGCTGGCCATCTACGGCGGGATGTGGAGCGAGCACTGCTCCTACAAGTCGTCCAGGGTGCACCTGAGGCAGTTCGCCGAGAAGGCGCCGCCGTCGGCCGCGCTGCTGGCCGGCATCGGCCAGCAGGCCGGCGTGGTGGACATCGGCCAGGGCTACGCGGTCACCTTCAAGATCGAGTCGCACAACCACCCCTCGTACGTGGAGCCCCATCAGGGGGCGGCGACCGGCGTCGGCGGGATCGTCAGGGACATCCTGGCGATGGGCGCGCGGCCGGTCGCGGTGATGGACGCGCTGCGGTTCGGCCCGGCCGACGCCCCGGACACCCGCCGGGTGCTGCCCGGCGTGGTGGCCGGCATCTCCTTCTACGGCAACTGCCTCGGCCTGCCCAACATCGGCGGCGAGCTGGCGTTCGACCCCTGCTACGCGGGCAACCCGCTGGTGAACGCGCTGTGTGTGGGCGTGATGCGGCACGGCGACCTCAAGCAGGCCGCCGCGACCGGTCTCGGTAACCAGGTGGTCCTGTTCGGGTCCAGGACGGGCCCGGACGGCATCGGCGGTGCGTCCGTACTGGCCAGTGCATCGTTCGGTATCCAAAAAAACGCCGAAGACAGCGGAGAGTCGGCCAAGCGCCCCAGCGTTCAGGTGGGGGATCCGTTCATGGAGAAGCTGCTGGTCGAGTGCTGCCTGGAACTGTACGCCGGCGGGCTGGTGGCGGCGATCCAGGACCTGGGCGCGGCCGGCATCTCGTGCGCGACCACCGAGCTGGCCGCCGCCGGGGCCGGTGGGATGCGGGTCAGCCTGGACACCGTGCCGGTCCGGGACGCCTCCCTCGGGCCGCCCGCGATCCTGATGAGCGAGTCGCAGGAACGGATGATGGCCGTGGTCGAGCCCCGGCACGTCGAGGACTTCCTGGCGGTCTGCGCGAAGTGGGGCGTGCAGGCGACGGTGATCGGCGAGGTGACCGGCACCGGCCGGCTGCAGATGACCTGGCACGGCGAGCTGATCGTGGACATGCCGCCGGGCAGCGCGGCCGACGACGGCCCGGTGTACCACCGCCCGCTGGCCAGGGCCGCCAGCCAGGACGAGCTGGCCGGTGACGATCCGTCCGCGCTGCCTTGGCCTGCCAGTGGAGCTGAGCTGCGGGCAGACCTGCTCCGGCTGCTCGCTTCGCCGGGCCTGGCCGACAAGAGCTGGGTCACCGAGCAGTACGACCGCTACGTCCGGGGCAACACGGTGCTGGCCATGCCCGAGGACGCCGGCCTGCTGCGGATCGACGAGCAGACCGGGCTCGGGGTGGCCCTGGCCATCGACGGCAACGGCCGGTACTGCCGTCTCGATCCCTACGCCGGGACCCAGCTGGCGCTGGCCGAGGCGTACCGCAACGTGGCCGCCACCGGCGCCAGGCCGCTGGCGGTGACCAACTGCCTGAACTTCGGCTCACCCGAGGACCCCGGGGTCATGTGGCAGTTCGCCGAGGCCGTCCGGGGGCTGGCCGACGGGTGCGCGGTGCTCGGTGTCCCGGTGACCGGCGGCAACGTGAGCTTCTACAACCAGACCGGCGGGACCGCCATCCATCCCACCCCGGTGGTCGGGGTGCTCGGCGTGCATGACGACGTCCGGCGGCGGGTCTCGATCGGGTTCGCGGCCGATGGGGCCGGCGTCGTCCTGCTCGGCCGGACCAGCCTGGAGCTCGGCGGGTCCGCCTGGGCGCATGTGACGCACGGCCACCTTGGTGGCCGGCCGCCGCGGGCCGACCTGGAGGCCGAGCGCGCGCTGGCCGCGGTGCTGGTCGCCGCGGCCAGCGACGGGCTGCTGGCGGCGGCGCACGACCTGTCCGAGGGCGGGCTGGCCATCGCGCTCGCCGAGTCCTGCCTGCGCGGCGGCCTCGGCTGCCGGGTCACGCTGCCCGGCGACCCGTTCACCTGGTTGTTCAGCGAGTCGGCGGCGCGTGCCGTGGTCGCCGTCCGGCCCGGCTCGGATGAGACTTTCGCCACGCTCGCCGCGGAGCACGGCGTCCCCGCCCACGTGCTCGGCGCGGTGGGTGGCGACAGCCTGGTCGTGGACGGCTGTTTCGGGATCCCGCTGGCCGAGTTGGCGACGGCACACACCGGCACGCTGCCCGCGTTGTTCGGCTGATTCCTGCGGACTCCGGGAGACACTGGCCGGTATGCCACCCAAGCGTGCCGATCCCAGACTCGGTCAGGAGGCGGCCCGCGTGGTGCTGGCCGCCCTGGAGGCGGGCGAGCCACCGCCCGCGTCTGAGCTGCGAGCGGCCGTGCGGTACCTGCTCGACCTGCTCGCCCAGGTTGCCCCGGGCCGTTCGGTGGAAGTCAGGGTCCCGCCGTATGCGGCCATCCAGTGCGTGGAAGGGCCCAGGCACACCCGGGGAACGCCGCCGAACGTCGTGGAGACAGATCCGGTTACCTGGGTGGAACTGGCGACCGGGCGGCTGCAGTGGGCCGTGGCAGCCGCAGACGGGCGCATCATGGCCAGCGGGATACGCGCCGATGTGTCCGGATACCTCCCGCTTCTACGGCCGTCTGAGGCGCACTGAGGGCCGCCGTATCCGATTTTGGTCGTGCGGTGCCGTTACACTGACCGCGTGGTCAAGCCCGACGGCCGTCTGAGCGATGACCTGGACACAACTGACCACCCTCCACGCGATGCCTGCGGCGTGTTCGGTGCCTGGTGCCCGGGGGAGGACGTCGCAAAGCTCGGCTACTACGGTCTGTACGCGCTGCAGCACAGGGGCCAGGAGTCGGCCGGGATCGCGGTCAGCGACGGCAGCCGCATCGTCGTCTACAAGGACATGGGCCTGGTGGCCCAGGTGTTCGACGAGTCCGTGCTCAACACGCTGCGTGGCTACATCGCGGTCGGCCACTGCCGGTACTCCACCACCGGCTCCTCGGTGTGGCGGAACGCACAGCCGACGTTTCGCGCCACCCCGTCCGGTGGGCTGGCGCTGGGACACAACGGCAACCTGATCAACACCCTGGAGCTGTCCGCCGTGCTCACCGAGGCGCAGGCCTCGGGCGGCGGTGAGCTGGCCCTGCCGGCCGCGCTGGCGGGCAGCTCGGACACCGACGTGCTGACCGGGCTGTTCGCGAATCCGCCGGGCGGGCCGTTGCCCGGCGGCGTCTGGGACGCGGCGTTCGCCGCGCTGCCACTGGTCCGTGGCGCGTTCTCGCTTGTCTTCATGGATGAGACGACCCTGTACGCGGCCCGTGACCCGCATGGGTTCCGCCCGCTCGTGCTCGGCCAGCTCACGCGCGGCTGGGTGGTGGCCAGCGAGACCGCCGCGCTCGACATCGTGGGCGCGACGTTCGTCCGCGAGGTGGAGCCCGGCGAGCTGATCAGCATTGACGACCGGGGCGTCCGGTCGCGGACATTCGCCGCCGCCAGGCCGAGCGGGTGCCTGTTCGAGTACGTCTACCTGGCCAGACCGGACACAACGATCGCCGGCCGGGGCGTGCAGGCCACCCGGGTCGAGGTGGGCCGCAGGCTCGCGGCCGAGCATCCGGCCGACGCCGACCTGGTGATCCCGGTACCCGAGTCCGGCACGCCGGCGGCCATCGGCTACGCACAGGCCAGCGGCATCCCGTACGGGCAGGGCCTGGTCAAGAACTCCTACGTCGGCCGCACGTTCATCCAGCCGAGCCAGACCATCCGCGAGCGCGGCATCAAGCTCAAGCTGAACCCGCTCCGGGACGTGATCGCCGGCCAGCGGGTGGTCGTGGTCGACGACTCGATCGTCCGCGGAAACACCCAGCGGGCCATCGTGGCGATGCTGCGGGAGGCCGGTGTGGCCGAGGTGCACGTCCGGATCTCCAGCCCGCCGGTAACCTGGCCATGCTTCTACGGCATCGACTTCGCGACCCACGACGAGCTCATCGCGGGAAACTCGACGGTCGCCGAGATCACCGCGTCCATCGGCGCCGACTCGCTGGGCTACATCTCACTGGACGGCCTGATCGCAGCCACCACCCTGCCCGCCGGCCGGCTCTGCCACGCCTGCTTCGACGGTCAGTACCCGGTCCCGGTGGCTGCCGCCGAGCGCGGCAAGCACGTGCTGGAGGAAGCCCGGTCATGACCGACGCCGGCTACGCCGCCGCTGGCGTGGACATCGAGGCGGGAGCGACCGCCGTCGAGCTGATGCGCGCCCACGTCAAGCGCGCCACCAGGCCCGAGGCCATCGGTGGCATCGGCGGGTTCGCCGGCCTGTTCGACGCGGCCAAGCTGAGTGCTTACCGCCACCCCATCCTGGCCACCTCCACCGACGGTGTCGGCACCAAGGTGGTGCTCGCCAGCCGCATGCACAGGTACGACACGATCGGGATCGACCTGGTCGCCATGGTGGCCGACGATCTGGTTGCCTGCGGAGCCGAGCCGCTGTTCCTGACCGACTACGTGGTATGCGGATCCGTCGTGCCCGAGCGGGCCGCCACCATCGTCTCGGGGGTCGCCGACGGATGCGCCCTGGCAGGCTGCGCGCTGCTCGGCGGCGAGACGGCCGAGCACCCCGGTCACCTCGGCCCCGATGACTTCGACCTGGCCGCTGCGGCCACCGGCGTGGTAGAAGCCGACGAACTGCTTGGTCCTGACCGGGTCAGGCCGGGCGACGCCGTGATCGCGATGGCCTCGTCCGGCCTGCACAGCAACGGCTACTCTCTCGCCCGGATGGTGCTGGACCGTGCCAACCTGTCGCTCGACGCCGAACTACCCGGCCTGACCAGGCCGCTAGGCGAAGAACTGCTCGAACCGACCCGGATCTACGCCCGTGACTGCCTGGCCCTGGCCCAGCAGTGCGACGTCCGCGCCTACGCCCACATCACTGGCGGCGGCCTGGCCGCCAACCTGTCCCGAGTCCTGTCCCCCGGCACCGCCGCAACCCTGGACCGTCGCACCTGGCGCCCACCCGCCATATTCGGCCTGCTAGCCGGTTACGGTCAGATCCCGCCCGCCGAGATGGAACGCGTCTTCAACATGGGCGTAGGCATGGCCGCCATCATCGCCCCCGAGTCCGTCTCCACCGCCCTGGCCCTGCTAACCACCCAAGGCATCCCCGCCTGGCCCATAGGCGAAGTAACCCCCTCAGAAGCCCCCCCAGCAACCCACCTGACCGGCTCCCACCCCACCTGACCCCCCGCTCGCCCGGAGCGGCAGGCATGCCCGACCGCAAACCGGACCACCCCCAGCAACCAGACCACCAGCAGCGCCGGACCACCAGCAACCGGACCACCACCAGCAGCGCTGGACCACCAGCAACCGGACCACCAGCAGCGCTGGACCACCGGCAACCAGACCACCAGCAGCGCTGGACCACCGGCAACCAGACCACCAGCAGCGCTGGACCACCAGCAACCGGACCACCACCAGCAACCGGACCACCA
>Ga0209167_10000747_pt1 | contig 21710 bp, 15 predicted proteins | sample Coa_R1_9_FD_187154 | JGI IMG/M metagenome (GOLD analysis project Ga0209167, IMG submission 187154) | Surface soil microbial communities from Centralia Pennsylvania, which are recovering from an underground coalmine fire - Coalmine... | ecosystem: Environmental > Terrestrial > Soil >... | reverse complement strand
CGTCCTGCCTCAGGTTCCCGATGCACTGATCGGCGACCCACAACGCTTCCAGCGAGTCATTCTGAACCTGGCCGGAAACGCAGTGAAGTTCACGGAGCACGGCGAAGTAGTCGTTCGCGTGGCTGTGGAATCACGTTCCGAGGAGCATGTCGTTCTTCGGATCGGCGTTACCGACACCGGAATCGGCATCGCTCCGCGCGACCAGCAGCGCATCTTTGAGGCCTTCGCCCAAGCCGACAGCTCGACCACCCGTCGCTACGGCGGCACGGGACTGGGTCTGGCGATTTGCGAGCAGCTCGTGGAGCTGATGGGTGGATGCATCTCGGTCGAAAGTGAAGCGGGGCGCGGGAGCACGTTTCGGTTTACCGCTCAGTTCGATCTGCAATCGACGCAAGGGGAAGCTAGGAGCGATCCCGCCGCGGTAAGACTGCGCAACCTGCCGGTGCTCGTTGTTGACGACAATTCCACAAACCGCCAGATCCTCGAAGAAATGGTCGCGAACTGGCGCATGAAGCCCGTAGCGGCGGAGAGCGGCGCGGTCGCATTGGAAGCACTGGCGGTCGCTCACCGCGCGGGCACGCCCTTCAGGTTGGTCCTGCTCGATTCCCACATGCCGGGAATGGACGGATTCGAGGTCGCGCGACGCATTCGCGAGCATTCCTCTTCCCGCAAGACCGATCTGATCCTGCTCACGTCGGCCGGGCGGCGTGAGGAGTTGGCCCGAGCAAAGAGAATCGGAGTTGCCGCCGCACTGGTAAAACCCGTGAAGCAGTCGGAATTGTGGGATGCGATTGTAACGATCCTGCACCCCGGACCTGGAGGAGAACGCCGCACTATGCCGCCTCGCCGCGCACACCAGCCGACGCGGCACCGGCTTCGCATTCTCGTGGCGGAAGACAACCCGGTTAACCAGGAACTTGCCGTCCATCTGCTTGAAGCGCGCGGGCACTCTGTCAGCGTCGCTGAAACCGGGAGGCAGGCCATGTCCATGATCGAAACGCACAAATTTGATCTGGTGCTGATGGATGTCCAAATGCCGGAGATGGGAGGATTGGAAGCTACTCGAGCCATTCGAGATCGCGAAAAGACATCTGGAGTCCACGTTCCGGTGATCGCGATGACGGCGCACGCCATGCGCGGCGACCGAGAAAAGTGCCTTGCAGCGGGAATGGACGGTTATATTGCGAAGCCCCTCGATCCCAAGGTCTTCTTGGAGACCGTAGAGGCCGCGGGACGCGGAGGCGTCTCAGCGCCGGGCTCGGAACGACGACAGCCGGCGGCTGAATTCAATCCCGTTGCTCTTTTGGACAGATTTAGCGGGAATCGAAAGCTGGTGAGCTCCCTCGTTCGCACCTTTCGCGCAGACTCTCCGAAGATGATGCGAAGGATCCGCGAAGCACTTACCTCGCGCGACGCTGACCGAGTGGCGGATGCGGCGCACGCGCTGAAAGGCTCCGTTGGCAACTTCGGACCCAGTCGTGCTTTCGACACGGCGCGAGAAATCGAAATGGCTGCTCGAGGAGGCACGCTCGACGGTTCTTGGAAAATGTATGCGGTCCTGGAGGACGAAATCGTGAGTTTGCTGTGCGCGCTGGAAGGCGCGGGCGGCGAGCCGGAGAAGCGCCGACGCGCACGACGCGCGCACCGTGTCACCGGAAGGAGGAGACAATGACGCGCATCCTGGTCGCCGATGATGATCGCACAACACGGCTCTTGATTTCCGAACTCCTGCGCTCCGAAAAATTTACCGTCGTAACCGCGTCCGATGGGGCCGACGCTCTGAAGAAGCTCAAAGAGAGCAAATTCGATCTCGCCCTGATCGACGTCTGGATGCCGAAGAAAAACGGAATCGAGGTGCTCGCCGCGCTGCGAAAGTCCCGCCGCCACTTCAAGGCAATTGTGATGACATCGGACGATACGCCGGAGACACTGCTGGGCGCCATTCGCGAGCAGGCCTATCGTTATATTTCAAAGCCGATCGAACCTGCGACCCTGGTTGCGGTCGTGAGGCAGTCGCTCGCCGGAACATCCGAGGCGCTCCCCATCGAAGTCATTTCCGCCCGGCCCGAATGGGTGGAGCTGCAAGTACCTTGTTCTCTTGAGATCGCCGAACGCATCGAAGGCTTCATGGGACAACTGAAAGGAGGGTTGACTGAGGAGGTCCGGTCCGCAATCGGGCAGGCGTTCCACGAACTTCTGCTGAACGCGGTCGAGTGGGGCGGCAAGCTCGACCCTCACAGAAAGGTCCGAATTTCCTATCTCCGCGCGAAGCGCATGCTGCTCTACCGCATCGCCGATCCGGGACCTGGTTTCAAGCTGGCGGATCTTGACCATGCGGCCATCTCACACATGCCGGACGACCCCGTCGGGCACGATGAAATCCGCCAAAAGAAAGGACTCCGGCCTGGAGGTTTCGGGCTCGTTCTGGCGCAGGCGAACGTGGACGAACTTCTCTACAACGAAGCTCAGAACGAAGTCGTCTTCGTGAAATATATAGACCCTTGACCCCGCAGGAATGCCTTGCCGTGCAGCCCAGGGAAGAATTCGAGCCAAGCCGGTTAAAACCGGGAGGCGTAATACGACGAGTCGGAAAGCAATATATAAAGGAAAAGAAGAAGGAAGGATCTGCGGGCCTGCGAGCGGAAGGCCAGAAGGAGGCAGATCAATCAGCCACGGTGGATTATGGTCCTTCGATGCATATCAACTTGTTGGAAGATCCGGGGGCTGACCCTGGAGCTGTTACGGCCGAGCGAAAGTCTCATTTGCTACTCACGGGCAGTTGCTTCAGTTGCACCTGCGATAGATGCTCAGGGCCCTTGTACCCCGACTACCTGAGGTTGAAGCGACTCCCACTTCATCTGTGCAGCCTTGAGTTTGGGGTGGGAAACAAGCAAGTGCCAAATCAGCGCCTGAAAAGCTTCGGTATGCGGCGTCACGGTAGCGGCATTGACGGTGGGAACAATGCTGCAGCCATCTGCCACTTGCCGCGTGAATCCGCCGTCGCGTCCGACCACGCCGCAAATCGTCGTCCCGAGCTCCTTAGCATATTCGAGGGCCCGGACCAGGTTGGCGCTGACGTTCTTTTTCACATCCCCCCCGCCAACTGAGAAGACGAGGACCATGTCGCTCGCCTTCAGGCGGCTGCCGCGAAGCCAATTGACATAGCATGTTTCCCAACCCTCGTCATTCACGCGGGCGGTCAGCTCTGAAACGTTGTCGCTCGGCGCGTACGCTTCGATTCCGGCGATCTTTCTGAAATCGCAGGCGGCATGACTTGCGTGGCCCGCACCTCCTCCAACGCCAAGCAAGAACAACCGCCCTTGTCTTTCGCGGAGATCAAAGAGAAGGTCAGCTATGTGTTCGATCGCATCCTGGTCGAGCAGTTTGAGAATTTCGATCGACTCCTCGATGTATCGTGCTGTGTGGCGCGTTTCGGTGGCGAAACCACTGGACTTCCGATGCCCGTTTTTTCCGCGCCCGTTGTGACCGCTTTCCGCATGCCTTATCGACTCCACAGCTTCGGAGAGATCGTTGACGATTCCGTCGGGCCATGCGTTCTGCCGCTCAAGCTCGGAAAAGATATATCCCCTGCGAGGACCTACAAAGAGCGTCTTCGTCCCGGCTTGGCGCCCCGCCAGAACGTCGACCACGCCATCACCGACCATATACGACCGGCCAAGCTCGATCTCCCATTCGCGCGCGGCTTGAAGAAGCAGGCCCGGTTTGGGCTTCCGGCACTCGCACGTGAGCCGGTAGGCATCGACCTTCCCTTCGGGATGATGCAGGCAGTAATACACCGCGTCGAGGTGCCCTCCCGCCTGGCCTACGAGCCGATTCATTTTTTCGTTCACCGCCTCCAGGAGTTCAGGAGAGAACTTCCCCTTGGCAACTCCGGGCTGGTTGGAAACAACGAACACGAACAACCCTGCCTCATTCAATTTTGCGATTGCTTCGCCGGCGCCGGGCGCGAGAGCGAATTGATCAGGGTGAGCGGGGGAATCGATCGTTCCGAATTCCGCGTCGTATGCATAGGGATTGATCACGCCATCCCTGTCAAGGAATACGGCTTTGCGAGGCATAGGCTGTTCTCCGAGATTACGGATTTTCGCGGTGCGACAGCTTCGAGAGACGTTGCTAAGCAGGCTAACGGGGCCCAAGAAAATGAATCAGGAAACGCTCCCAGCGAAGACTGGCTTGCTGGCGGCGTCACAAGTGTCCTCCCGCAGCCGTTCGTTGTGTGCCAACCGCTGGTCTCGCGAAACGATATCGAAAACCACTTTGCTGCCTTCAAACTCGAAGCGGAAATTCAGCTCTCTGAGCCCCGCCTTGCGCATGGCGTCGCGCAAACGGCGCTTGTCATTTTCGCAGTAGAGCATCAAGAACCCGCCGCCACCAGCGCCCGAAATCTTTCCGCCAATCGCGCCGCTGCCGCGCGCCAGTTCATACCAGGAATCGATCTGCGGATTCGAGATACCGTCCGAGAGCCGCTTCTTGGTTTGCCAGTGCACATCCATCAACTCTCCGAAACGGCGCAGGTTTCCCTTTACGATTTCGCCTCGGATTTCGATACCGATGTCCTTGATCTCCTGCAGGTATTCCACGACGTTGCCGTTTTTCTTTCGCGTCGACTGATCCTGGCGTGACAGAATCGCCGTCGCGTCGCGCGTCTCGTGCGTGTAGAAGAGCAGCAAATTGTTTTCCAGTTCCTCAACCAGCTCCGTGCTCAACGGCAACCGCTCGACGCGGACTGTCCCATTCGTATCGATGCAAAGAGAAGTGAGACCGCCGAAAGCGGCCATGTATTGGTCCTGTTTACCGATCGGCTTCTTCAGGAGCTCTAGTTCGATCTCGCATGCTTCTTCGGCGAGCTCCTGGGGTGGCACCGGTTTTTGCATCAGTGCGCGGAGCGCATTCAGAAGACCGACAAGATAACAGCTGGACGAGCCTAGTCCCGTTCCCGCCGGAATGTCGGCCACGGAGACGATTTCGACTCCCTTCGTAAGGCCGAAGCGCCTCATCGCCTCGCGCGCCAGGGTGTGCTCCACCTCGTCGACGTGGTCCACCATTTCTGATTTCGTGTAACGGACGCGAATTTTGTCATCGATTACCGGCGTGTTCACATTGATGAACATATATTTGTCGATGGTTACGGCCAGGACGAACCCGCCACGCTGATAATAGAAAGACGGAAGATCGGTGCCTCCCCCGCCCAGCGTGAGACGGAACGGTGTTCTCGTTATGATCATATTTATCCCTCCCCAGTCAGGCAGGAACTTATTCGACTATCCTGAGGCGAAGTAACTTGTCTGCAGGACTTAGCTTTGATTTACAAGGTTGGCCGGGTCCCTCGTGGTCACGCTCGAACGATTTTCACAGTATGTTTTCTTAAAATAGGCGACGGTTCGCCGCGAACCCTCTTCCAGCGAAACGCCCGGTTTCCAGCCGAGTAACCGTTGCGCTTTGGAGATGTCCAAGTAGATGCGGTCGATTTCGCCCGGTCTCTTCGGCACGTAATCGGGCTCTAAGCCGTGTAGGCCGAGACCATCGCGCACCATCCGGAAAACTTCGTAGTCCTTCGTAGGCACGCCGTTCGCGATATTGAAAATTTCCCCGGTCCCGCGTTCGAGTGCCAGGACGTTTGCTCGTGCCACATCCTCGCTGTAGACGTAATCCCGCAGCTTGCCGCCGTCCCCATAGATGACGGGTCGAACGCCTGCCAGCATTTGTTCGCAGAAGATCGCGAAAACTCCCGCTTCGCCTTTCGAGCTTTGGCGCGGGCCATACACGTTGCCATAGCGCAGAACGACGTAAGAAAGGTCGTAAAGGACGCGGTATGTAAAGAGATAGTGCTCCACCGTGTGCTTGCTGATGCCGTATGGCGTGACAGGATTAATCGGATAGTCCTCGGGAACCGGCATCTCCTTCGGTTCGCCATAGGCCGCGCCAGCGGTGGAGATGTAAACGACACGCCGAACTTTGTGTGCGACACACGTGTCCAGCAGGTTGATCGAACCGAGTATGTTGACCGATGCGTCGAACACAGGCTCGCGCACGCCGCGCCGCACGTCCATCTGCGCTGCGTGATGATTCACCACTTCCGGTTGTTCCTCCCTGAAAACCCGCTCGACAAAGTCCCGGTCTCGGACGTCTCCTTTGTAAAATCGCGCCTGCGGATTCATGTTCTTCGTCGAACCGCGCGAAAGATCGTCCAGAATTGCGACGTCATGTCCCGCAGCGATGTACGCATCTGCCACGTAGGATGCAATAAAGCCAGCCCCGCCAGTTACAAGAATCCTCATTTGCGCAATGTTCTCCTTAGTAGGCCCCTTCGGCCCGCAACACTTTCCAGAATGTCTTGACGACAATCCACAAATCCAGCCAAATGGACCAGTGATCGATGTAGAACATATCCATTTGAATCCGTTCTTCATATGTTGTGAGTTGCCGTCCCATCACTTGCCAGAATCCCGTCAAACCCGCCTTTGCACTCAGCAGCTTCGGGAGGTGCTCGCCGTAACGAGCGGCTTCCCGTCTGCAGATCGTCCGCGGTCCCACCAGTGACAGATCCCCACGCAGCACACTGAAGAACTCCGGCAATTCGTCGATGCTGTACCTGCGTAGCACCCGTCCCACTCGAGTGACGCGCGGATCATCCACGAGCTTCTGCTTTTCCGCGAACTTCGCTTTCAGCGCGGGGTCTCGTTCCAGAATCTCGCGCGCGTTCGTGTACATCGATCGGAATTTTCGGTAATAGCGGACGTTGCCTGCACCATCAAGGAATTCGCTGTGGTAGTAAATGGGACCGCGATCCTCCAGCTTGATCAGCGCAGCCACGACAGGAAGAGCGACCAGCGTGATCGCGCTCCCAACCACTCCGGCGGCGAGATCCAATCCCTTCTTCGCCGCGAACTGCAGACGTCGCGACCAGCTCGCCGCGGAAAAGAAGCGAAAAAAACCGGAAAACTCGTCGAGTTCGTAATTGAATTGTCGCGAAGCGAACACATCCGAATAAACCTGTACATCGATCCCGGAGGGCAGGCATGTGTGAAGAATCTCTGAAACCATGCGATGCGATTCTTCGGACGTATGCGGCAGACAAACGACGATCTGTTCCACATCGTTCGTACGAGCTGCTTCACGCCACTGAGACAAAGGGCCCAGCACAGGGATCACTCGTTCTGAACTCTCGGTCCGCCACGGTTCCTCCGCTGGCAATACGCCGACGATGTCGTAGGCCTGATATCGCTGAATCGCCAGCAGCGAATGAAACTCGGAAAGCCGGTCCGTGGACCCAAGCAGCAACGTTCTTCGGCGCGCCAAACCACGGCGCCACAGTGCGCCGTAGAGGTGCCTCAGGCTGAAACGCGACACAAGCACCAACGGCAGCGCCACCACATACCAGCCCACCATCAGGTATCGCGAGAAAACGGCGTCTTTGAAAACGACGAAGTTCGCGCACACCAGCAGCAGGAACGCGAACGACACGCCCTTTACCGCAAGCTCGAGTTCCTTTTCAGGGCGGCGCACATCGGGGCTATGGTTCCGGTCGAGGAGGTAGAGCACCGCGAGCACGAACGGCAGATAAAACAGCCAATAATCCGGTGGGGTCAGGAACACCCGCGGCACGCGTAGCCAATGCTGCATTGCCGCTGCGGCCGCTATATGCGACAGCACTAATGCAACGGTGTCCCCGAGCGCAAACAACGCCCGCTTCGCAGTTTTGTCTTTTAGCCATTGCGCTAGGTCGAGCCTACCAGCGCGAGCTGCCCTTGCCGGTCCCGAGCCATGCGCCCGGATCGCCTGCACATCCTGTGCCTTGGTTACCATTGCTTTATCTGTTTTCGATTTCTACTGTTTCTGTGCAATCGCTATCGTGGAGTACCCGACTACTACCCGCCCGAGAGAGAGCAGCTCCAAAAACGTTCCAGCTGTCGCAACAGCCAGCTTTGACATCCGTTTCCACAGTTGCGGATTAGAAATGACCGGAGCGTTTGCAATTTTGAGAACCTGATAACCGCAACTTTCAATCAAAAGGCGTAAGGTGCGCGGTTCAAAACACGTCAAATGAAAGGGTGGGTCGATCGCCACGATCGGTTGGAACTTGGCATTCATCCAGAATGGGTCGTTTGACCCGGCTAAGCGGCGCACTGACGCCAATATCCTGTGTAGTCTTGTATCCGGCACCACGACGGCGATCAGAGCGCGGGGATTCAAAATGCCGGCAAGGGAGAGCAGAGTCATTCGTGGATGCTTCAGGTGTTCGAAGACATTGAGCAGAGTGACCACGTCGAAAGTGCGCTCTGCACGAGTCTGAAGGAAATCCTCGATGGACCCATGAAAAACGTCGAGTCCGTGCGTTTCGACAGCATAGCGCCAACCCGTTTCGGAGCGCTCGATGCCGGTGACGGAGAATCCCCCGTCACGCATTACTTCCAGGAAGTTGCCAGACCCGCATCCTACATCGAGCAGGGATCCCGATGCGCGAAACCCCCGGATCTCCCGCCGGATAGCACGGTTGAAGCGATCCTCGTGAACGCGCCACTGATCTCCCTGATCGTGCGAAGCGTACAGCGTCGCTAACTCAGCATCCGACGGTTGTGGATTGACAAACAAAAGCCCACATCCACTGCACCTCGCTACGGTGAAGCCTCGCGCATCTAGGAAAAGCACAGATTCCGCGCGGTCACACGCATGACACCGCACGCGTTGCCGCTCGACCTCCTCGCTCTCCAACAGCACTAACTTAGATTGAGGGCTCATCGCCGTCCGGGAACGCGCTTCGTTGCGCGGAAGAAATTTGCTGCAAAAGATCCTAGGCACATTGTCCAGAAACCACCCCAAACGAGCGCGTTGACGAAGGACGGATACTTGGGCGCCGTTCTCCGCTGGTAGAGTTTCCATGCCGCGCTGTACCAGTGCCGGATCATCAGGTAACTCCTCTTTCCCGTGCTCTGGCCTTTGTAGTGGACTATGTTTCCAACAGGGGCGTAAAACACCTTCCACCCCAGGTCGTTCACCCGGTAACAGAGGTCGGCGTCCTCGCCGTACATAAAATAGGACTCATCCAGCAATCCCACATCTTCAAGGCACTCCCTCCGAATCATCATGAAGGCGCCCACAACGGTGCCCACTTCATGCACCTGGTTTTCGTCGAGGTAGCTGAGGTTATAGGCGCCGAAACGACGGCTGTGTGGGAGCAAGGTGTCCAAATGCAATGCCTTGTAGAAAAGCATGGACGGTGTTAAACGCCCACGCTTGCAGGCCCAATCCAGCCTTCCATCGGGTTTCACCACCCTGCAGCCACCAATACCTGCCTCCGGATGACTCTCCATGAAGCCGGCCATTGCTTGGAGAGTTCCCGGGGGCACCTCCGTGTCGGGATTTAACAGGAGCGAGTATTTCGCTTGCGCCGGATACCGCCGTAGCGCTTGATTATTAGCCCGCGCGTATCCTACGTTCGTCGAGTTGCGGATTAGCTCAACCCACGGGAAATCTGTCTCCACCATCTCCGGGCTTCCATCCGTCGAGGCGTTGTCCACAACTACCGTCCGAACACGCAGCCCCTCAGTCGCCACTGCAAGCGAAGCAAGACACCCCCGAAGCAAGTCCGACGTGTTCCAGTTGACGATTACTACCAGTAAATCGTCCATCTGATCCCGCACGCCAGCTATTCCCGCCGTCGTCTTCACAATTTCCGCGCAGCGCTGGGTCATAAAGTGGCTCCGCACGCGAACTTCGAATTCGGGGTCATGGAAGGACGGTTCCGCGTCACAGCCTTTCCGTTTGCCAGTGATGCGCCCGCGAGCAGCAGGCCTACCAGAAACCAGAAAACCATTGCGTCCTTGGAGGAGAAGAACGCCTCCTGCGTTATTCCGATAAAGAGCATGCCCACAGTCCCGCCTGCGAGACCAGCGGCTAGCCCGCGGAGCAGCCTGTCTCCCGGGACGTCGCTGAGCCGCAATTCGACGCGAAGTACCCGATAAGCTAGGAGGACGAACGCCACGAGACCGACAAGGCCGAACGATCCGAGGAGGAGTAGATACAGGCTGTCTACCCCCATCCCGTAGTAAAGCGAAGCCGGGCCAGTGCCGAGAAGCGGCGAGCGGAAGAAGCCCTCTAGGGCGGAATGCCACCCCTCTGCGATCCGTCCTCCAAAATTCTGAAATCCCGCCGGGTTATTAATCAAACCTTCTAGCCGTTGGCGAAAGTCGGGGACGAGGAAGGCGGAGTAGGGAAGAACGTAGGCGAGAATTATGGCGGCCCGTCGCCGTCCAAGGAGCCAGAACGTGATCAGCAGCGCCGCCGCAAGACCGAACAGCGGGGCCCTGGCAAATGTCAGATAGAGACAAAAAACGGAGAGGCCGACGATTGACCCGAGAGCTGCCTTCGTATACGACGATCGCGATGAGAGGAGCCATGCAACTAGAATCGGCACTGCTATCACATAGAATGCGCCTAGATCGTAAGCACCCGCGAATGTCGAGAGCAGCCTGTCACTCTGGAAGCCGTGGAAGAAATAGACCGCAACTATTTCTCCAGTCTGGTGCATCGCGTTGAAGGCAGGGACCAGAGAAAGCTCTTGCAGGACTCCGTAGACTCCGACCAGAAACACGCTTGCGGCGAAGACCGCCAGAACGATTCGGAATTGCTTCCACGTACGCACGGCAAGAAGACACAGGAGGGACGCCGAGAAGTACTCCAGCGTCCGAATCCAGTAGAGCACGGCCACGTCCACCTCAGAAATGGTCCCCAGGAAACAGAGGGCAAAGCCGAGGGACAGGCCTTGGACGCCGAAGAAAATAAGCATTCCCCTCGTCAGTGGGTTCGGGAGTCGGAAATGATGGTCCCACAGTGACCTCAGTGTTATGACGCCCAACGCAAAGGCTAGGAAAACGTCTTCGGTCCGAATGGGAACCATGTATCCGCCTATCGGGATCAGCGGCAGCTTCGGTATGAGCGGGACCAGCAAAGTAAAGATTATGAGAAGCGAGATGGGATAGCGAAAAGCTAAAGCCAGCAGCACGGTAGCAGCCGCGACGTAGACAAAGAGTACGGGACGCTCGACTAGGGCCAATGCTACGCCCACACCGATGGCGCCCAGAAAGAGCGCAGGCCAAAAGGACTCATCGTTCCTACGTAGAGCGACGACTTGCGGAACAGTAGACATTCTAATCGACAACCGGTACTGATCCGTCGAGACCTGCTAGTGTTGGGGATCCGCCTAGCCGTCCCTTGGCGCCGTCGCGCACTGCGCGCATCAGCACCCACAGGCGACGCAATTTGTGATCGTCGAACAGCAGTATTCCTAGGGCCAGCTTGCACGACTCTCGAAGAAGCACGTACGGAGACGAATACTCGCGAACCAGGTAAATCCGGTTTCGCCATGTGTAGTACGACTTCCAGAGAGCCGTAACAGGCAGGCGCGTATACGGAGGCAAGAAGCGGCTTGTCACTTGACTTGCCGTCCCCGCGTTCAGGTGCACGATCTCTGCCTTCGGAACGAAATACGATTTGAACCCTGCAACCGACAGGCGGTGCATGTAGTCGATGTCGTCCCACGCGATAAAGAAATCGATCCGTGGAAGGCCGATTTTCTCGACGACGCTCCTGCGAATCAGCAGCCCCACGAACGTCGCAGAGTTAATTTCGATCTCCTTGCCTGTGACTTCGGGACCGTCGAAAATCCGGATCGTCTTGAACCTTCGGAGGTCGACCTGCCGCGTCCGTGATCGAGGATCGGAACGTCCTTCGGTGTCCAGGACGCGGGGAGCAAGGGCTCCGGTGTCCGGCCGCGCGAAGACCTCCGTCTCCGCCATCGTCTGCAACGCGCGAGGCTCCGGAACGGCGTCGTCGTCCATCACCCAAAGCCAGTCGAATCCTTCCTCGTAAGCCCGTTTCATCCCTTCGAAGAAACCGCCCGAACTGCCCACATTCTTCGGCAAACGGACGTGACGAAGCCCGGGAAACAACCGGCTCAAACCCTCGGCAGTTCCGTCTTCGCTGGCATTATCGATGACGAATATCTCGGAAACCGGAAGGGTCTGCTCCTTAATTCCGGTTAGGCATTCTTGCAGGCACGCCCAGCGGTTGCACGTTACTACGACCGCGCAGATTCGAGGAGAGTTCATTGGATTTGAAATGGTCTTTCAGCCCCGACCAATCGAAAGTGCCTGTCCTCAGTCGACGTCTACTCGATACAGCCTTCGAGTAGAAATCCACATAAACCGCCTAGAAAGAGTCACTTGCAAATTTCTACTCGATACAAAATCCGTTTTTCCGCCTTCGCTTTTTATTTGCCATTTCCGCATTTTTGCCAAAGTCGACCGCTTCGGCTCTGGACTAGACTTCTTCACCGACCGCTTGTGGCGAGTAGTTCATCGGGTCGAGTTTGCGCCAGCGGAGCAGCGCGTAGATGCTTGCGGTCACGAATATTTCTGCGCTGACCACGGACCAGGCCATGCCCGAGGCGAGATACACCGGCGCGAGAGCGATGGCCAAGCCGATGTTGATCACGCCGGCGATCACGATGATCGCGTTGAACGCACGGTCCATGCCGAGCGGCAGCATCCATTGAATTCCGTAGACATTGCTCAGGGCGATCAGCGGCGGTAGCAAAGCAAGGATGCGCAACACGGGGACCGCATGTTCATAGCCCTTGCCTAGGATCACTCTTACAAGCAGCGGCGCGAGGGCGAACACCAGCGCCCCCAGGGCCACTCCACCGCAGCCCATGACCGCAATGGCCACTCGAGCCAGGCGCACCGCGCGCTCGCGCGCGTGATAAACCAAATGGCTTAGCCGCGGATATAGCGCCTGGTTGATTGGGTTCAACAGATTCAGAAAAGCGCGACTGATTTTTTCCGCGCCGGCGTAATAACCGACCCAAACGGGCGAAACGAACAGTCCCAGAATAAACGCGTTGCCCGCGGTGTACAGGCTCACCGACCCTCGGAACAGAAACATGCTCCAGCCCATTCGCAGGGCTTCCCACGTCGATCGCCATATCGGGACGCGGGCCGAAACTTCCCGGTAGGTGAGAGCCAGACCGATGAAAAACGAGAACAAATAGCCCAATCCCTGGAGTCCCAATGCGCGCCAACCATCCGCCGGCTTCTTCACAAGTACGAATATGGCGATTGCCGCAAGTATCTGCGTGACGATGTCGACCCACGCGACCAACCGCATACGCTCGCGCCCCTGGAAGTACCAGATCATGCTGGACGTCCGCGCCAGAGCGCAGAATAATCCTGCCCACAACAGCAAGGGATTGTCGCGGAAAATCGGGACCCACCGCTGAACTCCGAACGCGACGGCGATCATCCCAGCGGCGAGCAGCGTCTTGGCGCCCAGCACCCCGGCGACGATCTCGGCGAGTTTCTCGTGGTCGTCGCGGTGACGCGCTACCTCGCGCGTGGCGGAAAGGGCGAATCCATAGTCTCCGAACACCGACATATACGCCCCGAACGACTGCGCGAACGCGACCAAGCCCCATCCCGCGACTCCGAGCACTCGCGCCAGATACGGAACCGTCACCAGCGGCACAAATCCCGTTCCCGCCTGCACGAGCCCCATGGCTATCGTGTTCTGAACCAGCGCATGGCGCGCCAGTTGGAGGATCTGCCCGCTCGACCATCTTTTCATCGAGTGCTATGTCCACAACGATCCACATTCGGTTCTTTGAGGAGAAAGTCCGGCGTGGCGGACCTCAGTGATCTTCTAGATCAGATCAGCTGCGAGGATCATGCTGATCACAAGTGCGCGACCCTGGTTCCACGGCCGCATGTCAGGTCGTGCCCGCCTCGACTGCGGTGGATATTTCTTCCCGCTGCTCCTCCGCCTTCGGGAACAGTTCGGCCCATATGGTCATTGCCCTGCGCAGCCGCTCCCAATACTCACCCTTCATCCCCAGTTTGTCGGCAAGTTCCTTATAGCAGTCGCGGACCGTGCTGCGTGTCAATACGGCCGAATCCACCGCCCGCCAGAGCGCCTCGTTGACTTCGTATCCCGGCAACTCCTTGCGAAGATTGGTCCAGACGTTGGAAGCTCGCTGGTGCTCAACTTGTGGTTCCCCCGAGCGAACCGCAAATCCCAGGTGATCACAAATCTTTTTCGCGAATATACCGCACCAGATGTCGCCGAACCGGTCAAACGGCCAATCGCGCCCCATCAGTAGGAAATACATGGCGGACACCATTTTCGGCTTGAACGCCAGGTTCATCCCGCACATTGGGAAGAATTTGCCGCGTGGTATAACCTGCTGAATTGGCTCGAATCCCTGTTGCAGCCTCGTGTTGAGGAGTTGCGTCACCCCGTCGAAGTCCGGCACTTTGTTCCACAGGCCATGATTGATCACGCATTCTCCTGCCCGCCGTGTGTTTTCGTATGGCACGCCGCGCGGAAGTAGCCCGTGACCTGTGGAGATCCACGCTTCCTCCGCCGCGGGTGTCGAGAGCTTGTCATAGTGGCGCTCGAGGAAGCTGTCAGCCAACGGGTAACAGTCATCGTCCAGGGTCACAATCATGTCGACATCGGAAGCAAATGCTTTGTAGTAACCGAACGAACGCACGCAATCCGTGCGACGCGGAATGATCCAGGCGTCGCGGCCAAGCTCGTCATCAATGTCTGCCCAGCAGTAGTGCTGCGCGCCCGGCAGCGAAATGTCGAACGTCCTTTCCGGATTATCCTCGACAACGATAACAAGATGACCGGCGAATGCTTCCCTCCAAGCGTCGAGAAAACTTGCGATCAGGTTCTCGCGAATGGTGGGGACGACAATGGCAGCTCTCATGTCGCTCCTTAAAGCAAACCTACGAGGGCCTTATCGGCGAGACGCAATATGGCCGGCGGCTTTTCTTCGGGAAGCTTTTTCTGTCATCGACATCTAGGCTGAGCGTCGCTCGGCGCCGCTTGCCGCGCGCACTTCGGCGAACTGAGCCAGGGCTTTTTCGGCGTCCCGATTGAACTGCCGAACAGTTTCTCGCGTGTACTTGTGGTCGATCATTTTTGGCAGAAACTGGGGCGGAACCGTCACAATGTGCGCTCCGGCCAGTGCGGCGTTCTGAATATCAACAGGACCGCGCATGCTTCCCACGATAATCTCCGCGCGGCAGCCCCATTCGTCGAGCCAGTGACGGACATTCCGAATCACGACGGTAGGATCGCCTCCCTCATCGGCGATGCGCCCGGCGAAGATGCTTACGTAGGTCGCGCCAGCCTTGGCCGCCAGCATCGCCTGGTTAAACGAAAGGATAGCCGTCGCGTTAACCCGGATGCGCTCGTGGTTGAGCGTGTGCACCACACCCAGACACGATTCGCCGTATTCATTGACCACCGGAACCTTCACCACCACGTTGCCGCTCCAGGAGGCAAACTGCCGCGCCTGCCGAATCATTTCGTCGTGGTCGTTGGTGGTGACCTCAATGCTCACCGGCCGTTCGCCCATCATCGAACAGACCCGTCGCGTGCTTTCCTCCATATCGCAAACACCGTCTTTCAGCATGATGCTGGGATTCGTAGTGACGCCATCCACCACGCCTTGCACATCCCACTTTTTAATTTCCCGGACATCCGATGAGTCCACAAATATCTTCACGCCCCACCCTCCTATGACCTCGAGGCCACACCACGCAAGCGCCCTTCGCAACTGCAAGAGAGATCATCTTCGCTGAAACCGCCGATCGAACACAGGCAAAGACGGCGCGCGAGTTCCTATCCGTTAACCTCTTCGTTAATCGCACGACGGTCTCTGACGCTGGGTTTTCCGGGCCCCAGAAAGCTCCACGAACCTTTACGGGCGCCCTCTTAGCCCACGGCCGCTTCGAGCGCAGACGCATCCACATCCACGGCGACTGAACGCTGGATCAAATCAAGCGACAGCACAACCCGCCAATTGCCTTTCCATCGGAGCAAAATGCCTTCGAGTCCTGCGAGCGGGCCTTGCTTTATGCGCGCACGACGACCCACATTAAGATACGGGTGCGGCGCCGCTCGTAATCCGGCAGTCAATCCCGTTCGCAGGGCGTCAATTTCGTCTTGCGGGAGCGCGACCGGCGACGCGCCAAATCCCACCAGCCTAGCCAGGCCGGGGATCTGCAAAACCTGCAACCGGTTTCGTAACTCCATTCGCACGAACACGTATCCGGGGAAAAGAGGAAGCTGCAGCGTCACTCTGCGGTCTTTCCAACGCCGCACGGACGCGTACACAGGCAAGAAATGCTCTACGGCGCGCGACCCCAGTTGTTCTGCGACACGCTTCTCATGGTTCGCGCTCGTGTAGGCTGCGTACCAGCGGAACTCGTCGCATCTCGCTGCCAGGTCCGGATGGTTCGTGCTCGATCCGAACCCCGCGCCAGTGTCTATTGCCCTTGAAATTGCCATACTAAGATTGGTCGCCATTGGATCGAACGTGTCGAACCTCATATACAGCTTCGCCCCGTCACTTACAGGGCGCTTGTGACCTAACCCGCTCGTGTACCTTGACTTACACCCTGGGAGGAATTCCCCCCTTTGCTACTTTTCCCTCTCGATACCGTTTCCAGACCCCGGTGCAACATTCCCCTCACGGGGAAATCTCTCTTGGACCGCGTCCAGGGATGTCTCCCCATGCGCACCGTTACGTCCGTTCCTGGCAATCCAGGGCATACTCGCGCGAACGTCGCTCCAAACTTGATTTGCGAATTCTTTCCGCGCATCGGAGGAATCGGTTGCCTCCCACGCGTCGCACGCTAAAATCCAACTGACTCCCGCTGCGAAGGCGAGCATCATTCCGAGGCACATGATGAGCAGGCGCGACGGAAACGACTTTCTTTCCGGTAGCTCGGGCGAATCGAGCACCTTGACGCTGGGAGTCTCTTTCGCTTCTTCAACTTTGGCCGCTTCGTATTGCTGGGTAAGGGTCTGAAAAACAGCGTCCTCAACTTTCATGCGCCGATAAAGGTCGGCGTACGTCACACCGAGAATGGGAAGCTGCCGGATCGTCGGGTACGGCATTCCTTCCGCTTGCGGTGTGCCAGCGGAGGCGGGAGCTGTCTTTCCGCCAAGTTGCCTCAGTTGCCGTTTCAGCTCGTCGACGCGCGCCTGCGTTTCGCGAACGCGCACGTTGTTGTTGGTGAAGATCTGCCGCAATCCTTCGAGTTCGGTCTGGGCCGCGATGAGCTGACCTTCAAGTGAGGCGCCCGCCGTTATCATCGCCTTACCTTGTTCCTGAATATCAATTGCCGTGTTCTTGCTTGCGAACTCGCTGAAGTTTTTCTCGGCGGATTCCAAATCCTTCTGCACCTGGTTTAGCCTGTCCTCGAGAAACACGCGCTCCCGGTGCGCGGAGGAAGTATTTAGATTAACGACGACATTGTTCAGCGAACTGATGTACTCCTGCGCCATTTGCTGCGCTCGTTGTGGAGATCGGTCTTCTACCGCAATCGCAATGATTTCGCTTTTCCGATCCTCGGAAACGGACGTCCGTTTGGCGAGGTCCGTGCGAGCGTCCTCCCAGCGCTTGTCGCCGTATACCTTGCGCAGATCGAACTTCGAGATAACGTCGTCCTGAACTGTGCGGCTCTGCAGGATGCCGATGAAGAGGTCGCCCGTCGTTTTGAGTCCGAGCAGCTCGCCTCCCAGAGAACCGAGCGACCCTGCCTTCCCGGCCAAGGCGGCCATCATCGCCATCCCGGTTCCTTGCCCTTGATCGGGAGGCATCAAACGCGCCGTCGACACGAATCGCTTCGGAATCAGAAACGCTATGAGAGTTGCGGCGACCAAGCCCACTCCGGCCGTACGGAATAGGAATCGTCTCTGGGTCCACAGAAGTGTGAGCCTCTGAACCGATCTCTCGCGAGCGGCGAGGGTATCGCCTTCGCCCAAAAGAGGTTCGGTGAGCTCGAGTTCCTCGTCGTGCCTCTGTTCCGTTTTCGTTAAGTCTTTGCCCATCGCGCTTTGCTTATAGCAGTCACTAAACGAACTTGGTATCCCTGCCCTAGTCGGATGTGTCCCTCTTTGTACCCCGCAACTTCGGCCAGAAAGTGACTTGAATCGACGTAGTCAAATCGGTTTGCGGCGTTGCGGCCAACACCGGGAAATTCCACTTTTCGTACTGAAACGAGCCGGTCACGCTGAATGTCGATCCTGCCCAAAAGTCTGCGCGCACGCCGCCGTCGGTCACGGTTCCACCGGACGGAACAAATTCGCGGCTGACTTTCTGGTGGCGATAGTTGAACTGCAGCTTGCTCTTCGGCGTGAACCAGTACGTCGCCCACGCCTGCGCACCCTGACCCTGACGACCGATCCAGCTCGCGATCAAGTTCCCGTCGTTCGTGTACCCGCTGCGATAGGTACCTTCCGAATAGAAGAACCCATGCTGAAGAACGGGGTTGGGGTTCGGATTATCCGTAAATACGCCTTCCACCCGGAGGTCCAGTTTCGGCAGCTTCGGAAGATGAGGGAAGTAGAGTCCCGAATTGAATGCTGACTTGTCGAATGCATCCCAAACAGGAGAGGGCTCGTCGTCCGTAAAGCCGTCGCCATACCAGGTCACCCAATTTCGCAGCCCGGGCAACCGGTACCTAAAATCGAATTCCCCACGACTGTCGCCAGGATGCGACGGCGTCAGGAAGCCGCCGCCGTAAAATCCCAAACGGAAGGTCACTTGGAAAAACTTGTGCGGCGTGAACGGAATGTTCTGCCCCGCGAAGAGGGTCGTTGTGGAAAACCCAAGCTCTAAATTCGGCGTGGGCTTCACGCTAATCTTCTCACCGGTGATGAATGGCTGATCGCTGAGCGGCTGAGTCCACGATCCGGTGTATCCATAGGTTGTTGTGTACATCCAGTGATAGTCGCCCAGCCGTCCGAGGAAGTATTGCGCGCGGATGGGACCGATTCTTCCCAAAAAGCCGGGCAGCGTGAAGGGGGTGGTCCTATTAATTTGCAGCATTTCGATCGGTTCCGCATTGTTGCTGAACAGCATGGAACCGCCGGAATCCGGGCCCCACCATTGCTCTTGCTTGCCGAAGGTGATCTGCCAGTTGTCCAACTGCATACCGACATATCCGTCCAGCATGTCAAGACGATCGACCGCGGGCGTCGGCACCGCGGAAGGAGCCGTCGGTATCCCCTGTTCCTGCGCGATGGCCTGCAGGGCCGCATTCGGAAGTGCTGGCGACGATGGCGCGTGCTGATACTCCGCGCGTACGTACCCCACGAAGGGTCCGGCGGAAGCCCATGCGGATGCCCCGGAAACCGTGTCCACTCCTTCCGCGTAAGGCCTGCCGTAGTCATTGGTGATCGTCTGGCCGAAGTCGTAGCCGTCGGTCAACGGCTGTCCTGAAATGTCCGTCACGCGCGTGTAAACGGACTCTAAATTGACCTGTCGGTTGTCGCCCCCGCCCAGGAGACTGATCTCACCTGAGAATTCCTTCGCCAGCGAGTTGTAGAGTTGGCTCGGCTCGCCACTCCCCGACTGATCTTCGCTGATCTGATCTCCCGCCTCTTCCACGAGCCGCGCACATTCCATCCGCGTCCACGGCCGCATGCCCTCCGCATCGGTATTGACGTAGCCGAGAGCGGCGAGCCTCACGAGTGCGGGGTAGACCCAGCTATCCACCGGGACGTAGGGAGAGCCCATGAACTTCGCTCGCCAATGTGACGGTCTTTCCGGTCGCACGGCGGGAATCTCCCAGGGCGCTCCGACAAAATCCGGATTGTGGTGCTGCTTATAGACATAATTCGCGACCAAGAATCCGAGCGCGCTTCCGACCAGCACGTCGGAAGGGAAATGCTCCTTCCCGTTGATCCGGGATACGCTGATGGCCGTGGCCAGCCCGTAGGCCGCAAGCTTTGGAATCGGCCCCGGATATTCGTGGGCAATCACTCCTGCAATGGACCACGCCGCCGTAGCGTGTGCTGAGGGAAACGAATCTCCCCCCTGCCAGAAGTTGCCGTTGGCGTTGTCGACGTAAGGACGCTCGCGACGGGTCGCGTATTTGATCGCCTCGGTCGCGAGCAAGCTGTCGACCGCCGCCTCTCCAGCGAGGAACCCAGTTTCCCGCTCATGCCCGTCGTGTTTCGCCAGTCCCATCAGGTAAAGGCCGGCGCCCGCGCCCGCCATTGCCGCGATTCCGTAGTTCGAGAATTGCTGGTAGCGATGCAACGTGTTCGGATCGTTGTTGAGATGACGGCTGACATCGCTGTCGGTGGCGAAAAGTGCCGCCGCCATCCCGCCCAATGGAACCAGCCAGGTCGCATCCGACAGATGGAGATGAGCGGGACTGGTCCACATGGCTTTCTGATCAAGCAGGAAGTGGCGCGGCGCCTTCCCGAGCGTGTTTTCGAATCGACCGTCCGACAGCGGACGAATAATCAGTTCACCCTTCTCGGGGTCCTTTGGATCTTTCTTTGCCTCAGCCGCTGAGTTGGATGAACTGCTTTGCACTGGTTTCGTTCGCTCCGATTTGGCCTGCTCATCGCGCGGCCCCTGAGGGGCCACAAATTGCGCCCCACTCGTCGTCGGACTTCCTGCAAGTAACATCACTGCGATTCCGCTAGCCATCAGCCAACGTCCGATCATCAAATCTGCCCTAATACTTCGCCGCCAGAAGAACGCTTGAGGTAATGGCGGTTCCGATCTGCACCGACTGGAAGATCGCCTTCCATATCGGCGGCCCGCCGAGCGCCTTTTCGGGGACAACTATCATGTCTCCCGGCTCGAGCGATTGCCCCAGCGCACTCCCCAGGAATAAAGAGGCCCCGTGAGCTCCGATCACGCTCCCATCGGCTCGGACCACAAAAATCGCGTGCTTGTTGGCAAGGTTCGTCGGGCCGCCCGCCTGGCTCAAGTACCACTTGGCGCTCTTGCCCGGCCGGAAAGCCATCGCAGTTGGATTGAAGACCTGTCCCTGAACCATCACGTAGCTTGGCCGTTTAGGAATGACGAGTTTGTCGCCGGCCCGGACAGCCACGTCGTGAGGCGTCCCCTGCCAGCTCTTGATGTCCTTCGAAACCTGAATCGTGACGCGGCCAAGCGGAGGATTGTTCAGCAGCCCGTCCAGCGTGTTCTGCCACTGCTGGTAGGCGGCTTCATCGCCAAGCTTTTCGTCCGGATCAGTCGCCGTCTTTGCAGCCAGCTTCAGGCTCGCCTGCTGTTCACGCACGCGCTCGACAAGTTCGGTTTGCGATTTATCCTCGATTTGCTGGACGTCCGAGCGAATCAAGACGGCGCCATACGGATACGCGTCCGGCATAAAGCCGCCAGCGCGCTTGAGAACGGAACTGAGCCTTTCTCCCGGCCGGATTCCATAACTTCCCGGATGCATCACTTCGCCATCGACCGAAATCGAGGCTCCCAAATCGTTCCAGCCTGGCAGCTGGCGAATGGTCAACACGTCGCCGTTATGGAGCGAAACGTTCGCGTCGCTCGTTCCGGCCAGGGCGTCCGCAAGTTCGACATCCTGATGCTGCCCGATGATCAGCGACTTGCTGTCCCATTCGTAATGAGTCAGGTCAGCGTCCTTCATGTCTGCGCTTTGCTTGGCGCCACCCGCCGCGCGGATCAGATCGGCCACCGTCATGTTCGTCGTCAGGGGGTAACGTCCCGGCCGGCCGACTTCTCCCTTGATGTAAACGGTAGAAGGTTCCACATCGGCAGGATTCCGATGCACGAGGATTCGGTCTCGCGAGTTGAGCAAGATATTTTCACTGGCATTTCCCGCCAGAGCCGCGCT
>Ga0209167_10000746_pt1 | contig 21716 bp, 18 predicted proteins | sample Coa_R1_9_FD_187154 | JGI IMG/M metagenome (GOLD analysis project Ga0209167, IMG submission 187154) | Surface soil microbial communities from Centralia Pennsylvania, which are recovering from an underground coalmine fire - Coalmine... | ecosystem: Environmental > Terrestrial > Soil >... | reverse complement strand
CCGGTGAACGTCCCCCAGTGCAGCACCGGGCAGGTGCTGGTGCCGGCCAGAACTGCCGGCCCCGTCGCCATTACCGCGCATGCGGCGATGGCGGAGCAGATGAGTGAGGTTATTCTCCCGCGCATGACAACAATCAACCTCCTTGTACTGTGCTGAGTGGTATGGACCTGACTACGCCGGCGCCTGACGGAGAGCTTGGCCAGCGCCGGCCTGGCTCAGGGTCTGATCTCCCGTACCCGGTAGAAGTCGGCGACGTAGAGGCCGCTCTGGCTGTCAACAGCCACACCGGTTGGGGAGAAGAGCATGGCCTTACCGGCAGGGCCGCCGTCGCCGGAGTAGCCGGCGAAGCCGTTGCCCGCCACCGTGTAGATGTCTCCGGCGGCCATCGGGATGCCGTAGAAGGTCCCGGTCTTCTCGGCGACCATGCGGATCCGGTTGCTGCCCTCGTCGGTGATCATCAGGTTGCCGTGTGAGCCGATGGCCAGAGCGGTGGGGATGTTCAGCGCGGCGCTGGTGGCCGGGCCACCATCTCCGGAGTATCCCCGGGTGCCGTTCCCGGCCACGCTGTAGATGTGGTCAGCCGTCATGTGCACGCCGTAGAACGTTCCGGTAGCGTCCGCGACCACGCGGATCCGGTCGTTGCTCCCGTCCGCGACGACCAGGTTGCCGTGCTGATCAATCTTGACGTCCTTGGGGGCGTTCAGCTCTGCGCCGGTCGCTGGCCCGCCGTCCCCGGAGTATCCCCTGGTGCCACTCCCGGCCACAGTGTAGATGTCGCCGGTAATCATCGGGACGCCGTAGAAGGTCCCGGTGCTCTCGGCGACCACGCGGACCCGGTTATTGCCCTCGTCGGCGAACACGACGTTGCCCGCGGCGTCGGTGGCGAGGCCGCTGACCATGCTGAGCGTTGCCTTCGTGGCAGGCCCGCCGTCGCCGGAGTATCCCCGGTTGCCGTTCCCGGCCACGCAGTAGATGTGGCCTGCCTTCATCGGGACGCCGTAGAAAGTCCCCGCTGCGTGCGGGAGCACGAGGACGCTGTTGTTGCCCTGATCGGCGATGACCAGGTTGCCGTCCGGGTCGGCCGCCGCCCCGTCCGGGAAGTTGATTCCTGCCTGAAGCGCCGGTCCGCCGCAACCGAGGTGGTAAAAGCCGCCCCCGCCCGCGACGGTGTAGATGTGATGCGCGGTCATCGGGACGTTGTAGAAGGTGCCCGTCGTCGCGGCGACCACCCGCACCCGGTTGTTCTGGCCCGCCGGCAGCACGAGGTTGCCCGCGCCGTCCACCATCACCCGGGTCGACCACGAGTCGATCACAGCCTGCGTCGCCGGCCCGCCGTCACCGGACAGTCCCCGCCAGCCAACCCCGGCGACCGTGTAGATATCCCCGGCGGTCATCCGCTGGCCGTAGAAGGTGCCGTCGCTGACGGCTATCGCCTGCACCCTGCGCTCGTCCGAGATCCGTCCCTCGCCGTGCTCGGACACGATGACGTTGCCCGCCTGGTCGATGGCGATCCCGTCCGGGTCCTGCAGCCGGCCATCGACGGCGGGGCCGCCATCGCCGATCGGGCACTTCTTACCGCAGCCCGCGATCGTGTAGATGTGGCCCGCGGTCACCGGGACGCCGTACGCCTCGCCACTGCTGGCGGCTCTCATCCGCACCCGTTCGTTGCCGCTGTCGGCGATCAGCAGGTTCCCCGCGCCGTCAACCCCGACTCCGGCGGGAGTGCTGAGTTCGGCATTGGTGGCTGGCCCGCCGTCGCCGGAGAACCCGCGGGTACCGTCACCGGCGACCATGTAGATGTCCCCGGCGGTCATCTGCTGGCCGTAGAACGTCCCATTGTGCTCCGCGATCACCCTGATGCCATTTGCCGAGCCATCGGCCAGGACCAGGTTGCCCGCCGCGTCGAGCTGGACCTGGCCGATCGACGTGCCGAGCCCTGCGCGGGTCGCGGGGCCGCCGTCGCCTGAGACCAGCAGGCCGGCCTTGCCGCCGGCGATCGCGTAGATGTCCCCGGCGGTCATCGGCTGGCCGTAGAAGCTCCCGCTGCTGGCCGCGACGACCTGCACCTCGGCGGCAACGCGGGCGCTGCCGCTGTCGGCTATCACCAGGTTGCCAGCGGGGTCCACGATTACCGCGACCGGATCATCCAGCGTGGCCTTGACGGCGGGACCACCGTTGCCGGCAATGCCATGGCCGCTGCCGCCCCCGGCGACCCGGTAGATGTCCCCGGTGGTCATCGTCTGCCCGTAGAACGTGCCCGAGGCCGCCGCGACCACCCGGACACGGCTGTCGGTGCTGTCGGCCAGGACGAGGTTGCCGTTCTCGTCGATCGCGGTCCCGCAGGCGTTCGTGGCCGCCCACGTGGCACGGCCGCCGTCGCCGAGCGGAACGTCCGCGGAGTGCCTGACGGAAGCACGGCGGACGCCCCCGGCGGGTGTGGTCAGCACGTCGGTGACCTCACTCACCCTCTGCACCAGCCCATCGCCGACATACAGGAACTGCCCGGCCGAGGTCACGCTGCAGGGATAGTCAATAGCCACGTTCGTCGCCAGGCCGCCGCCGATGCCACCGGCGACCGTGGAGATGGTCCCGGCGCGGGCGGCGCCGGGATACCGCACCGTCCCGGCGCTGGCGACGGCGTTCGCAAGAGTTAAAGCCACTGCCGTCATGACCGCCCAGAGGGCCCGCGTTCCTGTCGCCCCGTGCATCATCAGATCCCCCTGCGATCTAGGAAACGGTTACCCAGGGTCTTCGGCCCATTAAACACCAGAGTTAACGATTGCGGGAGAGTTCCAGATGATTGCGGGAGAGTTCCAGATGATGGCGAAGATTCCAGCGCCTCGATGCGAGCCTGGCCGGGGAGCCGGCTCAACGGCTCCCCGGCCAGGATGTGATCTCGCTGTCCTGGTGGTGGGTGGTTACCCTGCGGCCAGCGCGGGCACCAGGTTCGCCGCGTTGGGCGTGCCGAGGCCGGTCACCGGGTCCCACCCAGTGGTGGCCGGGTACCCGGGGACGGCAGGGTCGGTCTGGTTGTTTCCGGTGGTCACGTCGTAGAAATCGGAGCTGTAACTCCCGCTGTCGGCCAGCTTGTACAGCGTTGGGTTGATCTGGCCCAGGCCGTGCCCGGCGATCTGGTCGGCGATCGCGACCAGCGCGGCGAACTGCGGGCACGAACTGGATGTCCCGCCGACGATGAACCAGCCGCCGGCGCCCGCACCGGTGTCGTACACCAGTGGGCCGGTGAAGGAGCTGGCCTGGTACGAGACGTCGGGAACGCCCCGCATGGCGCCGATCGGGGTGGACCCGGCCGGCAGCATGTCCTGGTAGGAGGGCTTGGCGAACACATGGCTGAAGCCGCCACCCGAGGCGATCCAGCCGATCTCCCGGAACGGGGGAGTGACCTGGCATTGTGTCGGCGGGTCGGTCGAGTCGATGCCCATGCCGGTGGTCGGGTCGGTGCACAGGTACGTGCCGCCCACCCCGGTCACCAGCGGGTCGGACGCCGGCCATTGAACCGTGGGGTACGGAATCGTCTTGGGCTTCTTGACCGGCTGCTTCATAATGTTCGCCGTGCCGCTGTCACCCGAGCTGCCCAGCACGGTGACGCCGTTGGCGGCCGCGGAAATGAACGCGTGCCGCAGCTTCAGCAGCGACGTGGTGCTCCCGAAGCTCTCCTCGGCGGCGGCGAAACTCTGGGAGATGACCGTCGCCTCGTGATGATCCACGATGTACTGCTCGGCGTTCATCATGGTCGGGAAGCCCTGGACCCCAAGGGTCTCGGCCGGGTTGGTGGTCACATTGAGGATGTTCGCTTCCGGTGCGATGGCGTGGGCCCATTCGACGTCAAGGCTGGTCTCCACGGTCCAGGCGTCGCGGGCCTGCAGCCCGGTGCCCTTGCTCTTCGGCGGCGGCGACTTCACCTGGGTCTTCCCGTTCCAGTACACGTGCGTGAACGTCGGGATCCCGGCGCCACACGCCGCGCCCGGCTCACCGCACATGTGCGGCAGGCCAAACTGGGTGTCGAAGTTGGCCAGGTCGGAGGCCATGTTCGGATTGCCGAACGAGTCGATAATCGCGATCGTGACGCCTTGACCCTTATCGCCCATGGCATACAGCGGGGGCAGGTTGTAGGAGGTTTGCATCGAAGCCGGGGTGAAGCACCGCCGGCCGACCGCGAAGCAGTCAGCCTCTGTCGGCGGGGTCGTCTGGCTGGATAGGAGATGGTAGTCGGCGACCGTGGGCAGCGGAACCGGCAGGCTGCCCGCGGCCAGCGCCGAGGAACCTACCGGGCCTCCTGCCAGGACGGTCGCGCCGCCCAGCACGAGGGCAGCAGCGGGGCGCGCCATGAAGCGCAGGTAGAAACGGGACAAGGGAACCCTCCCTCTCCCTCCACATTGAGGGTTAGACGATGCCATGATGTCCAGCAGGACAACTCACCGCAAGACCCACGGCAATCCCTGCTCCCCAGGCCAGCAGGCTGGTGCGTCCGTCCGGGCCGGTTTACGATCTTTAAACCGCAGTGGTCTCCAGCCTTGCGCCGCCTCCGCCGGGCGTGACAGGGACTGGCGGGTGATCCCTTCGCCTGACCCCACCCGAGGGGGAATCTCGATGGCGCTCTACATGTACCAAGCCTCCTATACCGCGAAGTCGATGGCGGCTCAGCTCAAAAACCCGCAAGATCCCACCGAAGCGATCAGCCTGGCACTGGAGGCCGTGGGAGCCAAGATCTTGGTGGCCGGCTTTCCGTTCGGCGAGTATGACCTGCTCGTCGTGTATGAGGCACCCGATGACATGACCGCTGCCAGCGTCGCGATGGCCGTCGCCGCGGCGGGCGAGGTGAAGTCGGCCAAGACCACCCGGCTGCTCAGCGGGCAGGAATGGCTCGAGTCGTTGCGCAAACGCAGGGTCGTCACCACCCGGAAGAGCGGATGAGCGACCAGACCAGCACCCGGGGGATCACGCTAGCCGGCCGGGCGTCGGCCCGGCCGGCTGCGGCTGGTTCGTGCGGGGAGCGGCCTCGGGATCCGGATCGGGAATCCGCCCGGCACCGGATGCTAGTTTCCCCGGGTCAGATACGTGTCGGGGGTGTTGCGCAAGCTGGTCAGCCGGTCCTGGGCGTAGTTGCACTCGGCGACGATAGCGACGACGCGCCGGCTGATGCGGGCCAGTGGGCCCCGTCCGCGCTGCGTCACGTTGTGGTTCATGGTTCCTCCTGGGTTCGCGTTCATCTCTTTGCCGATCACTACTGAGTTTCGCCGTAAGGCCCCGGTCGGCGTATCGGAGGAAAGCCTTATTTTCCCTGCTCAAGCAGGCCTTAGTCGGGTGGATGACCGGCTTAGCCTCGCTTAGCCTGATGGCCTGGGACCGGTCCGATGCGGCTCACCCGCTGCCGCTGGCCCCGGGCGGGGCCTCAGGTGTCGCGGTAGCGGAACCGGTACAGCCCGGCCGCCATTGCGATCGCGGCATAACCGCAGAACACGCCGAACCCGGTCCACGGGCTGAGCATGACCGGGGCGGACTGGTGCTCCCAGATCGCGGCGCCGGCGTTGAACGGGATCCACTTGTCGATGTGCACCGCCCAGCTCTGCGGCAGGAACTGGGTGAGGACGAACAGCACGAACAGCAGCCCGATCGATGCGGTGATCGCCCCCGCGGTGTGCCGGATCAGCGCGCCGAGCCCGTAGGACAGCAGCCCGCACACCGCGAGGAACAGGCCCGCGCCGACCACCGCCCGCAGTGCTCCCGGATGGCCGAGGCTGACGCCGATGTGCTGGCCGGACATGATCGCCTGCCCGGGAAAGAACGAGGCGAAGCTGGTTACCAGCCCGGTGACCAGGGCGATCGCCCCGAACACCACTGCCTTGGCGGCGAAGACCGTGCCGCGGCCCGGCAGCACGGACAGCGATGTGCGGATCATCCCGGTCGAGTATTCGGAGGTGACGGTCAGCGCGCCGAGCACCGCGATCACCAGCTGGCCGAGTATCACACCGAACAGGCTCACCATGGGCGCCCGCGTGATCTCCCCTGCCCGGTTGGCCGCCTGGGCGGCCGCCGTCATCTGGCCGAAGTCGTGCGCATGGCCGTAGCTGCCGATGGCACCGATGCCAACGCAGGCCACCACCAGCGCCAGCAGCGTCCAGTAGGTGGACCGCACAGAGCGGATCTTGGTGAACTCGGAGCGCAGTGCGCCGCCGAAGCTGGCCCGTCCCGCCGCCGCCCGCCGCGCCGGGCGGGCCGCTACCGTGGATGCCGTCGCCATCGTCATACCCCACTTCCGGTCAGGACGTCGGTGTCACTGCGCTGCTGGTCGGCGCGGAACTCGACGGATGCGCCGGTCAGCTCCATGAAGGCCTGCTCCAGGGACGCCTGCGCGGCGGCCAGCTCGTGCAGCCGGACGGTGTTCTCGAAGGCGAGATCGCCGACCCGCTCCCGGCTCAGGCCCGATACCACCAGCCGGCCATCGCCCTCGTCGCCGACGGTGCCGCCGGCCGCGGTGATCACCCGGGTCAGCCGGGCCGGGTCGGGGGTCCGGACCCACACCGTGCGCCGCGAACTGCGCGCGATGAACTCGGCCATCGGGCAGTCGGCGATGAGCTTGCCCCTGCCGATCACGATCAGGTGGTCGGCGGTGTTCTCCATCTCCGACATCAGGTGGCTGGAGACGAACACCGTCCGGCCCTCGGCGGCGAGCCGCTTCATCAGGTTGCGGATCCACAGGATGCCCTCCGGATCCAGGCCGTTGACCGGTTCATCGAACATGAGGATCGCCGGATCGCCGAGCAGCGTCGCGGCGATGCCGAGCCGCTGCCCCATGCCCAGCGAGAAACCCCTGGCCCGCTTCCTGGCCACCGAGGCCAGCCCGACCAGATCCAGCACCTCATCCACCCGCCGCCGGGGGAGGTTGTTGGTCTGGGCCAGGCACAGCAGGTGGCTGTAGGCGCTGCGGCCACCATGGACCGCCTTGGCATCCAGCAGCGCGCCCACCTCCCGCATCGGCGCGGCCGACGACCGGAACGGCCTGCCGTTGACCGTCACCCGGCCGGCGCTCGGCTCATCCAGCCCAAGGACCAGCCGCATCGTGGTCGTCTTCCCGGCTCCGTTCGGCCCGAGAAAACCCGTGATCTTCCCGGGCTCGACCCGGAATGAGAGGTCATCGACGGCCAGCGTGTCACCGTAACGTTTGGAGAGGCCCTGTGCCTCGATCATGTCGTCTCCCTTCGTGGCGGCTCACGTGGCCGGGCCGCCAGGTCAGTGTCCGGCCCACGGCGGCGCCACCGCGCCGGCCGGCGGGCTTGCCCGGGCCGGCCTCGGGGATGAACATGAGCACCTGCCCGCCGGACGCGGCGCGGGTTCGCGGCTGACGCCCAACGGCTGCCAGTGCTACCTGAGACGGGCACGCATCGGCCGCTGGGCTGACGCCGCCGCCCGGTCACCTCGTTACGCTGGTGCCGTGGCAGCGGTCTACGCCTGGCTCAGCCGTCATCCGAGGCTGGTGGACGGCGCGCTGGCGCTGCTGCTGGCCGTGCTTGGCACCGGCCCGCTTCTCCATCACACCCACCCGCTGCTGCTGGTGATCTCGATATCGCTCGTCATGCTGGCCGCGGTGGTGTTCCGGCGGCAGAACCCGGTCGCCGCATTCTGCGCCGCCGTAGTGGCGGGAGCGGTCCAGGTCATGTTCGGGTCCGGGCCGAGCGGCACCGACCTGGCGATCCCGGTGCTGCTGTACACGCTGGCGGCCTACCGGCCGCGGCGGGTATCGCTGGCCGGGCTGGCGATCTGCCTGGCGGGTTCTTTCGTGGGGGTGCTCGTCTGGGCGCACGGGCTGGACCTGTTCCGGAAGATCTTCGCTGCCCTGGTGATCTTCTGCGGGACCGCGCTCATCGCCTGGGTGCTCGGCGACTCGATGCGGTACCGGCGGGGCTACTACGCCGCGCTGGAGGAGCGGGCCGCCCGGCTGGAGCGGGAGTGGGACGCACAGGCCCAGATTGCCGCCGCCACCGAGCGGGCCCGCATCGCCCGGGAACTGCACGACGTCATCGCCCACAACCTCAGCGTCATGGTGGTGCAGGCCGACGGTGCCGGGTACGCGCTGGACAGCAACCCGGCGCAGGCCCGCCAGGCTCTGCAGGCGATCTCGCGCACCGGGCGGCAGGCGCTGAGCGAGATGCGGCGGCTGCTCGGCCTGCTGCGGTCGGGCGATTCCCGGACCGGCATGGCCCCGCAGCCCGGCCTCGGACAGCTTCGGGAGCTTGTGGAACAGGCCAGGACCGCGGGCATGTCCGTGTCGCTCACGCTGGACGGGCCGCCCCGGCCGCTTCCCGAGGGCGCCGAGCTGGCCGCCTACCGGGTGGTGCAGGAGTCGCTGACCAATACCCGCAAGCACGCCGGGCTGGCCGCCGCCGCGTCGGTGACGCTGTGCTATACCGACGACGAGCTGGTGGTCCAGGTCAGCGACAACGGGCGCGGTGCCGCCGCGCACGGCGACGGCGCCGGGCACGGGCTCGCCGGGATGCGTGAACGGGTCGGGATGTATGACGGCACGGTGACCGCCGGGCCGTTGCCGCAGGGTGGGTACCAGGTCACGGCCCGGATACCCGCGATGCCGGCGCTGGCCCGCTCGCGATCCGGCGGCGTCGCGTGACCATCCGGACCGCGCTCGTCGACGACCAGGAACTGGTCCGTGCGGGTTTCCGCATGGTACTGGAGGCACAGCCGGACATGACCGTGGTCGGCGAGGCCAGCGACGGGCTGGAGGCGATCGAGCTGGCCCGCCGGATCAGCTGCGACGTAATGGTGATGGACGCCCGCATGCCACGGCTGGACGGGGTGGCGGCCACCCGCCGGATCCGGGCCGCGGGCGAGCGCCCGCGCATTCTCATGCTCACCACCTTCGACCTCGACGAATACGCATTCTCGGCGCTGAAGGCCGGGGCGGGCGGGTTCCTGCTCAAGGACGTTCCGCCGGCCGAGCTGTTGTTCGCGATCCGGGCCGTGCACTCCGGTGACGCGGTGGTGGCGCCGTCCACCACCCGGCGGCTGATCGACCGGTTCGGGCACATGCTGCCGGCCGCCGGGACGGCGCCGCCCGCCGAGCTGGCCACGCTGACCGACCGGGAACGCGAGGTTCTCGTCCTCGTCGCGCAAGGCCTGTCCAACGCCGAGATCGCCGCGAGGCTGTTTCTGTCCGAGGCCACCGTCAAGACTCACGTCGGGCGCGTCCTGGCCAAGCTGAGCCTGCGGGACCGGGTCCAGGCCGTCGTGTACGGCTACGAGAACGGCCTGGTGCAGATCGGCCATTCCAGAGCCCAGGACCGCTGAAACGAGCACCATCCCAAGGCCGGCCGTTAGGTTATCCGCCTTGAACGGGGGCGCCGCAGTCGGGGCAGCGGAATGGGCGGCGGCTGGCGATGGCCCGCCAGATGGCGTAGACGATGAAGGGGAACCCCATCCTGGGGACTTCCCGGGTTGCCTCAACGGTTCCGTGGAGCGTGCACCGGCCGGTTTGGGTTTGAACTTCGGTAGCCATGACTTCCTTCCGTGAGCGTGGTGGGTGGCGCTGGCCGGGCTAGCGCCCAAGCGGCAGCCAGCTGAACTTGCGGAGTGCGATGAGCAGGCCCGCGGCTCCCCAGGCAGCCACGATAAGCAGATCACGGCCGGCGAACCCAAGCCCGGTGGTGTGCGGGTTGTAGGCGGCTAGCAGGGCATCCCGCAGGTGGCGGACGGGAAAGACGTCCCCCACGCCGGCCAGCCAGTGCGGAAGTACTGAGACCGCGACGAACACTCCCGAGATGAAGTACAGCGGCAGCAGGATCGCCTGGGTGGCGGGCAGCGCGGCGTCCTCGTTGTGGACCAGCGAGGCGAGCGCGTAGCCGAGGCAGCAGAACGAGGCGGCTCCCACGACCACCGTGACCGCGAGCGCGAGAGCGGTGCGCCCGGGGACGTGGACGCTGTAGGCGCCCCAGCCGATGCCCAGCAGTACCGCCGCCATGGTGACCGCGATGACGACCGCGGTGAGGACGCGGCCTGCGATGACGGCAGCGGCCGGGACGGGTGTGGCGCGCCGCCGTTTGAGTACGCCGCGTTCGCGTTGCGCGGTGACCGAGGCGACCAGGTTGCCGAAGCAGGCCGCGATGATGCCGAGGGTCATGATGCCGGGCACGTAGGCCACCGAGATGCTGACCTGCCCGCCGGGGACCGGGGTGGTGTGGCCGTGGCCGCCGAACAAAGAGGCCAGAATCACCAGGAACAGCACCGGCAGCGCCAGGGTGAAGAACTGGGCCTGGCGGTTGCGGATGAAGGCGCGCAGGTCGTAGCCGAACAGGTGTGCTGCCATGCGGATCATCGCTAGTCCTTCGCTAGTCCTTCGCGGGAGTGGAACTGGTGAGCGACAGGTAGACCTCTTCGAGAGTGGGGCGGTGGACATCCAGGCCGGGCAGGTCGAAGCCCCGGCTGAGCGCCCAGTTGCTGAGCATCTGGAGATGGACGAGCGGGCTTTCGCTGTGCAGGACCGTGAGTCCGCCGGGCCCGGGTTCGGCCAGCGGGCGCAGCCCTTCGGGCAGGTCACGTGCTGCCAGGCCGGCCGGGAGGGTGAAGCTGATGGCGGTGGTCATGTGGTCACGCCCGCCCAGCGTCCGCGGCGTGCCCTCGGCAACGATGCGCCCGGCGGAGAGCACCGCGATCCGGTCGGCCAGGTACTCCGCCTCGTCCATGTAGTGAGTGGTGAGGAAGATCGTTTTACCGAGCTGACGGAGCCCGGCGACGACCTCCCACGCGGCGCGGCGGGCGGACGGGTCGAAGCCGGTGGTCGGCTCGTCCAGGAAGATCAGCTCGGGGTCGCCAATGAGGGCGAGCGCGAAATCGAGCCGCCGCCGCTGCCCGCCCGACAGGCGGCTGGCCAGCGCGCCCGCCTTGCCGGTGAGCCCGACCAGGCTGATGGTCTCGTCGATGTCCCGCGGCGCCTGGTAGAACCCCGCGTACAGTGCCAGGCACTCACGCACGGACAGGCCGGGCTCGGGCTCTGACTCCTGCAAAACGACGCCCACCCGGTCCCGCCAGGCCCTGCCTGCTGTGGCCGGGTCGGCACCGAGGACGGCGATCTCACCGTCGGTGCGCTGCCGGAAGCCTTCAAGGATCTCCACCGTGGTGGTCTTGCCCGCACCGTTGGGGCCGAGGAAGGCGAAGATCTCCCCGCGCCGCACCTCGAGATCGATGCCCTTAACGGCGTCGTGGCTGCCGTAGCGTTTGACCAGGCCACAGACGGTGACCACAGGTTCTGGCTGAGCGGGGGCCAGGCCAGGGTGGTGCGTACCTGGGGTCGGGCCGGTGCTGTCCATCTCGCTCCTCAGGCTGGGACGTTCCTGGCATCCAGCCTGGTGTAAGGGCTGCGGGCGGTCATCGGCGCGGCGGTGGAACTTGCTCACCGGCACAACCTGGCCCCCGGATGGCCGGGCCTCCACCAGGGGGTGGAGACCCGGCGCACCGGAAATCCATCCGCGGACGCAAGACTGCGCAGCGGTTCCGCCGTACGGTTTAGAGATGAACTCCCCGGCCACCCCGGCTGGGATAGCCGAGCTGGACCGGGCGCGAGGTCGCGAGCGGGTGGCCTACCGTGCGATCCGGGTTCTCGCCGTGACCGCGATCGGGTTCGTAGCGGCCACCTCGTTTCAGGCCCGGCCGGCTCCCGGCGGCCACGGTAGCGCGATCTGGGTGTCGGCTGCCCTCATCGCGTTCTGCGTGGCCACCATCATCGCCATGTGGCCGGCCCCGCCCAGGCTCGCGGTGCAGCTAGCAGTACTGCTCATCGCTGTGGCGGGGGCGGCGGCGCTGATCGGGCTGCAGGCCAACGGCGCGGCATTCCTCGGGGTGTTTCCCGCGCTCGGCATGGCCGCCCTGGCGCTGCCGGACCGGCTCAGCGCCCTGGTCGCCGCGGCCACCGTCACGGCGGTCTCCGCGGCGTGGGTATCGAACGGACGGGCACCGGTCGCGGGCATCGTCTTGAACGACTTCGGAATCCTGGCTATCTACCTGCTGTCCCTGTTCGCCCGGCGGCTGCGGGAAACCAGTCAGCGGGCGGAACTGCTGCTCGCCGAACTGGAGCAGACCCGCAGCGCCCAAGCCCAAGCGGCCGCACTGGCGGAACGTCAGCGGCTGGCCCGCGAAATGCACGACGTGCTGGCCCACTCCCTGTCCGGCCTGGTGCTGAACCTGGAGACAGCCAAGCTGCTCGCGAGCCAGCAGGGGGAGGACTCCCGGCTCGGCGGCGCGATCGGCCAGGCCCACCGGCTGGCCAAGACCGGCCTGGAAGAAGCGCGGCGGGCCATCGGGATGCTCCGCGGTGACGCACTTCCCGGCCCCGAACGGCTGCCTGGCCTGGCAGCCGAGTTCGAGCGCGACACCGGCGTGGCCTGCTGCCTCACCGTCACCGGCGCTCCGCGGGACCTGGGCGCCGACAGCAGGCTGACCTTTTACCGGGTCGCCCAGGAAGCCCTGACGAATATCCGCAAGCACGCCTGCCCAAGCCGGGTCGAGATCCGCCTGACATATGCGCGGGCCGGCACCAGGCTGGCCATCGAAGACATCGGCGGGCACGGCGAACCGCACGCTCCGGCCGGCCGGGCCGGCTACGGGCTCACCGGCATGAAAGAACGAGCCGAACTGCTCGGCGGCACGCTCACCGCGCAGCCCACCGGCGCCGGGTTCCTGGTCGAACTGTGGGCACCGGCATGACCGCCGTCATCCGCGTCCTGGTGGCTGACGACCAGCGCGTGGTCCGCGAAGGGCTGGCCACCCTCCTTGGCTTGCTCACCGGTGTCGAGGTCGTCGGCGCGGCCGCCGACGGCAACCAGGCTCTGGCCCTGGCCACCGAACTTCGGCCAGACGTCGTGCTGATGGACCTGCGGATGCCCCACTGCGACGGCGTCGAGGCCACCCGTCTCCTGCGCGAACGCGACGCCAGTATCAAAGTGCTGGTGCTCACCACCTACGCCGACGACCGCTCGGTCATCGACGCCCTGCGCGCCGGTGCCCGCGGCTACCTCACGAAAGACGTCGGCGCCGCCGAAATCCACGACGCACTCCAGCGCGTCACCAGCGGACAGGCCGCCATCGACCCAGCGGTCCAGCAGCACCTCCTTGACGCCATCACCACCGGCCCATCCGGCACATCCACCGGCCACACGCACCGGTACCCAGACGGGCTCACAGCACGCGAAACCGAAGTGCTCACGCTGATCGCCCATGGGCTGTCCAACGCCGAGATCGCCCACCGGCTGTCCGTCAGCGAAACTACGGTGAAAAGCCATATCAACCACCTCTTCGCCAAAACCGGCGTCCGCGACCGGGCCCAGGCAGTCAGCTATGCCTACCAGCACGGACTGACCTGAGACCCACCGCTCGACCGGAATCCGCCGGGTAGCGCGCAGCACCCATCAGCAGGCGGAAGCCGAGTGCGCCGGGCGGTTCTGAGTATGCTGGCAAACGGTTAGCGCTCGATCGCGTGGAGCCGGTTACCGCTGATTACCGGGGGTGTGGGCATGCAGAGCTTCAGGCGGGTATCCGCGTATACCGTGGTGGCGTTAATCCTGTGTACGGGCGCGGTTACCGGCCAGTCCGGGCCGGTTCGCGCTCAGCCGACGCCGATTCAGCACGTCGTGGTGATCATGATGGAGAACCACTCGCTGGACAACTACTTCGGGGATTTCCCTGGCGTTGCCGGCACCAGGTGGGGAGTCACGGAGCCGCCTGCTCCCAACCCGTTGCCCTCCGACCTCGACCACAGCGGTCCCCGGACGATAGCTGCGATCGACGGCGGCCGGATGGACGATTTCAACCCGCGCGGGGAGGTTCAGTACCGGCGTAGCGATATTCCTACGTACTGGGCCTATGCCAAACAGTACGGCCTGGGGGTTAATTTCTTTGCGGATGCCGAAACCAGTAGCACGCCGAATCACATTGCGATGGTAGCCGCCCAGACTGGCGGTGACTTTTTCACCACCACCCACACCGGTTGCAGTACCCCGCTCAACATTATTGTCAACAATCGTGCCTTGGATGGCAACGAGACCTTTGGCAGACCGTGTTACGACATCAACTCGCTGCCCGCGGAACTGACGAGGGCCGGCCTGACATGGAAAATGTACGGCGGCGGGGATATCTGGGATCCGCTGCGCTACATCAAGAACCTCAGCGGCACGCCCGGCATCAATCCGTTGCAAATTATCACTGCTGCCAGGACGGGCAACCTGCCGGATGTCAGTTTTGTCGCGCCAAACGGAGCTGGCGCATCAGATCATCCGCCGCGGCCCATCCAGCCGGCCGAGAACTTCGTGGCCGCCATTATCAATGCGATCATGAAAAGCCGCGACTGGTCCTCCACCGCCATCTTCGTTACCTGGGATGAATTCGGAGGTTTTTACGACCATGTCCCGCCGCCGCAGGTTGACGGCAGAGGCATGGGGCTGCGGGTACCCCTCCTGGTCATCTCGCCCTACGCCAAGCCGGGTTTCATCTCGGCCAGCCGGGGTGAGTTCGCCTCGTTTGACAAATTCATCGAAGCAAACTTCGGCCTGCCGAGCCTGGGTGAGCGCGACACCCTGAGCGGGACCTCGGATCTCATGAACTTCTTCGACTTCAGCGATCCGGGCCATCCGCCCAACACGAAGCTGATCGAGCCGATGCGGAAATATTCCGGGGTGCTGCAGCCACCGCAGACTTCCGCGGCGGCCCGTGCCTCCGTGGGTGTGCCCGTCCTCTTCCCCGAGTATGGCGGCCCGGGCACGTCATTCACCTACACGGTGCTGTACAGCAACAAGACTGCCGCGACCGTGCACAACGTCGTTGTGGACGGTCACCCCATTGTCATGACCGCCATCAAGAAAGTGGGTGGTGGTCACGTCATCTACCGGGCAAGAACTACCCTCGCCCGCGGCGCGCACACATACTCCTTCCAGTTCGGTGACGGGACAACGAACTGGAAACTGCCGTTCAATAATGTGCAATACAGTGGCCCGGTGGTCGCTCCCTTCGATCTGACCCATCTCAGCGCCGGCCGCGATGCCTCCTTCTTCTGCCAGAGTGGCAAGCCATGTACCATCAGCGTAAAGTACCGTTCACCGGCCGGCCATGAGCCGGCCGCCGCCAATGTCGTCATCGATGGCACCAGTTACCCGATGACCGCGGGCGCCGGGAACGTCACCACCGGCCGGACCTATTACTACACAACTTCTTCACTGCCGGCCGGCAGTCACTATATTCAGCTGGAGTTCAACGACGGCAGCGGGCTGCAGGATTTCCAGGAAAGGGAGATGGCGGTTACCCCGATCCTGCTGCAGAAGGCGAAGGTACGCCCGGCTTCCGGCAGCACCTCCACCGTCTTCACTTTCTCCACCGTGTATAGCGGGCCCGACGCGCCCTCGTATGTGGATGTCGTGATAGACGGCGTCGCCTACCCGCTTTCGTATGTATCAGGGAACCCGGCGTCCGGTGCCACCTACTCGACTGCCATGTCCCTCCCGGCCGGCACTCACAGCTTTGCCTTTACCGCTGGTGACAGCATTAACGCCTGGAGCAACCCTGAGCCGCCAGGAGTTTACACCGGCCTTAAGGTGACGGCTGCTGGCCGGCCCACGGTTCCTTCGCGGATAACCGCACCGCCGCCCGGTGGTAATCCAGGTAGCTACGACGAAAGCTGACCCGGGCGCGGTGTTATCCCAGCAGGGCGAGGTTGATGGCGTCGGCCATGGCTTGATAGCCGGCGTCGTTGGGGTGCAGGTGATCACCGCTGTCGTACTTCGGGTTCATGAACTGCGGGTGGCCCGGGTCGGCGATGGCGCTGGCGAAGTCGATGACGCCATCGAACGCGCCAGAGGTCAGGATCCAGTGGTTGACGGCCTCGCGTTTGGCCTCCGCGGCGGGCGACCAGTATCCGGCCGGCCTGAACGGAGTCAGGGTGGCGCCGAAGATCTTCAGCCCGGCGGCGCGACCGGCCGGGCATGCACCGGCGATGGCCGGCACAGCGCCGCTGGCCAGGCAGTCAGCAGGGTGGGTTCCCTTCCGCCGCTGCCCTGATGACAGCGCGGACCCTGGCCTCGGGGAAGAACACGGTGAGGTTCCTGGCCGCGGCCAGCGCCCGGCCGCGGGCCTCGGCGCCGAGCGGGCGCGTTGCCCGCAGGGCATACGTAACCGCCCGGCGCCGGACCGCGGCGCGGTACTGTGCGACGTCCATGCAGATGGTGACGTCGTGAACGCCGGCCAGATCCAGTGCGCCGGCCGTGATCTTTTTGCCCTTTGCCGAATTGCACTCCTGGTGCAGGAGCTGAAGATTCCAGCGGCGGTGCGGACCTCCGTAAATTCTGGGAATGATGTGATCGATCGCAGTGCCGCGCGGAGAATCGGGCAGGTCATCCCCGCACCACGGGCAGCGCCAGCGTTGCTGCTCTGCCAGTTCGGACATGAACGCCAGGCTGTGCGATGCCCACGGCACAGCCTCGTCGTCATACTCGCCATCGCCCAGCCGGCCGGGAACCGGCCAGCGGCACAACGTCTCCCCGGCAGGCACCGGCAACCCGCACACACCGCACCAGCCAGGCTCCCCGGGCATGAGGCCACGTTACCGGGACGGCGGGCATCCTGGCGGCCGCTGGCCCGGCCATGGCTGGCTGGCCTGCGGCGTGCGACTGACGCGGGGGGCAGTTTAGTACCCGTCATAGTGGTCGGGCACCGCCCTGGTCCTGCGCGACGGCAAGGCCCGGAGCACGCACTGGTCCCGGCCGGACGCGAACGGCGGCACCACCTTCACTACCGCCTCCGGGAAGCGGATGACGTTCGCCCCGGGCCAGGTCTGGATCGTCCTCGCCTACCGATAGCGATCCCCTCGCCAACGGCGGCCGGCCCGGACAGGCCCACGGCGCGCCGGCGGCGGGCGATCAGGGCATACCGCCGACGTTTTCACCCCTGCCTGCCAGGGCAAAGGTTGCGGTCGCGGTACTAGGGTGGCGCTATGGCCGATCACCTTGTTCCTGCCTACGGTGGTGCCTTAGTCAAGGCCTTGGTGGATGACGAGCGCGCCTGCGAGCTGCGTAAGGCGTCCACCCACTGGCCGTCGTGTGATCTCACGCCCCGCCATCTGTGCGACCTCGAGCTGTTGTTGTCCGGTGCGTTCTCGCCTTTACGCGGGTTCCTCGGTAGCGCCGATGTGGCGTCGGTCTGTGCCGATATGCGGCTGTCGGACGGAACGCTGTGGCCGGTACCGGTCACCCTCGACGTCCCTGGCGAGCTGGCCACCCAGGTCGGTCCGGGCGCCAGTGTCGCGCTGCGCGACCCCGAGGGGGTGATGCTGGCGGCCCTGCACGTCGATGAGGTCTACCGGCCCGACCGGCGAGCCGAGGCCCAGGGGGTCTTCGGGACGACCGACCCCGCCCACCCGGGCGTTGCCCACCTGCTCGAACGGACGCACCCCCACTACCTGGCCGGCACCCTCGAGGGCATCGCTCTGCCCGCCCACTACGACTACCCGGCGCTGCGCCACACACCGGCCCAGTTGCGGGCCGAGTTCGCCCGCCGGGGCTGGCGCCGGGTGGTCGCCTTCCAGACCCGCAACCCGCTGCACCGTGCCCACCACGAGCTCACCTTGCGGGCGGCCAAGGAGGTGGAGGCCAACCTTCTCATCCATCCGGTCGTCGGCATGACCAAGCCAGGTGACGTCGACCATTACACGCGGGTCCGCTGCTATCAGGCGATCATGGACGGCTATCCCCGCAACACGGCGATGCTGTCATTGCTCCCGCTGGCCATGCGCATGGCCGGACCCCGGGAAGCCCTCTGGCACGCCATCATCCGGCGCAACCACGGGGTCACCCACCTCATCGTGGGACGCGACCACGCCGGGCCCGGCGCCGACGCCCAGGGCCGGCCGTTCTACGGCCCCTACGACGCCCAGGACCTCGTCCGCCAGCACGAGGCCGAACTCGGGGTGACGGTGGTCCCGTTCCGCCAGATGGTCTACGTCGAGCAACTGGATGGCTACCTGCCCGAAGACGAGGTTCCCAAGGGGGCCCGGACGCTGGCAATCTCGGGCACCGAGCAGCGTCGCCGGCTCAACGAGGGACGCGACCTGCCCGAGTGGTTCACGCCGCCGGCGGTGGCCGCCGAGCTGCGGCGCAGCTACCCGCCCCGCGCCCGCCACGGGTTCACCGTGTTCTTCACCGGCCTGTCGGGATCGGGAAAGTCGACCATCGCCAACGTACTGCTGGTGAAGCTGCTGGAGCTGGGCGGGCGGCCGGTGACCCTGCTCGACGGCGACATCGTCCGCAAGCACCTTTCGTCCGAGCTCGGCTTCTCCAAGGAGCACCGCGACATCAACATCCGCCGCATCGGCTTCGTGGCCTCCGAGATCACCAAGAACGGCGGCATCGCCATCTGCGCGCCGATCGCCCCCTACGACACCACCCGCAAGGACGTGCGGGCCCTGGTCGAGCCGGGCGGCGGCTTCCTGCTCGTCCACGTGTCGACCCCCCTCGAGGTGTGCGAGGCACGGGACCGCAAGGGCCTGTACGCCAAGGCCCGCGCCGGGGCACTGCCCGAGTTCACCGGCATCTCCGACCCCTACGAGATACCCGGCGACGCCGACATCACCATCGACACGACCCAGCTCACACCCGAAGAGGCCGCCCAGCAGATCATCCTGCACCTGGAGTCAGAGGGCTACATCGCAGCCGAAGGCTCGAACTGATCCGGGGCAGCCGGCCGCCCGGCCCGGCCCCGGTTCAGATGCGGTTCCCGAACGATCTATCCGCCGTTGGGCGGTGGTCGTGGTCCGTAGGCTGGCTGGTGTGGATCCGGGGTGGGCGTTGCGGCAGATCGCCTTCCAGCTTGAGCGAACCGGTGCGCCCACGTACCGGGTCCGGGCGTTCCGGCGGGCCGCTGAGGTGGTCGCCGGGCTGAGTGCTGGCGAACTGGCCGGCCGGATTCGGGATGGGACGCTGCGGGAGCTTGCCGGGATCGGTGAGGTGACCGCTCAGGTGATCGCGCAAGCGGCGGCCGGGCAGGAGCCGGACTGCGGGCGCGGCCGCCCGGCGGCACATGCGGTGGCGCATAGTCTGCAGGAGGGCCCTTGGCCTGCGCCCGCGCCGTCGCCACTGAATGATCATGGAGGAAGATGCCCAGGAAAGTTCGGCTGTTCGGCTCTGGTGACGACGCCGAGGCTGCCGCGCTGGCCCGGTCCCGGCGTAATCCCGCGCCGGGGTATGTGAACGAGCTGGCCGCCACGATGACGATCAGGGAGGTCGCCGTGCAAGCGGTGGAGACCGCCCGGGCGCTGAACCACCTGACGGCAGATGCTGGCGAACTGGCCAGCCCGGGCGAGGCCCGCGAGGTCATCGCCCGGCTGGCGCTGATGAGCCACGAACTGCCCCAGCTGTGCGAGCAGCTCGCCCGGTTCCTGGTCGCACAGGGTGAGGACGGCCAGATCGCGCGTGGTACCGGCGGTGAACCCGGCGGCGTGCTGCTCGAGGTGTCCGAGGCGCTGTCCGCAGCCGGGCGGGCCGCGGACATGCTGGCGGCGGCGCTGGCCGAGGCCGGCGCCAAGGCGGCCGGCCTGGACCTCCCATCCCGTTAGCGGCCGCGGGCCGCGTCGCGACGCAGGGACCCGGGCGTGACTGACCGGTGGGCTAGCGAGCGGGCGGGGCATCAAGGCCACGGGCCGGGCGCAGTCGCCGGCCCAGCGGCGCGCGCAGTGCGCCGCGCTTGTCAAGCCAGTCGCGCAACAGCGCTACCCAGCCCGTCGGCACGGCCACGACCAGGGCGAACCAGATCACGGCGACCGGTAGCACAAAGGGCGGCCACGGGGGCCTCAGCATCATGACCGGCCACAGGCTGGGCAATGCGGCGCTCGCGCAGGCCATCGCCACGACCGCCGTCTTGCTGACCGATTCCCGGGCGGGCTGCGGCGGCCGGGCTCTTGCCAGCCGGGCGGGAATGTCGGCGGTGAGGGCGGCCAGGTCCGCGTAGGTCCGTGACGTCAGTGCCTGGCCGACCCGCAGATCGAACTCATCCAGGTCCAGGCGTCCTTGCACGAACGCGGTCTTGAGCACGTCAACCACCTGCTCGCGGTCGGCGTGCGAGGCCCGCAGGCGACCCTGGCCACCCGGCCCGCCCGCCGGCTCGTTCCCCGGCCCGGTGATCTCCAACGCCTCCGCCCATGAGCAGATGTACCAGCAGCCTAACCCGGCTGCCCTCAGCCGGCCACGCACAGCAGCCGGCCGTTGGCGGCTCTCGCTGGCTGGGCAGCGGTTGCTGGGTGGTCGCGTGCTTGACGTCCGGGCGACCTGAGCCCTTGCTTCGGTGGCGGTCCGGTAGCTGGGTGTTCGTCAGCCCCGGGTCACCGAGTCTGGCGGCGGTATTCGCCCTGGACCGGTCTTTTCGCACGCCAACTGGGCAGGACCGGCGAGCGGCGCGGCGAGTGTGGGTGGCTCGGCGAAGGCCGGGTGGGTCAGGTCGAGGAAGTCGGACAAGTCGGCGGCGGCCGCGTCGCGGCTGGTCAGCGCCGGCAGGTTCCATTTCCGCTCGACCATGGCCAGGATCGAGGTGTGGTCGTGCACGACGCTGGTCACATGCCCGGGCCGGCTCCACGGGGAGACCACCACCGCGGGGACCCGGAATCCGTACCGGGCGAACCCGTCATAGGCGGTAGCTGGCCACAGCGGCCCGATATCGTCCGGTGGGATCACCGGTGGCGGCGGCACGTGGTCGTAGTAGCCGCCGCCCTCATCGAAGGTCCACACCAGCAGTGTGCGCGGCCAGGCCGGTGAATCCATGACGGCTTGCACCACCGAGGCGGCGAAGACCTCGCCGTGCACGATGTTTTGCGGGTTCTCCTGCGAACTGTGGCCGAAATCGGGGTCGATGATCGCGAACCCCGGCAGGTTCCCCGACTTCGCGTCGGCGAAGAACTGCGCGATCGGGACCAGGCTGGCATGGTCTTCGATCGCCTCTCCGAGGAACACGCAACTGCTCGGCGGGAAGCTGGAATAGTAGTTCCGCCACGGAATCTGGTGGGCGTCCAGGCGGTCGAAGATCGTCCCATTCGGGGCGGGCACCACGTTGTAGGGGAGTACGTCGTCCACCATGCCGACCGAGGTGGCCGCCAGCAGATAGCGGCGGTTGGGCTGCGTCTGGCCGAGGATGGGAGCGAACCAGCGGTCGGCCAGCGCGAACGTGGCGGCCAGCGAGTAGGCCCACGGCACATCCTCACCGGTCCAGTAGCCCATCGCGACCGGGCCGCTCGCCGACCGCACGAATCCGTCGTTGCGGCCCTCGTTGAACTGGATATGGGCCTGCGCCCACTCCTGGCATGGCACCCCCGGCAGCTGGCACGTGGTCGGCATGCGGAACGCATGCTGGATGCTTCCATCGGGAGCTGGATTTGCCGCGGTCGGGCGGCCATCGGCGCCGATGGTAAAACCATCTCCCCGGGGCCGCTGGCCCGGGCCCCGGCCCAGCATGCCCAGGTAATTGTCGTAACTGTGGTTCTCCATCATCAAAACCAGGATGTGGCCGATCTGCGGAAGAGTGTCCACACCTTCCGGCCGCCCAGGCAACGGGCACTCGCCCACGCGCCGCCCGCCAGCACCACCCGATTGCGATACCAAACCCCCCGCCCCCTGCCCGGTTGACATCCAAGCCCAAACCAGCCCCCGCAAACATTCAAGCAGGCCACAACC
>Ga0209167_10000745_pt1 | contig 21735 bp, 18 predicted proteins | sample Coa_R1_9_FD_187154 | JGI IMG/M metagenome (GOLD analysis project Ga0209167, IMG submission 187154) | Surface soil microbial communities from Centralia Pennsylvania, which are recovering from an underground coalmine fire - Coalmine... | ecosystem: Environmental > Terrestrial > Soil >... | reverse complement strand
GCCGTCCGGATTCCTGAACACGGGCTTCAACGTCACGGTGTGGTGAACGCCGTCCCGGACATACTCGATCGTCGCCGGTTTTCCTTCGCTGTGGCGGATCACTTCCGGCAACGTGTAGTGCGAGTGGATAGGTATTCCGTTGACTTTGACAAGAAGGTCGCCCTTCTTCAGACCAGCGGTGTCGGCAGGATAGCCTTCGTTGACGGAAGCGACCTGGATTTCGTTCTGGCCTTCCCAGCCGGCCGAGCCGACGCCTTCCTTTTCGTCCAGTACGGGTGACAGCGAAACCGCAAACTGGCGGCCGTTACGCTCCACAGTCACTGTCAAAGTCCGATCGACTCCCTCAATTTCTTTGGTGACAATCTCTTCCCAATCGGGATTGTCTTTGCCGTTCAGGCGCACGATCTTGTCGCCTGGCTGGATCCCGGCTTTGTCGGCCGGAGAACCGGGTTGAATGTGGCCAACGACAGCGCCTCCCTCGTTCAGGACTTTCTCGTAAGAAACCATGAACAGGCCTGTCAACACGGCGATCGCCAGCACCACGTTCATCAGCGGCCCGGCGGCGGCAATGATCAGTCTCTGCCAGCGCGGTTTCTGCCACAGGTAGATCAATTCCGACGAGTCGTTCTGAGCTATGGGGGATTCCTGCGCACCCGGCTGGGCGTCGGGATGTTCATTCGGCTGCTCACCGGCCATTTTGACGTAGCCGCCGAATAATACCAGAGAGAAGCGGTAGTCCGTGTCGCCGCGTCGGAAGCCGAAAAGCCGTGGGCCGAAACCGAAACTGAACACCTCCACCTTTACGTTGAAGGCACGTGCCGCCCAAAAGTGCCCCAGTTCGTGAACCAGGATCATGACCCCGATCAGTACCAGCAGCCACCAGATATTCAACAGGAAAGAAAAAGCCATGCCGGTCTATATCCCCCCTGCCTTTACCGGTTGATTCGCGGGGGCGAACATCGTCCTCCGGGTGCTGATCACATCAAGGGCCATTCGGCGGGCTTCCTGATCGATCGCAAGTATCTCCCCAACGTTGGCAGGTTCACGATCCGGCATTCTTTGCAGTGTATCCTCCACCACCCGTGCGATGGCAGGGAAACCGATTCGACCCTGCAGGAACGCCTCCACCGCAATTTCGTCCGCGGCATTAAGGACGCACGTGGCCGCTCCGCCGTTGCTTTGCGCAGCATACGCCAGGCCGAGCAAAGGAAATTTCGCGTGGTCGGGCGCGTGGAACTCCCATTGCCGGGCCGCGCTCCAATCGATCTTCGCCACTGGCGCCTGAGCACGTTCGGGCCAGGTCAGCGCGTACTGGATCGGCATTCGCATATCCGTGGCCGAGATTTGTGCGATCACGCTGCCATCATTGTATTCCACCATCGCGTGGACGGTTGACTGCGGATGTACCACCACTTCGACGTCGTCCGGTGCAAAATCGAACAGCCAACAAGCCTCGATGACCTCGAATCCTTTATTCATGAGGGTCGCCGAATCGATGGTGATGCGGTTACCCATCTTCCAGGTAGGATGTTTCAGCGCATCCGCGGGCGTCACCCAGTTGAGAGCTTCTTTCGGCGTGGAGCGGAACGGGCCGCCGGAGGCGGTCAGGATCAATTTGGTCGCTTCACTGCGAAGACCCGCCCGCAGGCATTGGTGAGCTCCATTGTGTTCGGAATCTACCGGAATAATCTCCGCTGAGGGATTTCGACGAGCGGCGTCCATGACCAGCCTGCCGCCCGACACCAGCACCTCTTTATTGGCCAGTCCAATCCTCTTGCCAGCGCAAATTGCTTCGTAGGTCGCCGGCAATCCGGCAACTCCAACAATCGACGACATCACGGTGTCGATCTCGATTGCGACTGCGACCCGGATCAAAGCGTCCGGCCCGCTCAACAGTTCGGGGATACCGGAGCCTGAAAGCATCGCTCGCAGTCGATCCAGGTCGGCAGCGTCCTGCAGGACAACTACTTCAGGCTTGAACTGCAATATCTGCCGGGCCAGAAGATCGACGTTGCGTCCGGCCGCTAACGCAAACACGCGAAATCGATCCGGATTCTGACCGACGACATCCAACGTGTTCGTGCCGATGGAACCGGTGGAACCCAAGATGGTGAGCGTACGGGTAGGCATGAGCGCCGCTGCGATTTCTTTCCTGTCTGGTGAACAGTCGCACTGAGCGCGTTTTTTCACCTGCGCAGCTATGCGCTTTACCGATGATAACAGCTTGTTTTTGAGGATGAAAGCCCTTGTTTTCGAAGCAACCGGTTTCTGGTACTGAACCCTTGCGGGCGCCGGGGAGGTTGCTTCAGGGGTCTTTCAGTTTAGAGGTTAGTCTCGCTTTGGTGGGAGTTACTTTTCCTCCCCGGCTTGATTCCAATAATAGAATAGATCGTTTTTGGAATCAACCAAATTTTGTATATAAAAATTGGATTGGCGATATTTATCACGTTCCGCCTGGACTTCAGCTTTTCACTTCAACCCCGGTCATTTCCTCCAAGACCTTGATTGTAGAGCAAATATCCTCTTCGCCGTGCCCACGTGTGATCGCCGACTGAAACATTTGCCGAGTCAGAGCGGTCAAAAAAAGCGGGACAGAGAGCTCTTCGGCCGATTCCAACATCAGTCCCATGTCCTTGTGCATCCATTTTACGGAGAAATTGGTCTCGAAATCCCGGCGGAAAATGAACGGCGCTTTGTAGTCGATCAGCCCGGACTTGGCCGCGCTGTTGGAAAGGATGTCCAGCATCAGCTTGGGATCGACGCCCGCTTTGGTGCTGAGCACGATCCCCTCGTTGAACGCCTGGAGCAGATTGGAGAGCACCAGGTTCTGTGTGAGCTTGGCATGGATTCCCATAGCCGGTCCACCACAAAAATAGAGCTTCTTCCCCATAACCTCAAGCCATGGGCGCACCTTCTCGAAGACCCGCTCCTCGCCGCCCACCATGAAGGTGAGCGTGGCGTTAATCGCACCCGGGGTGGAGCCTGTGCAGGGCGCTCCCAGGAAGTCGATGCCGGATTTTGCCAACTCTTCGTGGGTGTGGCGGCTGGACGCCGGGCTGACCGTGCTGGCATCCACCACAATCAATCCAGGCTCTCGCGGTTCACGGCGGCCCCCTTCTTTAACTCCGCCGGGACCGAGGATGACGGTTTCCGACATCGCCGAATCGCCCACACAGAGAAAAACGCATTCCGCGTGCCGTGCAACTTCCGCCGGGGTCGCGCAGGCTTTGCCGCCAGCTTCGGCCGCAAGTTTCGCGGCCTTACTCCCCGAGTGCGACCAGAGCGCGACATCGTGCCCGGCTTTCAGAAGATTGCGGGCCATGGGGGCGCCCATCAAGCCCAGTCCGAGAAATCCAAGTTTTGCCATAAGAGAGGATTGTATACCGAGCGCGCAGGCCCCAAGTCCGTTGCGCGCGGCTCGATATACTGAAGCCGAAAAATATGAGCGTCGAATCGTTGTTTCTGCAGTTTTCGGTGGACAAACTCAGACAGCTCGCCACCCGCATCGAGTTTTGTCTTGGGAAACTGAGCGAAGATCAGATCTGGGCACGCGGCGGGCAGCACGAAAACGCCATTGGCAATCTGACGCTGCATCTGGCGGGCAATGTTCGCCAGTGGATAGTATCGACGCTCGGAGACAGCCCTTTTAATCGCGATCGCGACGCCGAATTTGCCGCCCGTGGAGGCGTCACCGCCTCGGAGTTGTCGGCCAGGCTGGGGGACACCGTCGAACAGGCGGCCCGGGTCATCGCGCGATTGAACACCGGGCAGCTGACACGAGTGTACGAGGTGCAGAACTATCGAGTCTCGGGAGTCGAGGCCGTATACCACGTGGTCGAGCATTTCGCCGAACACACCGGGCAGATTATTTTCGCGACCAAGATATTGACCGGAGAGGATCTGGGTTTCTATCGACACTTGAACAATGCCGCGCACCTGGAACATGTGCCGTAAAACATAAGCCTGAATTTCAGGCTCAAGGCGACGAGTGAGATTTTGGAAGGATATAGCGGTTCAACTGCTGAGGGATACAAACAAAGAAGAGGTTATCGTATTGGCAGGATTTTTCCCGTCTCCTTGAGCCGTTGCAAACAATTCACGGTCTGGTGGAAGCAAGTCTCTTGCCAAACCACGACCCGGTTTTCAGTTTTGGCCCGGCAGTACCGCGGGCAGCGCTGACGTCTGCGCAATTTTCCCCGTCTCCGCGTCGGCAAGTGAAATCCGATTCACTTCGAGCGTCGCTCCCGTGGTCTGGTCAAGGCTAATTTGAGCGCTTTGATATGAAACCCGCGCCGCCAACTCGGCGGACTGCGCGGTCGCCAGATCGCGTTGCTCGACAACCACGTCGTAGGGCGTCGACGCGCCGAGATTGAATTTCTTCTCTTCGGCATCCAGCAACTGCTGCTGCAGGATGCGGCTCTGAACCGCAGCTTCGTACCGGGCTCTGGCCTGGCGAAGAGCGACCACTGAATTGGTCACGTCAACATGCGCCTGATTCATATCCTTTGCGGCGATCAGCTGTTGCTGGCGGAGATTGAGCTGGTCGATCGCGTGATCCGCCAGGGCGGCGCGGTCGTATACCTGAGCTGCAAAGAACGCGCCGACGCTCTCTGTGGGAAAATTCTGCCGAAAGATCTGTCCGAGCGCCGTTCCCATGCCGCCCACGAAATAGGGGTTCGCGGTGAAGGTCGGAAAGGGGGGGATGTTGACAGTTTTGGGCGTTCCGGACAGACCCTGCGTGCTTCGGCTGGCTAAAACACCGGCCGAAGGCAGAAGTCCATTGATCGTCCCCAGCGCCGAGATTTCCGCGTTTCTCACATTGCCTCTTTCGACGATGAGATCGCTGCGATTGGCGAGCGCTTTCTGCACCAGGTCTTTCACCGGCGGAATGTCGTCGGTGGCCGGAATCACAAGCTGATCCACCGGAACGATATCGACGTCGGCAATCAGGGGATTGGCGGCACCGGTCCGGCTGATGAGGTTCTTGAGCTGCAGTTGCTGTTGCTGGACGGCCGCCTGCGAGTTGACCAGCGCCAGTTGGCTGACCGCGACCTGATTATCCGCGGTAGTGACGTCGAGCTGCGCGAGAGCGCCCAAATCGTATCGCCTTTTACTTTCGTCGTAAAATCTCTTCGCGGTATCAAGAGCGTTTTGTTTGGCTTTCAGGTCTTCATAATCGCCAACCAGCGCATAGTAGGTGTTCAGAACGTTCACCACGACACCGGAAACCTGCGTCTTGAAGTTGAGATCCGAATCCTGCAGGTTCATCTTCGCCACTGTGATGTTTCGCAGATTGAGCCTGGTCCCCAAGCCCTGCAGAAGATTCTGCTGGACGCTGAACGAGAGCGCCGGTGCGGATGACGGGTTCAAAACGTCCAGGGGCGCATTTTCATTGACGTAATGGTCGCCGTAGTTGATCGTCAACGAGCCGCCGGTCGCGAAACCCTGCGAATACGTCGCGGACAAGGAGCGCGTGTTCCGGATCAGATTCGTGATTTCGCTCAGGGTGGTAAGCGGCTGAGGGTTGCTTTGGTGACTGAACGCGCTGGATTCCTGAAGCGAAGGATCGAACGTGGGGGTCACGGGACCCACTTGGGCAACCGTGGCATTGGACGTTCCGCCCGAACCGCCGCGGCTGCCGGGGAGCGATACGCCCGCCGCCTGCTGGGCGCCGAGCACTCCCTGACCGCTTTGGACGGACGAAGCCTGCGATGAACCGCTCTGGACACCGGGCAAGGCCCCGCCCGCTTCGGACCGCTCCAGATTCCAGGCCATCAGGCTCGGGTTGTAGCGCGCATTTTCAATGTCGATGTTGTTCTCGAGCGCGAGAGCAATCGCGTCGTGAACAGTCAGGTAGAGCTTGCCGGCACGAATCAGAATTTTCATCCGGTCCGAGTCGCCGAGACGGATGGGCGGTACCTCGACGGGCAGATAAGGGCGCCAAAGAATGGGCGCGGACGGGCGAACGGGCTCAATGCCGATAGCCGGCTCCTGAGCCCGGAGGGGCGTAAGAATCTGCGAAAAAACCAACGCGCATGCCAAAGGGACACGCGGCGACAGCCGCCTTCTTTCGGAAAAAGCGGAAACGCGGCTGTCGCCGCGCGTCCCCGAGTGCAATAGTGTCTTCATTTATTTCACCCCCTGCGGCGGCGCGCTGGGCTGCGCGCCGACATGACCGGAGATGGCCTCATCCATCGACACATGGTTCACTTCGAGCGTTCGCCCGAGAGCCTGGTCCAAAGCGATGCGCGCGTGGCTGTAGTTGGCCATCGCCTGCGCCTCAGAACTCTGCGCCGTGGCCAGATCCCGCTGATCCTGGACCACCTGGTAGGGAGTGCCCGCGCCCAATTCGTATTTCTTCTTGTCCGCATCGAACGTCTGCTGCGAAAGAACACGCGCCTGCACCGCCGCGTCGTATCGCACCCGCGCCTGCTGCATGCCGATGACCGCGTTCTGCACGTCCACGCGGACCTGGTTGACCTGCTTCTGGAAATTCAATTCATTTTGCCGGATTTCGATCACGCTGGTGGCATAGTCCGCCTGCGCGGCGCGATTGCGAAGCGGAATCGTCAAAGAGAGGCCCGCGGAGTAATTTGGATAATCCCGGCGGAAGATTTCTCCCAGCAGGGTTGCGTAGTCGCCGGCAAAAGCGGCGTTGTTGCTCGTTCCGCTCAAACCGTTGTTGGTCAGTTCCGCAAAAACCTGCAGCGTCGGTCTCAGAGAGTTTTTAATGCCCACAAGGTTCATTTTGTTGCTGTCGAGGTTCAGCCTTGCCTGCTCGATCTCGAGTCGATTCTTCAGAGCATCGGTAGTGAGATCGTTCACCGGAGGCAAATCGTCTTTGGCGGGAATGGTGATCGTATCCAACGGAATGACATGGACGTCGGCGAGGTCGGAGGTGGCAATGCCCTGCCGGCTCAACGCATTCTTCAGGACGGTCTCCTGCTGCAGAAGGTTAGTTTCGGAGATCACCAGATCCTGACGGGCGGCGTAGAGTTGAGACTGCGCCCGCGTCACTTCGATTTCCGCCAGAGTGCCGATCCTGACCTGATCCTGATTATTCTTCAACAACTGCTCCGCGGTCGCGACTTCTTCCTGTTTCGCTTTCAAATCCTGATTGAAGCTGACCAGGTCCCAGTAGAGATTGAGAGCGGCAGTGACGGTGGTAATCACCTGCTGCTTGAATTGAAGGTCCGTGTATTTCATATTGTTTTTCTGCACACGGATGTTGCGGCCGTTGACGGCGCGGCCGAAACCGTTGAGCAGATTCTGCGTGACCAGGAGATCGAGATCGCCGCTGGTATACGGATTCACGCCGTACGCATTGCTATTCAGCCTGTTATAGGTGCTGGCATACGTGAGCGTGGCGGAGAGCCCGGTGGACCAGCTCTGCGAGTAGGAGGCCTGAATGTTCTTCACGTTGTCGATCAGCGCGTTGGTTCCGGTTAGGGACGTGAGGCTCTGCGGCGAAGTGGCATGCTGAAAACTCGTAAAAACGACTATGTTGGGATCGAACGAAGAAATGCTGGGTCCCAGCTGCGTAATGATGCCTCCCCCCGCGCTGACGCCGCTGACGCCGCCCCCGGAAGGCGCGCCATTGGTGTTCACGCTGACCCCGCTCAGGCTCACGCTGGTGGGGCCGGGCGCGACGCTCTGCCCCACGTTACGCAGCAGTCCGCCGCCCTCGGCGCGCCTCAGCAACTCGCGCTGAAGCAGCGGGCCATAGCGCTGCACCTCGATGTCGATACTGTTCTCGAGCGCGAGCGCGATCACATCCTGCGCCGAAACGTAAAGATTGCCCGAACGGATGAGCGAATCGAAACGCGAGGAATTGGCGAGATTGATGGGAGGAATATATCTCTGCTGGTACGGGCGCGTCAGCCAGCCGAGTTTGCTCTTCGCGGGGTCGATTCGAACTGAAGTCTGGGCGCTCACCGAACCGGCGACCAAGCCGGAAGCGAGAAGCAGAATGAGACTGCGGACGGTCGTGTTCATAGTTTTAATAATGTTTCCAAGCAGGAGAATACGTGCGCAAACCGTGTATGGTTCGCGTTTTTTGATTGCCCTGAGCGTTAATTCTCAATGGTATAGTAGCCGTTTGTGACGCCGCAACCCGACCGCGTTCTCGATCTGTTTGAGCGCACGGGCGCATACCTGCAGGGACACTTCCGCCTTTCGAGCGGGCTGCACAGTTCCGGCTACCTGCAATCGGCGCTCGTTCTTCAACATCCGAAGCACGCCGAACTGCTGGGGAAAAAGCTCGCTGAAGCACTTTCCGTTTGGACGAAGCAGGTGCCGATCGGTTCCGTTATTTCGCCCGCGCTGGGCGGATTGATCATCGGTCACGAGGTCGCGCGAGCCCTTGTGCATGCCGTGCCGGGCGTCCGTTTTCTTTTTACGGAGCGCGACGCCGATCGGAAGATGTCTCTGAGACGTGGTTTCTCAATCGCTCCCGAAGAAAAAGTTATTGTCATCGAAGACGTGATCACAACCGGCGGCAGTACCAGAGAAGTCATCGACATCGTCAGGACCCTGGGCGGCATCGCGGTCGCGGCAGGCTCGATTATCGATCGCAGCGGCGGCGTGGCCGATCTTGGCATTCCCCGCATCGCGCTCGAAACTCTTTCGGTGCCTGTTTGGGAACCCGAACGATGTCCGCTTTGCCTCAAAGGCGAGCCCGTGACCAAGCCCGGCTCGCGCCCGGCATGAAGAAACATGTGGGGCGGGACCCCTGTCCCGCAGCCGACGCCATCGTCGGCCGGCCTGGAGCGGGGCGAGGGCGCCCCGCGCGGCTCAGGGAAGCCGCCCCACATATCTGATGTCGAGACGCATCCGAATCACTCTCGCCTGGGACGGCACCGAATTCCACGGCTGGCAGGTGCAACCCGGCCTTCCCACCATCCAGGGAGTTCTCGAAGAAATCATCGGCGGGATCGAAGGCAAGCCGGTGCATGTCGCCGGATCGGGACGCACTGACGCCGGAGTCCATGCGCGCGCCCAGGTGGCGGCGTTCACTATCGCCAACCCGATCCCGGCGGACAACCTGCGGCGCGCCGTAAACCGATTGCTTCCGCCCGCCATCCGCGTGCTGGACGCGATCGAAACCGATCTTGGTTTTCATCCGCGATTCGACGCCATCGCGAAAACCTATCAATACACCATCCACCGCGCGCCGATCTGTTCTCCGTTCGAGTGGCGCTATGTGCACCACTACCCTTATCCTCTTGACGAGGCCGCGATGACAGCGGCCGCCGGGCTTTTCGAAGGCGAGCATGACTTCAAGGCGTTTGCCGCCTCGGACAATCGGGACGAAGAAGGAAAATCAACCGTCCGCACCATCTTCAGCTCTACCCTCGTCCGGTCGGCCGATCGCCTGATCTACACAGTCCGAGGCAGCGGATTTCTCAAGCACATGGTGAGAAACATCGTGGGAACGCTTATTGAAGCCGGCCGGGGAAATCCGGACACGAATGCCATCGCGAAATTTTTTTCCATCGATTCAACCCGCAAAGCCGGTCCCACGGCTCCCGCAAAAGGCCTCATGCTGCAATCGGTCGAATACTGAGGAAGGCTTCCAGGCTCAGCTTCCACACCCCGACGCATAAACTCGCCGAACCCGCTCACGAGATTGGAAACCCGGACCTCGAGATCCTTCATCGCTTTGTCGTGATAAGCGTGGCGCTGACCGCCCGGGTGGGCGTGAGAGGCCTACTGCGTGTCCACGGCCTTCTCACCCGGCCGTAAAAGGGTTGGAGGCTTGCGCTTCGGCTTGCCATCGTCTGTCTTCTTAGCTTCCTGGTCTGTCGCGGCTTCGCCCGGCTTGCCCCGGGAATCCTCGGCCTTCAAAGTTTTCTCCGCCTCTTCCTTATCCCTTTGGTCTTCCGCGCTCAATTTGGCGCCGCGGCTTGAGGCGTCTTCTTTCGCCAGATCGATACTGTCGGACGTACCGGCGATCGCCTCTTTGAGCGCCACCGCGTACAAATCGACATCCGCCAAATTCCGGTCCTGGATTTTTTGCAGCTGGCCAAGAAAGCGTTGTTCGGATGCGTTGACGGCAACCGTGCCCTCGGTAATATCGATCCCGCGCTTCAGTGCATCGTCGGAAACGGTGTCGATGGCGTCGATGATGTTCGCATAATCTTCCAGCAGTTCCCGCGCCGCCAGCGAGCGGCCCTTCTTTTCCTTCTCGAGAAGACGCTGCAGTTGATCGAGCCGCTGCTTCGCGAGAAGAGCGTACAGCTTGAGCCGGTCGTTAGGGAGTTGCGCTTCCCTGACTTTCTCAACTTCGTCCGCAGTCAGAAAATCCCTTTGCGCGAGTGCGGGCAGGCCGCCGGCCAGAATCGATATTGCAATGAACGATATTGTTCGTAACGATATTGTTTGTAACGACGGGTGCTTCATTTCTTTCTTCCCATGATGCCTTCAAACCAGGCATCGTGTAACTCCTGTACTTTCTCTTTGACGCCGGCGATCAAGTCTCTCTCCCCGACATCCATTTTGCGCTCCAAATCGCTCAGCCGGATCAGCAGTTCACGGGAGCGCAGCTCGGCGTATTTATAAGGGCCGGGATTGCGTCCCGGTGTTTTCCCGCTGGCGGTGAAGGCGTCCTGCGCTGCTTCAAGGCTCTCCTCTAGGTTCTTCAGCTCCGCCGAGACACTCTGCAGATCGCCCTTCGCGTAGGCGGCCTCCGCATTCTTCTCCGCCAGAGCCGAATAGTCGATGGCCGCTTTGGCCCGATGGTCCGGATTGGGGTCCGCTTTGACCTGATCGAGCGACGATGGCGACGGCGGAGCGAACAGCAGCACGAACGTGAACAGCGGGATCATCTGGTTCGAGTCAACTCATTCTCGATGATACGGATTCTCTGGCGCGCCAGGAATTCCTGGTCGGGCATCTTGCCGCCATCCGTCGCCAGGAACTGCTTGTACGCCTCCATGGCCGGTTTTGGCTGCCGGAGTTTCTCCAGCGAGATGGCCCGGTAATAAAAATCGCCCGGCAGTTCCTTGCCCAGCGCCCTGACCCGATCGAGCGCGGCAAGCCCGCCCGCATAGTCCTCGTTGACTACCAGCACCGCGGCAAGTTCATTCCATGCTTTGACGGAATCGGGACGAATCTTCGCGGCCGCCGCAAACTGTTGCGCGGCAGGAACGAATTGACGCCGATCGCGCAGTTCGCGTCCCAGGTACATCCGCACATCGAAGTCCGCCGGGTTGGAGATCACCGCCAGCTGCAGCTGTTCGATCTCCTTGTCTGTCTGCTTATTCATTTTGTACGCATCCACCAGCAGGAGGCGATTGGACAACGTCGGCGATGTTTTGACGGCTGATTCAAGAGCCGGGATGGCTGCCGCCGGGCTCCTGGTCGCCATCAGAAGCTGCGCGACCCGTTCCTTCGCCGCGGCGTTATCGGGGAACCTCCGATAGATGGCGATAGCTTCCTCAAACATTTTGGATTTTTCGAATCCGGCCGCGAGTTCCAGCAGATCGTCCTTGTATTGCGGATCGAGCTGCCCAGCCATCAGCAAGTGGCCCGCGGCTTCGACCACTTTGGATTGTTTGAGAAGACTGCGGCCGAGGCCCGAGTACGCGGCTGCGGAAACGGGATCCAGCTCGGCCGCGGCACGGTAATACTGCTCGGCCTGCGCGAAGTCGCCGGTCTCGTAAAGCGCCTGCGCGTAAAGGAAGTTCGCGCGCGCGCCTTTTTCAGCGTCAGCAGGCGCCGATGCCAAAGCTTCTTTCAGCACCGGAACCGCTTCCGCCGCGCGCTTATTTCTCAGCAGCAGCGTTCCCAAGTTGGAATCGGCCTGGTACAAACCCGGTTTCAGTTCGAGCGTGCGGCGCAACTCCTGAATAGCTTCGGCGTCTTTTTGTTGGAGGCTCAGCGCGAGGGCCAGATTGAAATGCGCGGAAAAATCGTTGGCGTCGGCCTCGACGGCCTGGCGCAGCAGCGGTTCCGCGGCGGCGGGTTGATTTGCATCCAGCGCCTTGACACCTTCCGCCAGAAAGTCCTGCTGGGGGGCGAACAAAAGAACCGCCAGGAGGGCGCACGACAACGCCATGTCCTTATTCTAATCGCGTCCGAATCCCGATTCCGTGACGGCAGTCTATGTGCGGGGAGTTTCCACACCGGCGGCGAATAATCCGATGCCCGCCAACAAGAGAACCAGCATGAGCCCGACACGAATCTTCACCCCGGTGTTCGCCCCCGCGTATTCGCGCCAGAGCAACAATCCGCAGAGCGCGGCGATGACGGTGCCGCCCTGCTCCAGCGCATAGGTGACCGGGGCCGCCACCCGCGCCGTCCCTTCCACCCTGCCGCCGATCAAACTTGCGATCATCCCGATATACCAGACGATCCCGCCCAACAAGCCCAGCCCGTGCCGCGTCACCGGGGCAGTAAAGTATTGGGCCATATCCACCGGAGCGCCCTGCACCGGGAGGTTCATGAAAAAGAGATTGAAAACGAAGGTCGTGAAAAGTACGCCAATAGCAAACATAAATCCGATCGAATAAGGCCCCAGGCCATTTTCACCCGCCCGGCCCAATTGAATCAGAGGCGCGAAAGAGCCCAGCAGCAGGCCACCGGCAAGGCTGATAAACACGCCTTTCAAGCTCGATTTGCGCTTTCTGGTCTTCCCTGTGGCTACGGCCTGCGCTTTGAGTTTGGCGGTCGACCACGTCTTGAAAGCGAGAATGTCAAAAACAATCGCGCCCAGGACCACGACGGCCCCGACAGAGAGAAACGCCGAATTGCCGCCCGGGTTCAGCGCAAAACTCCACAGTGCGGCCACTACCATCGCAAATCCCATTCCAGCCGGAAACGCCACTGCCATCCCTGTAATCGAAATCCCTCCCAGCAGAAGCATGTTTCCCAGGTTAAAGATGGCCCCGGCGAGAAATCCGAACAGGTCCTGCCGTTTGCCCGCCAACCGCATATCGTCCGAAAATGAAAAGCCGTCAAATCCCAGGCTTCCGGCCGTCAGTGCGAGTACGATCGCGGCGAGCAAGACTCCAATGGCGAAATCGAAGTAAAACAGTTCAAAACGCCAGGCGCCGCCTGCCGCCTTGAACGTGTTGGCCCACAGCGCCCACCCCAACATACCGACGATGAGCAGAATCAGAACTGCCGTCTGGCTGCCTGGAAGAATCATTTTAAGAGTTAAAGCTTATTGAAGATTAGAGCCTAATGTACTACGCTACCGTACAACGCGTGTCCCGCTCGGGTCAAGAACCGTGCACCGGGAAATCCGGCGCTGAGAGTAATAGTACAGCCCGTAGAGCATATCACGTGGAAGCGCCGGAGCGCATTGGGGATGATCGGCCACCCACAGGGGCCTCGCGGATGCGACGGCATCCAAACGGGGAAAAGTGGCGAATTGAAACCACAGAAATCCAATGCCCGCCAGGGCCGCACCCGCTCCGAAGACGCGTTGCGGCGCGAAGCGCGCGAGAATAACCGCGGCGACTGCAGCGGCACACAGCCAAAGGAGCATCCCGGGCCAGGCGATATTCGCCGACAAGGACGCGTGGGATGCAAGCGCGAGAGGAATAATTCCGGACATCGGAGGGAGTGCGCCCAAAAGAATGACCGCCGTGATAACAGCGAGCGCCGGGCGTTTCGCTCCGGAGAGCCCGAGCCCCGCCAAAGCGAATGCAGCCGGCATCAGGGGAAGCAGATATCCGGGCAGCTTATTTACCGACGCCGAGAAAAACACGAACCCGAATACCACGACGGCGGCGAGCATTCGGAGACGTGGATCGCGCCCGATACCCGACGGAAAAACCAACAGCAGCGGGAACCACGGATAGAGAAACACGAGAAACACCGGAATGTAGAACCATACCGGTTGAACGTGTTGGAGGGCTGCGGATTCGAATCGCTCGAACTGCTGCTCTAAAAAGAAAACCCGTAGAAACTCGCCCCCATTTCGAATCGTGCAGAGAATGTACCAGGGCAGGGCGCAAACGGAGAACGCGAGCAACGGCCCCGGCCGGAGCCAGGCGCGGAGGCCCTTCCATCCCATGCCGAGCACGGGCAGAAAGAGCACGAGCGGCACCAGTCCTTTGGCCATCGCCGCCAGCCCGAGACAGGCCGCAGCTGCCGTCAAACTGAAGCCTTTGTCGCCGCGCGCCAACCAAGGCATCGACAACAACACGGCTGCGGAGAAGAATACGGCCAGCGGCAAATCCGTCACCGCCACGTGGCTGTACATCAACCAGCCCGCGCTGGTGGCCAGCATTGCCGTCGCATAAGAAGCCGCCCGGCCGTCCCATTCCACCCTCAAACGCCACCAGAAGAACGCCAGAAACAGGACGCTTAAAACAGCTACGGGTAAGCGCGGCGCGAGGTCGGGTCCCAGCCCGAGGCGAAAACCTGCGGCCGTCATCCAATACAGCAATGCGGGTTTCTCGAACCAAGGCTGGCCCCACAAGCGCGGCGTGACCCAATCGCCCGACTGGGCCATTGCGCGGCCAATGTCCGCGTAGCGCGGCTCGTCCGGCCCATACATTCCCATGCCCGTAAGGTCGGCCAGATATAACGCGCACAGAAGGCCGATCCCGAGCCAAAGGGCGAGACGGCGTAGTGCAAAGGAGGGCAATAGATGATTATCGTACCCGCGCGATAAGATCGAAGTTGTTGCGCCTTCGAGTTGCCCTTCTTGTCATCCCTGCGCTCCTGCTTGGCCAGTCCGCTCCCAAGCCGGTTCCACGCAGGCTTCTGGTAATATCCGTTGCCGGTCTGGATGCGCGCTTCCTCACCGACTCCCCAGCGCGGGTCAAAATCCCCAATATCCGCAAGCTCATCCGCCAGGGAACCTCTGCCAGCGGAGTGATCGGAGTCGCTCCCTCAGACACCTGGTCTTCGGGAATTTCCCTGGTCACCGGCGTGCCACCCGGTGAAGACGGCCCGACGATTTGGCAGGCAGCATCAAAGACCGGACTCAGGACCGCTGCTGTTTACTGGCCAGGTACAAACGGCGCGGAGCTTGGGTTTGATTTTCCGACGATCCGGGAGCCGAGGCAGAAAACCGACATTTCGTTTGACAGCGTCGCGCAGAAAGCCTCGCCGGCGGGAATCGTCGATCGCATCGAAGCAGCGTCACCCGGCTTTCAGAAAGAGCTCTGGGACGACACATCGGCCGCGCGCGCAGCCGAGTATCTTCTGCGCGTGGAGAAGCCCGATCTGTTACTCGTTGAACTGACGGACATCGACTCCGAACAGCGCGAGACCGGCGCGCTCAGCGTTTACGCCCGGGACGCGCTCGCCAATGACGACGACCTGATTGGACAGATTCTCGCCGCCGCACCCGCGGGCACCATCGTGGCCCTGGTTTCCGGCCACGGTTTCGAGAACGAAAACTATATCGTGCGCCCGCGCGCGCTGGTCAAAGGTCCGGTGGAGGTGGAAGACGGGCTGATCGGCACCGCGGACCGCTCCGTTGCCCAAAGGCTGCGCATGCTGATGAACGACGGGCACCGGCATGGCCTCGCGCGTGAGGTGCCGATGGCCGAAGTGAAGGCGAAAGCGCCGGTGGTTTCCAACCCAACTATTTCAAAATGGATAGCCGCATTCGATACTCCGACCAACTTCGTTGCCAGCGATGAAGATCGCGGACCAGCTCTCGGACCCGGCACGCATCGCGGCGTCAGCGGCCTCTGGCCGACGCGACCCGGCTACCGTTCGGTCTTCGTGATAGCAGGAGAAGGCGTTCCTTCGCGCAAGCTCGGTGAGATCGACCTGTTGCAGATTGCTCCCACCCTTGCCTCCGTGATCGGCGTGGACCTTCCACGAGCAAAACGAAAATCCCTCTGGCCGTTATGATGAAAGCTCCAGTGCCCGGCGTCTACATCTCATGGCCTTTTTGCGCCCAAAAGTGCACGTACTGCAACTTCGCGTCCGCTGTGCTGCCGCGCGAGTTGGAGGTACGGTATCTGGCCGCCTTGCTAAGTGAAATCTCATCGCACAATTTTTCATGGCAGCCGGACACCGTTTATCTCGGCGGCGGAACCCCGAGTGCGATGGACACGGATCACGGCATACGTCTGTTGAGCGCCATGCGCGGCCCATGGCGCGAGGCCACCATCGAAGCGGCGCCGGGAACTGTCACGGCCGAGCGGATCGACGCATGGCTAAGAGGGGGGATCAATCGCGTCAGCCTTGGCGTGCAGTCTTTTGTCCGGCAGGAACTCGCGCGAACCGGCCGAAGACACTCCGCGGAGACGGTCGTGCAGGATGTCGCGCTGCTTCGCGCTCGCGGCATCCCGAACATCAACATCGACCTCATCGCCGGCCTGCCGGGACAGAGTGAATCCAGTTGGAATGAATCTCTCGCATCGGCGATCGCGCTCGATCCTCCGCACGTTTCCGTATACATGTTGGAGGTCGACGACGATAGCCGCCTTGGCGCTGAAATCCGGCTGGGCGGCAAGCGCTACGGCGCTACTGACGTCCCATCGGACGACCGCATCGCGGACTTCTACGAAACAGCCGTCGACCAGCTTCGCTCTCACGGCATCCATCGCTACGAGATTTCCAACTTCGCGCACCCCGGGGCTGAATCGATCCACAATCTGAAGTATTGGAAGCGGGAGCCCTACGTGGGCTTCGGCGCCGACGCCCACTCTTTCGATGGTATGTCACGATCGCAGAATGTGGAATCAGCGCGGGACTACGTGGCGCGCTCCGAACGCGGCGAGTCTTTACGATGTGAGCAATCCACACCCGATCCCGGCGAAGAGAAATTCTTCGTAGGGCTCCGGCTTTCCGAAGGAGTTCGCGCCAACGACGAAGACTGGGCGCGATTCGGCCCGGCGTTTGACTACTTCCTCTCCAATGGAGTTCTGGAGCGCGCTGACGGCAATCTTCGCCTGACGCCGCGTGGTGTCATGGTGTCGAACGAAGTTTTTCGGGAGTTCCTGACCACATGAACATGATCGACTTGCGCAGCGACACGGTAACCAAGCCCACGCCAGCCATGCGCCGGGCCATGTTCGAGGCCGAAGTGGGCGACGATGTCTACGCCGAGGACCCCACTGCCAACAAGCTCGAAGCACGCGCCGCTGAGGTGATCGGCAAGGAAGCCGCGCTGTTCGTTCCCTCCGGCACCATGGGCAATACCATCGCGATCAAGCTCCTGACCGAGCACGGCCAGGAAGTCGTCTGCGATGCCCGCGCGCACCTGTTCGATTGGGAACTCTCCATGCTGGCCTGGTTTTCCGGATGCCTGATCCGCCCGGCCGATGCCCCGAACGGCATTCTCACCTGGGACCTGATTCGCCCGGTTTTCAAAACCGGCGGGCCGCATTCGGCGAGGACGGGCGCTATTGAAATCGAAAACACGCACAACATGGCGGGCGGCCGGGTCTACCCGCAGGAAGTCATTGACGACATCTGCGACCGTGCGCACGAGGCCGGCGTTCCGGTGCACATGGATGGTGCGCGCATTTTCAATGCGTCCGCCGCCACCGGCAGGCCCGTAAGCGAGATCGCCGCCAACGTGGACACGGTGATGTTCTGTCTTTCGAAAGCGCTCGGCGCGCCCGCGGGATCGATCGTCGCGGGACCTGCGCACGTGGTCGACAAAGGGCGCCTGTTACGCAAACGGCTGGGTGGAGCGATGCGCCAGGTTGGCGTCCTCGCCGCGGCTGGATTGGTTGCGCTGGAAGAGTCGCCCAAGTGCCTGAAGATCGATCACGCCAATGCGCAGTTGCTTGCCCAACGACTGCAAAAGATCGACGGTGTCAGCGTGCGCCCGGTCGAAACGAACATCGTGATTTTCGACTTGCCCGAAGGCTGCTCACCGCACGGGACTTCGCAGGCGCTGAAAGCGCGCGGCATACTGATGAACCCGGTGAACAACCAGTTCATGCGCGCCGTGACACACTACGACGTGACCCGCGAGCAGTGCCTCGAAGCGGTCGAAGCGCTCGCCGAAATTCTTTCGTAAACGTGGCCTCCGCCCGCGTAGCATAATACAAAATGCAGCCAGGCCCAATGAAAGAACTCCAGATCCTTTCCCCCGACGGACAAAACCGGTTCATACCTCTGGAAGCAGATCGTATTTCGCTTGGCCGCTCCAAAGACGCCGAACTCTCGTTCCCGGAAGACAGCGGACTTTCTCGGCAGCACCTGGCAATCGAGCGCGACGGCGATGGCTGGGCTCTTCTCGATCTCGGGAGCAAGAACGGAACCATGCTCAATGGCGCCAAAGTCAACGGGCGCGTTTCGTTGAAATCGGGCGACAGAATTACAGCCGGGCATCTGATCCTCGTCTACGACAGCGCCAGCTCGCATTCGAATCAGCCCGTGGTCGTGTTCGACCACCGCGAAGAAGCCACGGAAGACACCAGCGTTTCGACCGTGACGACAAAACTGGATGGCGTCATCAGGAGCGATGGTGAAATTGCCGAGGCACAGGTTCTCGCCGTCTCTCACGTTTCGGCGCTTGTCCGGGCGGGAAACGAATTGGCCGGCAACAGGCCTTTGCCCGAGCTCTTTCGCTTTATCCTCGATCTGGCGATTCAGGCCGTCAAAGCGGATCGCGGCGTTCTTTTGACGGTCGAAGGCGACAACCTCGTGGTGCAGGCCAATCAGGGCGAAGGGTTTCGCATCTCCAGCGCGGTTCGCGACCGGGTGCTGAACAGCGGCGTCTCGGTTCTGGTGCGTGACACCTCCATCGACGACGCTTTCCGGGAACGCCGCAGCATTGTCGAACAGAACATCCGTACGCTGATGGCGGTCCCGCTGCAAACCCGCGACAAGATCATCGGGATCATTTACGTCGATTCGCCTTCCCTTCTGCGCGAATTCACCAAAGACGATCTGAATCTGCTCACGGTCATGGCGAATGTCGCAGCCATCCGGATCGAGCACACGCGCTTCGCCGAGGTGGAACGTACGAGACAGCTTATGGCGCGCGACCTCGAGCAGGCGGCGGAGATCCAGCAGCGCTTCCTGCCGGCCGTCGCCCCGTCCGTCAGAGGCCTCGATGTGGCGGGGCACAACGCACCGTGCCGCACTGTCGGAGGCGATTATTACGATTTCTTCCCCTACGGAAGCAGCCGTATTGCCATGGTGCTCGGCGATGTGTCGGGCAAGGGAATGCCCGCTTCTCTTCTCATGATGGGCCTTCAGGCGCGCGTCCAGGTGCTGATTGAGGAACCCAAGAGTTTGGCGGACGTCATGACGCGGTTGAACCGCATCACCTCGGCGAATTGCCCGTCGAACCGGTTCATCACGTTGTTTTTCTGTATTCTCGACGGCGACACCGGGGATTTGACGTTTTGCAATGCCGGCCATAACCCGCCCCTGATCGTCCGCGCCAACGGAAGTTACGAGTTGTTGCAGGGCGGTGGCCCCGTCCTCGGCATCCTGCCGTTTATCGAGTATCAGGAATATCACGCTCAGATGGACGAGGGCGATGCCCTGGTGATCTACAGCGACGGTGTCACCGAAGCGAATAATCCGGCAGGAGACGAATTCGAGATCGAAGGCCTGGCGGCGGCGGTGATTCCGGATCGAAGCGAGTCCGCGGGCACGATTATCAGCCGTATCAACAAAGGCCTGTTGAACTATACAAAAGGCGCGCCGCCGGCCGACGACATCACGCTCATCGTGGCACGGCGCGTCGCCGCCTGACCGCAGGCGTCATTCATGCAGACCAGGCGTCTTGGAAACAGCGATTTACAGATCACCCCGCTCGGCGTAGGCGCGTGGGCTATTGGCGGGGGAGGCCTCCCTTTCGCGTGGGGACCGCAGAACGACAGCGATTCCATCGGCGCCATCCACGCCGCCCTCGACCGCGGCATCAACTGGATCGATACCGCGCCCATCTACGGGCTCGGCCATTCCGAAGATATTGTGGGCCGGGCTCTCATGGGCAAGTCCAGCCGGCCTTACGTGTTTACAAAGTGCTCCATCGTCTGGAACGAAAATCGCGAAGTCACGCGCAGCATGAAGCGCGAATCCATCCGCCGCGAATGCGAGGACAGCCTGCGCCGCCTGCGGATCGATGCCATCGATCTCTATCAGATCCACTGGCCCGACCCCGAACCTGACATCGAAGAGGGCTGGTCGGCCGTTGCCGAATTGCAGAAGGAAGGCAAGGTCCGCTGGATCGGCGTCTCGAACTTCAAGCCCGCCCAAATGGACCGCATAGCGGAAAAGCCCGCGCCCATCACGTCCCTGCAACCGCCCTACTCCATCCTTTCGCCTGAAATCGAAGCCGAGATTCTCCCTTACTGCGCGCAGCACAACATCGGCATCATTGTTTACTCGCCCATGAAATCCGGACTGCTCACGGGCGCCATGACGCGGGAGCGAATTGCCCAAATGCCCGAAGACGATTTCCGCCAGCGGACCATTTCATTTAAGGAACCTCTGCTCACGCGCAACCTGAATCTGGTCGAACTGCTGCGTGAAATCGGCAACCGGCATGGACGCACGTCGGGCGAAGTGGCCCTGGCATGGACGCTGCGCCGCCCCGAAGTCACCGGCGCGATTGTCGGGTTGCGCTCGCCGAAGCAGGTGGCTGGCGTTATCGGTGCGGCGGATTTTCGGCTATCCGGCGCCGAAGTGGAAGAGATCGCCGGATTCCTTCGCGAGAATACCCCAGCATCCTGACAGCACCGCCGCTGTAAACTGGCAGCGGTGATCTTTGAATGGGATGCAAGAAAGGCTTCGGCCAAGGCGCACAAGCATGGTGTGACGTTCGAACAGGCTGCCACGGTCTTTACCGACCCGGCGGCTTTGACCTTTCCCGGCCCGGACCACTCCGACGATGAATTTCGCGAGATCACCATAGGGCATACTAATCAAGGAAGGCTGTTGTTCATTTCTCACTGCGAACGTGCCGAGAAAATGCGAATCATCGGCGCGCGACCGGCGAGTCGGGTAGAACGCAAGCAATATGAAGAAGCCATCAAACCGAAAGCCAACCAGCGATCTGCGGCCGGAGTATGACCTCAGCCGGATGGGAGGCGGTGTCAGAGGCAAATACTACAAACGGGCCACTTCGGGCAGCAACCTGGTTTTGATCAAGCCCGATTTGGCGGCGGTCTTCCCAGACTCGAAATCGGTTAATCGCGCATTGCGCCTGCTGGCGGATGCAGCACAAGCTGTGCGCGACCGGCTTTTTACTTGAGCCCCCGAACCAAACATACTTGTGGAATACGTTTCCCTGCTTTTTCGGATCAATGCTCAAGATCATTACTTGATCTCGATTTCACACGAAGAGTCCAACGAAAAGGACTCGGTGGTGGTCGATGGGACTGGATTTATCCCTACCTTTGACAATTTACCGCTTCTTCGTCGATATGCGGACCTGCACCACTACACCCTGCGGAGTGAAGATCCAATACATCACGATTTGGACTGGGTGGCTGCATGGACGAACTCGCCCATCGAACCTGCCAATTGCAAGGAAGCTTTGGCTGCATGGAATCTTTTTGGCGACGTGGCAGAATCGACAGGCGAAGAAGGAACGGTTTTTAAACAGTTGGAATCGCAGTTTCTGTCGATTTACAAGAAGCTGCTTTGGGGAAACAATCTGCCTTCCTCTGTGGTCACCCGAGGAAATTGCTTCGCTGGCCGGAATATTGACCGCCGGTTTAGTCCTGTTATACGGGCCGCAACGAGAATTTTGTTCTCGTTATGCGGCAATCAAGCGGCAATGTTGATGCCGAGAGCCCGCAGAAGTTGATCCAGATCATCGGAGATGTGCTGGTAGAGGCGATC
>Ga0209167_10000743_pt1 | contig 21777 bp, 13 predicted proteins | sample Coa_R1_9_FD_187154 | JGI IMG/M metagenome (GOLD analysis project Ga0209167, IMG submission 187154) | Surface soil microbial communities from Centralia Pennsylvania, which are recovering from an underground coalmine fire - Coalmine... | ecosystem: Environmental > Terrestrial > Soil >... | reverse complement strand
CGCGGCGATGGGGATGTCCTGCGGCGGACTGATGTCTTATGGCGCCTCCGCCGATCCGCGCATCGCTACAGTCGGCATCTGGAACAGCGGGATGTTCGATCCCAAGGATCAGAAGATCATCGACGGCATTCACTCCTCGGTGATCATCATTACCGGCGGCGACAGCGACATCGCGCACGACAACGGCAAGAAAGACTATGAAGTGATGCCCCCGCGAGTGCCCACGTTCTACGGCGTCTATCCCCCGGTCGGGCATGGCGGCACTTACAGCCAGGACAATGGCGGACCATTCGGGCAAGTTGCTGTGGCGTGGCTCAAATGGCAGCTGCGTGGCGATACCAGCGCCAAAGGCAGGGGATATTTTGTCGGCGACAAATGCACACTCTGCACGGACTCGAGCTGGCAGGTCCAGTCCCGGTCGCTGAAATAAGGTCGTCGGCTCGTGCGCAAGCTGGTTCATGGCGCGGCAATGGCGAATCAAGATTGTTCTGTTATTCGGCAAACAGGAGTCGAGACGATGAAATCCTTACTATTCTTGCTTGGGTCGTCAGCCGCCTTGGCGCAGACCGCCAACCAATGTGCTGACTTGAAGCGGTTCCAGATGCCGGGCGCGGCGATTGAGGTTACACGCGCTGAGATGGTAGCCGCCGGGCCGGCTCGCGGCGGACGCGGTGGCGCGGGGCCGATGCTGCCTGCACATTGCCGGGTTGACGGAATCGTCGACAAGCGTACAGGGGCGGATGGCAAGACCTATGGGATCCGCTTTGCGGTCGCGATGCCGGAGAATTGGAACAACGATTTCCTGCAACAAGGCGGTGGCGGACTGAACGGCACCGTCGGCGAGCCGGTCGGCAATCAGGCCGTCGGCGACAAACCGGCATTGGCGCGCGGCTTCGCAGTTGCCTCAAGCGACACGGGACATCAGAGCTCAGGCGGAGGGTTTGACGGCTCATTCATGAGCGACCAACAGGCCGCGCTCGATTTCGAATTCGTGGCGATTGGCCGTCTTACCGTAATCGCCAAACAGATCATTGCAACATACTACGGCAAACCCGCCGCGCATTCCTACTACGTCGGCTGCTCCACCGGGGGCCGCGAGGCGATGCTCATGTCGCAGCGCTATCCGATGTACTTCGACGGAATCGTCGCGGGTTCCCCGGCGCAGCGCACGGGCTACTCGGGTTTGGCGACACGCGCGATCACTGTGGCGCTGAATGCAGCCGCGCCGAAGGATGCGAGCGGCAAACCTGGACCCGCGCTCTCCGAGAGCGACAAGAAAGCGGTCATAACGAAGCTGCTGGACGAATGCGACGCTCGGGATGGCGCCAAGGACGGCATGATTTTTGACGCGACCGGCTGCACCTTCCAGCCGCGCGACTTGCAGTGCGCCGGGGCGAAGGCCGAAGGGTGTCTATCGGCCGATCAGGTTGCGGCCATTGATAAGGGCTTCGCGGGTCCTAAGGATTCGCGTGGAAAACAGGTTTATCCCGGTTTCTTTTATGACACGGGAATCACTGCGCAGGGCGGAGGCATTCCCGGAGTGCTGAGCCCAGGCCCCAGCCCCTTGGGCGCTCCCACGACAGCGACTGCCATCGACATCGATGCGCAAGAGGAAACGTTGAACAACAATCCGACTGCGCGTATCGGGGACAGCAACACGTGGGTCAACCTGGGCAGCTTCTCCTCTCGCGGAGGCAAGCTGATCTTCTATCACGGCCTGAGCGATCCGTGGTTCTCGGCCAAGGATACGATCGATTACTACCAGCGCATGACCGCAGCCAATGGCGGTTCATCGAAAGTGATGGGTTGGAGCCGCCTTTTCCTCTCACCCGGCATGGGACATTGCTCGGGAGGCAGCGCGACGCTCGATAACTTTGACCTGCTGACGGCCGCTGTGAATTGGGTGGAGAAGGGTCAGGCTCCGGAATCCGTGATGGCTACAGGGCGGGCTTTTCCGGGGCGGAGCCGTCCGCTGTGTCCGTATCCAACGCATGCTCAATACAACGGCGTGGGCAGCGTAGAAGATGGGGCGAACTACTCGTGCAAGCAGTAAACAAACGGAGGATCGAAAATGGCACGTATCGACGAAAGGAATCAAGTGAATCGTATGAAGGCTTCACGTTTGTGGCTAACGCTGGGCGCCTGCTCCATTGCGCTTATCCGGCCCGAGGGAGCAGGGGCTCAAGCTCCGGCGAGTTCAACGGCGATCACCGAGGCTGACTGCACTGCGGCTAAGCTCGGCGATAGCATCCCGGTATCCGCGATCGGCGAGCCCGTATCCGCCGTCACTCTTAACGCGCCTCGCTGGAATCCTGCCGGAAAGAATGCGCCGGCCTATTGCAGTGTAAGTGGCGCGATGACGCCGGTCGACAAGTCCCCGAATGCAAAACCGATCAATTTCCAGGTGGCCTTCCCTCCGGCCTGGAACGGGAGGGCCGTTCAGTTAGGCGGCGGTGGAATGAACGGGACGATCCCGGGGCTTGCTGGTGGTCCGGGGAGTCCATTCGGCCTTGGCTATGTGACTTACGGAAGCGACTCTGGCCACCAGATCGGCGGATTCGGCGGACCTGGCGGACCTGGCGGATTCCCGGGAGCCGGGGCTCCGAGGGGCGGGCCTGGAAATGGCGCAACCCCTGGAAGTGGAGCTCCCAGAGGGCCAGGGCCAGGACCGGGAGCAGCCCGAGGACCATCTGGACCGAATCCGGCCGACGACTGGGCGCTGAACGAAGAGGCTATCAAGAATCTCGGCTACATGCAAATGAAAAAGACGCATGACGCCGCGATGGTGCTGATCGAACGGATGTACGGCTCGAAGCCGAAGTACAACTACTATGTTGGGACTTCACAGGGTGGACGTGAAGCCTTGACCGTGGCTGAGCGCTACCCCAACGACTATAACGGCGTCGCCGCGAACGTGCCGATTGTCGGTTTCTCCTCTTTGATGTTGGGTCCGGCGCTCATCCGGATTCACGAGAAGCCAGAAGCCAATTGGCTGACGCCCGCGAAAGTGAATGCGATTCGCGGCGAGTTCATGCGCCAGTGCGACAAGCTGGACGGCTTGGTGGACGGGGTCATCAACAACTACATGGCGTGCCGCGAGACTTTCGATGTGAAGCAAGGAAAGCCGGGACGTCATCCCTGGGCGGCGAAGCGCTGCCCTAACAATGTCGATCCGAACCCGGCCGATACCAGTGCCGAGGCGTGCTTCACCGACGGTCAGATATCGACGCTGGAGTTCATCTACAGCCGCTATCCGTTTTCGCAGCCTTTGGCCAACGGAGTAAAGACGTTCGGGATGTGGCTTCCGAATACCGACCCGAGCGGCAGCGGTTTAATCGCGAACGCGCGCTTCCGCGGCCAGGAAGGCGCATCTGAAAATGCCGCGCCCTACAACTGGATCGGCGTCCTGGGCATGGGCGCTTTTGTGATGCGGGATCTTCAAGCGAATCCTTTGGATTATGTCGAAGGCAAGTACAACCCTCGCCGCGAGGAGCTGTCGGCGATTCTGGATTCCGACAACCCGGATTTCTCAGCGTTCGTACGCAGGGGCGGGAAGATGATCGTTGCGATCGGCAGCAACGACACTCTGGCTTCGCCGGGAACCCAACTCGACTTCTACCAGGCGATTCTCGACAAAATGGGGCGCTCCAAAGTGGACAGCTTCGCGCGACTCTACGTGCTGCCGCAGACCGGGCATGGGCTCACCGGCACCAACTATACGACGGACGGTGATGGCAAGAAACTCGAAGCGAAGCCGATTCCGAACACGTTTGACCGCCTGGCTCTGCTCACGGATTGGGTGGAAAAGGGTACGGCTCCCGGCAAGTCGGTTAAAGTCACCGCCGCCGACCGAAGCAAGCCGATGTGCTCCTATCCCGAGTTCCCGAAATATAGCAAGGGACCGGCGACTGATGCCGAGTCCTACCAGTGCAGCGCGCACTGATGCGAGAAAGGACTGATCATGAAATCAACCTTGATATTAGCGGCCCTGATTTGCGGAGCATGCTGGGGACAGAGTGCGGCCGATTGCAAGCCGTCCGCGTTGAATGTTCCGGAAGCGAAGTACCCGTGCGTTTATTCCGATAAACGCGCGATGTTTCGGGTGATCGCTCCGAATGCCCAGAAAGTAACTGTTCGCGTCGGACAAGGATTCGACATGACTAAGGGGCCCGACGGCATCTGGTCCGTAACCACGGCGCCGTTGGTCGAGGGCTTCCATTACTACACGCTGCAGATCGACGGAGCCACCGTCGCCGACCCATCGACGATGACCTTCTTTGGCTCGGGCTGGGAGAACAGCGGCATCGAAATCCCCGCGGCTGATGCCGACTTCTACGCCGCCAAACAAGTCCCGCACGGCCACGTGAGTGAGCAGTCTTATTTCTCGACGGTGACCGGTAAATGGCGGCGCGCTTTCGTTTACACACCCTCCGACTACAGTACGAATACCAAGGGCCGCTATCCGGTCCTATATCTGCTGCACGGATGGGGCGAGGACGAAACCGGCTGGGTCACGCAGGGGCACCTGGACTCCATCATGGACAATCTGATCGCGGCCGGGAAAGCGAAGCCCATGATCGTGGTGATGGACAATCTCAACGCTGTAAAACCTGGCGAAAGCGCAGCGCTCTACGCAGCTCGGGGACTAGTTCCAGCTCCGGGAGCCACTCCTCCTTCAGGTCGCGGAGCAGCAGGAGCGCCGGGTCCGGGAGGGCGTGGCGCGGCGCCGGCGGCTCGTGGCGGAGGCAGCTTGGCCCAACCCACGTTCACCGACATGATGTTTACCGATTTAATTCCCAGCGTGGAGCGGACCTACAGGGTCCTGCCAGGCCGCGAGAATCGAGCCATGGCCGGACTCTCGATGGGCGGCTCGCAAACGTTCTCAACAGCGCTGGAACATCTCGATAAATTCGCTTACCTGGGCGGATTCAGTGGGAGCTGCGGCGGCAGAGGCGGCAGCTTCGATGCCAAGACTTCGTGTAGCGGGGCTTTCGCCGATCCAGCGGCGTTCAACAAGAAAGTGAAGGTGCTGTTCCTCGGGATCGGCTCGGCCGAGGGCCAGGGAACGAAGAATTTCAGCGACGATCTCACCAAAGCCGGGATTCACAACGTCTATTTCGAGTCGCCCGGCACCGCTCATGAATGGCTGACTTGGCGCCGTTGCCTGAACGATTTCGCGCCAATGCTCTTCCGGTAGCACAGTTACTTAAGGAGACACTAATGAAACTCAACTTCAAGATCACAACGGCAGTGGTCGCGGGACTCACCGCGGGTGTGATGCTATGGCACGCCCCCGCCCAAGCGCAAGAACCTGCCGCCAAGCAAGCGGCAAAGGGCAAAGGCGGCGGGGCGGGCGGGTTCATCAAATCCAACGACCCGCGAGTGCAGAATCGGACGTATCACTTCGCCGATACAAACGAGGACCTGCCCTATTGCGTGTTCGTCTCCTCGAAGGTCTCGAAAGACAAGAAGAATCCGCTAATCATTTCTCTCCACGGCTTGGGGATTGGCCCCGGGTACATGTGCCAGGGCAAAGCGATCGACGAGGCGGAGGCGGGCGGCTACATTCTGGCGGCTCCGATGGGGTACAACACGGGCGGCTGGTATGGCTCGCCCATCATCAATACGGGCGGCAGAGGCGGCAAGGGAGCCCCCGCGCCGGAGCCTCCCGCAAATCTTTCCGAGCTGAGTGAGAAGGATGCGATGAATGTGCTCGACATGATGCGGAAAGAGTTTAACGTTGATGACAAGCGGACCTATCTGATGGGGCACTCGATGGGCGGCGCGGGAACGCTCTATCTCGGATCTAAGTACGCCTCGAACTGGGCGGCCATTGCCGCCATGGCTCCGGCGGCGTTCCGGATGGCGCCGAACGCCAGCGCGATCCTTCAGCCTCTGAAAGACCATTCGGTTGCAGTGATGATCGCGCAGGGCGATGCCGACGAACTCGTTCCGGTTGCGGGGACCCGGCAATGGGTCGAAACGATGAAGGAAATGAAAATGGTGTACAACTACAAGGAGGTCCCCGGCGCGACACACGGAAGCGTCATCGAGGCATCCATCCCCGACATTTTCACCTTCTTCAAGGCTTACACTAAGTAGCTGAACGTCGCGATCCGGAAGGCCCCTCGATTTTCTACCATCAGTGGCCTTAGACTTTATGAAGGAAGAGGAGGAGGTAAATTGGCTTCGAGACGATCTAGCATCAAGTTCGGCGTGGCCGTGACGATCTTGGCGGGAACCGTTACCGGATTATTCGGGCAGTACCTGGGATATCCGACGGCGGGAGTTCCCAAGGGAGCCGACGGGACGCCCAATATGACGGCTCCGGCGCCGCGAACGGCCGACGGGCACCCGGATTTCACGGGCATGTACGGATGGGTCACGCGCGCCAACTGCGGCGCAAAGTGCAATGACACACAGATTCCGAACGAGTTCATCAATATCGCATCTTCTCTCAAGGGCAAGGCTTTGCCGCTGAAACCCGAGGCGTTGGCCATCCAAAAAGCGCGTGCAGCCGAACAGGGTAGCGATCCCAACGTGCACTGCATGCCCCGCGGAGCTCCACGCATGTGGACCGACGACTATTACAAGAGAATCATCCAGACTCCAGAGAAGCTGATCCTTCTGAATGAGCGCAATATGGCGTGGCGAATGATCTTCCTGGATGGCCGTCCGCTTCCCGTCGACCCCAATCCGACATGGAATGGTTACTCGACGGGGCATTGGGACGGAGATACTCTTGTGGTTCAAACGATCGGCTTCAAGGACGGCCTATGGCTCGATGCGAACGGGAATCCGCTGGACGGTACCGGCAAGATGACGGAGAGGATCACGCGGCCGAATTTCGGGCTGGTCAAAGTGGAAATCACAATCGACGATCCCAAGAGCTACACCATGCCGTGGACGGTTACAATCGACCAACCCCTCGTTCTCGACAGCGAACTGTTGGATTACTACTGTCTCGAAAACGAGAAGGATTTTGTCCACATGTCGGGTCGGTGAAGCGCGCAAGGCAGGGCGACTAGCGTGCCGACAGCCTCCCTCCTCGCCGCCATGGACGAGAAGTCAATCGACGGCCCCACGCATTGAAGTACAAGCTTGTCTCAAACCAGAAGACCACATCTCCCCTACTGATATCAGCAGCACCCCGAGCATCTGATGGATGGCGTTTAGCCAGCCATCCGTTGCGGATGTAGCGTCGGTGGACTTTGAATCATCGCGAAACGAATAATTGGCGACCATGAAAACATACGCTGCCGACAGGCTTCACAATCTTCAGGAGTCCGTGATCCGCTCCATCACGCGTTATGCGTTTGACAAGGGGGCGATCCTGCTGGCACAAGGGTTTCCGGATTTCGATCCACCGGAGGAAGTTCTCGCAGCGGCCGAGAAGGCCATGCGCAGCGGAAGGAATCAGTATGGAATGACCTGGGGACAACCCAGCCTCCGCAAGGCAATCGCGCAAAAGAGCCGCCGGTTTTACGGACAGGAGGTCGATCCCGACCGGCATGTCACCGTAACCTGCGGAGTTACCGAAGCCGTGATTGCCAGTTTGCTGGGCGTCGTCAATCCAGGAGAGAAAGTCGTCGTTCTGGAGCCGGCCCACGAAAACTATCATGCCGGTATAACGTTCGCCGGCGGCACTCCGATCTGGGTTCCTCTGCGTCCGCCCGAATATCAACTCGATCCCGACGAACTTGCGCGCGCTTTCGAACAGAAGCCGAAAGCTGTGTTGTTCAACTCGCCGCACAATCCGTCCGGCAGAGTCTTTACCGAGCAGGAACTTTCGATCATCCGGGACCTTTGCGTCAAGCACGACGTCGTGGCGATCACGGATGAAATCTACGAACATTTGGTGTTCGACGGCCTTCGCCATATTCCGATTGCCACGTATCCTGGCATGCAGGATCGCACGATCACCATTTGCGGTCTGGGCAAAACGTTCGCGGTGACGGGCTGGCGTGTGGGTTATTGCATCGCGAGCCCAGACCTCACGGATGCACTGCGGAAGGTTCATGATTTCACGACCGTATGCGCGCCCACGCCACTGCAGGAGGCGATGGCGGCGGTAATCGGTTTGCCCGACTCGTACTACCAGTGGCTTCAGGCTTTTTACGCTTCCCGCCGTGCCCGCATGCTCGGCATTCTCGACAAGCATGGCTTCAAGTATGCGGTCCCCGACGGAGCCTACTATGTGATGGCGGACTTCCGGCACCTCGGCCGCGGTGACGACGACATGGCGTTCGCCCGCTGGTTAATCGATGAAGTCGGCGTCGCCGCCGTGCCTGGTTCCAGTTTCTACGCTTCCTCTCCTGCTCTGGGCCGCGGTCTGGTGCGTTTCGCCTTTCCGAAAAAGGACGAAACGCTCGACGCGGTTGAAGAACGGTTTGAGAAATTACCGGCCAGACGATAGCGCGAAGAACCCCGGGCTATTTGCCTGAGATCGGGTAGTCCTTCCAAACATATTCGAGCGCTTGCGGCAGGGTCTGATGGATCACTTTCGAGTCGACGTGGCCCGCGTTCTTGGCGTACACAAACTGGTAGTGATAGCCCTTGGCTTTCAGCACGCCTGCAAGGCGCTGGTTCGCGATCACCCAATTGCGCCGATCGGCCGAGGCGGAGGTTGCCCCGATATCGTTTTCTGAAACGTGCATCCAGATGCGGATCGGCTTCACCGGATTGTCGGGAAAGAAATGTTCCGGGTACTCATAGGCAGCGTGTGGGGCCCCGGGACCCTCGCGGAGATCGACGAAGGTGCCGGAATAGGAGAGCACGCGGTGGTAACGCTCCGTGCGGAACCAAGCCATGGTGAGCGCCATCGCACCGCCGGAGCTGCCGCCGTAGGTCATGCGGCCTTCAGGATCTTTGGTCAGAGTGACGCCGGTTTCTTTCTCGACGCGCGGCAGAATCTCGGTTTCGACGAAATCGGCGAAGACCGGCGACACCGTATCATATTCAAGGCTGCGCTCCGGGCCGGGGCCATTGGCGGTCATCACCGCCGCCATCACCGGCAGGCGGCGATCCGCAATCATGTTGTCGAGGATGTTCGCGAGTTGGCGGCCCTGCAGGCCATAGGAATCCGCGCTGAAGATGAACGGAGCAGGTCTGCCCGCAACATACTGAGCCGGAATATAGACCGAAACCAGCCGCTCAAACGGGGCGTCGGCGCCGGGAAACACCTTGCTGCTGGAGGAGTTCATAAAGAACTCGATCAACTTGCCATGTGGAATCCCGACGCGTTGCTTTTCTTCGGGCGCAGGCGTGTAGTCGGGGCCTGTCGAAAAATCTCCGTCCCCGGCGCCCTGGACCAAAGCCGGCAAATTAGGGAGTTTTGCGATATCCGCCAGATCCTCGGGCGTCGCGGGGTTGCCCGCGCGTTGGCCACCCTTCCCGCCGCCCCGTCCGCCCGGCGCAGCGGGCGCTGCAGGGCCTTGAGCAAGAATGCTGCCCACTGCAGCGATCCCAAAGCACGCTATAACGCTGGCCAGCAAACGTCGACTCATGATAATCTCCTTGAATTGCGCATGCACGCTCGTCGGGGCCAATTGTACCGCAAGCGCTGGACAATTCTCCAATAACGAATCGCGATCAAACCAGAAGAATTTCGCATGATTCAAACGGCTTCGATTGCGGCGATGATTGGCGATCTGTGTACTGCCTCTCTGCGTTGCGCCGCCGTTATTCTGATGTTCGCAAGCTCTGCGGAAGAGCAGTGGGTCACCGTTCGTTACCGAGGGTGTTCCGACGGACGAAAGACGGGAAGCTCGACCGAACAGCGCCGGCCCCACACACCCCTGACGGCAAGCCTGACTTCTCCGGTCTGTGGTACGCCGGCGGCGAGCGCCAGCCCTGCGGTGCGAAACCGGAGGATTGCATCGAACACGGTCTCGGGAAGATCGCTGGAAGGCGGCTCGGATGTGCTATTGCGCGGGCTGAATATCGCATACATCACGCGGATCATTTCGTGACTGAAGGAATTTTCCGAATTCCGCCAAAGCTCGATACGACTTCCCCCTGAGTCGGCGAACCAGCCAAACGACGCGGGCTCCAAGTCCGAGTCGGGGAAGTTCCAGGGCGGCTATCGACAATGAAACGGATCAGGCATGCCGGCGGGGCTGATTGTGGGCCTGCTACGTCGGTCTTTACTGGGCCCCCGTTTTCGCAGCCGTCGATGCTTGGCCCGACATCATGGCCTTCAGCGCGGCAAGCCGATCCTCAAGGTTCCGATTCTGTTCCTTCTGGCCTGGATGGCTCTCAAAACTGAACGGATAAAACAGTAGACTTATCTTGCATGAAGAAAATTGGTTTTCTCTCGTTCGGCCATTGGACACCTTCTCCGCAGTCAAGAACGCGATCGGCGGCTGACGCGCTGCTACAGTCCATTGACCTCGCCGTGGAGGCCGAACGTCTGGGATTGGACGGAGCGTACTTTCGTGTTCATCACTTCGCGCGGCAACTAGCGTCACCTTTCCCGCTGCTGGCTGCGATCGGTGCCAGGACGCGAAGCATTGAAATTGGCACCGCGGTGATTGACATGCGATATGAGAACCCTCATTATATGGCGGAGGATGCCGGCGCTGCGGATCTCATCGCAGGCGGGCGACTGCAATTGGGAATCAGCCGCGGTTCTCCCGAGCAGGTAATCGAAGGGTGGCGCTATTTTGGCCACCACCCGGTTGAAGGCGAGGACGATGCAGGCATGGGCCGGCGGCACGCCGAAGAATTTCTCGAGCTACTGGGCGGCAAGGGCTTCGCTCAGCCGAACCCGCATCCGATGTTTCCCAATCCGCCGGGGCTGTTGCGTCTTGAGCCGTACGCCGAAGGATTGCGCGATCGTATTTGGTGGGGGGCGGCGACGAATGCCACCGCCGCCTGGGCCGCCAGGCTCGGAATGAATATGCAATCCTCAACCCTCAAATTCGACGAGACTGGTGAGCCGTTCCACATCCAGCAAGCCGCGCAGATTCGCGCCTTTCGTGCAGCCTGGAAGGAGGCTGGTCACGCCCGCACTCCGCGCATTTCCGTCAGCCGCAGTATCTTTGCCTTGATCGACGATCGTGATCGCGCCTATTTCGGACGAGGAGTCAAGGAACAGGATCAGATCGGCTTTCTTGACGAAACCACACGAGCGATTTTCGGCCGTGGCTACGCAGCGGAACCGGATGTTTTGATCGAACAGCTCAAAAAAGACGAGGCGATCGCGGCGGCAGACACGCTCTTGCTAACCGTCCCAAACCAACTAGGCGTTGCCTACAATGCTCATGTCATAGAGGCGATTCTGACTACCGTCGCCCCTGCTCTCGGTTGGCGCTAAATCTCCGGCCTGATCATCGACGTCGTCGGATATTTTGCTCCCTGATCGCCCGCAGTCTTTTTTCTGCGTTGAAGGAGCATTATCGTCCTCTACGGTGCCGGTCGGACGTTAAGCGGTGGCTAGCGCCGCTCCCCCTCGACTTGTCAGCGAAACGGCCAATCTCGGCCGAAGTTCAAGCCGGGGCCGCCCGATTTCGTGCTCTTTGCTAATTTTGTACCGTAATAAGAATCATGGCGACTTGGTGAAAGCCGCTATTATCGATTCATTCGGCCGGTACGAGCGTGACGTCGTTGTCCACATACAGCACAATGACCATCCTCGCGGAGTTTTCCAGCCGATGATATGTCAGCGTCCCCACGCCTCGTGCCTGTGTGCTTCTGAGCGGAACCTCGACTTTGCCTACGGTCAGGCGAACACGCTCCAGTTCCACGTTCAGTCCGTCCCCCCCTGGCCCCGCGATATAATTCACGCGGCCCCAAGCCCTCGCCCCTGCCTTCGCAACCACCACGCCGCCCACCTGGAGATCGCTGGCCAACGTGAACTCGATGGGTTCCTTGCTTTCGCTGGCCGTCCCGTTCAGATCCTTTACAGAAATCAGCGTGACCGGCGTCCCTGCGCGGAGATCCGGCTGGGATAACAGCGTCCCGGGTCTCCTCACGTGGGTCGTCACTTTGCTCAACAGAAACTCTTGAACTAAGTTGCGCGCCGCTCTGCCGGCGAAACCCAGCAGAACAGTATGTTCCAGACGCAGCCCGGGCCGCGACGTCCCCGGACGATAAAGCGTTGAGAGTTCATACGAGGCCATGCCGCCCAGAACGTCCGCGTAAGCGGGCTGCCAATGTCCGTTGTCGCCCTTGGCAACGAACGCCGTTCCAATCGCGTAGAGCGCCCGCGAGCCGAAACTACCGGTGCCTTTGTAGAAGTAGCGCGGGTCCTGGTGAAAGATCGACTGCATCACGACATGACCGATTAGAACGCCGTCAACTCGATCCGCATAATTGGCTCCAAACCGCTTTGCAAAGCCCTCCACGCCCTGGCCGTATGCCGGGTCACTATCCCGCGCCTGCTGGAACCCCGCGCCCACTCCACTGAAAAGAATCGGTACGGGATCGAAGAAGGTCTTCCAGCCAAGTTGAAACTTCTGCTTCGTACTCAGTGGCGCCGGGTTCGGCTCATAAGTCACAAAGAAGTTCGGGAACACCCCGGCCACCCGTTGCTTTTCCTCCTCTTTGATCTGCTGGGCGGCGAGTTCTCGTGGTGGGAGGCCGACATCTACCTGGGTGGAGGCCGGCGCCACCTGGAGGACTGCGGAGATCAAAGGTTGATTCTCAACGGAGCCGAGCGTCACGTCCTGTTTTATCCAGGCCTCGAACCCACTGGCCGCAATCGTGATCTTGTAGGTGCCCGCCGGCGCGTGGGGAAATTGAAATTTCCCGATTGGGTCTGCGATCGCCGTGCGTTGTTCTTTCCCCTCGGCTTCGAGCGTAACAACGGCTCCGCCGATCACCGCTCCCGACTGGTCCTGAACTGTGCCGGAGATAGTCCCCTCCGTTTGTGGCGCCGGCGTCTGTTGCGCGATCGAGCGTACGGCAAACGTCGCGCAAAGGATCGGCGCCAGACAGCTCGCCACCCGAAAGGTCCAGGGATGCGACCGAGCCGTCAGCCGAACGACGCGAACCGTTTCGCTAGGCATTTCCCCGTTGAGTATGAAAACTTTTCGACATGACGCCTTCTACTAGGATTATCCGACACCCAGCGCCGCGCGTCCGCGCCATCGCAAGGAGAAAAAGCTGATGCATTCATCCGACGTTCTTGGCTGTCAACTTCGCCCGTACAACGACGTTAGCCACAGTAGCCCTTGCCCACAACCAGGGCCCGGGTGGGGCCGGAGGCTTGCCTGTCCATCTTGCGATCCTCCTTCATCTCCGGAGTCCCGAAGCAGGTGGTCGAAGCCGACTCGCTCGGCTACTTTCTCGCCTCAAACGAGGTCGGTGCAATCACGGGTCAGGCTTTCTCGATCGATGGCGGAACGATCGCCTGACCGGCCACGTTCTCCGGTATCACCAGATCGGTGCACATGAGCCGCAACACCTGAGCCGCGCTGAGCGGCAGCCCGGCAATCCTGGCATCGCGGCCCGCACCAAGGACCTCCGTAAGCAGGTCCTTCTTGAGGGCAATCCATCCGCCTGGCGTTTCGTAACTGACAAGGAAATGCCCTTCCCGCCGCCCCGCCAGCAGTTGCGCCCGGTCATATGGCTCAGCCTTGTGCGCCGCCACAATCTGCTTGTCCGAAGAGCCGAAGTAGCGTGCCGGCAGTTCCAGAATCGCCGGCGCCTTCGAATCAGTCTCCTTCAAATCAAACCCGGGGTCGTCCCCGGACACGATATACAGGCGTCCGGTTCTTAAACCGTCGCATGCCTCGGGATTTGGATCGCGCCGCCTGAACTCGCTTTCGATGCGTTCGTAAACGTCTTCGGCGAACTGTTGCGGGTACTCGAACAACCGTTGTACTTCGCGGTCGATGTGGGGCAATTTCCGCCAGCCGTTCACCCAGGCGAGCTTGGCTGCGCGGGTGTCCCCATCGTCGTCCGCATCATCAAAGACATCCTCCAGGCTGAATCGCGTTTCGGCATCGTGCTGCAGGGCTTTGAGCGCCATGTGCTCGATGAGATGGGATGGCAACCCGAATATAACTCCGTAGGGAGAACAGCCACCGTCAATCGGCCTGAAACGCGGAAAATCGTCACGCAACGGCTTGATCAATCGGTCAATTAGTGCACTGTACTCTTTTAGCAGCTGCACATGCCGCTGTCCCAGGGGCGAATAAACGACATGGCCCTCGCGAGCTTCCTGTTTTGCCTCCGTGGCGATGAAAACGTGCTCGATCATGCTGTAAGCGCTCAACAGGTCGACGCGATTCAGAAACAGCTCGGGATCCGCAGAGATGCCCTGAAAGATGGCGCCTGCCATATCGAGCCGCATTCGCTCATCACCGCTCTGCAATGCGCAGTCATAGGCTTTGAGCAGCCCCACCAGACCTTGAACCAGCAGTGCGAAATCGAGCGCATTGGAGGCGCGCGTGCGAAGAACGACACTATGATCGTTGATAGCCACGCCATCCTTCGTCGAGTAGTAACGAATCTGTGAGGTCAGATGCCCGCCAAGCATTCGAACATGGGCCTTCTGGATTTCGAGCACGTCCGCTTCCTGAAGCGTCTCTGTGACCTGCTGGGCGACCTCGAAATAGGGCGCCAACTCATCGGTAATGAGGCTCTGCGCCAATGGAATCAGCCAGCGCGAATCGCGCACGATCACGGGTTGATCGGCTGGTGAGCTTTTCCAGAGCTCATCGAACACGCCTTGAATTTCCGCGAGCCGCCCGCTCGCGCTGCTTGCGCCCTCATCGCCGCTTGGGTCCTGATCAAAGACGCGCATGCTCAGGAACTCGAGACACCGGATTACATACAGGTTGAACAGCGTGTGCGCGTAGCGGACGCGACCGTTACGACCCGGCCACCGCGTCCGCTGCCAGCAATAAAAGCCCCGAATCATCATCTCCGCCGGATGGATCAGGTCGTTATGCAGATCCTGAACCTTACGCGGTCTGAATCCCCCGGCCCAATGCGCTTCTTCCAGTTGGAATCTGAGGCGAGTTTGGCTGGCGCTGACCGTAGTGCGCGCAAAGAAGCAATTCTCGAAATGGTGGGACAAAAGAGACCGGTCCCGCAGGTACGGGATCGGCTTTCGCTGGGCGTTCAGAACGGCCTCTATGCTCTCGACGATATCTTCGCGATGCGTCAGAAAAAGTCGCAGCAGCTCGACGTGCACCTGAAACGGCACCTGACCAAACGGCTTCCCCGTCACGATAGATCTGCACCCATTCGAGAGAGAGTATAGCGAGGGATTGAGCGGGATGCGGACGTGGGGAACCCCCGGTCGATTTCCTGGCCGTCGATCACGTCGAAGAACCGACCGGGAACTGAATAGACCAAGATCACCGGCCCAGTGTTTACCAAGGTGGTGCCGGCTCCTGGATGCTCGTCGGCTCATCCGGCGCGGCGCAGCTGTTGCGGGCGCTGCTGGAATCAGCTCTACGTACTGAACCACGCCGGCATTCAACAAGCCATGGGCTAGGATGAGACCTGGCCTGAATCGTTGATCGCAGTACCGTACACTGTCTCGTACTTATTCTTAGAGCGCCCTCCGATGGGCGGTCGAAACAAATCGGGTCAGTAAGCCGCGGTCAGAACGCGATTTTCAGGGATAGCTGCAACTCGCGAGGAGTGCCCCGCCCGGTTGCATAGGGACTCACCGTTGTTGTGATAACGCCGAAGTTCGAGGCCGAGACATCCGCGTTCGGGGCGCCGTATTGCGCCCGGTTTGTGGCGTTGAACAGGTCGCCTCGCAGGCGGATGCTGGCTTGTTCGGTGAACGCGACGAATTTGGAAAGGCCCAAATCCAGTTGGGCGATCCCCGGCGCGCGGAATGCGTTACGGCCGAGATTTCCGAATGTTCCATTGGCCGGGACCGTGAATGCAGCGGGGTTAATCCAGTTATTGGGAGTCGACCCGCCAGCGGGGCTCAATGACGCTCCTGCCACATAGTCGGGCCGCTCGGAGCCGCTGATGGCGTAGAGCCCTGGAACCGAGCTATTCGACCGGTCGATGGTGATGTTCACCGGCAAACCGGTTTGCGCGGTCCCGATTGTGCTTATTTCCCAATTGCCCAGCAGCGTTCGCACGATCCCGGGCGAGCTGAGATATGCTTTGCCGGCCCCGAATGGAAGTGCATAGACCGCCGAAAGATTGAGAAGAAGACGGACGTCGAAGTCGCTGCTGGCTTTATCGCAGGAGCGGCAGAACGAATTCTGCGGCGTATCGGACTCACCGCCGCCGATACTCCCGTCGTTGATCGAATGCGACCACATGTAGTTGGACGACAAAAGAAAACCATTGTGGAAGGCCCGCCGCAGATGCAATTGCAGCGCTTCGAAAGTGCTATTGCCGACATCGCCCCGCCAGGAGACGGCACCGAAGGCCGGGTAGGGCACCACGTTTGCTGGCGGCATTGCCAGGTTGACGTAGGTCGTCGTTAGAACGTCCGTTCCCTTGTTGCCGAGATAGTTCAGCGTGCCAATTAACCCCAGGGGCAGAGTCTGTTGGAGAGAGAACGTCCACGCAGATACATAATCGTCCTTTCGATTGCGATCCAGGGCGCGAGGCGAGACCACGCCGAGGCCTCCGTTTTGCGCATAGGCAAGAAACGGGTCGAGAGGGTAAGAGAGTCCAGGGAACGACACGCCGTTGAACGAGTAGCGATTGACAGTGTTTGAGATCGGCAGATTTTGATCGTCCGCCTGTCCGTCGGTGTGATAAATGCCCGCGCCGATCCGAATCACCGTGTTTCGATGCGACCACGCGATGCCCATCCGCGGATCGATATCGTCGTAACGAGGATGGAAGTAGGAATCGGTACTCGGGCAGAATCCGCCGCAGGTGGCGAAATCGAACGGCACGGCCTGGTTGTTCAGAGCGTGCAGGGCGTTGAAGAAGTTATAGCGGACGCCCGCGTTGATCGTCAGATTCGGAGTAGCCTTCCACTCATCCTCTGCGTACGCCCAGAATTCGTTCTTGCGCTGCCGAACCAGCTGAAGAGTCGCCGTGTAGGATGCCTGGCCCGCCTGATTGTTTAAAAAACTCGCGACCGATGTGTAGGTAAGCGTACCGCTGTTCGAGGTCCCCTGATTGAGGAAGAGCCGTTTGAATTCGAATCCGAATTTGAACGTATGGCTTCCTTTCGCCCACGAAACGTCGTCGAGCAGGCTGATGGTCTTGGATGGGTCGTCCGACGTCGTTCTGCCGGCGAGCGAGCTGAATCCGGAGACGCTGAATGTGTACGGCACAGGCGACAGTGTCGCGGCGTGATAGAAATCCTGGTTGATGCCGAACTTGAATTCGTTGATCAACGCCGGACGGAAGACGTGCAGGGCCTCGAAGACGCCATTGTTGAACTTCGTATCGTACTGCGTCTTCGCGATGAGTTGTCCCGTCGGGATCGTTTGCACGGCTTCGTCCGAGTTGAAACGGACGAACGAGGTGGTTCTGTCGGAAAAATGATAATCGACCCGAATCATCCCCGAGTCTTCGTTATCGACCTGCCGTCCAAGGGCGACGTAGTTCCAAACATTCGGCTGGGACGTCGGCGACGTGCCCGACGGATAAGATTGCAAAATCGGGAGCAGGGCGGGCGACGTCTGTGCCGCTTGCGTAAGGAACCCCGGGCTCGGCACCAATCCGATTTGAGTTCCGTCCAGCCGCTGGCGCAAACCTTCGTAGGCGGCGTAGAAGAAGAGCTTGTTATGCAAAATCGGCCCGCCCGCAGCGGCGCCGAATTGATTCAACAGAAATGGATTCGGCGAAGTGCCGTTGAAAGGAGTGCGTGCCTCGATCGCTTGATTGCGGAAATAATCGAACATGTTGCCGTGGAATGAATTCGTCCCTGAGGGCGAAACGACGGCCACTTGAGCGCCGGCCGTTCCGCCTTCGACGTCCGCGCCGAAGGTCTGATCCTTCACGTCGAACTGGTCAATCGACCCCAGCGGAATGGTCAGCCGCACATACTCGCGCTGCATTTGATTGAACACCGCCGTAGCGTCCACGCCGTCGAGCGTGAGGTTATTATCGTCGAGGCCATGACCAGCGAAACGGATCGTTCGCTGGTCGCCCGCACCCGTATCGACGGCACCCGGGACCAGCGACGTCAGCGTCGACCAGTTCCGGCCGTTAATTGGTAGGTCGTCCACCTGCTTCTGTTCGATCGGACTGCCGACCGTCGCATCCTCGCGATCCAACTGGAATTCGGCTTCGGTGACGGTGATTTGCTCTTTGCGTTCCGCGACACCCATCGCGACGTCCAAAATCCGCGGCTGCCCGACCTCCAATTTCACGCTTTGAAAGCGAACGGATGCGAACCCGGGCTTGGCGATCTCGACCACGAATGTCCCCGGCTCCAGCTCGGGCATCGCGTATGTGCCCTGGGAGTTGGTCTCGGTTTCGTGCCTGAGACCCGTCGCTAGGTTGGCCGCTTGGATTCTGGCTGCGGGGATGCGCTTGCCTTGCTCGTCGGTAACGGTTCCGTTCAGTGAAGTTCGCGCGATTTGCGCGTTCAGGCTCAAACTCACAACCAGCGGCAAGTAATAAGGGCGGATCACGCGATGGCACGCCATCCTATGCTTCTATCAAAGCGATGCTACAAGATAATGAAACCTCGGCCACGAAGATTAGTTGCAAGTGCCTGTTGACAGGTCATGGTAGGGTGATAATTTGCGCTGGCGATTCCGATGCCACGCTAGAGGTTCCCGGCGCTAGGTTCACGCCATGTCCCAGTCTCCAAACCCAGCCGCGCTCCACGAAATTGCGCCTCTACTTGCCTTGGCCACTGAGTTCCTTAGGGCCGGGCGACCAGCTGATGCCATCGCGCCTTTGCACAATGCAGCGCTGTTGCAGCCGTCCAATCCCATCATCCAGCACGATCTCGGCCTCGCCTGCCTCGAGGTCGGCCGCGTACCGGATGCCATCGCGGCATTGCAGCGGGCAGTCGCCAGCAACCCGGGCTACACTGATGCATATTTCCGCCTGGGGATCGCCTTGGAGAAGGTGGGCGACATCGGCGGGGCAATCGTTGCCTACGACCGCGCCACTGAGCTGCTGCCATCCCTGACCGAGGCCTGGTTCCGCGCCGGGGCCTCGCACCACACACTGGGCCATCGCGACGAGGCGATCGCCTGTTTCCGCCGCGCGGCGGCGACGGGAGGCAAGACCCACTTCGGCCGCCTCGGCAAGGCCCGGGCGCTGCTGACCGAGGAGCGCAATCAGGAAGCCGAGCTGGTGTTGCGACGCGCGCTGGCCCTCGATCCGGGGAATGTCATGGCGCACGATCTGCTGGGCAATCTGCTCTCCGAGTTCGGGCGCTTCGACGAGGCCCGCGAATGCTTCCAACGCGCGATCGCGATCGCGCCGCTACTGGCTGGAAGCTACTATGATCTGGTAAGGTGCCGCCGGGTCACGAGCGACGACGACGGTCTGCTTCAACGGATGGAAGCCGCCGTGGCCACCCCGGGTCTGGAGGCGGCGCAACGGCAGCGGCTTCACCTCGCGATCGGCAAGGCGGCGGACGATCTTGGCGACTACGCATTGGCCATGCAGCATTTCGACGCCGCAGACGACGTGCGCCGGGGCTGTACGCCATTCGACTCGGCCGTGTTCTCCATCGAGATCGATCGCCTGATTGCCCGCTGCACAACCGAATGGATCGCGCGAGCGTCCGAACTCGGCAGCCGCGATGCGAGGCCGGTGCTGATCATCGGCATGCCGCGGTCCGGCACAACCCTCGTCGAGCAGATCGTCTCCATGCATCCCGAGGTCGGGGCCGGCGGCGAGTTGAATTTCTGGAACGGGCGCGGGGCGGTGTGGCACCGCTCCGGCGCGGCCGGAAGCGAGACGCCGTTCCTCGCCAAGGCGGCGGCAGACTATCTCGGTGTGCTGCGCGCGATTGCGCCGAGGGCGGCGCGAGTGACCGACAAGATGCCGTTCAACTTCCACTGGGCCGGTCTGATCCACGTGGCATTCCCGCACGCAACCTTCATCCATTGCCGCCGCGCTGCAGTCGACACGGCGCTGTCGATCCATCAAACTTATTTCCATCCGGGCCTGGTGTTTCCGACGGGAGGCGCCGAACTGGTCGCGTATTTCCGCGGCTACCGGCGGCTCATCGACCATTGGCGGAGCGTGCTGCCGGCGGATCGCTTCATCGAGGTCGATTACGAGGACCTGACCCGCGCGCCCGAATCAGTCATCCGGCGAATCATCGCGGCCTGCGGCCTGGCATGGCACGACGCGTGCCTGCGCCCCGAATCCAATCCGCGGGCCGTGAAGACCCCCAGCAAGTGGCAGACCCGGCAGCCGATCTATCGCACCTCCGTTGCGCGCTGGCGACGCTACGAACCCTGGCTGGGGCCGCTGCGCGCGCTCGTTGAAGTGGACTCTGCTTAACGCCCGCCGAGCGGCGTGGGTTCGAATCGCCGATACATAGCCCCATGTAAGATGCCTGCGGCAGCAACTCGTTTCATCGTCAACCCGAGAGAAAGAGTTCACCCCTTTTAACGGAAATTTCACCCGATCATTACGAGACCGTCGCAAGTCGCGGGTAATATCGGGAACTGCGACGATCCAAGTTGCGGCCCGAAGTCGCAGCGCCGATCTCGGTGCGCGAACGAAAAAAAATCCAAAGGAGAACGGTACATGTATCGACAAATGTTTCGAAAAAAAACCCGGAACCGTATGCGTACGCTCAAGAGTCTGCTCCGCAAATACGCACGACAGGCAGTGCTGGGGGCGGGGCTGACCCTGCCGGCGCTCGCCTTTGCCCAGTCCGTGCCGTACCCGACCTACGTCACCGGCCCAAATCCGGCCGGGTGGCCTAGCGGCTCGTGGGTCGTCAGCAGTGGCCAGGTCATCAACCCAGTCGGCACCCAAGTCGACCTCGGCATCCGGGTCCGCGCGAAAGCCATCGCGGTGAACCCAAGTCCCGGCAGTCACACCGCCGCCGTCCTCACCATGGGCACGTCGACGGCCGATGGCAACGGAGCCGTGGAGGTCTTCGACACCAACAGCGGCGCGGTCCTGCAGCACTACCTCACGTCCGGACACGATCCGAGCGGCAGCTATAGCGGCATCGCCTATTCGGCCGACGGCAAGTACCTGGTGTTCAGTCAGGACAGCAGCCATGTCACCGTCACCAAGGTCAATGCCAGCGGCCTACTGCAAGATGACGCCCAGGTCAGTGTGCCGCCCAACAATTCCTTTATCCAGTGCTTTCCGAACAGCCCTCCGGCCGCTTATGCCAATCCCTGTGGCTCGTTCTATACGCCGAGCACTTCTTATCCTGGCGGCCTCGCGCTCTCGCAGGACGGCAAGAGCGCCTACGCCCTGCTGAACCAGAACGATACGCTCACCAAGATCGACCTGACCACGACGCCGCCGACCCAGACTGCGCAGATCCGCGTCGGCAACGCGCCGCACAGCATCGTCATCAGCAGCAACGGCAGGACCGCCTACGTCAGCAACGAGGGTGGCCGGGCCGCTACGCAGTCGGACTTCCAGATCAACTCCGCGGGCACCGAAATCGTCGCCGACCCCGTGGTTGGCGCCGCGGTCACCGGTACCGTTTCTGTGGTTGATCTGCCCTCGATGACGGTCACCGCTACCATCCAAACCGGACTGCACCCTACCGGGATGGCGTTCTATGGACAGTACCTGTTGGTCGCCAATACCTATAGCGACAGCATCTCGGTTATCGACACGACCACCAACCAGGTGGCGTGGACGATCGACCTTGGGCTGCCGATCGGAGTGCCCGGCGTAGGCCAAGCGGCCTATGGCGCCGCGCCCAACTCGATCGCC
>Ga0209167_10000741_pt1 | contig 21828 bp, 27 predicted proteins | sample Coa_R1_9_FD_187154 | JGI IMG/M metagenome (GOLD analysis project Ga0209167, IMG submission 187154) | Surface soil microbial communities from Centralia Pennsylvania, which are recovering from an underground coalmine fire - Coalmine... | ecosystem: Environmental > Terrestrial > Soil >... | reverse complement strand
CGGTCATCTGGAAGACCTTAATGATCGCCGAGAAACATTTCCGGAAACTCGATGCACCGGAGCTTCTGGCCGAAGTGGCCGACGGGGCCGTTTATGTCGATGGAGTCAGAGTGAAGAAGGCCGAAAGCCAGATCGCCGCCTGATCTCTTTTACACACCTATTGACGGAATCTCGTAAAAGTCGCTGAGTCTGACTGGTCTTTATCCTGGAATCGCGCAGATTATGGGCCATTCTGCATTGGGTGCGTTAGAAATTTAGATTACGGATATTTCAGATCTGGCATTACTATAGATCTCTGATGCTGTGCTTTCCCCAGTGAATTCGTGGACCGGTTAACCCCTTTTCTGACTTGCTGTTAGGACCTATAGATAGGGGTCTCACCCATTTTATGCTCTAGGCATTGACATCGTATGGGAATTTGTAACATTATGCTTCCATTTGTTTCAATACTCGAAATAGGATAACATCGGTTCGCGAGGCGAATTTCTTCCTCTCTCCCGAAAAAACCCTTCATCGCCAGTACGAGGCCCTGCGCTGCTTCCGGTGGAGTCCGCACCGAACGGAATTGCCTTACTTCACGGAAAGAACCAGGGTGGATAGAAAAATCGGATTTGAGATCAAAATAAGGAGCCCTCTCCGGCCGCGCTTCGTGAAATCAAACCGGCCGACAGGCGGTTCTGGCCGAACCCGCTGCCGAATGATCGGGGGCATTGAGGAAGATCCTGACTCCCATTCCTCCGGTCCATCTTACGATTTGTAGCACAATGGATAAATCAAGACCCGGTCTCCCCGCGCCTGACCCTCGGGCCCATTTGGTGCCGCCTGCGGAGACAGCTGCATTCATTATCCGCTGACTCTCTCTGAAGCCCGTCGCAATTTCTAGGACCGAGGCAACGGCGTCCGGGCGAGCGAAACAACGACTTGAACAAATCATTCACTTCAGGTATTCTTTACGACGGATCCTCGAAGGCCTACCGAGGATATTCCGTATCAGTATGGAAATACCGGTGTTCCACCCAAATTCGCTTGCTTTCGCGGTCTTCGGTTTTCTTGAGGAATCTTGCAGGAAATGGCCCTAATCCATCCGCCCGGGTTTATGCCCAGTCTGATTCTGACGCTTGCCTGGTATGTTATTCTTTTACACAGCCGCAGCTCGATGTGGCGGCTTGCTTTCCTCTGCCTTCCTGGGACGTTCGCCCACGAAGCGGCGCATTTCGTCGTCGGATTTCTCGTCGTGGCGAAGCCCGCCCATTTTACGATCTGGCCGAGACGGTCTGGCGATCGATGGATACTGGGCTCGGTTACTTTTAAGGGAATCAATATTCTGAACGGCGCTTTCGTTGCGCTTGCCCCGATCCTCTTTTTTCCGGTTGCCTGGTTTTGTCTGACCCGACTCGAAGCCCCTTTCTGGGTAGAACGTCGATGGGGCTGGTGGCTGGCGGCCGGATATTTGACTTCTACCGTTCTTTTCTCCGCAATGCCTTCGCTTCAGGATGTGAAACGAGGAAGATCTTCGCTGATCTTTTATGGAATAATCGTAGGGCTTGGATGGTTGATCGGATCGTCGGTCCTGGGACACCGTGATCAGAAGGCGAGGGCTGTGTTCCTGAAGGTGGGATTGCCCGTTCCCGAAATACCGCCTTTCCGGTGGGCTCAAGAACAAAGAGGGATGGCTGAATGAAGGTGAAGAACATTGTATCCGCGGCGCTCTGTATGCTGATGATATTTCAGTTGGTCTCGTGCGGCACCCTTCTGTACCCGGAGCGACGCAATCAGAAACCCGGCCGGATCGATCCGGCCGTGGTGCTGATGGACGGGATTGGACTTTTCTTCTTCATTTTGCCGGGTGTCATTGCGTTTGCGGTCGACCTTACGACCGGGGCGATTTATCTGCCGCAATCCGGTGGCCACCCGAGAAAGTATGTCCGCGCGGGCCCCGGCCTTCAGCCAGATCGATTGGAGGCGGTGAAATGGAAAGGCAAGAGACTCACTCCGAACGCGATTTCAGCATTCATGAAAGATCGCACGGGTTATGATATTGATCTGGCAGATCCTCGTCTCATTGTCATTCGGGCCCAACCCAACGTGAATATCCAGCGAGAATTGTCGAGGATGATGGTGCAAAACAGTCGGAAACACCCGGATCTCGGCGCGACATCCTCGCAGAGCTGAGGCCGTCCGGCGGGATGCGATCCAAACGGAGCGGACGAGCCGAGGGGACCCCGATCGGTAAATGGACGTGAATGAATCGAGGCATTTCTCCGAAATCGATGACCTCGTCTGGACTTCAGGCGCTCCCTCGGACCCAGCTTGAAATCATGGCCGCTCCCATCGCGCCGGACTGCCGCGCCGCCTCCCGCCCGTTCCGAAAGAGAATCATGGTCGGAATGCTTCGGATGTTAAAACGGCCCGCGAGGGTTAGCTCCTTCTCGGTGTTGACCTTTGCGAAGCGGACGTTGGGTTCCAGCATCCCAGCCGCCTTCTCGAATTCGGGTGCCATGATCAAACAGGGTCCGCACCAAGGGGCCCAGAAATCGACCACGACCGGGAGGTCGTTGTTCTCGGTATGACGCTCGAAGGTGGTTTCATCGAGCTCAACTGGATGGCCGTCAAAAAGGACCTGGTGGCACTGTCCGCACCTGGGACCTTGCCCGAGGCGCTCTGAGGGCACGCGATTGGTGGTGTTGCAATGTGGGCAGACGATACGAAGAATGGCACTCATCGAACATCCCTGATCATTCGTTGATCGCAACGGTGGTGTCCGGTCCGAAGCAGATGCTCTCGCCCTTTTCGCCTCTCTTTTCTAAAGCTTAATTCCGATTCCGTCCGTGTGTCAATCATTCAGGAGAGGAGCACCGTTGCCGATCTTCCCGAAATGCCGTCGGGGTCCTTCGAAGGAGGTTCTCCGATCGCACGATCCCGCCGAGAGAAGGTCTTGGCTGGCTTATCAATAAGGCGGGGGCCGGATCGCCTCGAAGCAGAGGAAGTGGGGTTCTCGTTTTCCGGGTAAGCACACGTTTCGATCTCTTACCTCTGCGCCGTCAGTTTCAGAATCGCTGAAGTTCGGACGGGGCCGGGGCTCAAATCGGGCGTTCTCCCTTCTGTTCAAGGCCTTCGAGAAAAGCCATGAGGCGCGGGGCAGCCGCAGCCGAGACCCCGTTGAACTGTACCCCAACCATGAATTTCAGATCCCAATCCACACAATGAACGACCCTGCCAAAGATTCTCTCGTTTTGGATTTGCGGTTCTTTTTCGAGCGTCAATCTCATTCTTAAATCCTGATTGATCGAGAATGGAATCCCGGAATAGAACGCGATTCCTCCCTTGCTGAGGTTCCGAATCGAAGCCTTAAATTGATCCGTTGACCCGACGGGATTGATCTCGACAATACCGCTGACAGAGAACCGCGGACTACGTCGTTTCTCTTCCATATTCTCCTCAATGATCGATGGGGCATTCCTTCTTTCCGTGACGGATAGGGATCCATAAAAAATGGTAACGTGGAACGGCCCCATATGGGCGCCGAGCCCTTCGAAGGTGTTGAGGGCATGCGGATCTTTGCGATTGAGAAATTCCGATCTTGGCATTTCTTTTGATTTTGGCGTCCCCATGAAGATATGATACCACCAATTTCAGTGGGTCCTCGTGATCGGACCCCTAATTGTTGTGGATCGACAACGATCCTGTTCAAAAGCGCGGCGTCTCGTTCTGGGACGGCAGAGTTCGATTTTCCAAACGCCTTGGTTTCGAATGGAATTCTCTGCCTATAAAAGAGGCAATTCGGTCCGGACCCTCTTTAATCAAGTCTCCCAGATCGTCTTACTCGGTTTATCCACATGTTATTCAGAGAATCTGTGGATGGCGCGGATCCCCGAGACGTTCGTTCCAAAATCGAAATTTTCGCCATCGAGGAAACCCGGCTCGGCTCTTTCATCGCCGAATCTCTCCCCTCCGGCATCTGATTCGCGTCCGCCGCTGGCCGTTGAGCCAATAAAGGATCCTCGAAGCAACTTCGAGGTATTTAAGTTCAAAACGAGGAAAGTTGTTGTATCGCTTTTCCCGACCCTGCGCTTTAACATGATTCCGAATCGACTCTTCGTTCCCACGTTGCCCAACTGTGTTTATGTAATATCCTTTCGACCAAAACTCCCCCCTCCCCACAGCTGCTTTTTCACCTCTGGAACCCGACGAAATATCTCTCGCGACGTCATACTTTTGAGCGTCTGAACGATTTTCTTCGCACTATATACATCGGAATTGAGTGAACCAAGAAATGAACATGGTCATCATCCGTTCCAATTTCTATGAACTTAATTTCATATCTGTTCGAGATTTCAAAGCAAATGTCCCTCAGCTCATTATCGACTCTCTCGGAAGAAACGATCCGCCTGTATTTTGCGGGACAAACAAGATGGTACAGTAGCACCGAAACATTATGGCTCTTACGTATCAGCTCGCTCACGGAGCCAATATTTCATATCACAGTTCACGAAGCAAGCTTCGGGGAATTAGACCCTAGAAAAGATTAAATTCGATCAGTCGATCAGATCCTGCGGATCTCCGAGCAGCAAGTACGGCTCTCCCCACTGCCGGGGGTTCTGGATGTTCCAGGGTTCGTCAGGGATGATCGGTCTGAAGCGCAGACCCCAACTTCCCCCGAAGAGCAGATAGACGGTTCCCTCTCCTGAGTCCTCTACCGGGACCCCCTGTGCCAGGCAGGCCGGATCGCTCTGATCCGATCGCCAACCGGTGACCCAGTAAATCTCACCTTCCGGATTCCTGTCGTAGAGGCGAACCTGGCGCACAGGGCGGGGTGATCCCACGATCCGGAAGCGTTTCATGTCGGAGGGAGCACAGTTGGGATTTTCTTCGATTTCGTCCAGTATCATCGGGTCCTGAAACGGAGAATCGTTTTCCCGTTAGCTCACAAGCACTATTCTATGGGAGCCCCGCCGCCAGGGGTGAAAAGTCTGCTCGGTTGCGTCTGACGGATCCCAGTGATTTCCCGGATGCTACCCGGGACGGCGGCTCAGCTCGGGAAGGGCTCAAGGCCCGCTCATTGCTAGAGGCACGCCCGGCCAGACTGGTTCAGTAAACATGAAAAAGAGCGCAAATGGAAGCCCATTTTTCGCAGAAGGATATTTTTTTGAAAAACGCCAGGAGTTCCTTTTTCGGGGGCCTTCGCTCATCCGTCGAACGATGAGTCGGCTTCCCCTTTATTCTGGTTCAGGGCGGTCTGCGCGACGGTGCGCCTCTGCGCCGGGACTTCATCATGGAGGCGAGACTTGACGTTCGGGCGGGGGACGGTTTTGGATCCTGGGCAAGGAGCCGAAAAGGCTCCGCGGCTCAGGACCGTCCTTCAATTTTGGAGCCGCTTGATGCAGAGTAGGAGAATCCTCGGAATGGGTAAATACTTTGAGCTGAATTGACGTCCATGCGGTCCCTATGATTGGCTTAACCTTTGTGCGCGTCAGAACAGGGGAGAGCCCCGGCCAAAAGGACCGGAGGGCGAGGGTCGGCATTGGATCGCACCGAATGTCGATTAGCGGGAGATCAGCGTTTCGTCAAAAGCATTTAGAATATCAAAGGAGAGAATATCATGACCACAGCAACTATGATCAAATCCGACGAGCAACTTCAGAAGGACGTCCTGGCGGAGCTAAAGTGGGATGCCCGCCTTCATCCCAACGAGATTGGCGTGGCGGTCAAGGATGGCGTCGTCACCCTCGCAGGTTTTGTCGATTCGTATTCGAAGAAATGGGCCGCCGAAGAGGCCGCCCACCGCGTGCAGGGTGTAAGGGCGGTGGCCAATGATGTCGAGGTGCGGTTGCCTGGATCCGCCGAGCGCAGCGATCCAGAGATTGCGGAGGCTGCCGTTCGTGCGCTGGAATGGGATGCGGATGTCCCGGCCGACACGGTCAAAGTGACGGTCGCTGAGGGCTGGATTACCCTTCAGGGAGAGGTGGAGTGGCAATATCAAAAGGACAGTGCGGAACGGACCGTCCGTCGACTCTCCGGGGTGAAAGGAATTACCAACCTTATTATCGTCAAGCCCCGCCTCTCGCCGACAGAGATCAGGAAAAAATAGAGGATGTCTTGATCCGAAGCGCCGAAATCGATGCGGAGCGTATCAATGTCGAGGTACAGGGGAGCAAGGTGATCTTGAAGGGGAGGGTCCGCTCCTGGGCCGAGAAGAAGGAGGCGGAACGGACGGCATGGTTTGCTACCCCGGGGTGACCTTCGTGGAAAACCAAATCACGATCTCATCCTAAGGCATCAAGGTCGGGGCGGCTGCCTGGCCGCCTCGACCCCTTGAGGCAGAGAGACTCGGGGTCCTCTGGCAAGAGCCCCGGGAAGATGATTCAGACAATGGCGGAGCTCTCCAGCCTCTCCTCCGCAGGCCAGAAGGGCTTCACGCCGGGCCACCGACCGGCTTGTCTCCTAGACCGGTTCTTTCAAGCCGCTTAGCGCCGGGGAGGTCGGTCCAGCGTTCTTCATCGAGTTCCCGGGCAAGAGCCGCCATCGCAAGGTGGCGGTCCCTCGAGATACACGAGGCCGCGAGCTGACGGGTGTCCCTTGGAGCTTCAACCAGCAGATTGGGGGCTTTGCCCTCGACGAGTACGAACGGCCGTGGGCGGCCCGTCTGATGCAAAGGCCCTCCATCCGTCGTGGCGGATCCACGAGCGGAGCCCATGTCGCACGGGGTCTTCCCGCCAGATTTCGTTCGACGACGCTGTGCCTGGTTTGAGTCCTGCTTGACAATCCGTTCCAAATCCGTCGAACGCTTACTTTCTGCTTGCCTTTAAGTCGGGGATAAGCGTATTTTTAAAAATCACCCCATTACACCCGGAGTATATGCTTAAGCAAAAGGCAAAGTTGGTCTCCTTTTTCCAATTCTTGGTGGAGATCGCCTTGTTGACTGGCGCATTTTATCTCGCGTTCGTGTTCCGGGATGTCTATTGGTCTAAAGATTACCCTCGCCTTCTTCCCTTTGAACGCTATCTTTGGTTGGTGTCCATGATCGTTCCGTTGTGGTCCATTCTGTTGTATTACTTTGGACTCTATGAGTCGCAACGGACGCAGTCCTTTTGGAAAGAGATGGGGAGATTGGCGAAAGTCTCGTTGTGGGGAACGCTCCTCATTATGGTGGTGCTGTTTGCTTTTAAGGCAGGGGAGATCAGCCGTTTGTTTATTGCAATTTTCGGAGCTGTGAGCTTCTGCTTGCTTGTTCTCGAGCGGCTTGTTCTTCGGAACGTCGCCCATTCGGGCAGGAGGAGCGGGTTCAACTACAGGAGCATCATCATTGTCGGCACCGGAAGAAGAGCGAGGCAGCTGGCACAGGTCATTCAGGGGAACAAACACTGGGGGCTGAAACTCATCGGCTTTGTCAGCGATCAGTCGGAGATCAAAATCGAAAAGCTGATGGGTTTTCCGGTTCTCGGCTCGGTTTCCGATCTGGCGGAGATGCTGCCGAGATATGTCATCGACGAATTGATCTTCACGGTTTCCAGGAAGAGACTTGAAGAGCTGGAGGATCTTTTTCTCCTCTGCGAGGAACAAGGGGTCCGGACCCGCGTGGCGATCAACTTTTTCCCCCATATGATTGCAAAGGTGCATCTTGATGATTTGCAGGGAATTCCCCTTTTGACCTTTACGACGACGCCCAATGACGAGGTCCTTCTTCTGGCCAAACGCTTTTTCGATGTTTTTGTCTCATTGAGTCTGTTGATGTTTCTTTCACCCCTGTTGATCGCGATCCTCCTACTCATTAAAGTGACTTCGCCCGGGCCGATTTTTTTTCGGCAGATACGGGTCGGGCTGAACGGCAGAAGGTTCACCCTCTATAAGTTCAGATCGATGCTTAAGAATGCCGAGGATCTAAAATCCGGAGTCGAGCACTTAAACGAGATGGCCAGCCCCGCCTTTAAAATCAAAGATGATCCGCGGGCAACCCGGATCGGCCGGGTCCTACGCCGAACGAGCTTTGATGAAATTCCTCAACTTTACAATGTCCTCCGAGGCGACATGAGCATCGTGGGGCCCCGGCCCCCCCTTCCGCTCGAAGTCGATAAGTATGAACGTTGGCAGCGCAGGAGGCTCTCGATGAAGCCGGGCCTGACCTGTATTTGGCAGATTAATGGCCGCAATAAGATCAAGGATTTTAAGAAATGGATGGAGATGGACCTACATTACATCGACAACTGGTCCTTGAAGCTCGATCTCAAAATCTTCGTCAAGACCATTATTGTTGTCTTGGCCGGCCGCGGGGCCTCCTAGCGACATGGGTGCTCGGGACAGACCTTTCCGCCAGATAACCGGAGGCAGAGTGAAGGGGGTCTGCTCGCGAAGGCCCGGGGTGCCCGCGATTTCTTTTGACGGCGTCGTCCTGCGCGCCGAAGTTCAGTTCCGCTCTGGAAGCGCCGCGACCCGATGGCGGTTCTGTTTACCAGCTTTCCAACCGTCGATTCGTCACACGGACCACCACAGAAAGATTCCGTATTTCGGCACGAATCCAGGATTTTCGCTCTTGAGATCTCTGCTGTGATGTCCGGCTTGGCGATCCTTCTCCGAAGCGGTTTCTTATAAGCCTGAAGAGACCAAAGACCCTGATCCCTGTCCCCCTGGATCCGGGGGTGGCGAATAGCGACAGAATCCCAAATGCGATGAAGAATGAGGGGGGGTCCATTGTGGGTTATCATGAGGGACGATTCTCAGCGGTCCTGAAGCCTGAAATGCTAGGATTCCGCTCTGAGAGAAGTCCGACGAGGAGACGCTAAAGCGGATCATTTCCACGTCATCGGCTTCCTATCCCGACAGATCACCCTTGATGCCAATCGGTTGCCCCGTGACAAAGGGGAGCGATCCGGATGCGTCGTTTCGCGCAGAAATAGTGAGGTGGGGCGAGTCTGGATTCTAAAAGGTCGAACTCTGCAGGAACCGTTTATATGAACGATTCGGTCGGGAAACAGCTACGCTCCCCGACGTGTTTCTCCCCAGGCTAATCGATAAGGTGTGCCTTAACGCGAAGGGCGATTTACCCCCTGAAGTGATCCCCATTTTCAAGACAAAAAAGCAGGCTGTTAAAGCTGTGCTGTTAAACCCTGCGTTGTTTTTGTTTTAACCCTGAAATATTTCTGTTCCGGCGTTTCATCATTCAGGGCCTGGTGAAATCGGTGTCCCTCGCCGGTTGAACCTGAAAACAAACTCGTCCAGATATTAATAACTCGGGAGATATGTAGGATATCCGCGATCAATTCGTTCTCGCTCGGTGTCCTCCGTTTTTTATGCAGATTACTTGCATCTTATAACATAGAACGAAACGATTTGTTAAGTGTGTTAAAGAATCAAGCAGATCTTTATGTGTTTATTTTGTAAACGACTTGCAGGAGTGGTCGGTGGCGAGGTTCTGCGATCAGAGGGAATCGGCGCGTCGCGCTCACCTCTTCGGTCTAAGGTTTTTCAGAGCAAGGATCCTTCAGGCGACCCCGACTTTCGCAGGTAACCCGAATCCACATGGATTCGGCGAGTCAGAGCCCCAATCGGACCATCTGCCTGCTGCGACGGTGTTTGTCAAGGTAACGGATGAAATTGCCAGAAACCGGATGATCACCTTACCGACTCTTCGAAGGACTTCCTTTGACGATCCTGCACAATATCGACGGGCGTCCTTCGTGAAATCGGCTTTTCCCTGGAACCCGCCGGCCATGATAAGACTGAGCCAGTTCATTCTGAAAATCTTTAAAAGAACCCCACAGCTTTCTAATCGTTTGTGAAAGATAGGATCCAGAACCGTTTTGAAGCTCCGTGGTGCTGGGGGGGTGGCCCAGTCTCGAGGTGAACTGCGCGTATTTCAGCAGACACACCTGTTTGCGGCCCTCATAACGAAGTCGCTCAAGATCCTTTTGGGTGATTCCGTAGCGCAGTCTCAAATTCTTGAGCCGAACCGTCGAGATTCCGTTTTCGCGGGCTACCAGATAGAGCTTACGAAATTTTAGATAATCGGATAAAATCTTCTCTTTAGAGACGCTGGGCCTGAAGTGGCGAAGGGGTTGATAGTGAAATAGGCCGATTTTAGATCCTTTCACCAAAAGCTGGCGAACACGTTCGCGGGTGAGGCCGATCTTTTTTCCGACCGCTTCGAGACTCCGCTCCCTTTGATAGAGATCAAAAATGTCAGTCAGCTTCTCGAGTTTCGCCGATGCGAGGCCGAAGGGCGCTGAAAGCGCTCCCTCATTGAGGGCCGTGTCGATCCTGCGCTCGACGACCCTCGACAGGGCCCATCCGTTTAGGATCTTACGAATTGTCGAGGGTCGGACCCCCAGTTTTGAGGCGACGAGTAAAAGGCTGACTTCGTTTCGCACGGCCTGCCGCAATTGCCGACTGAGGCGGGTACCGAGCCGGGAGCTGCCGGCCGAGGCCCTCAATCTTTGCCTCGGTTCTGATTCCATCGGAACGTTCGCTCTTCTTAGGGTGAGCCTCGGCACGGTGAACTTGTGACGTGTGGTCACTTTAGAACTCCTCGAGTGATGGGCCGCTCGGTGGGGAACCAACCCGCAGACTCCGCCGTGATGGGATCAGAGTCAGCCCTGGCTTGAACGGCGGGTTCTGACGAGAAAGAGAAACACCGCGAGGAACACCAATCCGCTCGCCCCCAGAAAAGGTCCAGACCAGCACTCCGGGTTCGCCGATCCCGTCATTCAACAAGACGGTTGAAATGACGGACCGCCAGCGATCCTGATCTTCGTCTGGCCGGTCCTTCCCCATCCCGGCATGAGATGAACCGCCTTCCGCGATGAATGAATCCGAAGCGATTGGGACTTAGCTTCCTCAAGTCGGGCGCTTTCGGATAGACGTTCTGCGCGATATCCGTCTTCCCCTTCCCGTTATTCCCGTGAGTCGGCGCACAAGGGTCGGCAAAGTGCTCACAGGCCTCTGCGAGAATCTCGGGCGTCCGTCATAGGGCTATTCGTCCCTTGCTGGTGTCGAGCGCGGCAAGATATCGAGCCAATCCGACTTCGAGAATGCTTGGCTCATCTTCGCACTGAAACGGTGCCGCACCCACACGTCCCGTCACAACCGACATCAGGACGATCCCGATTCAATCACCAAAACGGTCTGTTTCCATTTCAAACGGCGCACTGGCAAAATTTAAACCGTCTCAGAAAAGCCCGGCCTCAATCCATCGGCTCGGCGGTGCAATACCAGTCCATCCCCGTTTTAGTGTCTTTGACACTCTTGATTGCCTCGACGAGCGATTCCGGTTTGACCGTGCCATCCTGTTTCACGAGTGCGTGACCCTTCATGCTCTTTAGATCCACTCCAGAGACGCCTTTGATTCCCGTCAAGGCCTCCATAATTTCCTTTGGATGAGATTCACATGATTTTCCACCCAGCATGAGCGTCACCTGTTTTTCGGCCGCCCCCGCCTGCCCTGAGGCGAGAGCGATCACGACCGTTGCTCCGATTACAAGTTTTCGAATCTTTTTCATGGGTTGATCTCCTCTATTGTGAACAAACATGGGTCGCACATTACGTGCGAGCGTCGCTCCGGTTCAGCTGGAGAGACCACGAAGGACGTTTCAGCCTCCGAGAGTAATGCAAATTGAGCGACTCAGCGCAAAATGATCACCTCCAGCCTGGAGGTCCTCTGAATCCAAGATAGGGGAAAAGGATGAGTCCGGTGAAAGACTCCTGCTCCCGAACGCTATTTTTGAGTCGGTCCCAACACTCCATAGAACGGGGTCCAGGTATAGGTCCGAGGAAACATGTCGTCCAGGTAAAGATGGAGCAGGGCCTGTACCCCTGGATGAACGCCGCTTGCCGCATTGATCGGCGAAATCGCCTCGATGGTCATCTGATAGTAGTGGCCGGCCCACGTCAGACCTGGAAAAGCGGTCAGGGAGGCCGGGCCCGGCGGTCCATTCAAGGGTGAGCTGCCGGCGAACTCCACCATGGGCACGATCCGATTGAAGGGCCAGGAAATACCGACATCTTTGACGAAGGATTGAAGATAAAGGATGCTGTATTCGACCACGAGGCCGTATGCCAGTGCGCTGGTATTTGTGGCTGCGTTTCCAACGGGTGAGTTGATTCCGAGCTGGCCGGTTATCCCGAAGGGCCGTATGTATCCTAAGGCGTCGGGTAAATCTCCGAGTCCGTATCCGAAGAGGATCTCGGGTTGAAGGCTGCTGTGAGAGTCTCCGACGATCGAGGCCGCGCCGGTGCCTCCGACGGCCCACTCAACCGCGGCAGTGGCCAGAAACTCATGTTCAGGGCTGCGAACCATGGTGTATTTGAGGGCGATGTTCAAATCTCGAAAGCCTGAAGCAGAAGGATTACTGTCACGATCATATGTCCAGGCAAATCCCAGATCGAGATTCGGCGATAATCGCTTGGCGATCCCGCCGCTGAACTCAGTGGTCGAGCTCCCATCGTTGTTTTTGGTATGACTGATCGCGAGAAGATCCATCTCGTCGGATGGAAACGGGTCCAGAACCGTGACGGACTCCACGAAAAATCTCTGCCCGATCACCCCGTGGGCCGATGCCAATGACGGAAGAATAATCGCGCCGAGAAAGAATGCGATGGATGCAACGGTTTTTTTGATCATCTTTTCTCTCCTTTTTTTTGTTTTAGATCTGAATCCGACCTAACATTGATCTCACACCGGCCGCTCGTTGCGGGACCGGCCTCTTCACAGGGCTACATGCCCTGCATCCCCGAAGAGGATTCGGGGGCATCCATTTTTTTCAGATCCGGAGGCGAGGTCTGCGAAAGAGAGGTGCCCAGGCCGACCACCAGCACCGCGATCAGGCACTGGAGAGCGACGAACAGTTTTAAATGAACCATGGCCATCTGTTCGGAACCATATCTCAGTTGAAGGCGCCGGAAGTCCTGATCGTTGTTCGTTCCGCCGAAGGAAGAAACGACGCGTTTCACGGCCCCTTCGGCCCAACTTTCCGGCGCGGGTTCGCCGGCCAGATCCTGGAGAGAGGGGCGAACATAATACCGGTTAATGGCGCCCAGGACGAGGACCGGAAGGAGAAAGGAAATCTTAAAAAGGAGGGTCGCTCCGTAGGAGGTCGAGAACAGATTGGCAACGGTTCTCAGCCGAAGCCAGGCCAGGTAGGATCCGCTCAACAGAAGGATCGCAACGCAATAGACGGCAAAGATTGAGAAGCGCCCGACCAAGGCGGACTCAAATTTCAAGCGACGTTTCCTGTCGATCAGGGTCAGGAGCTTTGGAAGAAGAAAGCGCAGGGGAAACAGGGCTCCGATCCATGCAGAGAGGCTGACGACGTGGAGCCAATCGGCCAAAACGGGGACAGCGACGTCTCCCCGATCGGCCGCATGGCCCGCAAGGCTTGAAGAAAGACAGAGCCCGAGGGCGCCGAGGAGCGCCAGGATCTGAACGGCGGGTCTGGATTTGGGCCCCAGAAAAGGCAGGCATAAAAGCAGCCACCCCAGAGAGGCCATCTTGAAGAGCCAGACCTTTCCGATATGTGTTTTGGTCAAAACCAGGGGAATGACTGCGCCGACTTCCAAAAGGGGCTTCCGGCTCATCATCTGCGCCCGCAGGGTCAGATCGGCGGCGCTGACCGCCACCAAAATAATCAGCAGGATCCCTGTCGACCTCTTCAGAGTGCGAAGGCCCTCGTTCTCGACACTTTCCCGCTCGGGTGAAGAGGCATCCAGCGTTCGGAGCGCGGGACTCATGACGATTGAACGGAAAACAAGCGCTCCCGTTAACAAAACAATTCCCATCGAGTTCAGAAACAGGACCGTCAAATGCAGGTACATGTAGTCCATGGTCATGGGTTACCCCCCCCAATTTCAGGATTTAAAGGTATCTTCCGCATAATGGGCGCGGACCGCGATGACACTCCGGTGACCTCGAATTTTCCCCGTGGAGAACGCCGGAATGATCTCCGCAAGGATCGGACGTGGCGGTCTTTTGGGTCGATCTTCCTGGGCGGAGCGTTAAGAACTTCGATCTAAGGAGGGGTCCCGTCCGCGCATCGAACCTGATCTTGAGCTGCGGAGGAGACGTTCTTCGCGATCGATCCCCCACGAGAATTAGAACGATCCGGAAAGGAATGTCCCCACACCGGAACTGAAGAAACGGAAACGATGAGCAGGCCGATGCGGAGACCCCATTGACTCGGCGATTCCGAGATCCGCTCTTTCTCAAAAGAGCCTCCTTTTGTGGTCCGAACGACCTGACGGGATGCTTTTTGGCATCCGGACGCTTAGAACGGTTCCGACCCAATACCCACGCCGCCGCAGAGCAGATCCCGAAAGTCCAACGGAATCTTGTCCGGGAGAAGATCCGGTGAAACGGGTAGATTATCCCTAAAACCGGTCCTGGGCCGTTCTGGAAGGCATGTGCCCCCCATCCCACTTAGGAAGAAGGCACTCGGCGGCCTGTTTTTCTGTGCGAGTGCCGCAACCAGCCGGGAATTAGCTGCGCTGACGCGGTTCGCACCGCCCTGGTTTGATCCAGAGCTTCCACGGGAGACCTGCCCCACCGCAGGCGCGCGAACGGGGGCTTTCAGTCGGGCCTGTGGGTCTTATCCGTTTTTCAGGGGGTTTCTTAATCTGAAATGCAAGGGGGAGCACGCCCATACAAGGATGAACCCAAGAGGAGGCGGGTCAGCTGGGCATACTGGAATGGCGAGTTCGTTTGGCGGGGAAAGAAGACGAGCAGTGCGGTCCCGGCTATGCTCACTAGGAGGGTACCGACGGAATGAGCCAGGCTGCAAAGAGGCGTGTGTTGATGCTGAAGGGGTGCCTGATGGTGGTGGTGCGAGGAGGAGTGGCTCTCCACTATGCAGAAGGTCCCCATCAGATTCAGGGAGAGATATCCGGCGAGTAGCAGTATCGACATCAGAGGGAAAGACCGAAAACACCCGGAGTGAAGACCTCTCCGAGTTCGGGAAATCAGAACTTGGGGTAAGAGTTTAGGGGGATGCGGGTTCACATCTGCCTCACGTGGGCGTGAATGTAACATAGGATCTTATACGAGTCAATTAAAATGCCTTTTGGAGAAGATAAAATCGCAGTATGCTCGAACGAGCCGGTCCGAGCAGGTGCATGATCCGGTGGGGACACCCCTTGCCGGTTGAGCAAGTTGCAGCCGCCTTATCGGATAGGCCTTGGAGTAGATCCCAGACTCGGTAGAGGCCACATGGCTCTTTCATGAGGGCGAGATTTATTTCCTCCCGAGCCGGGCGTCGGCAGAAGGAACGGGTGTTGTCGGCCGCCCAGGGAAGCCATAGCATCGAGGCCCCCATCCTCATGGCCGTTCTGGCGTACCGCCTGATGGGTGACTCCTGAAGAAACGGCTGGTAACCTGCGCTCCCGGACTCGCCGGTCCTTGAGAAACTCTCCACGATCCAACTGCCCTCACCCCGAGAGATTTTTGAGCAGTCATCGGACAGGCCATGGCCCTTTTTCAGGTATTCGAACTCCCTATATCTCCCTATATGAGATTAGACGTTGCCCCGCTTCTCGGCGTCCCCGCTGAAGTCGATCTGCGCGAAGACCGTTATTCCTTGTGCCTGAACGACTCACGGCGTCCAATCGTGTCCGGCACAGCTACTGATCTCCGGCTCTCGTTTCAAGTTGACGGCTATTTTCGATTCTGTCATGAATCGTACGATTTGAAGCAGCGTGTGTTCTTTGGACCTATTATGGCCGGTATACCGATTGCCGGAGGTGAGTTCAAGAAACGACGCGAGGATCCTGATTCTTGTGTTTTAAACCTGATATCGGCCATTTCTCCTCAAGCGTTGCCTCTGCAGTGTGTCATGGCGGCATAGGATCCCGAGGCGTTCGTCCAAGACAAGGAGATTGCCGCAGTGATACCGGTGCTTGAACGGAGCGCTCGTGCTGACTGCGGTAGGACGGAACGGGGCGAGATCTCCGCGGACGACGGGCACAGCGGGTGTATGCCCTCAGCGCGGGAAAAAACGGACTCCCTCTTCCCCGTGATGATGGACACACAGGGCCAAGAGTCTTTTCCTCCGCGGTCCGTTCCGCCGTCCATTTCCGGCTTCTAGGACTAATCCAGCCAGTCTTTCTCTTTGAGTTTTCTGGGGAGATATTTCTTGGTCAGATACTGGAAATCTTTGTTGGCGAGCGCGTCGAGCTCATATTTGAGTCCGCTTTGGAGCATCTGCTTGATCTCATTCTGCCACGCGGTTTTTTTAAACCAGGGATAGGCGAGGAGCTCCTTGGCGCGGGTGATGTCTTTTTCATTGAGCTTGATGCCGACGTTGCGAGGAAGACCATACGCTTCGGGATCTGCACTGGAGAGTCCGATGAACTTTGCCTTTGGGATGGCCATTCTCTGGCTCTCAAAGGCGAGATTAATAGATCCCTGTTTTACGACCGAGTAGATGTAGTAGCCCCAGGGATCGTTGTCGACCAGGACGAAAACGGGAAGGCCTTTCTCCTCGTGCAATCTTCGGGTGAGGCGCCGGATGCCTCGCGGCGGTTGGCCGTTCCCGGTAAGGAGGATACAGTTGTACCGCCGCCAGAACTTGTCCTCGGACAGGCGATTCCACTGCGTTCCCTTCTCGACCAGCAGAATGAAATCCGCGGTGCACTTCTTGATCTGAAGATATTCAGGCTCCACAATCGAGGGAACCGAGTAACCCCCCTTCCCGAGCCGGGTGCAGTCGACCCGGTCGCCGTCATCGCCGAAGACCAAGGGGCCCACCACGCTGCCGGCGTTTTCGGCGCGGACGTGAAGTTCTTCGCGGAGCGCCGCCAGTGACGCCTCGAGGTCCTCGATGAGCGGATCGGATTCGTCCTGGCTGTCGAAAGTGTTTTCACTGGAATCCTTTAGCGTGTGTTTGGTCCGGTAGTAGATCTCTCTGAGCGATGTCGTGAGGTTGCCGCGCTGCAACTCGGAGAGGGCGTCGGCCACGAGGACCGTCTGCATAAATTTTTTCGCCATGCCGACATTGAAAAAGGAGCGGGACTGCATTCTCTTGCCCATCTCGATCATTCCTTTGCGCTCGCTGAAAGTGACGTTCGAGAGGGAGCGGACCGGAATGGACAGGGTCGGATCCTTCCGTCGCTCGGCGGCGCTGATGACGACGTCGGCCACTCCGAGGAGCTTTTTCTCTACTGGGGTGATTTTGTGCCGTGCTTTTTTCGCCATCCGGGTTCCACCTTCATTTTTGGGGCGGCTTGTCTACCTTTGACCTCTTTGTTCCCGTCGGCGAGGGCTTCCCATCGGATTTGCCGGGCGGTGAATCCATCTGCCGGTCTTCGGATCGCTGGCCTGTGGCGGTATGTTCCGAAACCGAGGCCGGACGGGATGCCTCCTCCGTGACAATCGGTGCGTCTCCTTCGATTCCCTCCGCGGTGAGGATGATCGAATGGGGAAGACCCTCCGGAGCGCTGCCCGTTTTTCCAAGGGCGACATCGGTCTGTTCGCCCCCGGTTCTCTTGAGCGCAATTCTTTGCAGCTGTCCTTTGAGCTTTTCCGGAGAAAGCTTTCCCCCTTTCATCCGGTTGCAGGCTCCGACCACCTCCTCGATGTAGAGCTCGAAGATGTTCCGTCGGCGGAATTCGTTCTTGGCCCGCTCCCGCCGTTTTAGAAAACTTCCGAGACGGCGGCCGCATTCCCGAAGCGCAAGGGTGATCTCCTTTCGGATCTCATCGTAGTCGGCGATCGCCTCCTTCGATTCGCTGGTGAACGGGACCCAGACCGAGGCCATATGGATGAAGATGACCATCGGTCCGGCCGGCAGCGCCCCCTTGGACTGGGAGACGCCATAATTGCGCCAGGAGGTTTCGAGGACCCCTTTAAATGTAGCGCAGGCCGACTGTTGATAGAGGAGCGGGACTCGGTTCGCATATCGAATCACCCGGGCGAGCTCGCCGTCTGCCTCCTCCTCCCCTTCGGCCAATGGGAGTCCTTTGTCCCCCATCTCCTTTTTCCCCTCATTCTCCGGTGTTTTCCCATAGGCGAGGCCTGCTTCGATTGCAAAGGGGTTGCCACGATACACCGCCGGCGGTCGGCTGACCGCCGTATAAAACTCGCCTTTAATCTGCTTATAAAGGCCGGCCAGGATCGCATCCTCGCCGATGGGCGAAAGGCAGTTGACGGGCGGCGACATAATCTGGGTGGACTGGATGGCTTTGTAGAGACCCTCGGCGGAGGCGCCGATTAACCCTCGCGGCTTCATGTCGGGCGAGAGCTTCGCAGCCTCGCAGATCTCCTCGGCGAGCCGAGGGGAGACCCGGCTAAACTCGCCTGAGAGAAATCCCGCGATCGAGCGGCTGGGGGTATCGTGCAACATCCTCAGGAGCATCCCGAACTCGATGCCGTAGGGGTGCGGTTTGATCTCGCGCGGAGGTGTCGGAAGCTCGTGATATTTCCGGGGGTATTCCTTCAGTTCCCCCTCAGGGGTAAAATATAGGAGCCTGACATGCGGATTGGCGATGGCGGTTTGATCGAGGTAATCGTCGACCGACGCGCGTCCCTTTTGGTAGCGCCCCTCGATCTCGAGGGCCACCTGGGTTCCGCGAGGCGCCTCCCACTCGACCTGCTTCTTCTCGAGAATCTGGGGCTCGTTTTTCTTCGTGTCGATCTGAACCTCAAAGTAATGGGCGAGGCCTTTCGGACCCGTGCGGGAGATGATCTGGACCGGCCGTCCGGTGGTGAGTTGGGCGTACATGCCTGCCGCTGAGATGCCAATGCCCTGCTGCCCGCGGCTCATCCGGAGCCGATGGAACTTTGAGCCGTAAAGAAGCTTCGCGAAGATCGGCGGAATCTGCTGGCGAACGATCCCGGGTCCGTTATCGACGACCGTGATCCGAAAACGACTCGCCTGACTCGCCGGTGGCGGCGCCCCTCCGCCGGTAGAAACCACTTCGAGCTTGACGGTGACCTCGGGAAGAATCCCGGCCTCCTCACAGGCGTCGAGCGCGTTATCGACCGCCTCCTTGACGCAGGTGAGCATCGCCTTTCTGGGGTTGTCGAATCCGAGCAGATGCCGGTTCTTGGTAAAAAACTCCGCGACCGAGATCTCTCGCTGCCGCGCCCCCATTTCTATGGCGGATAAAATCTTAGGCTCGGACGCCCGGACTGCGGATTCCGACGCGATCCGATCGGAGCCGGAATGTGAATCGTCTCTCCGGTTGCTTCGCTTAGCCATAGGGCTTCTCGATACGGATGATCGGATTGTATGAATTAAATTCTATCATGCGGTTAATGCTGGCTCAGCTTTGCGGCCCCATATGGTGAGCTATGGGGCCGGCTAAATACAATTGATCCCCAGGGACCGGCATCGCGAGGGCGGCTCGGGGAACGGGCAGGGGTGCTCCACCCTGTGAGAAGCCCTCCTCCTGTAATGATTCTTCCAAATCGCCTCGGGTCATCGGAGATCGCAATCCTCACATGAGAACGATCATTTCCGCGTAATTTTCGAATGCCGATCATGCATGAGTAGCCGCATGGGTTCGACAGCGCTTTGGGCCACCCGGAGGCGGTCAACAGGATCCTCGTGATAACGGGGAAGCTTTGGCCCATGAGCGGCTTGCTTTCGGTTGATGGGCAGTTGAAGGAGCCTGACGGGTCCCAGCGAGGACTGGACCTCTGCGACGTCCCCTGCGATCCGTCCGAGGGAAGATTTGATCGTAACTTCCCATACGGACGCGGCGCTCACGATATCCGAATCCGGTGTCAATGCGGGGGGGGGAATGATCCGTCATAGGTCTCTCTGGGATATCCCAGGAAATCGGTCATTGATGTTTCTCGTTGAAGGTCTTATCCTTTGTCATTGCGAGAATGAGGTTCTTTTTTAATCTCGGCCGAAAACCTCTGGCCTGAGACCGTATCTCCACGTTCTAGCTGTCCGAAGACCGGGTTTGAACAGTGAGAATGATTCACGGAGATCATTTTGTCAAGGGACTTCCCTGGAAGGAGAGACATGAGCGGATCCGAAGTCAGTGGTGATGGGCTCGGCGCCCTGGACCCTCCGGACGAATACAATCGGATTCTGGTCGATAACGTACACCCGCCCGACTGGATCAATCCGGAGCCTGCCGGCCGGTACAACCTTGTGGTGCTTGGCGCCGGATCGGCCGGTCTCGTTGTGGCGGCCATCGCCGCGGCCTTGGGGGCGAGAGTGGCCCTGATCGAGCGGAATCTAATGGGTGGGGACTGCTTAAATTTCGGGTGTGTCCCTTCCAAGGGCGTGATTCGAGCCGCGCGTGTTTGGGCCGGAATCAGCCGGGCCTCGGAGTTTGGTGTGCGAATACCGGGGGGAGCTGGCCATGAATTCGGAGTCGTGATGGCCCGGATGCGCAATTTGAGGGCCCGGATCAGTCATGCCGACTCCGCCAAGCGATACAAAGGGATGGGTGTCGATGTCTTCATTGGGGATGGTCGATTCTGCGGGCCTGGGGCGATCGAGGTCGCCGGGAAGACCCTCAGATTTGCAAAAGCCGCGATCTGCACCGGGGCCCGTGCCGCGCTGCCGGCCATTGCCGGATTGACCGAGGCCGGCTATTTGACCAACGAAACGCTCTTTAGCCTGAACGAGCGACCCAACCGGATCGCCGTGATCGGCGCGGGGCCCTTCGGATCTGAAATGGCACAGGCCTTTGCCCGTTTGGGCAGCCGGGTCTCCCTTTTCGAGGAGAGGGACCATATTCTTTTTCGGGAGGATGCTGATGCGGCCGGGATCGTTGAGAAGCGGATGAAGAGAGATGGCGTCTGTATGCTTATGTCGTCTCGGATCATCGAGATTGAAGGCCGGGGAATGGACAAGGTGATTCGTTATGAGTCGAACGGGATCGAGCAAGAGCTGATCGTGGATCGGATCCTGATCGGGGTCGGCCGAACGCCGAACGTAGAGGGGCTGGGTCTGGAGGTTGCCGGCGTCCTGTACGATCTGAAGGAGGGGGTCAAGGTCAATCGTCGGCTTCAGACGACGAATCGACATATCTTTGCCGCGGGAGATGTCTGCTTTCCATTGAAATTTACCCACGCTGCTGAATCTTTGGCCCGCATCGTCATCCAGAACGCCCTCTTCCCTCATCCGCTGGGTCTCGCCTATTCCAATACCGATAGCCTGACGATTCCCTGGTGTACTTATACGGCGCCGGAGATCGCCCGGGTTGGAATGAATGAGGCCGAGGCCAAAGCGAGAGGCATCGATCTTGAAATATTCGCCTGCAGCCTTGAAAATGTGGATCGCGCTGTGCTGGACGGAGAAGAGGAGGGTTTTGCGCGGGTCTATGTCTTAAGAGGGACCGATAAAATTTTGGGGGCCACCATCGTAGCGGCTCATGCAGGCGACATGATCAACGAGTTAACGCTCGCCATTAATACGGGAATCGGGCTCGGGAGGATCGCCGAGACAATCCATCCGTATCCGACCCAGGCGGAAGCCATCAAAAAAGTGGCCAACGCATGGCGCAAAACGACCCTGACGGACCGAAAGAAGAGGGTTCTAAGGCGCTGGTTTTCCTGGGCCCGTCGATTGGGTTTCTAAACGGGTATCGATCGATTTTGGCGGTCGTTTAGGAAACTTAAGGAGATTCCAGAGAGGGGAGACACACTCATCAATGTCCGAGAAGGAGTGGGAGCCCGGCGAAAGACGTTCTAGAGGTCCCCGGCGCCGGCTGTATCGTCACTGATCCGACGGGAGCGTGCCTGGACTTTGGCAGGCGAAGCCAATGGGAGTCAAAGAGAAAAAGCCCGACCGAGTATTTGACCGTTCTTCATCGCCTAGCCTCGATTTCCATGGTACTGGAAAGGAGTAACATTACAGGGAATCGAACCTGGGAAGAGGTTATTCATCA
>Ga0209167_10000739_pt1 | contig 21901 bp, 24 predicted proteins | sample Coa_R1_9_FD_187154 | JGI IMG/M metagenome (GOLD analysis project Ga0209167, IMG submission 187154) | Surface soil microbial communities from Centralia Pennsylvania, which are recovering from an underground coalmine fire - Coalmine... | ecosystem: Environmental > Terrestrial > Soil >... | reverse complement strand
CCATTTCCAACGTGATGGTGGTTTGCCCGGCCTGCAACAAACACACTCGTGTGGGGCACAGGATTTTGTCCGACGGCACAAAGGTCCGCATCTGCCGCCGCTGCGACACAACGCTGGAGAAGTAACGGAGACTTGGGCAGGGATGCAAGGAAGATGCAAGAATGAATAGCAGAATGAGAGACAAATATCGGGGAGAGGTGATTCCGGCGCTCATGAAGCGCTTCGGCTATTCCAATCCCATGGCCGTGCCAAAGCTGGCCAAAATCGTGGTCAACATCGGCATGGGCGAAGCCAGCCAGAACGTCAAGCTGCTCGACGTGGCGGTCATCGAACTGGGTCAGATTGCGGGACAAAAGGCCGTCGTCACGCGCGCCAAGAAGTCCATCGCGAATTTCAAGATTCGCAAGGGCATGCCCATCGGCTGCTGCGTCACGCTGCGGGGCGACCGGATGTACGAGTTTCTAGATCGCCTGTGCAATATCGTGCTGCCCCGTGTGCGGGACTTCAAGGGTTTGCCGCCGAACTCTTTCGATGGCCGAGGCAACTACACGCTGGGCCTGAAGGATCAACTCGTGTTCCCGGAAATTGATTACACCCGCGTGGACAAAATCAAGGGCATGAACATTACCTTTGCCACCACGGCACGGACCGATGAGGAGTGCCGCGAGTTGCTTCGCGGAATGGGTGTGCCGCTGCGCACCGCCTGAGGAGACACATGGCTCGAGACTCTCAATTCGCGAAAATGCGCAAGAAGTTGAAGTACAAGATTCGCGTGCGCAACCGCTGCCGCATCTGCGGACGCCCGCGCGGCTACCTGCGCAAATTTCAGATGTGCCGCATCTGCTTCCGTGGCCTCGCCCTGAAAGGCGAAATTCCCGGAGTGCTGAAGGCCAGTTGGTAGGGAAGGGAACACCATAGAGATGATGACCGATCCGATTTCCGATTTATTGACGCGCATCCGGAATGCTGCCCACGCCAAGCTTGCCCGCGTGGACATTCCCGCCTCCAAGCTGAAATCCGAGATCGCGCGCATTTTGAAGGAAGAGGGCTACATCCAGACTTATAAGCTGGTCGAGGAATCAAAGACCCGCAAGACTTTGAGGGTTTTTCTGAAATATACGCCGGACCGCCGCAGCGTTATCACTGATTTGAAGCGCGTCTCGCGTCCCGGCAAGCGCTTCTATGTTGGTTCGGGTGAAATCCGCGCCGTCATTGGAGGCATGGGCACTTCAATCATCAGCACGCCAAAGGGCGTCATGAGCGGGCGCGCGGCGCGCAAGGCCCACGTCGGCGGCGAACTGCTTTGCGAGGTTTGGTAATAGGATTTGATTTAGATACGCAGGAATGGGAGTGGATCGAGAATGTCGCGCATAGGACGCAAGCTGATTGATGTACCCGCCCCGGTAAAAGTCCAGATCTCCGGCAGCGGGGTGGATATTCAGGGCCCCAAGGGCAAGATGCACGTCAAACTGCCAGCCGGCATCAAGTTTGAGCAGAAAGGCGCGACGCTCCTGGCCTCGCGCGAGAATGACAGCCAGAAAGCGCTGCACGGGCTTGCGCGCGCGCTGGTCGCAAACGCCATCACTGGGGTGACGACTGGATTCAAGAAGGAAATGGATATCGTGGGAGTCGGCTATCGCGCCGAGCTGAAAGGCAAGTCTGTTGTCCTTAGCCTGGGTTATTCGCACCCCATCGAATTTCCGGTTCCCGAGGGAATCCAGATCACGGTCGATAAGCAAACGCATATGACAGTTTCCGGGGCCGACCGCGCCCTCGTCGGCCAGGTGGTCGCCAATCTCCGGGGATTGCGTCCGCCCGACCCCTATAAGCAAAAGGGCATTCGTATCACCGGTGAACGGTTGAAGAAGAAGGCCGGCAAGGCTGGAGCGAAGGCTGCCGCGTAGCCACCCGGTATTTGTTTTCCTTGTGGGGCTGTTTTTTGGATTTGGGGCCCGCCTGGCTTAGCAGGGCGGGGCTTTTGCAGTGGACAGCTTTTGGCATTTCTCAAAAGGAGAATGGAGTGGCAAGCGCACCTGTTCGCAGAATATCACGCAGCGCCCATCGCCAGCGCATTCATCGCCGGGTACGTCAGAGTGTGTCCGGCACTTCTGATCGGCCGCGACTGGCCGTGTATCGCTCGCTCAATCATATTTATGCTCAAGTGATTGACGACCGCGCGGGCAAGACGCTGGTTTCGGCCAGCTCGATTGACAAGGAAACGCGCAAGCAGACCAAAGGTGGCGGCAACGTTGCCACTGCTAAGCTCATCGGCAAGATGGTTGCCGAGCGCGCCCTTGCCGCGGGAATTTCAAAAGTTGTTTTTGATCGGGGCGGATATAAGTACCACGGCCGCGTTGAAGCTCTCGCCCAGGCGGCCCGGGAAGCGGGGTTGAAATTCTAAACTAATGTCGAAGCAGATGCTAAAAGACTCGCTCGCCGTCCGCCAGCCGGTAGAGTTCAGCGCCAACAGTCTGAAGGACCAGGTCGTGGCCATTAATCGCGTCACCAAGGTCGTCAAGGGCGGAAAGAATCTGAGCTTTTCCGCGTTGGTTGTTGTCGGGGATCAGCAGGGCCACGCCGGATTTGGGATGGGCAAGGCTCGTGAAGTCCCTATGGCCATCCGCAAGGCCATCGAGCAGGCCAAGAAGAATATGCTGCGGATGAATTTGAAGGGCACGACAATTCCACATCAGGTGGATGGCTGGTATGGCTCTGGCCACGTCATGTTGAAGCCCGCTCCTGACGGGACGGGAATTATCGCCGGCGGTCCGGTGCGCGCGGTCATGGAGGTCGCCGGAATTCACAACGTGCTCACGAAATCAATTGGCACGTCGAACCCGCACAACGTGGTCAAAGCCACGTTTGATGCGCTTTTGCGATTGAAGAACGCAGACCAGGTGGCCGAGAGGCGCTCGAAGTCCGTCGAGGACATGCGCAAATGAGTTTTAAGTGCGGCGGTAACGAATAAATTATGAGCAAGAAAAAAGACGGGACGCTGAAAATCAAATGGGTGGTCAGCTTCATTGGCTGCCCCATCGGAATGCGGGAATGCATCCGCGGGATGGGATTCCGCAGGCTCCAACAAGTTGTTGAGCATCCCGACACGCCCGCGGTTCGCGGCATGATTCTGAAAGTGCGCCACCTGGTTGAAGTGGTCGAATAAGGCGGGAGAAAGCGGCAATGGGTCACAACCTTTCCAATTTGAAGCCGCCGCGAGGCTCGCGGCACAAGAAAGTCCGCGTGGGCCGCGGAATTGGCTCGAAGCTCGGGCGCACCGCAGGACGAGGCAGTAAAGGGCAGAAGTCGCGCTCCGGCTATTCCCGCCGCCGCGGATTTGAGGGCGGTCAGATGCCGCTGCATCGGCGCATCCCCAAGCGTGGCTTTCACAATCCTACGAGCAAGGAATTCTCAGTCGTGAATATTGAAACGCTGAATGCCTTCGCTTCCGGAGACGTGGTCACGCCCGAATCGTTACGCAGCCGCGGCATGGTCCGCCGCGCGTCTGGCGAAATCAAGATCCTCGGCACTGGCGAGCTGAAAGTCGCGCTCACCGTCCAGGCGCACGCTTTCAGCGCCTCTGCATCGGAAAAAATCGCCGCCGCGGGCGGCAAGGTGGAAACAGTATCTTGAGATCATTTTTCCAGGCTCTGGCTAACATCTTCCGCATCCCGGACTTGCGGAAGCGCGTGCTTTTCACTCTCGCGATGCTCGCGGTGTACCGCATCGGCTCGGTCATTCCCACCCCTGGAATCAATACCGCCGTGGTGGAAGATCTGTTCAACCAGATGGCTGGCTCGGCGCTGGGGATGTTCAATCTGTTCAGCGGCGGTGGTTTCCGGCGCATGACCATTTTCGCATTGGGCATCATGCCCTACATCACTGCCTCCATCATTTTGCAGTTGTTGACAGTGGTGTGGCCCTATCTTGAGAAACTCCAAAAAGAGGGCGAGCTCGGCCGGAAGAAAATCACCCAGTACACGCGCTACCTCACCATTCTGCTCGCTTTGATTCAGTCGTTCACCATCGCCATCAGCCTGCAAGGCCAGACATTTTCCAGCCAAGCCATGGTTTACAATCCCGGCCTCGGCTTCACTCTTATGACCATTCTCACCCTGACCACAGGGACAGCTTTCATCATGTGGCTGGGCGAGCAGATTACCGACCGCGGAGTCGGCAATGGCATGTCCCTAATCATTTTTGTGGGCATTGTGGTTGGTTTGCCCAATGGTGTTGGTGATTTGTTGGACAAGGTAAGGAACAGCGCCTGGGGGCCGTTCACGCCCCTGGCCGTCCTGCTGCTCGTCGCTCTCATGCTTGCCGTGATTGGATTTATCGTCCTGGTGGAAGGCGGCCAGCGCCGCATTCCCGTCCAATACGCCAAGCGCGTGGTCGGCCGAAAAGTCATGGGCGGTCAGATGACCTATTTGCCGCTGCGCGTGAACTCCGGTGGGGTTATCCCGCCGATTTTTGCCAGCTCCTTGCTCACCTTTCCGGCGACTCTAAACCTGTTTCTCACCAGTAAGTATCACATCAAGTCTTTCGACGCGTTCGCGAAAGCTCTGGCCTGGGGTGAGCCTCTTTACATTTTCGTTTACGTTTTTTTAATTATCATCTTCGCGTTCTTTTACGTCGGGATTGTCTTCAATCCCACCGAACTTGCTGACAATATGCGAAAGTTCGGCGGCTTCATTCCCGGTATCCGTCCAGGACGCAACACCTCCGAGCACATCAGCCGCATCTTGCGCCGTCTTACTTTGGTCGGCGGCGTCTATTTGGCGGTTGTTTGTTTGATTCCGGAGTGGATGCTATCCGGTGTTCATCTCCAGCACCTGTATGGTCCCTTGGGCGCCTGGTTTGATGCGCACTCTCCGCGTTTCTTGCTGGAAGGTCTGGGAATCACTTTTTATTTCGGCGGCACCTCTCTGCTCATTGTTGTTGGCGTGGCCATGGATACCGTTCAGCAGATTGAGGCGCAGCTTGTCATGCGAAACTACGATGGTTTCGTCAAGAAGGGCAAGCTGCGAGGCCGGCGGTATGGATGAGGCTCGTGGATCGGCTCGGACCCGCCTCGCCGTAATCTTTTTGGGGCCGCCGGGGGCCGGGAAAGGTACGCAGGCTAAGGAGGTGGGTCGCCGCCTCAGCTTGATTCAACTTTCGACCGGGGACATGTTTCGGGAGCATGTGACCAATGGCACCGAACTCGGGCGGCGTGCCAAGCCCATCATGGATCGCGGCGATCTGGTCCCGGACGAAATCGTTCTCGGAATGATCGAAGAGCGGCTGGCCAAGCCGGATGTGGCTGCGGGGTTCATACTGGATGGTTTTCCAAGGACGATCCCGCAGGCTGAGCAACTCGACAAGATTTTGGCGGCAAAAGGGTTCGGGAAGCCCATCGTGATTCATTTCGTGGTGAACCGCGAAATCTTGCTTCGCCGCCTTACGGGACGCCGGATGTGCGCGGTTTGCGGCCGTATTTACCACATTCACGATCAGCCTCCGCGTAACCCGGGGATTTGCGATGACGACGCGGGAACACTTTTTCAGCGCCGCGACGATTCCGAGGAGGTCATCGGTGAGCGATTGGCTACCTATGACCGCCAAACGGAGCCGCTCGTTGAGTACTACCGCTCGCGCGGATCACTATTTGATGTGGATGCCGGCGGCGAAGTGATCTCGGTGACTCGGACCGTCCTCAAGATTTTGGACGAGAATCGGTGAAGTGCGGTGATTGTCTGTAAGTCGAGTGGTGAGTTGGAAACCATGCACCGCGCCGGGCTCATCGTTTGGGAAGTTTTGAACGAGTTGCGCGGCATGGTCGCCCCGGGAGTTTCCACCCTCGATTTGGACCAAGTGGCCGAGCGGCGCACAGCGGAGCGCAAGGCGCGGCCGGCGTTCAAGGGATATCGCGGATATCCGGCGTCGCTGTGCACTTCGATTAATGAGGAAGTGGTGCACGGGATTCCGTCGGCCTCTCGAAAGTTGAAGGATGGCGACATTCTCTCGCTTGATTTTGGGGTTGAGCTGGACGGTTATTTTGGGGACGCTGCAGTTACGGTACCTGTGGGCCGCGTCAAGCCGGAACTGGAGACTTTGCTGCGCGTCACCCGCGAATCTCTGGATCGCGCCATTCAACAGGCCCGTGTCGGCAACCGCTTGAGCGACATTGGCTCTGCGGTTCAGCAGTGGGTTGAAAAGCACGGGTACTCGGTGGTGCGCGAATTTGTTGGGCACGGCATCGGCACGAAGATGCATGAAGAACCGAACGTGCTCAATTACGGCGAGCCCGGTCACGGCCCGCGCTTGCAAGAGGGCATGGTGCTGGCCCTCGAGCCGATGGTGAATCAAGGTGTTCCGGCCGTCCGCGTCCTGAGCGACGAGTGGACGGCGGTCACGGGCGACGGCAAGCCTTCGGCGCACTTTGAGCACACCGTCGCGATAACGGCCAGCGGCCCGTGGATTCTGACCCGGCCGAAAGAGGTAACAGGAGTTTCTTGGTAGTTTGGTTTTTGATGATGCAGCGAACTTACAACTCGGGACATTAGGAGCGTATGGCAAAGCCCCCCGATAGGGAAAAGAAACCTCGCGATCCGGGCAATCCCAAAGAGGATGCCATTGAAGTCATGGCCACGGTCATCGAGCCGCTGCCAAACGCCATGTTCCGTGTTGAGCTGGAAAACAAGCATCAGGTGCTGGCCCATATTTCGGGCAAGATGCGGAAAAATTTCATCCGTATCCTGGCGGGAGACAAAGTCGCGGTGGAGCTTTCACCCTACGACTTGACTCGTGGGCGCATCGTTTATCGCTATAAGTAGGGGCGGTCCGGGTTGCACTGAGAATCGAAATGCGACTCGCCCGCATGGGGTGCGCCGCCAGCGGCGCTCCTGGTCGATTGGAAAGGGAATTGAAATGAAAGTCCGGGCATCGGTAAAGAAGATTTGTGATAAGTGCAAGGTGATCCACCGGCGCGGGGTCGTGCGCGTAATTTGCGTCAACCCGAAGCACAAACAGCGCCAAGGCTGAGTTTTGTAAGGCCGGGCTTCCGTCCCGATGTAAAGAGTCTGAGCCTTCAGGGGATTTACTCCCCGAAGCACTGAACAGTTGGGCAGAGAGGTAACACAGAATGGCACGTATCGCAGGTGTTGATTTGGCACCCAACAAGCGGCTTTGGATCGGCATGACCGCGATCTATGGCATCGGACAGGCTCGCGCCAAGAAGCTGGCCGCCAAAGCCGGTGTCGATTATTTTAAGAAGATCAAGGACATGACCGAAGAGGAGATCAACCAGGTGCGCCAGGCCATCGAATCAGAGGGCCGTGTGGAAGGCGATCTTCGCAAAGAAATCCAGATGAACATCCGCCGTTTGATCGAAATTCAGTGCTACCGCGGGATCCGCCACCGCCGCAATTTGCCGGTGCGAGGTCAGCGTACGCACACCAACGCGCGCACCCGGAAGGGCCCGCGCAAGGGCGCTGTCGCCGCAAAGAAAAAGGTCGCGGCGCGCAAATAGTTATGGGGATTTGAAACGCTAAACGAGGTGAAGAGTGGCGAAGGAACCAAAAACACAGGAACAAACTGGAGCGGCAGCGGCGGCTGCGAAGTCTACCAAGCGCAAGAAGGAGTTTAAGAAGAAGCGCGAACGCCGCGTCATTCCTCATGGTGTCGTCTGCATTTCGGCTACCTTCAACAACACCATGATCATGATCACGGATCCCGAAGGGCATTGCCTGAGCTGGTCTTCCTCGGGTGCCATCGGTTTCAAGGGTTCGCGCAAGGGCACGCCGTACGCCGCGCAACAGGCTTCCGCCGCTGCAGCCGCTGCTGCCCGCGATCAGTATGGAGTTAAGACGGTTGAAGTCCGCGTGAAAGGACCGGGTTCCGGCCGTGAGTCGGCCATCCGCGCACTTTCCAGCGTCGGCCTTCACATCAATTCGATCAAGGACGTAACGCCGATACCGCACAACGGTTGCCGGCCGCCAAAACGGCGGCGTGTCTAATCGCGAAGCGTAGATTCGGGTCGTAAAGGAGAAGCTGCATTGGCAAGACATCGTGAAGCGGTTTGCCGCTTGTGCCGGAGAGAAGGGCAGAAACTCTTCTTGAAAGGCCTGCGGTGTTTTACGGAAAAGTGCGAAATCGAGAAGCGCAACTTCGTGCCCGGCCAGCATGGCCAGGCGCGCCGTCCCAAAATAGCGGGATACGGCTTACAGCTGCGTGAAAAGCAGAAGGTCAAGCGTACCTACGGCCTGCTCGAACGCCAGTTCCGCAATTTTTATGAAAAGGCCGCGCGGGCCAAGGGCCCGACCGGTGAGAATCTCATCATCATGCTCGAGCGGCGTCTTGATAACGTCGTTTGGCGCATCGGGTTAGCCAGTTCGCGCTCCCAGGCGCGTCAAATCGTTCTTCACGGCCACATCCAGGTGAACGGCAAGAAGGTCAACATCCCGTCTTACTTGGTAAGCGTCGGCGAAGAAATCACTCTCAAAGACGACATGCACCAGAACGCCATGGTACTGGATGCGCGCAACGTCGCTCAGAGCCGCAACGCGGTGCCCTGGCTTGAAATCGACCGTGACCATTTCAAGGCAAAGGTCAACTCGTTGCCGCGACGCGATGACGTTCAAACGCCGCCCATCAACGAGCAGCTGATCGTCGAGCTTTACTCGAAGTAGGGGTGCGAATCAGAGGTAGTGCGATCGAGTCGAGCTGAAAGGTTTTTGCTTCGCTTTTTTGTTGCCCCGCATAGCGGGGAGGAAGGACACCAAATATGTGGAAGGGTTTTCAGAAGCCAAAGCGGTTGGCGGCGGATCTCGAGTCGCTCACCGATAAGTACGGGAAGTTCAGCGCGCAACCTTTTGAGCGCGGCTGGGGCACGTCCGTGGGCAATACTCTGCGCCGCGCGCTCCTTAGCTCCATCGAAGGCGCGGCCATTACCGCCGTCAAGATCGAAGGCGTGCTCCACGAATTTTCTTCGATCCCCGGCGTGGTTGAAGATGCCACCGACATCATTCTCAACCTCAAGCAGGTCCCGCTCAAGCTCAACACCGACCTGCCGAAGACTATTTTTCTAAACGTCGAAAATCCCGGCGTGGTCACATCCGCGATGATTGAAGAAGACGCCGATTTCGCCGTCCTCGACAAAACCGTTTACATCGCCACCGTCAACGAAGGCGGCAAACTCCAGATGGAGATGCGCGTCAAGAACGGCCGCGGCTACGTCGGCGCTGACCGCAACTTCGATGAAGATCTCTCCATTGGATATATCCCCGTGGATTCAGTCCATTCTCCTGTCCGCAAGGTGAATTATTCGGTGGAAGCCGCCCGTCTCGGCCAAATGACCGACTACGAGAAGCTTGCTCTTGAAGTCTGGACTAACGGCGCCATCACTCCTCAGGACGCCATTGGGCTCGCCGCCAAACTCGTTAAAGACCACATGAGCATCTTCATCAACTTTGAAGAACCACCCGAGTTGAGCGAAGAAAGTTCCGAAATCTTTAGCGATCCGCGGATGGAGCACCTTGGCCGTTCCGTCGAGGAACTCGAGCTTTCCGTCCGCTCCTACAATTGCCTCAAGAACGCGAACATTCAGACCATTCGCGAACTGGTGCAAAAGTCGGAAAACGAAATGCTACGCACCAAGAATTTCGGCCGCAAATCTCTCAACGAGATCAAGGAAATCCTCACCAAGATGGGCCTGGCTCTCGGCATGAAGTTCGATGAGCACGGCCGCATCATCTGGCCTCCGCTTCCGAGCCAGACCGCACCGCCTACGCCGGAGGAAACAGCCGGCGTTTAATCGTCCGGGGGCCAAACCATGCGACACCGCAACGCAGGATCGAAACTTGGGCGCCAGCCCGCGCATCGCCGCGCCACGCTGCGCAACCTGGTCACCAATGTCATCGAGCACGAGCGCATCACTACCACCGTCACGCGCGCGAAGGCGGCCAAGCCGCTCGTCGAGCGCATGATCACACTCGGAAAGAAAGACACGCTCGCCACTCGTCGCCGCGCCGCGGCGTTTCTCATGACACCAACCGCCACCCGAAAGCTCTTCGCCGATATCGCTCCGCGCTATTCCGATCGCGCCGGCGGTTACACCCGCATCATTCATGCGGGATTCCGTATCGGCGATGGCGCACATCTCGCCATCCTTGAACTTCTGGGCTCCAAACTCCGCAAGAAAGAGAAGAAGGAAGACAAAACCGAAGCGAAGGAAGCGCCGGAAGAAAAAGAAGAGGCCGCAAAATCCTGAACCAAGGGGGCGGGTTGTCTGCGCTGAGAATTGACATGTGACCCGCCCTCGCCTCAATCCAAACTTCAACGCCCGCTGGGCCTTACTCCCTGCGGGCGTTTTCTTAGTTACGAGCTCTTGCCTCACTCCTCCGCGTCCAAACCCACAACACCAGCATCGCCGCCATTCCTCCTGAAAAATCCAAGGCCACATCCCACACCGACGCCCCCCGCCCAGGCACAAACGCCTGGTGGAATTCATCCAGCGCCGCGTAGCACGCCACTGCCAACATCGTCGCAATCACCCATGTCCACCGCCAGCCACTCCGCCCCGCCCGCAATCCATGCATGAACAAAAATGTGAAAATGCCATACTCGATAAAATGCGCGCTCTTCCGAATGTAAGTATGCATCTCCAGAAGAGTGGCCAGCCCCGCATTAGGCATCAGCCAGTGAAGAACCGGAAGGATGAATCGCGAAGTGTATCCGGAACCAAAATATCGCGTCGACATTACGGAAATTATCGCCGCCCACACCAGCACTGGAGCCCAGTACCTTAGCCATCTCATTTTCATGAATGTCCCGGAATCGCGTTGAAGGGTACTTTCGATTCAAAGCAGTCTTGCGTACCTGATCACTCTCTCGACCTACTCCACCCTATAATTCGGCGCCTCTCGCGTAATAATCACGTCATGCACGTGGCTCTCCCTCAGCCCCGCCACACTTATACGCAGGAATCTCCCGCGTTCTTGCAACTCCGCGATACTCCCCACTCCGCAATATCCCATCCCGCTGCGTAGCCCGCCGACAAGCTGCTCCACTAGCGCCCCAAGCGCTCCTTTATATGGGACGCGACCTTCCACGCCTTCCGGAACCGTTTTCCCGCGCTCGGTTGACTCCTGTGCGTAACGGTCCGCCGTTCCCGTCTCCATAGCCGCGATGGTCGCGCCAATCGACCCCATCCCGCGATACGACTTGAAGGTTCTCCCTTGATAGAGAATCGTCTCTCCGGGGGATTCCTCCGTCCCCGCGAACAATCCGCCCATCATCACCACCGACGCCCCCGCCGCAATTGCCTTCGTGATGTCCCCCGAATATTTTATTCCCCCATCGGCAATCACCGGCACGCCCGACCCTCGCGTTGCCCGCGATGCTTCCATCACCGCCGTAATCTGCGGCACCCCCGCGCCCGTCACCACGCGCGTAGTGCAAATCGATCCGGGCCCGATCCCAACTTTAATTCCGTCCAGCCCCAACGAAACCAGATCCTTGGCTCCCTCAAACGTAGCCACGTTCCCGGCGATCAGTTGCATCTCCGGCAGCGCGTGCTTCACCGCGCGAATAGCTTCCATCACACGGGTTGAATGCCCGTGCGCCGTATCAATCGCCAACACATCCACGCTCATCTTGGCCAACTCCTGAGCGCGTTCCAGGTAGTCGCGCGTAGCGCCAATCGCCGCCCCCACGCGCAGGCGCCCATGCTCATCCTTCGTTGCGTTAGGGAACTCCAGCTTTTTCTGGATGTCCTTTACGGTGATCAGGCCCTTCAAATTAAAATCCTTGTCCACCACCAGCAGCTTTTCGATCCTGTGCTTCTGCAAAATCTTCTCCGCCTCTTCCAGGGTCGTCCCCACCGGCACCGTCACCAGATCTTTCTTGGTCATCACGTTGTCAACTGGCTGGTTCAAATTCCTCTCAAACCGCAGGTCGCGGTTTGTCAGTATTCCCGCCAGCTTCGTCCCGCGCGTCACCGGCAATCCCGAAATCCTGTACTTGGCCATGATGTCCATGGCCTCGCGGACCGAGAGGTCCGCGGAAATCGTCACCGGGTCAACAATCATGCCGCTTTCCGACCGTTTCACCCGGTCCACTTCTTCCGCCTGCCTTTCAATCGTCATGTTGCGGTGGACGATCCCCATCCCGCCTTGCCGAGCCAGCGCAATCGCCAGACGTGATTCCGTAACAGTGTCCATCGGCGCCGACACCAGAGGCACATTCAGCGCAATCTTCCGCGTGAACTGCGTGCGCGTATCCATCTCCGTGGGCAACAGAGTTGCCTTACCCGGCACCAGGAGCACGTCGTCAAAGGTCAAGCCTTCCGGAATTCCCCCATCCCCCATCACCACCTCGCCTCGCGTAACCACTGTCCAATCCCTTCTGCCCGCGGCAAAGTACGCCCTAAAACACCGCAGCCCAGCGGGTCACCGCCGGGCTGCGAAAACTTCGGGTGTACTATGACTAGGCACCTTCATTTTTGAATCCACCATTCTAGGTGCACCCGCTCCGCCAGGTCAAGCGGCAGCTCCCCCACTCAAAAGAAGAAAAACCCGGACCCCAAAGAGTCCGGGCTTTTCTTCCTTATTAGTCGATCTGTTTAGCGGGTGATCGTGAGTGTGACCGTAGTAGTATGCGTCACACCTCCTCCCGTACCCTGGATTGTGATGGTTCGAGTCCCGGTGCTCGATCTGCGGCCAACTTTAACTGTCATTGTCGAAGTCCCTGAGCCAGGCGCCGCTATCGAACTGGGGTTGAATGTGACGCTATTCCCGCTTCCCGCTCCCGAAGCGGTCAAGCTAATTGCCGAATTGAAGCCGCCGGATATCGCCGTAGTAATCGTGGAAGTGCCGGTACCGGAGCCGCTCCGCGAAATTGTAATCGTTGTCGGCGCCGCGCCAATTGTGAAATTGGGATTTGTTCCCGTCACAGTCAACGAAACTGTGGTGGTTGAAGTGGTGCTTCCCGAGGTTCCCTTTACCGTTATTGGATACGTTCCGGTTGCAGTGGATGCGGCCACAGTTATCGTCATGGTCGATGTTCCAGCTCCGGTAATCGAGCTCGGGCTGAAGGCCACAGTCACTCCCGCCGGTTGGCCTGAGGCAGACAAGGAAATGGCTGAACTAAAACCACCCGTCACTGTGCTCGTAATCGTGGAGTTTCCTGCGCTCCCCTGTGTCACCGTGACCGAACCCGGCGACGCTGACAAGCTGAACCCAGGCGTCGACGAGCCTCCCGCGAGGGCGCTGATCAGTGCACTTCCATTCGGACTTCCCCAGCCACTTGCCAAATCGTATCCGATTGTTGTTGGCAGGCCGTTGGAGCCGCTGGAAATATCGTGGAAATCGGTGTCATAGCTCGAACTTAGACCAATCGAATAGAGCGTCGGATTGATGAAGCCCACGGTGTGCTTGCCATTGGCCACCGCTTGCTGATTAACCAGCGCTAGATATCCCGCCCACATCGGCGCCGCAAAACTTGTCCCGCCATACAAATTGGCACTGCACGAAGATTGGTCGGCGCAAACATAAAAGGTGAAATTCGCATTCGCAGAAACATCCGGCCCGTTACGATACAAAGTGGAACAATCACCGCACGTGCTGGCCGCGCTCGTCTGCCAGGAGGGAATTGCAAAGCGGTCAGGAGAAATACCGCCCCCGCCGTCCACCCAGGCACTTTCCGAACTCCAGCCACCGCCCGCCCCACTTGTATTCAGGTCCGTACCACCCACCGTCGTGAGAAACGCATCATCCGCGGGGTAGATCATCGAACGGCTTCCCCACGCGCCGCTGTCCCCCGATGCCTGAAACAGATTCTGTCCCTGCGCGGCAAACTCCTGGAAGTACGGATTATCCACGCCGGGGTCTGCCGGGCTCCACGTCCAAGACGAACTCAATTGAGCATTCAGTGGATTGGCTGTGGCCATCGCGTTGAAAATCGAAGCGTCGGTGGATCCCACATACATCACCAGGCTTGACATCCCCGGGGCCATCCCGAGCGCTTGTGTCATGTCCAGTGTCTGCTCGGTGTCATCGCAGGAGGGATAGACACAACTCGTGCTGGTCCCATCCGTGGAAAGCAATGTGATTGGAACATGGTTCGTTTGATGGGCGTTCGCAAAGTACGTGTTCAGGTCGCTCAAATCGGTCCCGTAATATTCCAACAATCCCAGGGACTGTCCGGCGCCGCTAAGAGCAGTTCCACCGTAATATGCCGCCCTCATGTCGCTGCCCAGGAAAGAATTTGAAGGGCCGGAGCCGGTAGTGGCATTGGAAACCGTGGTCAAATTTGAATTTTTGCGCACGACGTTGGCGTGCGGGATCGAGTAGTTGTCCAGCCCGGCGATTCGCCACAATCTCACCATCAGGTCCGGCGTCGGTTCCCGGTCCGGACCGTAGAAGTTTCGGTTTTCAGTGGGGTGCTTGTAGATCCCCATGGTTACATGCAAGGCTTGCTCAATGTCCGCCACGGACCCCAAGACATCCAAGTTCATGCGATTGCGAGAGGTGCCCACCACAGTCAAACCATTTGCCTCGGCGAAATGAATTACGGCGTCATAATCTTCCTGCGTGGGGCCAAACCTCGCGGTGAACTCATCCACCGTAAGGAAATGCCGGTAATTCGCATTCGAAGGATCGTAAACTTCCTTCAAGAAGCTATCCAATCCCGCTTGGTCGCGGATCGGAAGAACAAGCACAAGCCTCATCGACTGCAACGGCGCCAGGTGCCGCACAGTTCCCGATTGCGCATTCACACTCTCTGCACGCACGTGCCGCGTCAACGGCGGAAGTGACTGCGCGCGGCAAACATCACTTACGACCGCCAAAAGTGCGACGATTACAAACAAGGATGTCCTGAATCTTCGGATCATGATTTCTCCTTCTGGCCGGGTTCCAGAATTTGTGGTTTTACGCGAACCTCGCAGTCATCAACGCCCCGCGGCAACCTTCAATTGGGGTCAAAGTTTAGGGTCAAGCAAAGCAGTCCGTCAATAACAAAAACCAAATTTCATCCGGGTCATTTAGCTCTTCGAAGGTCAACCTTGGAGCTGCATTAAATTTGTATATGAGTGACAAACGTGTTAACTTGGACCAATCCAGGGATCACTCTTATGCGTTTTCCAGACAAGCGTGCAAAGCCGGCGCTGGCTGCGCTACCCCCAATCTTTCTCGCTCTCGCGCTCAGCCTCCTCGCCCAAACACTCACGCCTGGCGAAGTCCGCCTCAGCAGCCGCCCCTATGTCCCGCAATCGCCTATCCGCGTTCAAACCCGGCTGGTCCAACTCGAAGTGGTGGTGCGCGACAACCGCGGCCGTCCAGTCCCCGGCCTCACCAAGGACGATTTCACTGTTTACGATTCCCACAAAATCCGCGAAGTCGCTGCGTTCTCCGTTTCCCTATCCAACCCGCCAGTCAAGGCGCCCGTCAACACCCCGCCAAAGTCCTCAACCGCTCCGATTGATACAACAATTCCCCTGCCCTCACCAACTGCGCCGCTTCCACCGCAGGGCGCCTCCAATGGAAGATGGATCGCCCTTCTTTTCGACGACATCAATACACCTACCGGTGACATAATGCGTTCCAAGGTCGCCGCTACTCGGTTTATCAAGGAAGCTTCTGCGAGCGGCGACCGCATTGCTCTGTTAACTACATCCGGTGCTCCCACACTTAAATTCACCGATGACACGAAGGTGATTCTCGAAGCCATGACACATGTGCAATCGCATGCCCGTATGTCGTCGAGCAACTTGGGTTCATGCCCGAGAATGACTGCTTATGAGGCCTTTCAGATAGTGAACAACAATGGGATTGCTCTGGAAGCGAAGGCTAACGAAGCAGCTTGCTGCAGTGGGGACCAGTACCTAAGCTATTGCAGGAACGGCGGCGCTCCCGTCGAATTGGTGGATTCTGTGAAGGCACAGTCGCTACAGGTCTGGGATCAAGTGCGCGTTGCCTCCCAGGCAACATTCGATGCTATCAAAGACGCTCTCAATCAGCTTGCCAAGCAGTCAGGGCGGCGCATGATTCTTTTTTCCTCGTCAGGCTTCCTCTCGGGCACGCTCGACCAGGAACAGGACGCCATTATCAATGCGGCGGTGCGGGCAGGTGTTGTGATTGATTCGCTCGATGCCAAAGGCTTATATGCTGAGACGCCCGGCTCGCCCATCAACGAAACCGTTGAAACTACGGAGCTCCCCTTGAAAAGCACGGTCTTCCAGATCGAGAGCCTCGGCGATCGCCTCGACAGCGAAGACGCCGCCATGGCCCGCTTCGCCGAGAGCACCGGCGGCCTTCTCTTCCGCAACAATAATGACCTCGATCTCGGCTTCTACCAGCTCGGCGTTCTACCGTCTATCACTTATTTGCTTGGTTTCCCGCCAGAGGAAGATGGCGAGTTTCACAAAATCAAAGTTGAGTTGAGAAACGCGGGACGCAGGATCGTTCTGGTGCGCCCGGGCTACTTCGCCCCAGCAAGAGGTTCGACCGCTCAGGGCATTTCCACCGACACAATTGATACGGAAATGCGCGGCTCCGCTGAAAGGACCGACGTTCCCGTCACCACCACCGAAAAGTTTTCCGCCTCCGCCACAGGCGGCTCCCAACTCACTATTCAAACCCATGTGGACATCCAGAATCTGGCTTTTCAGCCGCAGCAAGACCGCCAGGTGCAGAAGCTAACTTTTGTGGCCGCGCTATACGATCCCCAGGGCAACTTCGTCACCGGCAAGCAAGCCGAAATGTCGCTGGCCCTCAAACCGGAAAGTTTCGACCGCCTCACAAAATCGGGCATCAATGGCGTGATGCAACTCGAAGCCCCGGCGGGTGCCTACCGTCTCCGCATGGTCGTCCAGGAAGCTGTCCACGGCGCCATGAGCGCCACAACCAAAGAGCTTCAGATTCCGTAGGGCATGGAATTAGCAATGAAGTCAGATCGCCATTCAACTGGATTCTCCATCATCGCGCTCTGCGGCGTCCTTGCTCCGATTCTCGCGGCCACATTGCTCTTCACTTCGGCATCCCATGCCGCTCAACAATCCGAAGACGCCGACAAGAAACTGAAGAGCCGTCCCCTTACATGGAGTCCTCCAAATCTGGACTCTCCCGTCCGCTCCGCAACTTCATCCCCGCCCTGCGCTCTTGCCAATGTTCTCGAACAGGCCGGCGCGCGAACAAATGAATTGGTCACCGATCTTCAGAACTTCACCGCGCAGGAGACCATCTCTTACCGGTCCTCGGATCGTGAGGGACTCGCCCTGGATGGCGATTCAGAAGCTTTTAATTATGTTGTAACTCTCCAGCAAGCACAGGGACACCCAATTGTTGAAGAGAGCCGGAAGCCAACCAGAGGCAGTAGTTTGTCCCCGGCCATGACCCAGGACACGGGCCTTCCGGAGATGGTCTTGATCTTTCTTCCAGAAATGCAAAGGGACTATGAAATGAAGTGCGAAGGCGCCGCCGAATGGGAGGGCCAAAACACCTGGGTGGTTCACTTTCAGCAGCGTCCCGATAAGCCGGGCCGTACCTTTTCTTTCCTCGTTGGTGGTGATTTTCATCCGGCCAGGCTTAAGGGTCACGCCTGGATTGCCGCTGATTCCGGGGAGGTCGTGCACCTGGAAATGGGCCTGATGGAGGGAATCCCCGCATTTAAGTTGCGCCAGTGGTATCTCGTGATCAGGTACGTCCCGGTCAAATTTGCCACCCACGATGTTACCATCTGGTTGCCGCAAATTGCCGACTCCTACAGCGACTTCGGGGACCACCGCACGATTTTCTATCACACTTTTACGAATTTCAATTTATTCTGGACTCAGACCAATTTGAAAATCGAAAAGCCTAAGGATCACTGACCCTCTACACAGGCGCCTTTTCCTTTAAATGCACCTCATGGCTGCACCTTGGGGAGCACTGCATCAACTCGTGAAGGATAATGCAATTCATCTCGATTATTTATGAAAGAACATCCGGTGATGGGTTGACCGGTCATTTCTCTTTAGTGCAGAATTCATCTACATGCATTCCACAGTTCAGCGATTTGCCGCCCTAGCTGCTTGCCTCGGTTTGGGAATCATTACCCTGCCTTCTCACACTCGAACGATAGCCGACGACTACAAAGTTCCACCCATTGTGAGTGTCTCCAAATCCTGGAATCAGAAATCCGCAGCTGCTTACCTCGATCAAAGGGAGTCCTGGTGGATGGCATGGCCGAGGGCCAGTCGCGATCACGAAACGTTCTGCATATCGTGCCACACAGCGGTCCCTTATGCTCTTTCGCGCTCCGCTCTTCGCAAGTCGCTCGGCGAACAAACTCCCTCCGCAAATGAACACGCTCTCCTCGATAACGTCATCAAGCGAGTCCGTCTCTGGAAGGAAGTCGCCCCGTTCTACACCGATGCGGATCGCGGCCAGTACAAGACCGTCGAGTCTCGCGGGACCGAATCAGTTCTCAACGCGCTCATCCTGGCCGCCAATGACGCGCAGAACGGCCACCTCAGCGACGACACTCGCTCAGCCTTCAATAACATGTGGGCAGAGCAGCAAACCGTAGGAAGTAATAAAGGCGCCTGGTTGTGGTTGCGCTTCAAAAATGAGCCATGGGAAGCAGACGATTCGGATTATTACGGAGCCGCCCTCGCCGCGATCGCCACCGGCATCGCTCCCGGAAATTACAGCGCCACACCTGAAATCCAAACTCAGCTGACCCTGTTGCGTGAATACCTGGCTCGTGAGTCCGCGGCGCAGACCACCATCAATCGAATTAATCTCTTGTGGGCCTCGTCAAAGCTGCCTGGTCTGCTCGACGCGGATCAGCAGAAATCCATCATCAATGAAACCTTAAGTGCGCAGCGGCCGGATGGCGGTTGGAGCCTCACTTCACTGGTTGCCGGCTGGAAGCGAGCGGACGAAACTCCGCAAGAGTTGACCAGCGACGGCTATGCCACGGGATTCATCGCATTCGTCCTACAGCAGCCTGGCATCCCGCGAGAAAATCCCCAGTTGGGGCGGGCCCTGGCCTGGCTGGTCACCAGTCAGAGCAAGACGGACGGCTCCTGGCCTTCGTCTTCATTAAACAAGAATGTCCAGCATCACCAAACCCCACAAACCGCCCAATTCATGAACGACGCCGCAACCGCCTATGCCGTCCTCGCCCTTACCGAAGCCGACCGCCGTTGACGCAGCACTGTTTATCAATAAGCCGTTTCAAGGCTGAAGCCCGCATTCACCTATTCTTGAAGCTGATAACATTACTCCGCGAATGGGCCCACCCCTCGGCAATTTATGAGGAGATGAAATGCGATTCCCCTTGCATGCCACAAGTCTTAAAGGATTCGGCGCAATCGTTGCTGCGGTCTTGGCAGCCTCTCTCTGCGCACTTGCTCAATCAGGGAAAGGCCTCGTGGACCCGGGCGTGCGCCCCGGCGCGCCCGGTGCCGGAGGCCCCCTGAATGGCCTTACCGCCGACGAGACCGCCTTCTTCAATGACGGCCAGGCCAGATTCGCCGACGTCGAAGCCGTGACTGGTGGCACCAACAACGGCCTCGGCCCTCGATTCAATTCAAATCAGTGCTTGTCATGCCACTCGCAGCCGTTTGCAGGCGGAACGAGCCCTGCTCAAAATCCCTTATTGTCAGTGGCCACACTCAATGGCGCAAAAAACAAGCTGCCTTGGTTTATCACCCAGAATGGTCCCGTCCGGGAAGCACGCTTTAAGCACAATCCCGACGGAACAGACGACGGCGGGGTGCACGCCCTCTTTGTCATCACTGGCCGAACCGATGCCAAGGGTTGTAACCTTGCCCAACCCGATTTTCTGCCCGCTGGAAATCCGGTTACCGGACAAGGTGGGAATTCGAATATTATATTCCGCATCCCGACCCCTGTTTTTGGCGCTGGCCTGATCGAATCGATTCCAGACTCCACGATTATCGCCAACATGAAGGCCGATGCAACTCTGAAAGCTGCCGCGGGAATTTCCGGTCATCCCAACGCGCACATAAGCGGCACCGCAAACCGAAGCGCAAACGACGGCACCATCACGCGGTTCGGTTGGAAGGCTCAGAACAAGTCTCTGCTCATGTTCTCAGGCGAAGCCTACAACGTTGAAATGGGCGTCTCAAATCAACTTTTCCCACAGGAGCGAGACGAAACTCCCGGTTGCGTTCTCAACGCTACTCCCGAAGACACAGTCAATTTCACCACCAGCGTAACAGCGCCCTCCAATACCAATCCTGCGGTTCTCTCGGACATTGAGGCCTTCGCCGATTTCATGCGTATGCTGGCCCCGCCCGTCCCGGCTCCCGACACTCCTTCGATCGTCAATGGCCGCATGCTTTTCATAAAGACCGGTTGCTCCCACTGCCACACACCCGCACTGACAACCGGCAAAATGATTGCCAGCGGCTCTTCTAAGGTCCCAAGTGTTGCGCTCTCCAATCAGGTTGCACACCTCTGGTCTGACCTCCTCGTCCATCACATGGGCAAGGGCCTCGCCGACGGCATCACTCAGGGCGGAGCGGGCCCCGACGAGTTTCGCACCGCTCCTCTCTGGGGTGTAGGGCAACGCGTCTTTTTCCTTCATGACGGACGCACCTCCAACCTGGTCGACGCAATCAAAGAGCACAAAAGTGTGGGCAGTGAGGCAAACAAAGTCATCGACCGTTTCGATCGATTGAAAATCAAGGACCAGCAAGACGTCATCAACTTCTTGCGATCCCTTTAGCGCGGGTCACATTCTCCTCATCGACTGGGTGTTGCGACCCTGCACGTCTCCACGCGTGCCCCGTGACTTGCCCCCGCCTGAACTTGACGCGTGAGCGCTGTCCATGCTGTAGAATGCATTGTCTAAGCGCCGGAGAGCAGGTTTTATGGAGCGCACCTCAATCAAGGGCAATTCGCGCGACATTCTTGCCCGCCCCTGGCCATTTATTTGTGATCGAAATGAAGCTATTTCATCCGCATCCCCTGCTCCGCCAACGGGACTTGATGACCATCGCCTCTGCATTTTGGCCCCGGAGTCACAGCTCGCTGCCTCCGAGCTCCGACCGCCTCTTTGAGGTTGAGCCAGGCTCCCACATTCTGGCCAAATGTCATTGGCAATCCGATCCTCGCAACGCGCCTACTCTCGTTCTTGTGCATGGCCTGGAAGGCTCCAGTGAATCCGAATACATGAAGGGAATTACAGACCGTGCGTTTCAGGCCGGATTCAACGTCCTGCGAATGAACCAACGAACCTGCGGAGATTCGGAATTGCTCACGCCCACCCTTTACAACTCCGGACGCAGCGGAGATTTTCGCCTGGTATTCGACGAATTAATCGAACGGGATAATCTCTCCGCGATTTTTTTTGCCGGGTATTCCATGGGCGGTAATCTGATCTTAAAAATGGCCGGAGAACTGGGCGATCAGGCCCCACAATTGCGCGGCGTCTGTGGAGTTTGTCCCACTTTCGACATCGCGGCCTGCGTCGACGCCAGCAGCCTTCCGCGCAATTTTTTGTACCGCCGGCATTTCGTTTCCAAACTCAAAGCCCGCATGCGCCGCAAAGCCAAAACGTGTCCTGGTATTTACAACCTCAAAGGCCTCAACGAAGTCCGCACCCTGCGTGAATTTGACGATGTCATTACCGCCCCCTACGGCGGCTACTGCAACGCGGATGATTATTATTTTCGTGCCAGCGCTCTGCGCGTCGCCGCCAACATCCGCGTCCCAACACTGCTGATTGCTGCTCAGGATGACCCGCTTGTCCCGACACACCCTTTCTCGAATCTCGAGATAACGAGTAATCCCAACATCCGCGTGGTCATCTCAGAGCACGGCGGCCACTGCTCATTTATTTCCAACGATCGAAGTGAACGCTTCTGGGCAGAAGCGCGTGTTGTCGAGTTTTGCTTGGAATGTCTTGCCTT
>Ga0209167_10000737_pt1 | contig 21905 bp, 14 predicted proteins | sample Coa_R1_9_FD_187154 | JGI IMG/M metagenome (GOLD analysis project Ga0209167, IMG submission 187154) | Surface soil microbial communities from Centralia Pennsylvania, which are recovering from an underground coalmine fire - Coalmine... | ecosystem: Environmental > Terrestrial > Soil >... | reverse complement strand
GCGTGTTGTTATCGGGGGCGAGGTTGTCGGGCAGGCGCGTAATTCACCGATCGGCCTTTTGGACCCGACGGCCCATGCCGAAATGCTGGCGCTGCGCCAGGCGTCGATCGCCACTGCGGAATACCGCCTCGCCGGCGCCACCCTTTACTGCACGCTCGAGCCCTGCCCGATGTGCGCGGGAGCGCTGGTGGCGGCGCGAATCGGCACGCTGGTATTCGGCGCGCGCGATTTGCGCTTCGGCGGTGTGCGCAGTAAATTCCGCATCGCGGATTCGCCCCTGCTGAACCATCAAGTGGACATTGTGGAAGGCGTGCTGGGCGCGGAAGCGACCGCGATGCTTCGGCGATTCTTTAAAGAAAAACGCGGCTGAAGCCGCGTGTACCCTACCTGACGATCTTCTGCCAGATCGCCTTGCCGACAAAGAACGGGCCCATCTCCTGCATGTGATGGGAAGTCTGCTGGGTCTTGCGCATCGCCTGGACAATGGCCGAGAGCGGAAACAGGTCTTTACCGATGAGGCCGATCACGAAATCGTTGTCGTACTGATCGATGCCGAAACACGCCAGACGGATGTCGTGCGCCAGCCCCGCGTCGCCGAAGCCGTGTCCGATCCTGCCGTGTTCGCGCAGGATCGTCATCTGCTCGTCCTGCGGCAGGGAATTGAACTCGCCCTTGCGCCGCAGCGGATACCAGACATGCCACTTCCATTCGCCATCCGTCACGACCTTGCGCGGGCGGTCGAGCAGCCAGTCGGTCAGGTTCGGCTCGTAGCCGATGGAGTAAGTGCGGCCGGTCATCGTATAGTCGGGCTTGAATGCAAGCCCGTGAAATGCGCTGTGCCGCAGGAATGGCCGCAGCTCATCCGTGAAGAAATCCGGGCACTCGTTCCATGTCAGCAACCCGACGCCGCGGGGGTCGTTCACATCCTCATAGAGGACGCCCTCCATGCCGGAGTCTTCCAGCGCTTCGGCCAGATTCTGCGTATCGTCGGCGTTGCCCCACGCCAGCAGCTGCATAAACAGCCTGCGGTCGGACGTCTGCTGCTCACCAGCGCGGACGCCGCCTTTTTCTCTCAGGTCGAGTGGTTCCACAGATCCAGCGTAGCTCAACTCAAAGCCTGGCTCCCCACACTCAAAGCTTCGCGACCACGATCGGCGCGGCCGTCGGCTGCGGAGAGCCGCCTTGCGGTTCCACCGTCACTTCGATCGCCGCCACATTTTGCACCGGACCCTGCTGGACAAAGACCGCGGTGTCATCCGGCTGGCTCCGGAACAGGCCGGCGGGAATCGGATTGCCCGCGGCCGGGATCACCCACAACTCAAATGTCTGGCCGGAGCCGATTCGCGGCAGGCCGGCGCCGATAAACACGACGCCCTTGCCGGGATTCACGAACACGCGGCCCTTCGTCGACGCGACGTCTCTCGTCGCGGGATCGTTCAATATCGACAGTGCCTGTTGCAGCTTTGGGATATCGCCGATCTGACGCCTGCCGGACACGCCGATGGCGACGAGCGCGATGCTCATGGCCGCCGTGATGGCCCACGGGAGAAAGATCGCAGCCCACGAACGCTTCGGCTCGCGTGCGACGGCGGCCATCACACGCCGCCGAAGATGCTTCGGTGGTTCGGTCAGCCGGACCCCGCCGGAGATCGCGGTCACCGTCGACAGGGCGCCGGCCATTCCGGAAATGCACCGCGGACATTTGCGCGCAAGATGCCCGGCGATCTCCGCCCGCTCCGGATCGTGCGCGATTCCGAGAGCAAACAGGGTGTAGTCCTCGGGACGAAGTTCGCCGCATATCATGACGTCCGTCTGGCCGAGTGCTTCGCGCAGAAGAGTCACGGCCTCGTCGAGCCATGTCTTCACCATACGGGGCGATTCACCCATCCGTTCTGCCAACTGCGCCTGCGAAAGACCCTCGTAATACGCCAGCTCGATGACCTTCCGCCGATTCGCGCTTAGCTTCGAGATCGCCGTGCGGACCACGCGTGCGTGATCGGCGTCCAGTACCTCGCGCTCCATATTCACAAAGAGCGATGGGTGATCGGGCACGTCCGCGTCGTGAGAGTGCAGGCGATCGAGGGCGCGATTGCGCGCGATGGCAAGCAGCCACGGCCCGAGAGCGCCCCGGCCCGGTTCGACTGCGTGCGCCCGATTCCACACGCGCACGAACGTTTCCTGCAGCAGGTCTTCGGCCACTGCGCGATCGCGAACGATCGCGACGATCACCGAATATGTCAGCCTGCCGAAGCGGTCGTAGAGATCCACGATGGCTTCGGGATCGCGCCGCTCGAGGCGCCGCGCGAGAGCTTCATCGTGTTCCGCGCTCATCCGCAGAGCCAGAAAAATTCCGGGTAGTGTCATTTTTTAAGTTCTCTCGAGTTCCCTTTTGAGTTCCGAAGAGGTCTCCGACGAGGATAGCCCGCTCCTCAAGTGCATTTTTTTCTTGACATTCGAACCGACTGACTCTATATATGAATCACGCTGCGATTTTTTTTTGAGATCGCAAATTCGAATTGGAGAATCTATCGATGAAGAACGCAACCAAGAAAGCTGCCGCAAAGAAGAAAGCCGCTCCGAAGAAGAAGAAGTAGCTCGGCAGCAGTAAACATCAACGCGAAAGGCCCCGGCAACGGGGCCTTTTTTATTTCTCTACCGCTTCGCTTCATCGATCCGCGCAAAACGGTTCGCGTCCCCACCGCCGCTATCGGAAAGTCGCTTCATTGCCTGGCGGCGGGGACAGCACGCTTTGCGCTCGGCACAAACTTCTGAACCGCGCCGTTCACAGTGTCCGCAACGTAGATCTCGCCCTTCGGACTCACCGCCACAAAATGCGCTTCACCGAACTCGCCGAGACCCTTCCCCGACTTGCCGATCGCCGCCAGAACGTTGCCGTTCAGATCCAGGCGCAGCAACTGGCCGGCAAAACCGTTCACCATATAGATGTACTGGCTGCCGATGTCCATCCCGCAGGGCAGTCCCGCGTACTTGACCTCGCGGACGAACTTTCCTTCGTCGTCGAAAATCTGAATGCGCTCATTCTCCCGGTCGGCAACCCAGATCAGACCCGTGGCATCAAACGCGATTCCATGCGCGACATTGAACATTCCCGGCTCGGTCCCCAATCCGCCCCAGGATTTTTTGAAGTTGCCGTTCTTGTCGAACTTCAGCACGCGCGGGTCGCCTTTGCCGGGCGTGTGCCCCTGCACGATGAAGATGTCGCCGGCGCGGTTGAAGGCGACATCGTTGGGCTCGTTCAGGTGGTGCGACTGCGTGGCCTCGTTCCATTCGCCCGCTTCGCCTTTGGTTCCGATGGTCAGAAGAGTCTGGCCCTGCGGATTCATTTTCACCACGATGTGCGCGCCCACATCGGTCACCCAGATGTTGCCTTCGCGGTCGATGCGCAGACCGTGTGTGCGCCGGAAGCCCTCGCCGAACGCGCGAAGGAATTTTCCGTTCTCATCGAACTCCGCCAGCGGCTGAGGCCCCCGGTACAGAACGTAGAGATGGCCTTTGGAGTCGAACGCCACGCTCGCGGGCGCTCCCATCGTCATCCCGGCGGGAAGCGGCAGCGGATCGGCGACAGCCGCGTAATCCATCTCCGGCGCCTTCTGCGGTTCCATGAGTGCCGGATTGGTTGGGCGCTGGGCGAGCGCCATGCCGCTCAGGAAGAATGCTGCCGCGAGTACGTGCTTTGTCATGTCGTTAGTCCTGATTCTCAGCCGGGGGCGCTCCGCCGCGGCCGCCACGCCCACCGCGCCCTCTGCCTTCGCCCGGCACCGGCAGCGCCAATGCCACCAGTTCCGCTCCACCGCCCTGCTGTCCGCCAACCACCGCGACAATAAACTGTCTGCCGTTGATGCTGTAAGTCATGGTGCCGCCCGTGAGGCTCGCGCCCAGCGGCATTTCATTGACGACGGATCCGGTCTTCTTGTCGATCGCGCGCAGAGTGTCGCTGCCTTCGAACAGCAGCGTCTTCGTGATCAGGATCGGCGAGCGCTGGCCGCCGCCCCAATTACTCGCGTCAATACCCGCGACTTTCAACGCCGGATTATTCAATATGCTGTCCGGCGGCTTTCCGTTGGGAATCATCCACGCGTGTTCGCCGGTGTTGAGATTGATCGCCGTGATGCGCCCGTAGGGCCCCTTGATCAACGGAAGGCCCATCACGTTCGGGCCGCCAAGACCGCCCGCCGCGATGTACGGCATCTCCGAACGCGAGCCGCCCGGCTGCAGCGACGATAAGTACGGGGCCGTAACCGAGGGCACGTAGAGCATCCCGGTTTCGGGATCGACCGCGCCGCCCATCCAGTTGGCGCCGCCGCCCGCGCCGGGCAGTTGAATGGTCGCGAGCTTGCCGCCGGTGTCCTTCACGATCGGCGGCGTATAGATCGGGCCGAGAACATATTGCGAGGCCATCTTCAGCGCTTCCGCTTTGATCTCGGGCGTGTAATCCGCAAGGTCCGCTTCTGTGACGCCTTGCCGATCGAACGGCGCGGGCTTCGACGGGAATGGCTGCGTCGGCGAATACCACTCGCCGGGCGCGTTACCCTGCGGCACCGGCTTCTCCACGATCGGCCACACCGGTTTGCCGTTGGTGCGGTCGAAGACAAAGGTGAACGCCGACTTGTTCACCTGCGCCAGCGCCTTGATTTTTTTCCCGTCGACCGTGATGTCGAGCAGAATCGGCGCGGCCGGAATATCGTAATCCCAAAGTTCGTGATGGATCAGTTGGTAGTACCAGATGCGCTTGCCGGTCTTCGCATCGAGACAGACCACGCTGTCGGAGAACAGATTCGCGCCAGGGCGCTGCCCGCCATAGGTATCGCCGCTGGGAGCTTCGACGGGAATGTAGACGTAGCCGAGCTCTTCGTCGCCCGTCAGCGGCCCCCACGCGCCGGTGTTGCCGGTGAATTTCCAGGATTCAACGCCGGTCTGCGGATCCTTAAGCCAGGTCTCGGTGCCCTGCTCACCCGCCTGCGGGACCGTGTGGAATGTCCACAGCAGCTTGCCCGTGCGCACATCGAAGCCGCGGGTATAGCCGGGCGTATTCAATTTGGTAGGGAGCGCAACCCCGACCTTCAGCGCGGCTCCGACCACCACGACATCGCGCACGATGATAGCCGGCGAGGTGGCGCCGATGGTGCCTTTCTCGACGACGGGCCGGTCCAGACCTTTCCAGAGATCGACATGCGAGTCGGCGCCGAAGCTCGTGATCGGCAGACCGGTCTTCGCGTTAAGCGCGACAAGCTGATAACCCGGCGTGACAAACAGGATTCGATCGTCGCCCTTGCCGTCGCTCCAATAGCTGACGCCGCGATTATTGGGGCGAACCGCGCCGCGCTCGGCCGTATCGTCACCGCGGTAAACCCACAACGTTTCTCCGGTAAGAGCGTCGGCGGCGACGACCGTGCGTCCTGTGCCCGCCGTGAAAAAGAGCTTCCCGCCCGCCATCAGCGGAGTCACTTCCCACGCGCCCTGCGGGGTGGGGCCCATGTTCTGGGCTTTCCAGCGCCAGACCACCTGCAGGTTTTTTACGTTAGCCGCGTTGATCTGATCGACCGGAGAGTATCGCGTGCTGCCGGTGTCGCCTCCGTTGACGCGCCATTCGCCGTTGGCGGGCGCGCCCTGCTGCGCATACGTCGGGGCCAGGCTCAGGGCGGCGAAAGCCGCGATCGTCAATTTCTTAAAATTCATTCGAAGTGTCTCCAAACACGCAATTCAACTTACCGAGTCTATTTCTAAAGCGGGTCTTAAGCAAGCGTGCCGCGTCAGCCGTCTTGCTTCGTGGCATAATTAGTAAACTTCACGCGCGTAACGAGGGTGTCCCGATGAAAGCCTCCGCCTTACTGGCTGTCGCACTGACGTTGATTACGCCCGCACACGCGGATTTCAGCTACCAGACCACCCGTAAAGCTACCGGTGGCACGATGACCCAGGCGTCTGGCGACACCGACCCGCAGGTTTCCCGCTATTACTTCAAGGGACAAAAGATGAAGATCGTCAACGAACAGGTGGCGACGATCCTCGACTTCGACGCCCACACCGTGACGTCCATCAACAACGCGACCCGGAGTTACGCGGTCAGAAGCTTCGGCGACGTAAATGCCGCCACGAAGGCGGGCGACGAGGAAGTGAAAGCCGATTCGAAAGACACGGGCCGGAAGATGTTTCTCAACGGTTTCGATGCGAGTGACCTTCTGATCACTATCGATGTGGCTGGCATCGATCCGCGGACACGCCAGGCGGGGAAGATGGGGCTGCATCTGGAAACAGACACGTGGCTGTCCACGAACATACCGGGAAGTGCGGAAGTGAACGACTTCCATCGAAGGAACGCCGGCAGGTTTCCATGGGCTGCAATGGGAGGCGCCGATCCAGCCGAGCCCGGCTTCGACCCATTGAAGCGGAGGACCTGGGGTGTCGATTCGTTTCTGCAGTGCTTTGACTGGATCGATTGCGGCTACAGCGTGAGCCTGCAGGCCGCCGTTTCCGAAATTCGGCGCAACATGACGTTAAAGGATGGTGTGCCAGTGCGGCAAGTCGTCCGGGCCAGAAATTATGGCGGCGCGGACTCCGGAGCGGCAGATCAATGGCTGACCGAGATGACGATGGATTCGATGGACTTCTCAACAAGAGAAATTCCGCCCTCGGAGTTTGCCATCCCGGATGGTTACGTGGCGGGCGCCGCACCCCTGATCGACCTCTCGCTATTATCGGCGCGGAGGACCGCAAACAGTCCCGCTGTCCCCGCCCTGAGTCTTATTAAGCGGGTGGCCGCTGAATATTCCCGCGAGGCCCGCGCGGCGGGACTGCAGGGAACGGTCCTGCTGTTGGTGGAGGTAACCCCGGAAGGCACTGTCCATGATGTCCGCGTCAGGCGATCCCTGGGACTGGGTCTCGACGAAAGAGCGGTGGCCGCCGCAAAGCAATGGCAGTACAAGCCGTTCGATGCGAACGGCCGTTCCACGACGGAGGTGGTGGAGGTTCCGTTCCAGACTGAGCCCCGCGGACCGTGGCGGATAGTGGGGTCGAAGTTTTCGTTTCTCCCCATGAAGGGGCTGCAGGTGAAGCCTGTTCTCAGCGAGTATGTCAGTCCCGAAACCGCGGCTTGCGCGAAGGACCTGGTCTATGTGCCAGTGGAGTTAACCGTCGAAAGAGACGGAACGCCGAATGGTGTCCGGGTTGGAGCGACGATCGAAGACAGTATCGGCAAGGCTGCACGCGCTGCGGTTCGGTCGTGGAAATTCTCACCGGCAACGGTAGCCGGAAAAGCCGAGGCAACCTCAGGCACGATCCTGCTGGAGTGCCGCGCTCCGGGGACTTCGGTCAGCGCGGACATCGGCGTCTCCCGCGTCGGTGGGGGCGTGAGCCAGCCGGCAGTGATTTTCAAGGTGGACCCCGACTACTCGGAGGAAGCGCGCAGAGCCAAGTACAGCGGAACCATGGCGCTCTCGGTCATAGTCGACACCGAGGGACACGCGCGTGATATTCGCGTGGTCAAGGCTCTCGGTATGGGCCTTGACCAGGAAGCTGTCATCGCCGTGAATCAATGGCGATTCAAACCGGGCATGAAGGGCGGCCAGCCGGTCAATGTCCGGGCAACCATCGAAGTGAATTTCAGATTGTTATAGAAGACCGGATAGCTTTGAGAATTCGCTCCCCGCTTGACAGCGCCCCGTCGGTTGGCAAACTATAGTACGCATGAAGCGTATTGCGCTCGTTGGTATGCTCTCCGTCCTCGCCTCCACCTTGGTATTCGGTCAGGCCGTCCCTGTTGTCGGCTCCGATAATCCGGCGGCGCTGTTCACCGATAAAGATCCCGTGCTCAACCGCAACAAGCAGGCGGCCATGCACATCGTCATCGATCTTCTCGAGGCGGGCCATTGGAGTGAAGCCGACAAGTGGCTCACCGAAAGATATATCCAGCACAACCCGGCCTTTGCTTCCGGACGCGAGACCATCATGAAGGCGTTTGGCGCACGCGGTCCCGGCGGTCCCATTCCGGCGAGCCCGAAAGACTGGCGGACGAAAGTGGTCGCGGTCCTTGCGGAAGGCGATTTGGTGGCCGTCGTTACGCGCGTTGAATTGCCCAATCCCCGGACTCCGGGCCAGACCTACACGACCACCCACTACGATATGTGGCGCTTCGTCGACGGAAAGGCCGACGAGCACTGGGACGAAGGGCGCATCAATCCACCGCCTCCACCGAAGCAGTAACTCTGTTCCTGCTGCCCTGTGGCGCTGACGGTCTTTGCCGTCGGCGTGGGTTTGCCTATCGACCCGCTGCCGGACGCAGCCGCCGGTCCACTTCCTCCCACAATTCCCGCGCCGCGATTACGCGCTCGCCGCGCCGGGCGATGATATCCGTCTCTCTCGGGGACCCGTTCTCGAAAGACCAGATCAGCCTCGCTTTGGGATCGACCACCACAACCTGCCGGATCCCCCATTTCTCATAAAGACGGCATTTGCGCAATACGCGCGAGAAGGAATCCTCGGGTGAGAGGATCTCAATCGCCACTTCGAAGGGTTCAGTCGGATAAGGATCGCCGATGGCGCCTTCCGCGGCGATCACATCCGGTATCGGCTCGTAAGCGGGATCGAGTTTGAGGGTGATTTCCTGGCCCGAGTCGTATCCCAACGCATCCAGCAATGTCACGAGGATCTTCTGGATCAGCGCATGCAAACGAGTGGGCATGGCCTTCTGCACCGCCTCCCCATCCCAGTATTCGAAGTACGGCTTCTCGCCGTCGAAGCGGGCGTGAAACTCTTCCAAAGAAAGCCTTCGTTCAGCAACGGCGGGCATGGCTGTTTCCATTATGGCCCACTGGGGCAAGACGGCCGCTGCGTTATCGCAGGCTGAACGTAAACAGCGACGACCCCGCCTGAACGCTCACATACTGTTTCCCGTCGATCGAGAAAGTCATCGGCCCCGACGATACCGACGGACCCAGATTCGTCTCCCACAGCAGCTTTCCGTCGCGCGCATCGAGAGCATAGAATGCGCCATCGCGGCCTCCGCTGAAGAGCACATTGGATGCAGTCGTGAGAACACCCGCCTCAGTCGAAGGTGCGCTCAGCCGGTAGTCCCACTTCTTTTCGCCCGTCTTCGGGTCGATGGCGCGGATGGCGCTGTAGAAATCGTCGGTCGTGGATCCTGGCTGCGGAAAGGCGCCGCTGAAAGTCAGGCCGGCATGGAACTCGGGCGGCTCCTGATCCTTCACATACGTAGTGGAACTGTTCTCCCACGTCGGAATGTAGAACAGACCCGTCTGCGGACTGTAGGAAGGGTTGTACCAGTTCGTCGCGCCCTGATTTCCCGGATAAACCAGTGTGCCTTCTTTAGTGGGCACAATGCCCGCCGCGCGGATCGGCCTGCCCTTCTCATCGAAGCCCGTGTTCCAGTTCACTTTGACGAAAGGCTTGCCCAGCAGGAACTCACCGGTGGTCCGGTCGAGCACATAGAACATTCCGCTGCGATTGGCCCACAGCATCACTTTGCGGGGACTGCCTTTCCATTGCATATCCGCGAGCACCGGCACCTGCGTCGAATCCCAATCGAATTCGTTGTGCGGCGAGAACTGGTAATACCATTTGAGCTTCCCGGTATCCGCGTCGAGCGCCACTACCGAACAGCTGTAAAGGTTGTCGCCCAGTCGCGCGTCGCCGTTCCAGTCGGGGCCCGGGTTTCCGATGCCCCAGAAGGTCAGGTTCGTCGCCGGATCGTAGGAACGGGTGACCCACACGGAGGCGCCGCCGTGCATCCAGGAATCGCCCGACCAGGTTTCGTGTCCGGGTTCGCCGGGTCCGGGCACGGTGTAGAACCGCCAGGCTTCCTTGCCGGTGTTTGCTTCGAGGGCGACAATGAAGCCGCGGATCCCGAACTCTCCACCAGCGGTTCCCTCGATCACCTTGTCCTTGATGACCAGCGGCGCGTGCGTGAACGAATATTTGTCTTTCGGATCGGCGACCTGAACGTTCCAGATTTCCTTGCCGGTTTTCGCATCGAGCGCGATCATGTGCGTATCGAGGGCCGCGAGAAACACCTTGTCGCCCAGAATTGCCAGGCCGCGCGTCTCCTGGCCGCAGCAGTTGCGCGCGTCGGGGCTGGGCTTGTAAGCGTGCGTCCAGATGGTTTTGCCGGTCCGGGCGTCGAGCGCGATCACGTCGTTGATGCCCTGCACTGTGTACATCACGCCGTCGACCACCAGGGGCGTGACTTCATGCTTCTCCAGCGAGCGCGACTGGAAGACCCATTTCAGCGTGAGATCTTTGGCGTTTTCCGGCGTGATCTGCGCGAGCTCACTGTGTCGCTGGCTGGAAAACCCGCCGGAATAAGTCAGCCAGTTTTGCGGCTCCTGCTGGCTGGCGCGCAGAATGCGGTCGAATGGAACGAGGCTGACAGCCGCTTCTTTATTGACGAGGGGCGGCGGGCCCTGAGCCCGCAACAAGCCGGTCAACGCCACACTGGTCAAAAGCACGAACGCACACGCGCGAATCTTCATCAATCCATACCTCGTTCGGGTGGAATTATCGTATCACCGCAGCGCAAGGGAGCAAATGACTTGCCCCGCGTCCCTCCCCGGCATAGAATTTGCATAGCTCTCTGGAGGAATCATGTCGTTGCCCGCGTGGAATCAAAACATGCCCAATCTCAATAAGGTCGCGCTGGCGGTCATCCAGTGAGTCAACGGCGAAGACAATCGCGCCGCAGTTTTCTTGCGACGGCTGCGGCAGCGCCTGCCCTTATCGGAGCAATCGCAGCTGGCCCGGCCGCAGTGGTACTCTCCGGCCAGAGTCCCGCCCCAGCGGTCGGCGAAGATGTCACGCTCGCGCTTGTCAACGGCAGAATCCACAGTATGGATGCGCGCGACACCGTGGCCAATATGGTCACCATTCGAAACGGCCGGTTCGTGGCCATAGGCGGTCCGCGGCCAAAGGCGGGGCCGGCGGTTCGAGTCATCGATCTGCGCGGTCGTACCGTGGTGCCTGGGCTGGTCGAGCCGCACATCCATATCGTGAGTCTGGCCAATCGTCCCGGCTATCACACCATCCTCGAAAACACGACGTCCATTCGGGAGATTCAGGAAGCGGTGTCCACCCGGCGAAAAACCGTGCCCGAGGGCGCGTGGATCACTTCAATGGGTGGCTGGCATCCGAACCAGTGGGCCGAACATCGTCATCCAACGCTGGCGGAACTTGACGCAGCGGTGCCGGACCGCCCCGTGCTCCTGTACGAACGCTTCACCGGCCCCGCCACTACGAACAGCCTCGGCAAGGCGTTCTTCGACGCGGCCGATGCCGCTGCACCCTTTCATCCGGATATCAAGAAGATCAACGTCGCGGCTAATGGCGCCATCGCTCCGGCCGGATTCACCGGCGGCGGCCCGTCGGCTTCGGCGCTCTACCTGCTGCGCCGGATGCAGACCTTCGAAGACAAGAAACGCAGCACCCTCGACGCCATGCGGTACTCGGCCAGTGTGGGGCTGACATCGCATCTGGATCAGGTACTGTTCCCCACTCCGGGACCTCTTCACCCGAGCCAGATTCTGTCCAACCTCGATCAGTACCGCATGTACGATTCGTGGCTCGAACTTCATCGCGAAGGCCGCACCATCGTCCGGCTGCAGATGAATTTCCTGCAGAATCAGAGCGACCCGCAGCTGCCCGAGTTGAAGGAACGGCTCCGCAACCAGTTCCAGTTCTTCGGCGACGACATGATGCGGACGGGCGCGATCGGCGAGTGGGCAGCGCCCCTTGCCAGCGGCGCGGTGTGGCGCGACGCGCAGCGGCTGGTGGCGCAAGCGGGTTGGCGTAACGAAAATGCCGTGCAGAATCTCGCGGGCCTCAAGCAAGTGGTGGAAGAGTACGAGACTGTTAACCGGGAGTTCGACATCACGAAGCTGCGCTGGGTGGTCCACCATGTTCCCGAAGTGAACGCGGATCTGCTGACCCGGCTAAAAGCGCTGGGCTGCGGCGTGGAAATGGGCGCCTTCCGCTGGGTCACTTCATCGGACCCGAACGTCGTGGCGGGTCCGCCGTTCCGCACCATCATGGATCACGGCATACAGACAGGCATGCACGGCGATGGCGTCCACATCGCTCCGCTGAACCCGTGGCTGCACATCTATTACGCCACTACGGGTGTGAACTCGTTTGGCGACAAGGTCAATGCCGACCAGCAACTCACGCGCGCCGAAGCGCTGCGCTTGTTCACGCGCAACAACAGTTGGTTCCTGCGAATGGAAGAAAAAATCGGATCGATCGAGCCGGGCAAGCTGGCAGATCTTGCTGTGTTGGACCGGGATTATTTTGCCGTTCCAGATGCCGAGATCAAAAAAATCCGTTCATTACTGACAATCGTGGATGGCAAAATCGTTCACGAGACCGGACTGGAATAGAGCGAATGCCCCGACAAAACCGTCGAAAATTTCTGCGAAGCGCTGGTGCGGGAGCCGCTGCCATGGTGGCCGTGTCCACCGCTGCGGAAGCTCAGCAGACAGCGGACGCTCCTTCCCGGCCCGTAACGCCATTGATGACTAAAGAGGCCGAGGGTGTTAATCCCACCGAGCTTCGGGTTCTGGAAAATCAGCGCCCCGGATCGGACTTCATGGTCGACGTCATCAAGTCCCTCGGCTTTGAGTATGTCTGTGCGAATCCCGGTTCCAGCTTTCGCTCGCTGCACGAGTCGCTGCTCAACTATGGCGGCAACAAGAACCCCGAATTCATCACCTGCTGCCATGAGGAATCTTCCGTCGCCATGGCACACGGCTACTTCAAGATTGAAGGCAAGCCGCTGCTGGTGCTGGCGCACGGAACCGTCGGGCTGCAGCACGCCTCCATGGCGATTTACAACGCATGGTGCGATCGCGTACCCGTGTTCATCATCCTCGGCAATACCCTGGACCTGACGCTCCGGCGTCCCGGCGCGGAGTGGGACCACAGTGTGCAGGACGCCGCGGCGATGGTGCGCGACTATGTCAAGTGGGACGACAATCCGACCTCGCTTCAGCACTTTGCCGAATCCGCCGTGCGCGCTTACAAGACCGCGATGACCGTGCCTCGTGAACCGGTGCTCCTGGTCGCCGACCTTGGCCTGCAGGAGACGGGAATCAAGGATGAAAAAGCGCTCCACATTCCCAAGACCATTCTGCCCACCTATCCGGCGGGTGACTTGGAGGCGATTGCCGAAACCGCGCGGCTTTTGGTGGGGGCCGAGTTTCCGGTCATTGTCGCCGATCGCGCCGCCCGGACGCCGAACGGTATCACGTTGCTGCTCGATCTCGCCGAGTTACTGCAGGCCGCAGTGATCGATACCGGCATCCGCATGAACTTCCCGTCGCGGCATCCGCTCAATCAAACCGAGCGCCGCGGCGCGGCTCTCGCGAATGCCGATGTCGTCCTGGGACTGGAGCCGAACGATTTCTGGGGCACCGTCAATAACTATCAGGACGTTCTCGTCCGGCACTCGACCCCTATCACGAAGCCCGGCACGAAGATGATCAGTATTACGGCCGGCGACCTCTTCATCCGTTCGAATTATCAGGACTTCCAGCGGCTGCCCGAAGTCGATATCGCCATCGCCGCCGATGCCGAGGAAACGATCCCCTCACTCATCGAAGCCTGTAGGAAACTGATCACGGCGGACCGCAAGCGCGCATATGAAGCCCGTGGAAAGAAACTCGCCGACGCGAGGTTTGCCGCGCTTGCCAGGGCGCGGGAGGAAGCTGCCTACGCATGGGATGCCAGCCCCGTCAGCACGGCACGCATGGCCGCTGAAATTTGGAACGTGATAAAGGACGAGGATTGGTCGCTGCTCTCCGATACGGAACATTTCAGCCGCTGGCCGCTGCGCCTCTGGGATTTCACGAAACATTATCAGTTCATCGGAGGCCAGGGCGGCGCGGGGATCGGCTACGGCGCTCCCGCGGCCGCCGGGGCCGCACTCGCGAACAGGAAATACGGCCGTTTGAGCGTCACCATTCAGGACGACGGCGACCTTATGTATGCGCCCGGCATCCTGTGGACCACCGCGCATCACAAAATTCCATTACTGAGCGTGATGCACAACAACCGCGCCTACCATCAGGAGTTGATGCACGTGCAGCGCGTGGCGAACGAGCACCAGCGCGGCGTCGCAGACATTAACGCCGGTCTAACCATTAATAATCCGCCGATCGATTACGCCACGGTTGCGAAAGGCATGGGCGTGTTCAGCCGCGGGCCGATCACCAATCCCAACGATCTGGGTCCGGCCCTGCGCGCGGCGGTTGATGTTGTCAAACGCGGCGAGCCGGCATTGATCGACGTGGTCACGCAGCCGCGCTGAACTCGTTGTCAGTTCGCGTGCCCCGAATCGTTTCGCGCGATCGTGACCTTGGGCGTAGCCAGATAACCCTTCACAGTGTTCCTGCCAACCTGGTTGACTACGATTTCGTAGGGTTGCCCGACTCTGCCCGGAACATAAAACTGTACCGGTTCATTGACGTTCTTGTCCCGTTTCTCAACCCGCTGGTCGGCCGCAAGTATTTCCACGGTGAAGAGGTTGCGTTTCGCGTCCGTCCTTTCGAGCACCACCTGGATATCGCCCACCCGCTGCATGCCGTTGGATTTCGCTAAAGTGAACTCATACACGTTCCTGTCGTCCAGGTCGCGCAGCATCGTTATTTCGTCGGAGTTAATCGCGATCAGACCGCTCATCACCCCCAGATCTCCCCGTGTTTGCTGCAGATTGGCGCTCGCCTGCCGCGCAACCGAACGCACCGAGTCGACTTCGCTCTTTACGGTTCCCACGTCGCTCGATATGCCGTTCAGACGCGTTGACGTCTCAGCGGTCGATAGCTTTACTTTGCTAAGTTCCGCGCTCAACTGCTGCTGCAGGGCTTCCTGCTGACGGCGTTTCATTTCGAGTTTACCGGCGAGTGCGTCTGCATGGCGCACCGCGGCTTCCTGGGCCATTGCCAAACTCTCGCCCGTTTCCGTGCGCGTGCTGACCAGTTCGGTTTGAAAGCGGTCCAATTCTCCGCGAAACGCCGCCAAAGTCTGCTGCACTGTATGGTCCGACTTCGAAAGGTTCGTCCGCAGAACGGAATTATCGCGCCGGAGTTGGGCGACTTCGCGCCGCAGCGCTTCGGCCTGAGTGGTTTCGTAAAAGGCCATCGAGCCAAAGAGGATGGCTCCCGAAAAGAGAAAATGAATCCAGTTGGACCGGCTGGCTGTGGTGGTTCCCGTCGTACGATCGATTGCGTCACTCACCGGAAGGCCTCCCTTGCGGAATTATTTAAAGCTACAGAACGGTGCCTACAAAACGCCTATTCGGCGCCGTAATTGGATCTTACCCCTTCTCGTTCCGCAACGGACGCGGCGGCGGCCTGCTGCACCGGAGTTTGGTGAGAAGCGGCAGATGCGCCGTTCTCGGCGCTGTCAAGGCTTGGCCTCGCGCTTACTCCCGGGCGCCCAATTTGCGCAGCAACGTTTCTATCCGGAGAAAATTATCGCCCGGTGGCTCGTTTCCGGAATTCACAGCGCTTGCCGTAGCGTCTGAAGCAGATAATATCCCCGACTTGCCTGCCTCGCTTCCTTTCCCCAAGGCGCACAGGGGGAGTTGCCTTGTTCACGTTCACGTTGGCGCCACGATCGACCGGAAACTGAATCACGGTTTCGCGTTGATGGAGCGCCGTGGCATGCAAAAATGATGAAACGCGGCGTCACGCGAAGCCGTGGCGCCCTTCTCGTTCACAGCGCTCACCTCGCCGCCCAGATCACATGCCGCAGTTACCGTGGGCAGGGCCTGATCGATGGTCTGCACCTTTCCGAAATCGATAACGGCGATACCGCGGCGGTTTTCCGTTACCCGGGAATCCATGCCCGCAGCCAACATCAGCGCGTTGGCTCCGTCCGGCATGGTCACTTTCGTATCGGCGCCGCCGGCAGCCAACGTCCGCATGATTTCGGGTTCGAGGTATTTGGCGGCGAGGAGGTACGGAGTCGATCCGATCAGCGTTGCCGGAAGATTCCAGTCCGTAGTATTGCGTCGCACGGGCGTGCCCCTGGTGATCCGGACATTGGGATCCGCCTTATGAGCGAGGAGGGCTTTCACCAGAGTCAGATCGCTTCTGAGCACTGCGGCATGCAGCGCGGTATAACCACTACCGGCGGCGTTCGGGTCCGCGCCTTTGTCGAGCAGCACGGCCGCTACGTTTCCCTGGCCGCTGTGCGCGGCAAGAACCAGCGCACTGGTACCGTCGGGCAGCGAATCGTTGGCGTCCGCTCCCGCGGCGAGAAGCAGCTTGGCCGACTCGGCGTCGCCCGTCCTCGCCGCAAACAGTAACGGCGTGCTGCCGCCCCGAAGAACGTCGTAGTTCAACTTCTCCCGCCCGGCCCTTTGGGTCTGTTCGCCGACCACAGTCTGAGAGTAGGTACGCGAACGCGCACGAACGTCCGCGCCAAACTCGATCAGCAAAGCAACCACGTCGGGATGGACCTCCGCGGCTGCCCACATCAGCGCCGTCTGATCGTGCTCAGGCTCCTTCGCCTTTGGGTCGGCGCCATGGACCAGCAACATCTTCACGGCCTTCGCGTCGCCCGTGCGCGCGCAGGTCATCAGCACGGCTTCGCCGTTGAGCAGCTTCGCGTTGGCGTTGGCCTTCGCTTCCACTAAGCGGCCCACCATCGCCGAGCTTCGGTTCGTACACGCCAGGTGAAGCGGCGTGGAGCCAAGATCGTTGACGGCATCCACGCGGGCGCCGGCCCGAATCAACAAATCGGCAATGGTGAGATTGTCGAGGTTCGCGGCCCAGTGCAGCGCCGATGCGCCGTCGCCCTGCTGTGCGTTGACGTCCACGTGCTGTTTCAGTAAGGCACGTACCGACGCTTCGTCCTGCGCCTTTACGGCCTGAATCAACCGCAAATCGGCGGCTGGAGCAGAAATCGCCAACCGGGAGACGATGAACACCAGACACAGAAGTTTCAGACGCATTCCTCGACCGGTTCTGCCAATCACAGACAGAATGTATGGGTATTTAAACCACATACTACGCTATCCGAAGGAGCCGCGGATCCACTCTCCCCGTGCTGTCCCCGATACGATTCCAATGGACGCCGAACTGATCCATCAGGGTCAAATGCAGATTCGCCAGCGGCACATCCTTGAGGCGCGTGTGGCGCCCGCCCTTCAGATTGCCCGCACCGCCGCCAGCCAGAATAAAGGGAATATTGATGGGCTCGTGGCTGTTGCTGTCCGCAATGCCTGCCCCGTAGATGAGCGTAATATGGTCCAGCAGCGTGCCGTCGCCGTCGGGAGTGGTCCGCAACTTGTCGAGAAGGTACGCAAACATCTTCATGTGATAGGCATTTATTTTGGCGGTCTTGGCGACCTTTTCGGGTTCCTCTTGGTGGTGTGAAACAGGATGATGCGCGTCCGGTACGCCAATCTGCGGATACGTCATACCGCTCTGCTCGTGGCCGATCATCAGCGTGATGACGCGGGTAAGATCGGTCTGGTATGCCAGCACCTGTAAATCGACCATCAACTTCACGTGGTCTTCCCAATCCGCCGGAATGCCCGCCGGGTGTTCGACCAGCGGCACTTCGCGAGGGTCGGCTTCGGCGATCTGAATCCGCCGCTCCACGCCCCGGACCGCGTCGAGATACTCGGTGAGCTTGGAGCGGTCGCTTTGCGGAAGCGCGCCCTCGAGATGCGCGACCTCGTCGCGTACCGAGTCGAGGATGCTTTTTTGCTCACGCATGAGACCCAGCCGCTCTTTCCGGCCGGTGCTGCCGCTGTCGCCGAACAGGCGTTCGAACACAAGGCGCGGATTGTTCTGTGTCGGCAGGGGCGTGCCGGGGCCCTTCCAGCTGATGGTGTTCGTGTACGGGCACGCATAGCCGGTATCGCAGGAACCGGCCGTTTCGCCGGATTCAATGGCCAGTTCGAGCGAAGCCAGCTGGGTATATTTGCCCGTCTCCTGCGCGAGAATCTGGTCGACCGAGATGCCGGCATCGAGCCACGTTTCACTGGTGGGCGGTGAAATGTCGGTGAGAAACCGCGTGCTGGCTTTCGCGTGCGCACCGCCCGGCCGTCCCGGCGTCGGAATGCAGGTAAGGCCGCTCAGTATCTGTATATCGTCGCGATGCTCCGCCAGCGCGCTCAACGTGGGTGTCAGTTGATACTCCGTGCCTGCAGTCAAAGGCAGATAGTTCTGCATGATCATGCCGTTCGGCACGTACATGACACCGAAGCGGTTGACCGGCACTGCGGGCGTATCGGCGCGTGCGGTAAATGCCGGTATCATACTGTCGAGCAGCGGCAGCGCCAGTGTCGCGCCTGCCCCGCGCAGCATCGCGCGGCGTGAAAGGGCCTTCTTAAAAGCAATCATCTTCGAACTTGTAACCATTCTCCATTATCGGCTCTGGCCGAACTCATGCTGAAGGGTGTGCTCCTGACGATCCCGAGAATAATGGCGGACCAGCGGTAATCCTGAGACGCCGAATCGCGCGCAATTTTGCGGATCGCCGGCAAGTCGGTGTATTCGATGCCGCGGCCGAGCGCATACGCCATCAGTTTCTCCGTGAACGTGCGGACGAAATCTTCCGGATGGCTTGCCATCATGGCACGCAGGCCGGAGACGCCCTCGAAGCGTGTACCATCCGGCAGCGACGCGGACGCATCGATGCGGGCTCCATCGCTTTCCGTGCGCCACTTGCCCAGCGCGTCGAAGGTTTCAAGCGAGAACCCCAACGGATCCATACGCTGATGGCATGAGGCGCAGACCGTGTTCCTGCGATGAAGTTCCATGCGCTCCCGCAACGCGCGAGGCTGGCCATCCGCGCCCGCCTCCTTGAGCGCCGGCACATCCGGCGGGGGCGGAGGCGGAGGCGATCCCAGCAGATTGGTTAACAGGTACCGGCCGCGGAGTGTAACGGACGTGCGATTCGGATAGGACGTCACGGCCAGGATGCTTGCCTGCCCGAGCAGCCCGCCGCGCACACCGTCGGTGAATTTCACCCGCCGGAAGCGATTCCCGTAGATGCCGGGAATGCCATAATGCCGGGCCAAACGCTCGTTTACATACGAATAATCGGCGGTCAGCAAATCCATCACGCTGCGATCTTCCCGCAGCTGGCTGGCGACGAAAATCTGTGTCTCCTGCGCCATCGCATCGCGCAGGTTTTCGTCGAAGTCGCGATACAAATCGGGATCGGGAACCAGCCCCGCAAGTTTACTCAATCCGAGCCAGCGGTCGGCGAAGCCGTCCACCAGCGCCCGCGAGCGTGGATCGTGAAGCATGCGCTCGACCTGCCGATCGAGGATTTTCGGGTCTTGCAAACGACCGCGGACAGCCAGATTCCGCAGTTCGTCGTCGGGGATACTGCTCCAAAGAAAGAACGACAACCGCGATGCCAGATCCAGATCGCTCAGGCGGTAGGCCGAGCCAGCCGTCACATTCGGCGGCACGCGTTCAACGCGAAACAAAAAGCTCGGGGCGGCCAAAACGCGCTCGAGGCCCTTCTCAATACCTTCGTCGAAATCTTTTTCGTCCCGTCCGGCCTGGTAAAAATTCAGCAGTGTCTGAAGCTCTTCCCCCGTGACGGGACGCCGGTAAGCGCGCGTGGCGAGCGTCGACAGGATCTTCGTGGCGCATGCTTCTTCGCTCTCCGAGCCTGTGGGATTACAAATGAAGATCCTGTGGCGGCTCGGCGAGTCGCCATGAGCTTTGGCGCCGTAAGGGCCGCCAATATTCACGAACTCCACCGCCGGATTTCCGTGATAGAACTCGTTGGTGGTACGGCCAAAACCGATCGGGGAAGGCTGCAGGATCCCTTCCGGCTCCCAAAATCGCCGCACGAACGACACACTCACTTCGTGCTCTCCGGCCTTTACGGGGATGCGAGCCTCAAGACCCGCATCGGCCGTGTGCATGTAGACCTCGAATTCGGGAGACCCCTGGGTGTTGCCGGCGAAACTCTCAGGCATGGTCGTGCCTTTGGCCTCGCCGCCCACCGTGAAGCGTTTGATGCGGACTCCGTCCAGCCGAATGTCGATCTGGTGCGGCTCACCCATGCCTACGATGTAGGTGTAGAACTGCCGCCTCAGCAGAACTTTGATCGTATAATCGCCATCCAGTGGAAAGTAGTATCGGATAAGCGCGCCGCCCTGCGATCCAAATGGCAGGTCGTCGCTCATGTGATCGTCCTGGATTAGAAACCGCGAGTATTTGTACGTATCGACCGCCGGGTTGAGCGTGAGATCGCCGACGGCGAGGCGGCTCACTTTGCGCGCCGCCGAAAGGTAATTTTCGAGAAGCACCGGCGACACGGACAGAAGGCTGGCAACATTGTCGAATCCTTCCTGGTCTGCGTCATCGGCGGAGAGCAGCGCCTTCCCGTCGATATCAAGCGCGAGCAGGTCCCGCACCGCGGCAGTGTACTCCGCGCGGTTCAATCGGTGTACCGCGACACGTCCCGGCTTGGGCTTCGCGACAGCAGCCGCGTCCAGCCCTGCCTCCAATTCCATGGCGACGCGTGCATACGTGGCTTTATCGGGTCGCGGCATCCCCGCGGGCGGCATTTCTCCAGTGCGCAGCTTACGCGCCACTTTCTCCCAGATATCCGCGTGCTGAGCAAATTGATCAACGCCATGCGCAACGTCTGCAGTGTCAAGCTGCAGCCCGGCCGTTTTCAGTTTCGCGTTGTGGCAGGTGACGCAGTATTTGTCGATGACCCTCCGCGCAGAAGGCTTTTCCGCTTCGTCCGCCCACAAGGGGAGACTGGCGGCCATCAGAAGAGCGGTCGCGCATGCCCGGGCTATTGGTCGGAAGGTAAACAACCTGGATGCCTTGATCATCTTCCGTGCTGGCAGGAGCAGTGTCAAGGGGTAGCTGTCGGCGACCGGATTGCGGCGATCTGTAAGCGATTGAAACAAATCGTGAGCTGTGTGAGTTCCTGTTTGCGACGACCCAACGCAGCAGACGGGCCGCAAATCCTATAAGACCGTACTTCCAAGTAATCGATGTGAACATCTGCTCTGATGGGCGGCTCCGAAGTGGAGGTGTTCACATGCTATCGGGAAATCGGGCGCTGTCGCCTGGCTCGTCCGGGGTGGACCACCTGGCGTTTGGAGTTCCGGGCCTGATCGCGTCCGTGGCGTCGACGGCGGCGCTTATGCCGAGGCACTCCGGAACCGGGCATCCCCACCCCCAAAGATGCGTAATCCCGCGATCTCCCTCTGGATTCGCTTCCCACCGGAGGTCACGGTTTCTGCCGTCGCAAAGGACACCAGCGACCAAATCCTCCGGCTAACAGCCGCAGCCGCGATGGGCAAGAAGCCTGATTTCGGAAATGGAAACAGACGAAGTGGTTACTGCGCCACTCGCCACGGAGATCGATCCCGCCAGCCTTTCAGGCTCTCCTTTGCCCAAGCTGTCGTTTTGTCCGTGTGGCAGGAATTGCAGGGGTTCGGAATCTTATATTGCTCCGTCATCCCGGGAGTAATGAATTCGAATGTGTGGCTTCGGACAAAGTCATCCGGCATAGTTTGCTCGATCTTCGGCATGTGGCACGTAAGACAGTCATTGCCAGTGCTTCCGGCCTGATGGTGAGTATGGGCTTCGATGCTTGGCGCGCGGGGGCCGTTAGGAGAATTTGGCCCGTGACATTCGAGGCACATCAGGCTGCCGGGCTTGATCAGATCTGCATTGTTCTCCGTTCCGTGAACGTCGTGACAGGAGTTACAAGTGATGCCGCCGCGACGATACATGACGCTCTGAACGAAGTCGTTACCCTGCATCCGGTTCTTGTGCGCCGTGCCGTCGGGGAAGTGGGTAAACGTCGTCTCGCCGAGCTTGTGATCTTCCAGCTGCCAGTAGTCGTCGAGGTGCTTACCCATCTCGAAGCCAACAGGCCAG
>Ga0209167_10000736_pt1 | contig 21920 bp, 21 predicted proteins | sample Coa_R1_9_FD_187154 | JGI IMG/M metagenome (GOLD analysis project Ga0209167, IMG submission 187154) | Surface soil microbial communities from Centralia Pennsylvania, which are recovering from an underground coalmine fire - Coalmine... | ecosystem: Environmental > Terrestrial > Soil >... | reverse complement strand
CATGAACTGCGGCACGCGGATCGTGGAAATGGTTTGGGAGGAAAGGAAGCCTTCGGGAATTTTGACGAGGGAGTCCTTCGAGAATGCGATCACGGTCGATATGGCGATCGGCGGGTCTACCAATGCCATGATTCATCTGGCCGCGATGGCCGGTCGGTGCGGGTTACAGCTCGAACTGCCGCTGTTCGCCAGGGTCTCGCGTCAGGTTCCCGTGCTGGCGGATATCCGACCGTCGGGAAGGTTTCTGATGGAGGATTTTTACTATGCCGGCGGGCTTCGCGCGCTGATGGGGGAGATTCGGGACCTGCTTCATCTCGATTGCGCGACGGTCAATGGTAAGACGCTGGGAGAGAATCTGGCGGAGGCGCGGATACATAATCCCGAGGTGATCAGGGCTCGTGGAAATCCGTTATTCAGCAGCGGTGGGACAACGGTTCTCTATGGCAGCCTGGCTCCCGACGGGGCCGTTATCAAAACTTCCGCCGCGGATTCAAGGCTGCTCAGGCACTGCGGTCCGGCGGTCGTTTTTCAGGATTATGACGATCTGGAAGCGCGGATCAACAGTGCCAATCTCGACGTCACCGCGGACTCAGTGCTCGTCTTGCGGAACGCGGGGCCGTTGGGTGGTCCGGGCATGCCGGAATGGGGTATGCTGCCGATCCCCGCGAAACTGCTGGCGCAGGGCGTGCGGGATATGGTGCGGATTTCCGATGCGCGCATGAGCGGAACGGCGTATGGAACCTGTGTGCTGCATGTTTCGCCGGAAAGTTGGATCGGCGGGCCGCTGGCGTTGGTCGAGGATGGCGATCGGATCTCGCTCGATGTCGAGAAGGGGAGATTGGATCTTTTGGTTTCGGAAAGTGAGATGGAGGCCCGGCGGGGCAGATGGGTTAGTCCGGCGCCTCGATATGCGCGGGGCTATATGGCGCTTTACGGCGATCGGGTCACGCAGGCGCATCTGGGCTGCGATTTTGATTTTCTGAGCGGGGATGCGGAGACTCCGGAGCCGGAGATCCATTAGGTTGCGGCGCGCGGAAGGCTGGCGGAAGGCCGGCATTACTCGCAAGAATTCGTCCTCCCTCAACGCCAATCAGAAGCCAAGCTGGATCGCCCGCCGCATTAAAGGCGTCGCGACCATCTGGCCTGAAATCTTTGGGCAGGAAGAGATCAAAATGACGCGCTGGGGAGTTATCAACCCGCAGCTCGTGAAGGACGGCGACGGCAAGGTAATCGCAAATCGGTTCGGGGACAGCAGCAACCCCAGGCCGTTCGTCACCGACCGTTCCTCGGGCGGCAAGCCGTGAGCGCGGAGATCGACTGGATGGTCTTCCCTTCCTCCATCTCGCGGCGGATCCGCTCGGCTTTCTCCCACGAGGAGACCTTCAAACGACTCGCGCCGATAGACGCCATCGAGCATCCCCTCGATCCACATGGGGCAAGATGCGCGTCGAGCTTGATGAAGCGGTCGGTATGTGGGCAGGATTTTTTTGTGGCGGCGGTGCAGTGCCGGCATAAACTCCGCTCTCGCCCGAAGTGTCGTACGCCCATGACACGCGGCGAAACGGAGAACAGTAACCTGTCTGCGCAAGATGCAATGGTGAGCCGGGCGGGGCTCGAACCCGCGACCACCGGATTAAAAGAAAAGTGTTCCCAAGGCGCACCGGCCAGCGCGGGGTAGAGTGGGCTACTTTCACGGGCCGGGAGCAATACTGATATGGTCAGTTCTTTGAGAGCACCGGTGCCAGATTCCGCCCAGGTGATTTTGCCGTCGTGACAACGCCTCGCCAGCCACGTCAGCCCGGAGGTTGCATGATTTCGTTTGATTCGGTCCACAAAGCCGTTCATTATCCACCAGACCGCCGCTTTCGTATCTGGATTCGACCAGCCATCCTGGTAGGGATTGCGATCGCGATTCTCACTGTGATCGCCGCGGCTTGGATCGAGGTCGCCGTCGCCGGAGTGCCTCAAGTCCTACCGGTTACACAGATCGAGCCCAACAGCTTCACTTCGCCACACGGCTTTCCGGTCTGGGTGCGTTACTGTCACTTCTTGAATTTCTTTTTCGTTATGCTGCTGATTCGCAGCGGTCTTTCCATCCTGATGGATCATCCTCGTCTGTATTTCAACGATGGCTGTATGCCCGGGAGCGAATGGATTCGGTTTACGCCCCTGACGATCCCGCGCAATCGCGTCTGGACTGCAAAAGACGATGCGCGTTACATTTCACCTCTGGTGGGCACGCCAGGCTACCGGCACACAATCGGTGTTGCCCGGATCTGGCACTTCATCAACGTTCACGGTTTCATCGTCACTGGTCTCATCTTTGTTGCCCTGCTCTTTGCCACCGAGCAGTGGCGCCGCATCGTGCCCGATTCTCCGCTCGTTCTCCTCCAGGCATGGAACACGTGGGTTCATTACGCGACTCTTCATCTCCCATCCGAGCCCAACGGGTTCTACGGTTACAACGCACTTCAGAAAATTGCCTACTTCACTGTCGTTCTGGTCTTCGGCCCTCTGGCCATCCTCACAGGCATCGCCATGTCGCCGGCCGTTGTGAACCGCTTTCCCTGGTACGCGGGCATTTTTGGTGGCCGGCAATCCGCCCGGTCCATTCACTTCCTCACCATGCTCAGCTTTTTTGCATTCCTCGCCGTACACGTGACCCTGGTCGTGATCACGGGATTCGCACGGAATATGAACCATATCGTGCTGGGCACCGACGATCAGATGCCCATCGGAATGTATCTGGGCTTTGCAGGGATCGGCCTCGTGATTCTCTCCTGGATCGTGGCGCACTATATCTCCTGGCGCCATCCGCGCGGACTGCAGCACGCTCTCAAGTCCGTTACCTATCCCATGCAGCGGATTACTTTGAACGTCCTCGCGCCACGCCAGAAGTATCGAGAGCAGCAAATCTCGCCTTATTTCTGGCCCAACGGAAAAATGCCCGTCCGCGACGACTGGAAGCGCCTCGCGGAGGGTGATTTCGAGGATTTCCGACTCAAAGTAGGCGGACTCGTTGAGAGGCCGGCCGAGCTCTCACTGAAGGATCTTGAGCAGTTGGGTGAAATCGAAGAGATCACGATGCATCACTGCATCCAGGGATGGAGCGGCGTCGCCAGGTGGGGCGGCATTCCTTTGCAAAGGCTCGTCGAATTGGTGCGGCCCAAACCGCAAGTCCGGGTAGTCGCCTTTTTCTCCTTCGGCGAAGCTCTTTACGGCGGCCCCTATTACGACACTCAAAGCCTCGAGAATGTCCTGAAGCCGCAGTGCTTATTGGCGTCGCGCATGAACGGGCAGCCACTTCAGCAGGTATATGGTGCGCCTCTGCGGCTCCGCGTCGAGAACCAACTCGGCTACAAGATGGTCAAATGGATCGAACGCATCGAATTCATCGAATCGGAAAAGCTGCTTGGCAAAGGAGAGGGTGGAACAAACGAAGATGATGAATACTTCGACTTGCTGCCCAACATCTGATGCCGCCGCGTTCTCCGATTATTTTGAAGATACTGGCCAACGGGTTTCGCATGCCGGCAGTTGTCAATTACCGTTGGCCCGGCCACAACAAAACGCGAGCATTTCCTGACCTTGCGGGCAACATGATGAAGGAGTGCGCATCACAGCACCTATGATTGTCATGACCATTGGTCACTCAACCCGTTCATCAAAGGAATTCATCCAGCTTCTGAAAGCGCACCGGGTGCAAAGACCGGTCGAAAGTACGTACCGTCCCGCGTTCGCGGCACAATCCGCAGTTCAACCGAACCGAATTGTCGCCTGCCCTGCATTCCGCCCGCCTTCATTACCGTTACATGCCCGGTCTGGGTAGCTTCCGGCATGCGCGCCGTGATTCCGGCAACACAGGATGGCATAACGCCAGCTTCCGTGGCTTCGCCGATTATATGCAGACGCCTGAGTTCCGAAAGAATCGACACTTTGACAGAACTTGCGAAGTCGGAGCGAATCGCAATTATGTGCGCCGAAGCAGTTCCCTGGAGGTGTCATCGTTCCCTGACAGCAGATGGTTTGTTGGCACGAGGAATTGAAGTGCGGAAAATTATAAGTCTCACGCGTACGCGGGTTCACACGCTTACACCCTGGGGCAAGATAGCGCGAACGCCGGTCACCTATCCGGCCGAACACAAAGGCAGAACAAAAAAAGATGGCGTCACTGGCGAAGGCGAACGCACCAGGGACGATCCTCGGTGAACCATATACTCGAACCATGCAAGGCTACGACGAACTTCGCGGCGGCGCGGCGTGGCTGGACGTCTCCGGCCGCGGCAAAATCCGAGTTGCGGGCGACGACCGGGCGCGCCTCCTGCACGCGATGACCACGAATCATATCCAGCAGCTTATTCCGGGTACGGGGTGCTATGCGTTCTTCCTGACAGCACAGGGACGAATTCTGGCGGATGCGAACGTGTTGTGCCGACACGATTCTTTCCTGCTCGATACCGAACCGGAAACGCTGCAGAAACTGCTGGAACATCTCGATAAGTTCATCATCGCGGACGATGTCACGCTGGAGGACGTCACACCGAAGCTCGCGACCATCGCCGTAGAAGGACCAAAGTCGCCCGATGTGCTGACTGCCGCAGGGGCTCCTGTGCTGGAGACCTGGTACGGAGTCAACGCCGAGTGGGGATCGGCTTTGGTGGCTCGATTGAACGTCACCGGGAGCCTGGGTTTTTTCATCATCGTGCCGGTGGCGGAGAAGGATGGAATCCTAAGAACACTTGACGCGGCCGGCGCAGTGCGCGCAGATGAAGAGGCATTTCGTGTAGTGCGCCTGGAACACGGCAAGCCACGGTATGGCGAAGATATCAGCGAGCGCTACCTTGCTCAGGAAGCGAATCAGGCGGACGCGCTGCACTTCCATAAAGGGTGCTACCTCGGCCAGGAGATCGTTGAACGGCTCCGATCGCGCGGGCTGATTCAACGTGTTCTGAAGCAGCTTGAAATCGACGGCCAGATACCGCCCGAACCCAGGACGAAGCTACAGATCGGCGGCGCGCCCGCCGCGGAGATTACCTCCGCCGCCTACTCTCCGGCGCTCGGAAAAGTGACTGCACTGGGCTACGTACGGGTGGAGTACGCCCAGCCGGGGACCGAGATGGCGGCCGGAGAACTGCGAGCCCGCGTGCGAACTCCCTGATGCCGGCCTGAGTGGCGCCAGGTTTAATGCATGGATTGCTTCAGGTTTAGCGGCATATTGATATGTTTTCGTCGAGCAAGCGCGGGTGCCTGCGGGAGCCGAGGGCGCGTTCCGAAGCGTGGGTCAGTTTGAACTCAGCGCTCCCCTATGATCTTCGAGTCCCAGTTCCTGGAATCCGGGATGACACAATAGAAATTCCAGCTGGGGAGCAACGCCTGTGGACATTCTCGAAATGGTCGGAATTGAGATCCCATGCAGGAGCTGTGGGGGGCGGTACGAGGTATCCCTCAAAAAGATCGCACTCTCACAGCAGATGCTCCATGAAGGATGCCCGGTTCGGGCAGAGACTGAGTGCCCCCCTCTTTTCCTTTCCGGCCTTGTGGACCGGGAATTAATCCAGGATCTTCAAAGAATCTGGTCCCGCCTCGAAAAGGAAGCTCGCGCCGCCAATGGGAAAGTGAAGCTGCACGCCGCATAGGCCGGATGTGCGGCTGGAATCTATTTGGCAAAAAGAGATGATGGCGCCGTTGGAGGTGGCCAAACATGAGCTCGCAGCAAGGACAGAATAAGGGCGAAATGCCGGTCGCGGAGGGCATCCGCCTGACAGACCTGGTGAATTATCAGGAAGGGTCCGTTCTCAGCCGGACGATAGTCAAGCGCTCAACAGGAACTGTCACTTTGTTCGCTTTCGATGACGGCCAGGGATTAAGCGAGCACACGGCCGCGTTCGACGCCGTGGCACATTTGCTTGAGGGCGAAGCGGAAATTACGGTCTCTGGCAAGCCAATGCGCGTGACGGCGGGCGATGCAGTTCTCATGCCGGCAAACCAACCCCACGCGCTGAAAGCCCTCAGTAGATTCAAGATGCTGTTGACGATGATCCGCTCGTGAGCGACACGGACAGAGTAAGAAAGCGCGGAGGCCGCCACGATAGTCTCTCCGGACGAGTCTCGCTTGCGTGTCGGTCGTATGTCGGAAACACGAACCGGGCAGATCGATCATCCGGATGTCTCTCCCGATGGGGGGGTGCGCCAATGGCTCGCGGAGTGGTTGTTCGGGGACTCGGCGGAGATCGTCGCCTGATCGCTGGTCAACCGATAAAATAACCAGACATGCCAAGGTGGACAAGGTTTCACCCGGATTCACCGACGTTGTGGGTCCGAAGTGAGATTTCTCAGAAACCGGATAGCCGTTCCGCTGACTACGATTACTGATCGGTCTTCGGACTGCCCCCCTGATCGACTCGGGCTCCGCAGTTATTGATTGGCGACGCTTCACAGCGGACAAGAAAGATGCAAAGTCAGATGCAAAGTCATTTCTATCCTGCGTCGATTTTTCGTCTAACCTACTGAAACTAATGGTGAGCCGGGCGGGGCTCGAACCCGCGACCACCGCATTAAAAGTGCGATGCTCTACCAACTGAGCTACCGGCTCCTGGGTGTGATGAAAACGGAAGGCGCTGCCTGCCTGTACAAGTCAGGTTAACATGGGGCCCCGGCGCATTCCGCTGTTATAATTCTCAACAGATCCCCGCCCGCGGATGTGGCGAAATTGGCAGACGCGCCAGATTTAGGTTCTGGTTTCCAAAAGAAGTGGAGGTTCAAGTCCTCTCATCCGCACCAGATTTTCCTTCCCAAGTGGACCGGGGCCGGTATGTTGGACTGAGTCCGCAATGTCCACCGTTGCCATTGGAGATATTCACGGTCACCTGGGCGCGCTGAACGACTTGCTCGCACAGGTGCTGCCCACACTTTCCGCGCCGGATGTCCTCGTATTTCTCGGCGACTACATCGATAAAGGACCGGATGTTCGCGGCTGCCTCGACCGTATCGTCGGGCTGAGAGAAGAGGCGCCATGCCCGGTCGTGGCTCTACTCGGCAACCACGAGCAGTACATGCTGCGGACCTGGAAAGATCCCACGGCTCATTCCTGGATCTGGATCGGCGGCTTCGAGACGATCGCCTGCTATTCAGCCGAAGCGGCGGCCCGGATTCAGGCGGAATTCGAAGCCGCCGGACCACGCATCGTCCTCGAAACGATTCGAGTACACTACGAAGTCTTCTTCGACGCAATGCCGGCCGCGCACCTGTCGTTCTTTGCGAATTTGAAAACGTACCACGAAACCGACGACGTCATCTGCGTGCACGCCGGTGTCGACCCCGGGGGAGGCCCACTGCATCTGCAGGACCCGGAAGCCCTCGTCTGGGGAACGCCGGATTTTCCGGACGGCTACCACGGAGAGCGCTCCGTCGTCTACGGGCACTGGGAAAACTCAGTCGAGGACGACGCAGGCTGGCCTCAACCTCGCGTCCTGAGTAATCGCACGTTCGGCATCGATACCATATCCAGGGGTGTTTTGACCGCCATGCGGTTTCCCGACGGTAAAATCTTCCAGAGCGGCAAAGGTATATACTAACCCTCCAGGAAAGCACGAGGAGATTTCGACATGCGGACTGCCAGACTTTTGAACTTCGCCGGCGCAGCAGCCATAGGCGTCGCTGCATACTTCATCGCCACGCGGCCCCATCTGAGCGCACAGGAAGCCGCCCCACAAGTCAAGATCAAAGCCAACGATATCGGCGGCGTCGTCTCCAGCGCCAAAGGCCCCGAAGCGGGCGTCTGGGTGATCGCCGAAACCACTTCCCTGCCCACCCGGTACATAAAAGAGGTGGTCACGGACGACCGCGGCCGCTATCTCGTCCCCGATCTTCCGGGTCTGCCCCAAGGCGGCAAATACACCATCTGGGCGCGCGGCTACGGGCTCGTCGACTCTCCCAAAGTCGAGACCGACCCAGGCAAGCAGGTCAACCTGAAGCCGACCATCGCGCCGGACGCGAAAACCGCCGCGCAACTCTATCCCGCCGAGTATTGGTATGCCCTGCTCAAGGTGCCCGAAAAGAACGAATTTCCCGGCACCGGGCCCGCGGGCAACGGCATTTCGCCCAACGTCAAGGAACAGGGCCAGTGGCTCCATCTCATCAAGACCGACAGCTGCGAATCCTGCCATCAGCTGGGCAACAAATATACCCGCACCATTCCTCCGATGTTCGCCAAATTCGATTCACCGGCCCAGGCGTGGGCACGCCGCGTGGAATCGGGACAAGCCGGCGGCGCCATGAAAGGCGGCCTCGGGCAACTGGGCGCCGAACGCGCCACCGCCGAGTTCGGCGATTGGACCACGCGCATCGCGAAGGGCGAAATTCCCCTCACAGCTCCGCCGCGTCCGCAAGGCGTCGAGCGCAACGTCGTGATCACCCAATGGGATTGGGCCGACCCCAAAGCCTATCTGCACGACGAGATTTCCACCGACAAACGCAACCCAACCGTCAATGCGAACGGACTGATTTACGGATCGCCCGAAGAGAGCCGCGATTACCTGCCCGTCCTCGATCCCGTGCACAACACCATCGCGCAGGTGAAGACTCCCTATCGCGATCCCAACACGCCGGGACAGCCGAAGCCCCTTCAACCCTCCACGTTCTGGGATGACGAAGCCATCTGGGACAGCCACACCACCGTGCATAACCCAATGTTCGATGCCAGGGGACGCTTGTGGTACACGGCTCGAATCCGCCCCGGTAACGTTGAACCGTCGTTCTGCAAAGCCGGCTCGGACCTGATTTCGGCCAAGCTCACTCCACTCGCCAACTCGGGCCGTCAGTTGTCCATGTACGATCCCGCCACCAAACAGAGCGTGACGATCGACACCTGCTACGCCACGCACCACCTCCTCTTCGCCGAAGACGCCAACAACACCTTGTGGACCAGCAGCGGCGGCGGCGGCGGTGTCATCGGCTGGCTCAACACCAAAATGTTCGACCAGACGCACGATGAAGCCAAATCGCAGGGCTGGACAGCGCTGGTGCTGGACACGAACGGCAACGGGAAACGCGACGCGTACGCGGATGCCGAACAGAAAGTTGTCACTGCGCCGAGCGGCGAGAGCCTCGGCACTTCCGCGGCGATCAGCGGGCCGGCGGCCGACCGCACGAAAGACACGCGCCTCAACGCGGCGCCCTATGCGATCGCCATCGGGACCGATGGTACGATCTGGGGCACGATCCTTGGCTTCCCCGGCGGTATCGTACGAGTCACACCGGGATCGAATCCTCCCGAAACCGCGCTCACCGAATACTACGAGGTTCCCTATAACAATCCGAAAGCGCCGGTGTGGGGCTACTCGCCGCGCGGCATGGATATCGACCGCAATAACGTCGCCTGGGTCGCGCTCGGCAGCGGACATCTTGCCAGCTTCGATCGGCGCAAGTGCAAAGGGGCTCTGAACGGCCCGACCGCTATCGGGCAACACTGCCCCGAAGGCTGGACTCTCTATCCGTCGCCAGGACCGAACTTCAAGAACGTGAAGGAATCCGGCAGCGCCGACTCCCACTACTACGACTGGGTCGACCAGTTCGATACCCTCGGACTCGGCAAGAACACGCCCATCATCACCGGCAATTCATCCGACTCTCTCGTTGCACTCGTGAACGGGAAGTGGGTGATCATGCGCGTACCTTATCCGCTCGGCTTCTTCGCCAAAGGGATGGACGGCCGCATCGACGACGCGAAGGCCGGCTGGAAAGGCAAAGGCGTCTGGACCACATGGGGCACCCGCACGCCGTTCCACAGCGAAACCGGTAAGGGGACGATGGCGAAGGTGGTTCACTTCCAGGTGCGCCCCGATCCGCTGGCAGATTAGATCTGTACCAACAGGACCTGGCCTATATTCAGTCCGCTGCCTTTGGAGGGTTGGCGCGCGGAGCCGCGCCCGAAATTGTGCGCAGGCTCCGGAATGCATCCATCCCCATCCGGCGTGTGGTCGATGTCGGCTGTGGCGCCGGGCCGTTGACCGAGGCACTCGTCGCGGAGGGATTCGAAACCACCGGAATCGACTCCTCGGCGGAACTTCTCGCCATCGCGCAAGAGGCAGTTCCGACAGCACACTTCATCCACGCATCCCTTTACGAGGTCGAGATGCCGCCCTGCGAAGCTATCATCGCGCTCGGAGAGCCGCTGACATACCACCCCGAGGGTGCGAACGCCCGGAGCAGGATCAGCGGCTTCTTTCAAAGTGCGGCCTCTGTCCTGCCTCCCGGCGGCGTCCTCATCTTCGACATCATCGAAACCGGCGAACCGTCCCTGTCTCGGCGGATCTGGAGTTCGGGAGACGATTGGGCCGTTCTGGTGGACACCACGGAAGACGCAGCTTCTCATACACTGACCCGCAATATCGAAACGTTTCGCAAAGTTGGTGAGTTTTACAGACGCGGACGCGAGATCCATCGAGTGCAGTTGTTCGATACGCAATGGCTGTGCGATGAGCTCACCGCGCGCGGGTTCGAAGTCGAAACATCGCGGGTGTACGGCGACCAGCCGCCAGCCCCCCGCCGCCGTGCCTTCTTCGCTCTCGCATTCCCCTAAGCGTTCGTCACGAAATAACTGTTATGCCGCTCGAAACGAGCGAGAGGGACACGCGGCGACAGCCGCGTGTCCGGCGACATGAACAGACGCGGCTGTCGCCGCATGTCCAGAAGCGCCCTGGTTCGTGACAACCACTAAGAAGAAGCTCTGGCTCGAATGGATTTGCGCGCGCACAGCGGCAACAAGAGTCCCGCACCGCAGAGAAGAATGGAGGCCGGCTCAGGCGTTGGAGAGAGTTCCACGTATTCCACCGGGCCACCGTCGAAGGAACCCTGCGCCAACATCGCCGGAATCGTTAATAGAACCAAAGACCAAACTGGCACTGCCGGCACCGGAAGGCAGAGGGATCGCCGTGCTGCCCGAAAGTCGTCCCGATGAACGCCTGGTAGAGGGGGTACTGCCCGTAGCCCGCGACTTGGCCGGAGTCGTTGATGCCATACATGCCGATGTCCGACCACCCGGCTGGAGGCGGAATCACCGAAACCGCATAGTTGATCGATCCGGCGTGGGCGCAAGCGGCGAAAAGAAGAAGGCTGCCTAAGGTTCTGCCTGGTTCAATCATTCACGAATAGTTATCACGAGTCTCTCAGGCCCGTCAATCAATGGCTAACCCAGGCGGTGCTAATTTAATTACTGGTGACTGATCCGAAACATCGAACCGTTTCGGAGAGTTGGCGAGTTTTACAGGCTCGCCTCCGCCGCCGCGCCTTCTTCGCCACTCTGCCAGTGGGGCGGTCCCCCGGACCGCGGCCGACGCCCCCGTCGGCCTTCTTGTAGTGATCGCGGAGCCGGACCGGGGGTCCGGCGCGGACGCGGGCGTCCGCCCCACCGCGACCCGCATCGTTACAATGACCTGTTACATCCATGGTCGATATCGGCGACAACGTCCGTCTTGCCACCAGCGCCATCGGCGCCCACAAACTGCGCGCCATTCTGACCATCCTCGGCCTCACCATGGGCGTCGCGGCCCTGGTCACCGTCATGACGATCGTGCAGGGCGCAAACGTCTACGTCGAACAGAAAATCGCCAACCTCGGAACCAACGTCTTCCGCGTAGCCAAGACTCCCTTCGCCGTCACCGACTTCACTGTCTACGTGAAAGCCCTTAAGAACAAGAACATCTATCCGGACGATCTCGCCGCCGTCGCCGAACGGTGCCGGTCGTGCGAGTACGTCGGCGCTTCAGCCAGCGGCACGCTCAACGTTCAATATCAAAACAAGCAGATCGACGACACCACCATCCTCGGTTACACGCCCAACATGGCGGAGATCGACACGCGCACGCTCGATCAGGGGCGCTATTTCACTCCCACCGAAGATCGCCGCGCGGCGTACATCTGCATCATCGGCGCCTCGCTGGCGGATCAATTCTTTCCCGGCGTCAACCCGGTCGGGCATAACATCCGGTCGGGAAGCCAGGAGTTCACCGTCATCGGGACGTTTGAGAAACTCGGCTCCGTGCTGGGGCAGGATCAGGATAACTTCGTCATCATTCCGCTGGCGTCCTACCTGAAGATTCGCGGCACGCGGTCTACCTTGACGCTGGAGATCAAGGCCTCGGGTGGCGAAAAGAACTTCAACGAAGCCAAAGATGAAGTGCGCGTGATCATGCGGTCCAGACGGCACGACGCGCCGGGCAAAGAAGACAGCTTCTACATCGGCACGGCGCAAAGCTACATCGAGCTGTGGCAGAGTATCAGCGGCTCTTTCTTCACTGTCTTCGTGATGGTCAGTTCCATTTCCGCCGTGGTGGGAGGAATCGTGATCATGAACGTAATGCTGGTCAGCGTCACCGAAAGAACCCGCGAGATCGGCGTGCGCCGGGCCGTCGGCGCGACGAAGAGAGATATTCTCAGCCAGTTCCTCGCCGAAGCCCTGATTCAGTGCATCATCGGTGGCGCCATCGGTATCGGCATCGGCTTCCTGAGCGCGCTGGCGCTGCGCACGTACACCTCTTTCCCGGCGTCCGTGCAGCTTTGGGTGGCGCTGCTCGGCGTAGCCCTGAGTTCATTGATCGGATTGTTCTTCGGGATTTATCCGGCGCGTAAAGCATCCGGCCTCGACCCCGTCACAGCCCTGCGGAGGGAAGCGGGATGAGCTCTTCTCATATGAAACCCCACCCACACAACGGACTGACGCCTGTGCGGGTATTCGCGGAAAATTTCTCCTCCGCGGTTGACACTCTGCGCTCGCGCAAAGTCCGCTCCGCCCTGACCATCCTCGGCGTCGTGATCGGCGTGACGTCGGTGATCGCAGTGGCCTCGATCATCGACGGCCTGAACAGCGTGATCCAGGACCAGGTCTCGAAACTCGGATCGCACACTCTGTTTGTGACGCGCATTCCCGCCGCCCAGGGACTCGGCCGCCTGCCGCAGAAAATCCGCATCCGGAAATATCTGCAGGACGACGACGCCCGCTTCATCGAGGAATCCTGTCCGGCTGTGGCCGCCGCGACCGTATTCGCGAACCGCATCAACCTCGGCGAGCAGGTGGACGAGCTGCGCTACGGCGACGAGCACGTGGAACGATTCCTGCTGCGCGGTGTGGAGCCGGAATACGCGCGGGCACTGCCGTTATTTTCCGTGGCCGAGGGGCGCTTCGTCACGCAGTACGACGAGGATCACGCGCGCAACGTGATTGTGATCGGGCGCGCCATCGCGGACTCGCTGTTTCCACTGCTCGATCCGATCGGCAAAGAAGTCCGTCTGAACGGACGGGGCTACGAGGTCATCGGCACGTTCGAGCCCGATCAGGGCTTGTTCCAGGGCATGGGAGTGGATCAGTTCGCCGCCATTCCGATGAGCAATTTCCGCAAGAGCTTCCCCGAGATTCGCGAGCGCTTCATCGGCATTACCGGCAGGGAGGAATTCACCATGCAGGAGGTCAGCGGCCAGGTGGAAGACGCCATGCGCCGCAAACGACACGTCCCGCGCAGCGCCGAGGACGACTTCGAGATCACCGATCCCGACTTCCTCAGCAAACTGTGGAATCAGCTGACCGGCGCACTCGTCCTGCTGACCGGCATCATCAGCTCGATCGGTTTGCTGGTGGGAGGAATCGGCGTCATGAACATCATGCTCATTTCGGTGACGGAGCGGACCAGCGAAATCGGCATCCGCAAAGCGATGGGAGCGCGCAAAACGGACATTCGCCTGCAGTTTCTACTGGAGGCGATCACGCTCTCCGGAATCGGCGGGATCTCGGGCATCCTGCTGGGTTTCCTGATCGCGCTGGCGGTGCGAACACTGCTGCCTATACCAGCCGCCGTTTCCGTGTTCTGGGTCGGAATGGGAGTGGCGATCGCGGTCGGCGTGGGACTCTTCTTCGGGTATTACCCCGCTAATCGCGCCGCCAATCTCGACCCGATCGAGTGTTTGCGCTACGAGTGAGCTTCAGTTTTCTTTGAAGAAGTGCGCTACTTTCCTGCCGGCGTCTTCGGTGTAATACACCGTCACCTTGCCGCCGTTTTCCAGGCCCTTGCCGGTTTCCTTCACTGCGCGATCGCTCAGATGATAGGTGGCTTCGGCGCCGTCGGCCGTCTTCACGGTAACCGTTTTCGCGCCGCGATCGACGCTCTTCACCGCGGCCTCGCTCATCTTCAGGCCTGCTTTGCCGACGTGGTCCACCTCTTCCGCCGTCTTCACGCCGCCTTTTTCGGTGTAGTGCACGATGACGTCATCGCCTTCTTTCATACCTTCAAAGGCGTCTTTGGTTCCCTTGGCTGTGGCCTCGGCGCCGTGCGAAAGGGTCCGGCCCGTGAAGTGAATGGTGGATTCCGTTCCGTCCTTCGTCTTCACAACAGCAGTCTTGGTGCCCCGATCCACCGTCTTCACCGTGGCAACCACCGCGCTCGAAACATCGTCGGCGGCAATCGCGCCCGAAGCAAAAACCGCAATCGCAAATGTAATGGCATAAAACGTTCGCATAATCACACTCACTTTCTTTCGTCTATTAAATCACGGACTCCGCACCGGTACACGCGCGCCTTCAGCCGCGTTTGTCTGGACGAAGGAGAAACGCGACTCAGACGCCCGGCCCGGATGTTTTAAAAGCAAAAGCGAAGAACGCGGCCATACCGAGAAACGCGAAGGCCACAAGATAATTCCACGCGAGCCTCTCCTTCAGAAACGTAATCGCGAATACTACGAACACCACGATGGTGACGACCTCCTGCACGATCTTGAGCTGGAATCCCGAAAATTGGCCATAGCCGAGACGATTCGCCGGCACCGCGAAGCAGTATTCGACCAGCGCGATCGACCAGGAAACCAAAATCGCTTTCCAGAGCGGCCAGGCATGACCATATTTCAGGTGCCCATACCAGGCGAAAGTCATGAAGCAGTTCGACAACATCAGCAGAAGGATTGTGCTCATAAGCTCCTGATTTTTTCGCCCCACTTCCAGTTCCGGACCTCCGGCATGTCCTCGCCGTATTTACCGATGTATTGTTTGTGCTCGATCAGCTTGTCCTTGAGCTGCTGCTTCAAGTAGATCCCTCTGTCGCCGGTTTGCGGCAGGCGGTCGATGGTGTCCATTACAAGGTGGAACCGGTCCAGATCGTTCAGCACCGTCATATCGAAGGGCGTGGTGATGGTGCCTTCTTCTTTGTAGCCGCGCACATGGAAGTTGTCGTGATTGGTGCGCCGGTATGTCAGCCGGTGGATCAACCACGGATAACCGTGGAAGGCGAAGATCACCGGCTTGTCGCGCGTGAAGAGCTCATCGAAATCCACGTCGCTCAACCCGTGCGGGTGCTCGGTGTGCGGCTGCAGCTTCATCAGGTCCACGACGTTCACCACGCGAATTTTCAAATCCGGCAAACGCTCTCGCAGGATTGAAACGGCGGCGAGCGTTTCGAGCGTGGGCACGTCGCCGCAGCAGGCCATCACCACGTCCGGCGCAGCCTCCTGGTCGTTGCTGGCCCACTGCCAGATGCTCAGCCCCTGGGTGCAGTGGATGACTGCCGCGTCCATCGCCAGCCATTGCGGCGCCGGATGTTTGCCCGCGACGACCACGTTGACGTAATGGCGGCTGCGCAGGCAGTGATCCATTACGGAAAGCAGGCAGTTGGCATCCGGCGGGAGGTAGACGCGCACCACTTCCGCTTTCTTGTTCACCACATTGTCGATGAAACCGGGATCCTGGTGGGTGAAGCCGTTATGATCCTGCCGCCACACATGCGAGGACAGCAGATAATTCAACGACGCGATCTTGCGCCGCCACGGCAGATGAGAAGTGACCTTCAGCCACTTGGCGTGCTGATTGAACATGGAATCGACTATGTGGATGAACGCCTCATAGCAATCGAAAAGGCCATGCCGCCCGGTAAGCAGATAGCCCTCCAGCCAGCCCTCGCACTGGTGCTCGCTGAGCACCTCCATCACGCGTCCGGTGGGCGCGAGGAATTCGTCGCTCGCCACCGTCGCCGCTTCCCATTGGCGATTGGTCGTTTGAAAAAGCGCTTCGAGTCCGTTCGAGAGCGTCTCGTCGGGACCGAACACCCGGAAATTCCGCTGCGTGCTGTTGAGTTTTTCCACATCGCGCAGGAACGGTCCGAGAACGTGTGTATCGCCGATGCCGGGGGCTCCTGGCGAAGGTACGTCCGCCGCATAGTCGCGGAAATCCGGCATGCGAAGATCCCGCAGCAGAATGCCACCGTTGGCGTGAGGATTCGCGCCCATGCGCCGATCGCCCTCGGGCGCGAGCGCGGCCAGTTCCGCTTTCAGACGCCCTTGTTCGTCGAAGAGTTCCTCCGGCCGGTAGCTCCGCAGCCAGTCTTCCAGTATTTTGAGGTTCTCCGGCGGCGCCGACGCGGAAACGGCGAGCGGCACCTGATGCGAACGGAATGTGCCTTCGATCTGCTTCCCGCCGAGAACCTTCGGCCCCGTCCAGCCCTTGGGTGAATCGAGAACGATCATGGGCCAGCGCGGACGCTCCTGGTTGCCGCGAGCGCGCGCGCCTTCCTGAATGTCCCTGATCTGTTCCACCGCCGCGTCAAGCGCCGTGGCCATCGCCTCGTGCATCGGATCGGGCTCGTGGCCTTCTACAAATAGAGGCGTCCAACCATAGCCGCGCAAAAGTTGTTCCAACTCCTCGCGGGTGATGCGCGCGAGGATGGTCGGATTGGCGATCTTGTACCCGTTGAGATGCAGGATTGGCAGCACCGCGCCATCCGCGGCCGCATTGAGAAATTTGTTCGAATGCCACGCTGTGGCGAGTGGGCCGGTTTCCGCTTCGCCGTCGCCGACTACGCACGCCACGATGAGACCGGGATTATCGAACACGGCCCCGAACGAATGGCTGAGCGAATAGCCCAGCTCGCCGCCTTCGTGGATCGAGCCCGGGCATTCCGGCGATGCGTGGCTGGGAATGCCGCCGGGAAAGGAAAACTGCAGAAAGAGCTTGCGCAGCCCGGCTTCATCCTGGCTGATATCGGGATAGATCTCGCTGTAGGTGCCTTCGAGGTATGTGTTGCCCACTACGGCCGGGCCGCCGTGCCCGGGGCCGGAGACGTAAATCATGTCGAGGTCGTATTTCTTGATGATCCGGTTCAGGTGCACATAAATGAAGTTCTGGCCGGGCGTGGTGCCCCAGTGTCCGAGCAGCATGTGCTTGACGTCGGTGAGCGCCAACCGCCGCTTCAGCAGGGGGTTGTCGTAGAGATAGATCTGACCCACCGACAGATAGTTGGCCGCGCGCCAGTAGGCATCCATCTTGTGAAGCAGTTCCGGCGTGAGGGTAGCGGTCTTCACGGGGATGTCTCTTCATTATGGCCCGGGGATTCCCGTCGCGCCGTCGTAGCGGGCCTTCGGCCTGCGGGTTGCGGCGGGGGGTTGTCCGCGGCTCCGGTTTTATGCAAAATTGGTTTCGTGGAACGCGCCACTGTCTTAGCGGCCTTGAAAGCGCATGAACAAGAGCTTCGTGCCGCCGGCGTGTCGAGCGTTTCCCTGTTCGGCTCAGTCGCGCGAGAAGAACAGCTCGTGAACGACGTCGATATCGTGGTGCGCTTCAGCGAGAGCTTCTCGGCGCGAGGCCTGAATTACTTCAGCCGCCTGAGTGAGATCGAAGGGCGTTTGGCCGGCATTCTCGGTTGCAAGGTGGATGTCATCGAAGAACCGGTGAGGAAAAAACGCTTTCAATCGGAAATCGACCGGGACCGCGCTCTTGCCTTCTGACAGACCCGCCCGCCGTCTGGAAGACGTTGTCGAGAACGTACAGGCTATCCGGCGTTACACCGCCGATATGGATTTCGCGGCCTTCCGCGAAGATCAGAAAACATACGATGCAGTGGAACGCTGCCTCGAACGGATCAGCGAGGCAGCGGCGAAGCTGGGTGACCTGGCCCCGGTTCTTGTGCCTGGCCAGCCCTGGCAGGAGATTAGAGCGCTCGGTAACCGCTTGCGCCACGAGTACGACGACATTCGCGAAGATCGGCTTTGGGACATCGTACAAATCAACTTGCCTCCCTTGTGCATAGCTTGTGAGGCCGCCTTGCGGAGGCTGCGCGAAGGGCAAGAGAGCCAATAGTCGAGGCTCGGTTGCTTTGTCCCACGCCGACGCCCTGATCTCGTGCCTGGAGGCATCAAGACCGAGCCGGACTGCTCTTATCGAATACGATGCGCAATACGGTGACTCTCGGCGTAAGTAAAAATCGCCTCGACACGATCCGCTGGGATTTCAAACTGTTCCGCGATCTCGCGGACACTCACGCCATAGTCGAAGTTGTCGACAGTCGCGCTGACCGGCATCCGCGTACCCCGCAGCACAGGAGCGCCGCTTTGCGCTCCGGGTTTGGCCTCGACGAGCGGGCAACCTCCGCGGCAACGAGTCGTAAAGGTCCTTTGCGCGTCATTGCCGACGTTCACCGGGATGGCCGTCTACCCCTCGTGGCAAGGGTGCCGCAGCACCTCATCAGCCACAAACAGAGAAAGGAACCATGCCATAATAGTCTTGACAAACGTATATATATTTGTATAGATTTCGAATCTAATGGAACTGCGCGTCAACGGGTTCGATTGGGATGAAGGGAACCAGACGAAGTGTCAAAAGCACGGCCTTTCGATTGCACAGATCGAAGCCCTTTTTACCCACAGTCCCCGCATTGCCCCGGATGCCAAACACTCGACGGATGAGGATCGATTAATTGCCGTGGGGAGAATAGCCGGGCGACCCGCTTTCGTGGCCTTTACGATCCGGGTGAAAAGCAAGCGCCGTTTCATCCGCCCCGTGACGGCGCGGTACATGCACGCGAAGGAGGTTGCCGCTTATGAAGAAGAACGTGCCGCGGCTGAAAACGGATAGGCAAGCCGAAGCGTTTTTAGCTCAAGACCTGTCCGGTCTCGATTTCTCGCAGTTCAAACCCGCGAAGTTTGAATTCGAGAAGAAGGACGAGCAGATCAATATGCGCGTACCCAAGCCGTTGTTGGCTGCGGTAAAGGCCAGAGCGAGAGCGCGTGGTATTCCCTACACGCGCTTCATTCGGGAAACGCTGGAACGCGCAATTGCCCCGAAGTAGCCCCGCCGTGTTTCACAAAGGGTTCTTTGTGCAATACGGCGAACGTACGTGATTATGGTTCAGCTGAGATACTCTTCGTTTGCAGACAGCATTCCTGTTGAACCGACTCGCCCGCATTCGGCTGGACCTTTTTCATTTTGTCCCGCGTCAGCGACTCTGTTCAGCCGTCCCTTCGGTGCTTTGCGGCCGGGGCATTTCGATGAAAATATAGCTTCCTGACGTTGCCGCCTCGACTATGTTCGCTATCGCCGCGCCGTGGCCACGCACTATCGGCCAGATATTGGACCCGAGCACGACCAGGGCGAACTTCCGGCTCGACAGATTCTGCTGTTCCGGATGCTCTGATCGGATGTGACCAGAACATCGAAGCCCGCCGCTTCCGCCGCGTTGAGGAACTCGCCGTTTTCAAGCTGTGGAGGCCACTGCATCTCAACAAAGGTTCGGACCTCATGTTTCGAGAGGAATTGCCGCACACCGACCGGAACTGATCGAATACGATGCGCAATACGCTGACTCTCGGCGTAAGTCAAAATCGCCGCGATACGATCCGCTGGAACTTCAAACTGTTCCGCGATCTCGCGGACACTCACGCCATAGTCGAAGTTGTCGACAATCGCGCTGACCGGCATCCGCGTACCGCGCAACACAGGAGCGCCGCTCTGCACTCCAGGCTTGACCTCGACGAGCGGGCACTCCGACCAGTCGATTCTTTCACGAGCAGCCATTGGCGCCTCCCTGTCACCATGATTTCATGTTTCCGCTCAGAAGCGCAAAGGTCGCCGCCACCCACGGGACGCACAGCGCACCGAGCTGGCTGGACTCCCTTTTGCCGAATGCCAACTTGGTACCTTTCTAAGCGCGCGTGCAGGGTCGGAGACTCACTGCATCTGTTTCCGTCGAAGCCGACCGGCTTCTTCGATTAGGCTTTTCGCTAAACTCTTAGCGTCTGCCGGACTGAACCGCATGAATGTGACGGGCCCGTCGAACTTGAGCGTTACCAGGCCGAGGTTGGAATCATGTGAGACGTCCAGATACTGCCCTTGATTCTGCGATGGCGCGGCTGTTGAAGGTGCCTTGTTTCGTTTGGGCATTGCCATGGACCGGCGGAGTTACGACTCCTCATTGAGGGCCGCCGCAATCCGTCGATCGACTTCGCCTTCTTCAATTCCTTTGGCGATGAGGTGTCGCCTAAAGCGATTCAATATCCGGCGATGCTCCGGATCGCGCTCAATGCGCGAGATAACGTCATCTGGCGGCGCTGGGTGCGTCCTAACACGGAAGCATTCCTGGCACTCATCGATGTACCCGGGTTTTCTGGCGGACGCCAGACCTGGCACGAATGGTTCGCCACAGAACCGGCAACTGTAGGACCGTGCTGGCATAGCCGCTTGCACAGGTAGAATTAACTTCCGTCTAAGGCCCCCGGCGTTGTGCTTCCACTTCCGCCTCGTGGGACTCCCGATCCGAGCTCACGTCCTGTACCACCGCCTCATATAAGTACGCCGGGATGTTCCCCAATGGAAGACGCGTGACCGGTTCGCCGTGGGCATCCCGCACGTCGGCTTCGGCCACAGCCTCAAGTTTCCCGCGCAATTCGTTGACGTCGATCTGGAGCTCACTGAACGTTACGGCAGGCACTCGCTTAAGTATAGTCCTGCCCAGATGGCAGCGATTCGCCATCAACGCAAATTTCATACACTACCCGAGCGTTAGTTCTTTGCCAACACAGCTATAATCTCGTATGTTTCCGAGTCCATCTTTTTGCCGTCGATGCTCACGGACCATTTCAGCTTCGCCTTGTCGCCATCAAACTCAGCTTGAACGTCGTCCACCAGCGGGATGCGGCAACTCCTGCGACGCGGAGGCGGTGGCGAGGGTGCGCCGCCGGCCCCAGCGGCTGCTCCAGCAAGAACACTTGAGACACGAAGAGCGGCACCGACTTTGCCTTCGCAGTTTACGACCGCTACTCGGCCGTCGGGCAGCTGAAGAGAAAACGTCGCTCCACGCACGCTATATGACACCTGTTGGGCAGGCGTGGCAGTACTCGTAGTGCTGCTTGACCCTTTGCAGCTCGCGCTATCGACATCGCCAAAGCAGTTTACTTTCGTGCTCGAATTTGAAGTCGAGTATCCGGGCACCACGTACGCATATTCCGTCTCGTGGTTTTGTCGGTTGATTATCCTAACCGCGAGCTTCTGGGCGAACGCCGGTGCGACCACGAAGAAAACGACGACTGCGATAAAAAACCTCCGCCTAGCCCCGCACATTACCGTTTGCCGTCACAGCCAAATTGTGAGCATCGAGCCTACTAAACCCGCTCTTTGTGCTCTCTAAACATAACGTCTTAAGTAATTGCGCATAGACGACGGAGCGTATCATTGGGATTCGCCCATTCCGCGAACTGGCTTTCGACGGCATCGATGACGGTTTCGAGGAAGCCGAAGTAGCGGTTATGGAGGCAGAGCCGGCGAGTGAGTTTCCATACCCGCTCGATCGGATTCAACTCAGGACTGTATGGCGGGAGGTAATCGAGCGCGAATGTGGCAGCGTGTTGTTCTCTCCAGGACCGATGCAAGCGGGCGTGATGGTACTTGGCATTGTCGCTGATCACGATGACTTTGCGGCCGTCCGCGGTGCTGGTTTCATACAGAAGTTTGAGGAACGCGCCGAAAGTTTCGCCATTGAACCGACCCGATTCACGGCGGCAGAGAAACTTGCCGTCCCGAAGCCGCACGGCGCCGAAGTATCCCACGCTGCGCCGGGTCGGGTGATGGTAGACAACCGGATCTTTGATTTCCGGCGGGACCCACATTCGGCAGCGCGAAC
>Ga0209167_10000735_pt1 | contig 21926 bp, 15 predicted proteins | sample Coa_R1_9_FD_187154 | JGI IMG/M metagenome (GOLD analysis project Ga0209167, IMG submission 187154) | Surface soil microbial communities from Centralia Pennsylvania, which are recovering from an underground coalmine fire - Coalmine... | ecosystem: Environmental > Terrestrial > Soil >... | reverse complement strand
AACGGAAGGAACCGACGGAGAACCGGCTCCGCAACCGTGCAGACCCAAAGACGCCAGCCCTCCGACAGTAGTTGCAGCTCCGAGTTTAAGTAGTTCTCGGCGAGTGAAATTCTTCATAGGACTCAAGTGTTGGATGCGCCCTCCTGAGCAAAGGTAAGACCGACTTCCGAGGCCTTGCCAGTCGGGTTAGAAGAATGTGGCCCCGGTTGTCTGGCGATTATGTCTGGATCACGGGCCAACCGGGTGCGCCGTGAAGGCGCTGGTCCACAGCGGGGGTATACCCGCCCGGGAACTGGTTCACGCCGTGGCTTATGTGTTCCCTTGTCCACAAGTTCGGCGGCAAGGGGGATGAGACGCATTCTGGAGTTATCCCCTTGGGTGAGACAAGCAGTTAAGACACTATCTGTCGTTCGCTGCTTTTCGATTGTACTGCCCCTCTACCTGCTTCAAGATGCGCCGCGGCTGGTGAAGCGAAGGGCTCGGAGTTCGTGTTCAACAATTGCAATTGCGCGGGCGGTCGCATCGGCTGGCTACAGCAGAGATTCCGGGAAGCATTAGGCCGCGCGGGGCTCAGCGATCCGCACTTCCACGACTTGAGGCACACGTTCGCTTCGCAATGGATGATGGCTGGCGGCGATCTCTACGTGCTGAAGTCGATCCTTGGCCACAAATCAATAGCAATGACGCAACGGTATGCCCACCTGTCTCGCGGTTACAAGAAGGGAGCGAAGAGCGCTGTCGTCGCAGCATAGGCTCTTGAATCCATAGGAAGAACGGGGCAAACGGAGGGGGCGGTCGAGGCTCTTGCGGTACTTGAACGCGAGATGACGCTTGTCATCTTTTCTCTTCAGGGAATCGCCCGGGCGTCCGATTGAGTACGTCTAAATGAACCGGACAAGAAAGCAACAATACAGGCTGGCTTTGACCGAAACACCAACCATTCGTCAAAACCGGAATTCCAAGCCAATGTTGGCTTGCCCCTGCTCGGCATGATTCGTGATCGGAGTCGTGAAACAGCCGAGAGAAGGGTCACAGAAGACGGTGCTCGAGGACGTGGTGCGAGAGGGAGACCAACGCATTTCCCCGCGCAAGGCAATCTGCGGAGTGAGCAGATACTTCACGCCGCCGCCAACGTTATAGGCGAAGCGATCGCTGAAACCCAAAATTCCGTGGGAATCAAAATGCTCGGCTCCGATGCCCGCGACGACAAATGGACGCAATTGCGAGCGCGTCGTGAATTCGTAGAGCAAACTGAACTGGTACAGATCCAGATGGGCATTGTTGGTCAGCGTCACCATATTGCCGGCGGGCACGTGATGCGCGCTCAAGCCAGTGGTCTGCCGATTCCACATGAATTCACCAAACAGGTGGGGAACGATGGCCACGCCGGCATTGAATCCCCAATCGAGCGAGTTGTGGATGGACAGGTAGTCGACGGTGGGCGTATTGATGGCGATGCGGCCACCGAATCGAGTGCCCACAAAGGGTGAAAACGTGAATCTCGTGGAACTTGTCCGTGATCTTTCCGGATATCGCGGCGGATATCTTTGTGGATAACTGGGCGGATAGCGGTCCTGAGCGTGCGCTGCGGAGGGGGCAATCACAATGGAAATACATGCCAGCGAAAGCAAAATGAGAGAGATCGTTCCTGGCCGAAACGTCATGTACTCTCCTTTTGGGCCTGGGCGACCCGTCCGCGGGAAGTCATCACGCGTAGGGCAGGTGTGATGCACCGAACCAGCCATGTGATGTATGAGGCGCCGATTGGCGAATGTTCGATCCGCTACTTACCAGACGAGGCGATAGGGGAAGTGAAAGTTTTCGTGTCGCAGCCCTTCAGAACAATCTCGCTCGATCACGGGACTGGGAGGCGAGAAAAGCTGGGGTCGCTAGGAGAACTGTTTTGACTTCTCAAAGACCTCCGCCACGCGCGACCAGGGGAGAGAATGCCTTCGCGAACACACGGCTCGCCTTTTGGGCGACTACACGCGGGTAACCCCGTCGCGTTGAGTCATGAGTGGAATTGCTCTGAATGGCCGTTACGTCCGAACTCAACTTGGCAGCGCCATCGCTCGATTGTCGTGCCAGGCGAATGTGCCGCGCCAGAGAATCGATCGTGGCATTTTCACCGCTTCGCCGTGCTCGCATCTGCAGGCTTCGGAGAACTCGGAGAAGAAGCGGGTGCACGCGTCCCAAGGGCAATTTCCATGGCTGTATTTTTCGGGAATACGAGATCGCGCCCGCGTGCGATGAAATGCGAATAGATCGACATGCTTGCTCCATAAGCACCCATCGCCATGCCAAGCGGCTGCGAGTGAACGAAGGCGCCCATCGCGATGCCCACAAGTTTGAATCCGCCGGCGCCGCCGGCCACCCGACTGTTCGCGTTCCCGCCAGCACCGCCGTCCGGGGCGTCACGGTCGCCACCTTGAGAGGACGCAAGAGCCAACGCCACGGAGATTCCAGTTGCCAAATACCGTGTCTTCGGAGAGTTGGCCTCAGCGCCGCCTTCCGAATCGAGCTTCACTTCCTGTCCTTTGGCCGACTGAACGCCCTCCAAGCTCGCCTCCACTTTTTGCTCAATGCCATCCGGCAAGACAAGCTCGTGGAACACCATTCGGAGCTGCCCATTGCGGCTGAGGTGGCGCGCCGGCCGAACTTGAACCACGGAGCCTTTCAGTCGGCTTCCCTGAGGAAGGACCAGGCGATTTCCGTCAAACAGTGGTTGCGAGAGGACCGCCTCGACTTCCTCGCCCTTCTGCGACGTCGCTGAGCTCAGCCCCGTCATGAGTCGCACATGTACAGAGCTGCCGGGCGGTGGCGGCATGTTGATAGAAGCCGCGATTTCTGGAGTCAAAGATTCGGCTCCAAAATCGAGCGGCTCCTCAAGTTCGGCGAAATAGACGGTTCCAGCGTCAATATATTGCGGATGGATGGGGAGTTCGGCAACGGCATACCTTTTAATCTTGTGCATTTTGCCGGGCTCGTGCACCTGCTTCATCGCATCGTCCCACTGTCGCTTGGCTTCTTCCTTTGCCTGGTCCACCTTTGCTGACGCGGCGCTTTTTACGCCCTTCTTTTTCTGGCCGTCGCCGGCGGTGACGAACTGGATCACTTGTCCCGAGCCGGGTGTGACGGTGGTGTGGATCGGAATGTGCCGGCCATCGATCAGTTCAATATCGTCAAATTCGATCCGCACCTTGCGCGGAGGAGTGAAATCGGCATTCAATGCATCTAGAGTCCGTCTTCCACCAGAAACGCCTTCGAGCTGAGTGATCTGGCCTGTAACCTCGGTCCCCACGGGCACAACGAGTTTGTCAAAAGCATACACGGGCTCAGCGACCCGACCATGGACGGACTGCCCGACTTTCTGAATCCTCACTTCCTTGTCCAAAACGACTTGCACCGCGGTCCCCTTGGGCACCGTGAGAGAGACGATCTCAGTCGTTGAAGCGGTAGCAGCGGCAGGCGGTCTGTGTATCAAAATCGGGTTAGAAGCAGGTGGAGTCGCTAAGGCGGCATCTTGAGCTTGCGCAAAGCTCGCACATGCGCACGTCAAGAAAACCGCAAAAATCACGCGCCCGGTTGCTATGTTCATTTCTCCCTCCGCCAGGTCATTTCGACGCGGACAATGATCTCGGAGGCCGGTCTGGTGGATGCTACCACGGATGCTGCGACTAACGTATGTATTCCGAGACGTCGTGATTGTCGAGCGGGATCCCGCCATCGATGCATGGATGAAAGAGCACTCCGGTGAATTGGGAGCCATCGCGCATCAATCGTTTGAGGTGATGCGAAAATGCGGGGACGAAGTCCGGGAGCTTTTGCATCGCGTCCAGATAGTTGCGAGGACCGGGTGTAAAACCCGAACCGAACCGGCTGCGATCATGGCGTTCGAATCGGAGTTATCTCCGGCCGTTTTGAGTTTTGCCCGGATTCAATTCCTTGGCTGCGTTCGCAACGAAGTCCGCGCAGATGAATTCCAGGAACGTCCCGCGGGATTTTCGCGCGCCGAGCACTGCGGATGCTGCTTCGAGAGCCTGCTCGATGATGGGCAACTGGCGCTTGTAAACCGAGAAGTAAATCATCTCGCGCGGTTCGGGATCTCTTCCCGTCAAATGTCGTTCCACCTCTCTTTTGAATTGTTCCCTGGTCATGGTAGCTGCCTTGTGCACCCAGGGTGCACGATTGAGCTTCCTCCCCTCCCTGCGCGCAATCCTCACGAGCTCTCGCGCTTTGGTCCAGCCGATGCGCTTGACGTCGCGGTGAATCTCGCGGGGCAGTTTCTCGTAAACGGCCATCAGGTAGTAAGCCATCCGCCGGGATTGCGGGAATTTCTTCGTGAGGAACTGGGCGGCGATCCCAAGAAACTCTCTTCTTGTCGTCATCTTTGATGCCTGAACCCCGGAGCATACCTCGCGTCAAGCATTGGGGAAACAATCGTCGCAGGCTGGAAAGATAGGTTCGATCGATAGATTACGCGGCACCAAGGGAGGCTCGTCAGACGTGCAGGAACGAGCCGTCGGAACCCCGCTAATCGCGCCGGGGCCTGCTCTGGTGGCAAATTTGTTGTCCGAGGGAGGTATTAGGATGCGCGAGAAAGTGAGCCAAATCGGAAATTCCCGTTTAGGCTTTCGCAGGCCCACACCCGCTTCTACAGCATTTCACGGATGGTTATCTGACGCTGCCTCTTTGAAACTCAAGTTATTGGTCACTGGGCCTTTCGCGTGGGATGAACTCCATCGCGTCGCGCCCTTTTGGAATTCTTGTGCATTCCGATTTCGCTGACAAAACGCCTTCCTTGACGTGGATTGTTTCCCACGACAATCCCGGCCGCTTTTATTCCAAATTGCTCAAGATGGTCTGGAACGATGTGCAGCGCGACGACCTCGTCGATCTTGCCGCTCAGATGTCCTTTTATTTCGTGCTGTCCCTGTTTCCATTTCTTCTAGTCGTGGCGGCCGTGATCGGCTGGCTTCCCTCCACCACCCTCTGGCACGACTTCGCCCAGTGGATCACCGACTATCTTCCCGGCGACGCCCGCAAACTCGTCTTCTCCGCCGTCCTCGAACTAACCAAGGGCTACGGGAGTTTCTTCTCAATCGGTTTGGCCGGCACGGTTTGGGCCGCTTCTACCGGAGTGGTCAGCCTGATGGATTCTCTCAACATCACTTACGACACGAAGGAGACTCGCGGCTACTGGAGGCGCCGGGCCATTGCCATCGTCACCACCTGCCTGGCCGCTTTTTTTTTCGTCGCCAGTTTCGTCACCATGGCGCTCGGCCACTGGGCGGTCACCTCCTTCTCGACGGACGTAAGGCGGATCCAGATCTCCCGCGTTTCCATCGAAATTGCCCGCTGGCTCGTGACGCTCCTGCTCATGTGCCTGGCTCTCGACCTCATGAACGAATTCCTTCCCAATAGGGACCGCCCCTGGCGCTCGATCACACCCGGAAGGCTCTTTGTCGCCATAATGTTTGTTCTCGCCTCGTTCGGCTTCAACATCTATCTGCGTTATTTCGCCAATTACCCCCGGGTTTACGGCGCGCTCGCAGCGTTCATCGTCCTCATGATGTGGATCTACATCGCCAGCCTCATTCTCTTGATCGGCGCAGAGATCGATAACAGCTTGGAACACCTGAAACGGGGAGAATCGGCGTGAACGTTTACAAGCCCGGAGTGCGTCCACAAATTGGCCTGGTTCGCAGGGGGATTCGAATTCGGCGCGAGTGGCTCAGCCGGACGATTCTCCTGGTCCTGTCGTGGCTGCTGTGGTTTCCGGCCGCTCTCCTCGCCCAACAAGCTCAGCCGCAAACGTACGCTGACTTCGAAGGGAAAAAGGTTTCGCGCGTCGATATCTCGCAGCGGCCCGGATTCGACGTCGCACCTTTTCGCAAGCTCATTGCCCAGAAAGCGGGTCAGCCCTTTTCCATGAGTGCCATCCGCGAAAGTGTAGCGGCCTTGCAGCAAACGAAAGAGTTCTCGCAGGTGCAGATCAAAGTCACCCCCGAACAGGCTGGCCTGGACGTTCTTTTCATCCTGCAGCCTGCCTACTATATCGGCATCATTACCTTTCCTGGCGCGACCAATCGATTTGCCTACACAGAACTGCTTCAGGCCGCCAACATTCCCGAGCAAACCCCGTTCACCAAAGACGTGCTTCCCCAAGGGCAAAATGCCTTGGTGCGCTTTTTCCATACGCACGGATATTTCACCGCAAGCGTTACTCCTCACTCCCAAACCGATGACACTCATCGCATCGTTAATCTGGTATTCGACGTCGACCTCCACCAGGACGCCAAAATCGGCGTTATCGACTTCGAAGGCATTCCTGCATCACAAGCGGCCGAACTCCGCGGCACTCTCCGTTCCTGGTGGGCCAGGATCAAGCGCGACTCCTTGAAGCCCGGTCAAAAATACTCCCAGAACCGCATCCCCAGATCGATCGAGTACATTCGCGCCCGCCTTCGTCGCGGCGGCAGGCTTGCTCCTGTCGTGCGCCTGGCCTCGACCAATTTTCGTCCCGAAACGAATCGCGTCGACATCACTTTCCAGGTCGATCGAGGCCCTCTGCTTTCCGTTCGCGTTGTCGGCGCGCACATGTGGCGCCGCACGATCAAGAAGCTTGTGCCCATCTTCGAGGAAAACTCCGTCGATGAGGATCTCATCGACGAGGGCGAGCGCAATCTCGTCTCCTATTTCCAGTCGAAGGGCTTCTTCGATGCCAAAATCAACACCCATGTGGATCGTCAGCCCCAAAAGGTTGATGTCGTCTACCAGGTGAACCGCGGCGTGCGTCACAAAGTCGAAGCCGTCTACTTCCAGGGCAACCACTACTTTGATGACGACAAACTCGCCGCTTCGGTGGTCGTCAAGAAGGCCGGCTTTCTCTCGCGCGGCAGCTTCAGCAATGATCTCGTGCGCACCAGCCAAAATGCTCTGCTGGCGCTGTACAAGGATGCGGGGTTCGCCGACGTCAAGGTGCAGACGAGAGTCGACGAGGTGGATGTCACCTTCATCGTTGAAGAAGGTCCGCAGAATCACGTCAACTCGATTCGCCTCTCGGGCAACGACACTCAATCCTTCGTTTCCCTCATCAGCAAACATCCACTGCATTCGCAGCCCGGCAAGCCGTATTCCCCTCGCGCCGTCCAGTTGGATCGCAACGACATCCTAGCGGCCTATCTCGATCGCGGGTACTTGAACGCCACGTTCCAGTCCAACGCCACGGCGGAGAATGGCGACACTCACCTCCTCAACGTCGTGTACACCATCGATGAAGGCCCGCACACCTTGATCAGCGATGTCGTTCTTCTGGGCGCCAAGCGAACGAAACCCGATTTCATTCGCCTCATCACCGGCCCGAAGGTCACTCCCGGAGAGGCGCTCAGCACCGGCGACTTGCTCACGGCGGAAAGCAATTTGTACAACTTGAATATTTTCGATTGGGCCAGCGTTCAGCCCCGCCAGCCAGTCACCAATCAGACCGACTCCGAAGTCCTCGAAAAAGTTCACGAAGAGAAGCGCAACGCGATCAATTACGGCGGCGGCGTCGAGGTAATTCCTCGCAGCGGTAACATACCAGTCGGCGAGGTGGCCCTGCCCGGCTTCCCACCCATCGGTCTCGGCAACAAGTTCACCGCCAGCCAGAAGAGTTTCTGGGGCCCGCGCGGTTCATTCGACTACACGCGCAATAACATCTTCGGCCGAGCCGAAAGCTTCACGGCGAGCACCTTGCTTTCCCGCCTCGACCAGCGCTTCGCCTTCACTTTCACCAACCCGTACTTCCGCGGTTCCTCCTGGAGTTCCCTCATCAGCCTTTCCGGTGAGCGCACCACACAAAATCCGATTTTCGCCGCCGAGGTGGGCCTGGCTTCCTTTCAGCTACAAAAACCCCTCAACGCCAAGCGCACCAAGAACCTCATCCTGCGCTACGACTTCGACCGTACGATTCTCACCAACGTTACCATTCCGAGCCTGGTGCTGCCCTCAGACCGGCGCGTGCGCCTCTCTACGTTTTCGGCAGAGTACACTCGCGATACGCGCGATAAGCCGCTCGACGCGCACCACGGCGTCTATCAAATCTTCAACTTTGGCGTTAGTCCGACCACCCTCGGCTCCAGCGCCGATTTCATCCGCTTCCTGGGCCAGACCGCGTTCTACATTCCGGTTCGACCCTGGCTGACTTGGGCCAACAATTTCCGCCTGGGTTTTGCCACGCCTTTCGCCGGAAGCACGGTGCCCTTGAGCGAGAAATTCTTCAGCGGCGGCGCCGATTCTTTGCGCGGATTTCCCATCAACGGCGCGGGGCCGCAGCGACCCGTGCAGGTCTGCAGCAATCCCGCGGATTCATCCACCTGCACTTTGATCAGCGTTCCAGTCGGCGGCGAATCGCTCTTCATTTTCAATAGCGAAGCCCGGTTCCCCATTTGGACAAGAAGGAATATCGGCGGCGTATTTTTCTACGATGGAGGCAATGTTTATGCGCATATCAATCTTCAGGAGATGGTGAACAATTATTCGAATACGATTGGCTTTGGCCTGCGCTACAACACGCCTGTCGGCCCGGTTCGTTTGGATATTGGGCGGAACCTGAATCCCGTTCCCGGCGTGAACGCGACACAATACTTCGTCACTCTTGGCCAAGCCTTCTAGGTTTCGTGGCACCGGCTTGCCTCGAGAGAAGCCGAGGGGGTCTCGCCGATGGTTCCGTCGGCGGTAAAAGGGTGACGCGATTCCGAGAGGTTGGCGGAAGCCGAACGTTTTTGTGGTGCGGGCGTCTCGCCCGCGCGCTTCGGCCAGTGTAGCGACTGCCGGTTTAACTCCGGTTGTCCGCACTCGAAGATTTGTCGCAGGAAGGGCGGTTTTGTGGCGTCGGCATCTTTTCGGAGCCGTTGCTTCAACGGTTGCGTAAACTGGAAGGGCGGTGGTTGAGTTAACCCGGCACGGAGCGCAGCAAGAACCGGGAGAGCCGCAATAATAATCGAAAGTCCCGGAGGGACGATTGATTCTGCGGCCCGCGCACAACGCAGCGCACAATGCGCGCAAATTTAGCCAGCCCTGGGAATAAAAGAATGACCTCGAAAAAACGCATTCGTCACGCACTTCTCGCGCTGGCCGCAGTAATAGTTATCGTCGTTGTCGCCGGCTACATCATGATTCACACTCACGCCTTCAATCGTTTCGTCGCCGGCAAAATTATCGAGCAAACAGAGGAAAAAACTGGTGCGCAGCTCAGTATCGGCAAAATGGTGATCCACTGGGGCCAGCTCAAAGTCGATTTCTACGATCTTGCTCTGCGCACGTCCCCTAAAACTGGCCCGCCATTCTTCGCCTGCGACCGTCTTCGCGTCGGCGTGAAGATCCTGTCGATTTGGAAGCGCAAGATCGATCTCCAGGAGCTTATCCTCGACCGGCCAGTTCTGCATGCCCTTGTCGATGCACAGGGGCGCACGAACTTCCCGCATTCCGCCAAGCCCAGTTCTGCATCGCCCGTAGACGCGATCTTCGATCTCGCCATCCGCCACTTCGACATGAATTCCGGCCAAATCGATTACAACGACGAGAGAGTCCCCGTTTCCGCCGACCTTCATAACTTGCAAGCAACAGTCCAATTCAATGCTTCCGCGCAAAACTACGACGGCTCGCTCTCCTACGATCACGGCAGAATCGCCGCCAAGGCGCTGACCCCGTTCGAGCACGACGCCCGCATGGTGTTCGCCGCCAACCGCTCCATATTCGCGATTCATTCCCTCGCGCTCTCCGCCGGCGGCACCCATCTAACAGCACAAGCCACCCTCACCGATTACTCGCATCCGCGCATTCAAGGCACGTACCAAGCGACGATCTTCACTCCCGACCTTGCACGAGTCCTGAATTCGTCTTCGATTCCTGACGGGCAAGTCCAGACCAGCGGTTCGCTCGCCTGCGATGCCGCCTCGAATCAGCCATTCTTAAGCGTGATTTCCGTCGACGGACGGATGGACGCGCCTGATCTCGCCGTGCATGCCGACGGCATTTACGCCACTGCCCGCCAGGTCCGCGCAAGTTACGTTTTGCACGCCGGTAGTCTTCGCGTTGCCGATCTTGCCGCTCAAGTCCTTGGCGGCTCGCTGAACGCAGACTTTTCGATGTCCAATCTTGCTGCGCCGCATTCCCCGTCCCGCCTGAACGCCTCGCTTCGCGGCGTCTCCTTGTCTGAGCTAACTCACGTCGCTCCATCGAAAGAACTCAAAGGTGTCCGCCTCGCCGGCCGGGCCAATGCCGAGGTTCAAGCCGCATGGACCGGCACACCCAGCGATGCCTCGGCCCACGTCCACGCCACCATTTACGGCCCGCTCACCGCGCCCGTGCAAACCACCATCCCCGTCAATGGCTTTCTCGACGTTCGCTACGACGGTGCGCGCGACACGGCAACTTTCGCGCCTTCTACCCTGCGCACCACAAACACCCAAATCTCTCTCAGCGGCGTGCTTGGCAAACGTGCCGGCCTCAACGTGCAGGCCAGCGCTCGCGACCTTCATGAAGTTACGCAGCTCATCTCCGCCATCTGCGCGTCCAAACCAAAAACGAAGTCGCAGCCCTCGAAGCTTCTCGATTTGCGCGGCTCCGCAAATTTCGTCGGCCAAATTACCGGCTCGCCAAAGAATCCGCGCATTCACGGCCGTGTGATCGGCGACAACATTGTCGCCGAAGAAACACGCTGGAACGCGGTTCAAGCCGATTTCGACCTGTCCTCCTCCGGCCTCGCGCTTCAAAACGCGAGCCTGAAAGGCAACGCCCGAACCGCCATTACCTTCAACGGCCGCATTGGTCTGCAGAATTGGTCGTTCACTCCCGCCAGCCCGCTTTCGTTGCAAGCGAACGCGTCGGGAATTTCGCTGACCGATCTTCAGCACGTTGCCAAGCTGCAATATCCCGTCGCCGGAAATCTCACCGCCAAGATCGCGATTCACGGTTCGGAAAATGATCCCGCCGGCCAAGCCTCACTCGAGGTTTCAAAAGGCTCCGCCTGGGGCGAGGCGGTCACGCATTTGGCCATCCGTCTTCAGGGCAACGGCAATTCCGTGCATGCTTCGGCGCAACTTCAAATCCCCGCCGGGCCTGTTTCCGCCGATGTGATCTACGCCCCGAAATCGCAGCAGTACGACGCCCGCCTCAGCGCGCCCAAGCTGGTTCTCACTCAGATTCAGTTCTCCCGCTCTCGCAATCTCGGCGTGAATGGCGTTGCCTCAATCTCCGCCAGCGGAAAAGGCACCATCGAGCGCCCCCAGCTTACCGCGCAGTTCGAAATTCCACAGCTTCAAGTCGGGGGTCAGACGATTTCGCAGCTTCGCGCGCAACTCAACGTCACAAACCAACACGCCAACTTCACGCTGAATTCCAGCGTCATCCACGGTTACGCCCAGGCCAAAGGCGATGTCGACCTCCGCGGCAACTACTTCGCGACTGCTTCCGTCGACGCGCGCGCGCTTCAGATCGGTGCTCTTCTGGCCAGTTACGTGCCCAAGGCTCCGCAGGGCCTCGAAGGACAAACAGAGCTTCACGCCACGCTGAGCGGTCCGCTCAAGCAGCCCGCTCAGCTCAAAGCTCAGGCCGAGATCCCAACTTTAGATGTCTCGTATCAGTCAGTTCATCTCGGTTTGGCTGATCCGATGAAATTTGCTTACGCAAACGGCGTCCTGTCGGTGGACAAGGCCGACATGAAAGGCAACGGCACGCAGCTCAGCCTCCACGGCACCGTCCCCTTGAGGAGCAATCAGCCGCTCAACCTCGCCGCCGACGGCACGCTTGACCTCGGCCTCATTCAAGACTTCAGCTCCGACATCAAAAGCTCCGGCAAAATCCATCTTCACATCACCGCGCAAGGCGGAGCCTCCAAGCCCACCATGCAAGGCCAAATCCGCGTCGTCAACGCCATGTTCTCCAGCGAAACTTTTCCGCTCGCGCTCGAAGGCGTCAACGGCCAGATTGGCGTCGCCGGCAATCGTCTCGACATCAATCAGCTCAACGGCGCTGCCGGAGGCGGCAACATTTCAGCCTCCGGATTCCTCATCTATGGCGCGCAGCCAAATTTCAAGCTCAGCGCGCACGCAAAATCCGTCCGCATCCGCTACCCGCAGGGAATCCGCTCCGTGCTCGACGCAAATCTCGGCCTCACCGGCACCTCCGCCAGTTCTTCCCTGACTGGCCGCGTTCTCGTCGACCGCTTATCCTTCACCCAGCAGTTCGACATGGCGAATCTGATCGGCCGGCTAAACTCAGAAACTCCCGCGACGCCTCCGCCGCCCTTCGAGCAGAACATGAAACTCAACGTCACTGTAGCCACCACACAGAATCTGAATCTCACCTCCAGTAAATTGAGCATGGGCGGCAGCGCCAATCTCAACGTCACCGGCAGTCTTGCTGATCCCGTGATTCTTGGCCGCATCTCCCTCACCCAGGGCGAGGTCTTCTTCATGGGCAAGCGCTACGAAGTGCAAAACGGCACCATCGCGTTCGCCAATCCTGTGCGCACCGAACCCGTCCTCAACATCTACGCCAAAACCACCGTCCAGCAGTACGACATCACCTTGAATTTCGTCGGCCCCATCGATCGCCTCAGAACGAACTACACTTCCACCCCGCCGTTATCACAAGCCGATATCATCAACCTCATCGCCTTCGGCAAAACCGCCGAGCAAGCTGCCAGCAGTCCCAGCACTCCGGCCAGCGTGGGCGCCGAATCGGTTCTCGCGCAAGGAGTCGCAGGCCAAGTCAGCGGCAAAGTCGAAAAACTCGCGGGCATTTCGCAAATCAGCATCGACCCGCTGGCCAGCAACAGCCAGGCGAATCCCGCCTCGCAGCTCGCCATCCAGCAGCGCATTTCCGGCAGCCTGCTGCTGATCTTCAGCACCGACGTCACTTCTACTCAGGCCCAGACCGTCGAAGTCGAGTACACCCCCAACAAAAGATGGACCATCTCCGTGATTCGCGACGAGAACGGCGGCTACGGCATCGATGCCCGCATCCACAAAGTCTTCTGACGCCCCTCTTCTGACCGTGCGTCTTCTAGCGTGCGCCTGAGGTGCGCTCAGTGAGCCTGAACGGGTTGACAGATCGCAAAGCGCGAACCACTACGATTCTGGAGAAAACAAAGGCCTTGTAGTCTTTAGGCTTTCTTCGTCCTGAGGCACTTGGCTAACTCGAAAGGCGAACGGCGACTAAAACGCAGTTCCAGATTCCAATGCTTTAAGCGGAATGATTCGCCAGTCCGGAAGCTTGTAGCGGGCATGCATCGGCCGCTTAGCCGCCGGACACTCCGCGAATGTTCTATTCGATCTGCCCTCGAATTTCTCCGGCGGGATATTTCTCGGTGTGAACGTTCACGTAAGCTTTTCCGTCGTTGACCTGGTCGACGAGATCGCTGATGCTTTTTCCCTCAAGCGGTCCGGCAAAGGAATCGTGACACCTGGATGCGGGTAAACAGGTTTGCCGGTTATGTGAGCGTAGCATCCGATCAACACAATTGGTGCAGACCGATCACGAACAGTAAGAACGTGAACACAATCCCTTAGTAGAAATCTTAGAACGAGGGACCTCGAAGCCAAGCAGCTTAGCGCGCTTTATGCGAACGGCGGCGCTCTGTGGGACGACGGAAGCTCCAAGGATTCGAGGGTCCAGTGTTGCCAAAGCGGTCCGAGTGGCCCTGGCGAGGCTTTCCGGCGGACTCGGCGAGGTAGATTTACTGTAACTGGGAGTCTGAGGAATGAGCCGACGGAAGATCGCGCCGTCGGGCTGCTCATAGGCAGGGTCAGCGGGAAGAAGCAAAGTCAGGAACTCGACTCGCGCGAGAATCAGCTCACTCCGCACACCTAAGGGCTTGTCAACGTCCCTCGAGAGAACATTTCGACCAAGACGGTGGAAACAGCCTGCGCGGTCGCGGCGGATACCTTGCCGATCCTACGGAGCAAGCGTTGGCGGTCAACAGTGCGGACCTGATCGAGGACGACATGGCCGTGCTTGCCTTGGAAGGTGAGTGAAATGCGAGTTGGATAGGGGCGTTCGACGGTGGTCAGGGGGGCGATGAGGACAGTTCGCAGGTGCCGGTTCATCTCGTCGGGCGAAATCACGAGGCAAGGACGTGTCTTCCGCATTTCTGACCCTTGGGTCGGGTCAAGGGAAACCAACCAAATCTCATCCCGGAGGGGCGAGCCAGCTACCACCGCCAGTCCTCACGATCAAATACGCTGCTGGGCAAAGCCTCAAGCAGTAGTTCATCATTGGAAGATGACCTCGCAGCGATGAAGGCCTCATCCCAGCCCTGACGGGAGCGATGTTCACGAGCAATGACCAAGCGATCTTTTTCGACCCGCAAGTCGGCCGCCTCTTGTAATCCGCACTGCTCAAGGACGGCCTTGGGAATGCGGATGCCACGCGAGTTGCCAATGCGCACCAGCTTGACTTTCATAACCGCCTTTCAGTTGTAATTACATTGTAACAACATTTCAAGATTTAAGGCAAGGCGTATTCGGGAGAATCCGGGCGGTCAATGCAGGCTGTCCAAATTGCGGCGGTGCGGAAAAGCTAATTTGGACAAGACTGAGTCTGCCTGAAAAGATACGCCGCCCACGCAATCCTGAACCTCTGCATAAGTCCGCGGTAATTCGTGACATGGATGTCCGTCGTAGCCGTGCCGCAGGTCGGTGAATTGCATCACTGCTACGAACGACAGGCTGCCTGAGAGGGGCCGAATCCACTACGCTACGCGCTGCCTTTCCTTGAGCCTTTGAAATTTGTGCCCGAACTGTGGTCTCTTGCACTTGCGTGCAGCAGGGGACTTCGTCCATCAGACTTCAGACAGGGCCGCGAACTGCTTGAACTTTGCGGTCCGCTTCGGGGAATAACATCTGCCGTAGGCTGCACAGAATTGCTTCCAGCAAGGTTTGGTTCGTCTCCCCGCGTTCTCTAATTGCGGGAAGTTTCTGCTGATGTGCTGAGCAAGCCTTTGAGGCACTCTGCCAATTTTCTCACGCCCTCCGCTTTGTCAATTACCGCGTCAACGGCAAGCTTTTCGCGGGAGAATGTTCTGCCAACCGCTTCGCTATACATGGTGAATAGGACTATTCGTACGCTTGGCATCATCGCTTTCAGGACGGATGCTACTTCGATGCCATTCGTTCTGGGCATCGCCACGTCTAAGAGAACCAAATCGGGCCTAAGTGTCCGAGCCTTTTCGATAGCATCTTCGCCATCGGCGGCTTCGCCACAAACATCAAGACCTTGTTCGGCGAGATAGGAATGAACGGCCCTGCGAACGGTATCGCTGTCGTCCGCGATTAGAATTCCTTGGGACATTGTCGCCTCCCGGCTCAGCGTCACCGCCAACTGACCCATGACTTGGGTGGGAAGCGCGAAATGCTCAGGTGACGTCGCGCATTCTCGGGCCTGCTGTTGGGCCACGACGTTCCCCTGGGAGTGGATGAAATACTCTCCAGGAAAAGTCAGCGCCAAGCGAGCCATCCGTTCCTTCGCTTCCCTTAGCCCCGTAACCGCCTCTACCCAAAGAGGGCCATCCGGAGTTATTTCGAAGATATCGAATGTAGAACCCATCGTGGCATCCTCCATCGACAACCTCATGGCATCTGTTGGGACACGCTACGCGGTTCGGGAGCATTTCCGATTCCACGGGGCTCATGGAGAGGTTAGCTCAGTAAAATCAATTGGTTGACAACCAGACCACTGGCTGAAACTCAGAGCAGGACGCTCGCGATACCAGGTAATTTTTCCAGGACATTGCCGCTGTGTCGTACCAGAACCAGTCGTTCCGCCAGGACGCTAGGCGGGCACGGCGTCGTGCGATATGAGTTGCCACTTAGTTGGACGGCAATCCTGAATCATCTTACGCTGGGACGGCTAACAGCTGGCCGGGATGCGTGACACGTCGGACCCATTCCTCGGGAACTTTGCTAGATCTCTCCCAAGGAGTCTCCGGAAATACGCGTCCAATGCGTCCATTTGATTGTGATACGCTAGCTTCGGCCTGTTGGGAGCGATTGCGGCCATTCCCACGCCGGCAGCCCGGGCCGATCTCTCCTTGCCAAGTTGCGCCGCCTTGCGCGTCTAGCGTCCCTGCAAAACATTTGGCCCAGCCGATCCCGTGGGCGATAAGGAGAACGTATGGGCATTCCGCGAACGCCTGCGAGAATTTCCGCAAACGCTCTGGCCCGCTTCGGCGTTGCTGTAGTCGCGACGGTTCTAGCCTTGCTTGTTGCCCGAGTATTGAGTCCTTTTGTCGGTGGCGCGGTTCCGTACGTAATGGCGCTTGCAGCCGTCGCATATTCAACCCGATATTGCGGTGCCGGGCCATCCTTCGCGAGCGCGGCCGTCTCGCTTTTGGCGATAGATTTTTGGTTCATCGCCCCTACACATTCGCTCCGCATCATGCATCCGGCAGACCGGTCCAACTCGAAATCACTTCCGATGGAATCGGGGCCGGTACACGCGTCGTCGTGCGGCTGCCTGTCACCGAGGCTCGGCATCAGGTGGCGGGGGTGAGCAACGCGTGCCGAACCGAATCCGGCCAAATTCTGCTCTTGCTCGCCCGGCACGAGAATACAGGAAGCGTCGGCGAAACTCGGCACGCAATCTACTGCAAGTTCCCTATAGTGCAGGAATGTTCCTTCTGTCAGACTCGCACTTGAAGCGCACCTCACTTCGAGCCCGGCCCGCATTTTAGTTGCAGCCCTCTTGGGCGTTCATGCGGCAAAAGATTCTGATCGTTGACGACAGCCCCCACATCCGGAAGAGTCTGCGAACGATCATCGAGCAGGAACTCGGCTGCCAAGTCTGTGGAGAAGCTTCGAACGGAGCCGAGGGAATCTCGACGGCAACACAGTTGAAACCAGATGTTGTCGTCTTGGACCTGTCGATGCCCGTGATGAACGGAATCGAAGCTGCCCGCCAATTGAAAAAACTGATGCCAGCAACACACCTGCTGATGTTTACTTCCTATACGGAACCGAGCATCGAAGAGGTGGCTCGCTCGGTCGGAATCGAAGCCTTCGTTGCAAAGAGCGATGGAGTCATGACGCTGCTTCAGAGTCTGCGTCGGATGGCATCTCCACACCGCGGAGCGGCGTAGCATATGACCAGCAGTTAACAAATTCGCACGCTAGTACCTTTGATCTATTCCCTCGTTCGCGTAATCCCGCAATCCTCCGAACGGAGGGATCCCCGTGTCCATTGACGTCGAAGCGGCGTGCTCTACGGATTCTGGCGTGGCGGATTTCACGGAATGCCTGAAGCACCTCCGCGACGGCCACCCGGACGAAGCGCTTGCGCACATTCGGAGTGCGCTGGGAAGTGCTCCAACGAACCCTTTCTATCTTTCTTACGCCGGTTTGCTCGCGGCTTTGGCCGAACAGCGGTTTGGCGATGCGGAGAAGCTCTGTCGGGAGTCGCTTGAATTGCGGCGCAATCACGCTCAGCTGTACCTAAATCTAGCCGAAGTGTATCAAACAGCCCGGCGACCTCAGGATGCGATCGAGGTACTCGAAAAGGGGTTCGCCTCGACAGGCCGCGATCGTCGGATTCGGCGGGCTCTCGAAAACCTTGGCAGGAGGCGGGAACCGGTGCTTGCCTTCTTGCATCGCGAGAACCCGATGAATCGAATTCTCGGAAAGTGGCGCCATCGTTTTATGGGGCCTCCCCGGGCAGCCTGAGGTCACTTTCCAAAACCCCCTTCCCCGGAGGCTATGCTAGGGGTCGACATAGGGCCTCCCGGCCCAGCCTAGAGCGAATGTCCATCCTGCTGACTGATCGAGAGTTACCGAGCTCACCGGCACAGATGGGAGCCTTTCCAGTCCAGGGTCATACGTTCAGGTTGAAGAAACCTGACTCCCACGCCGAAGCTGCCTGATGGGGCGCTAACACGAAATGGTCGGCTAATCGTTGCTGGGAACCTCTCGTGGCAATGCGCGTGGATGGATGGGCAACGGTACAATGAATCTTGTATAACTCATTGACCCATGAAAGCTGAATTTATTGAGCGTGTACGGCTGGATTCTGCAACGATTGAGGCGTGTTCTTGAAGGTGGATTTGAACTGAGTTCGGTCCACTACCCCGCCCGACCGCCGATCGACGGCAGTTGTGGAGTGGCTTGCATGCGTAGAGCCACGAACGCTGAATTATCTGAGCGCCATGAGCGCCGACCGCTCGTGACGCGGATGCCGAGAATCGTTTCGATTTTTCTGACCCTGATCGTCTATTTCCTTGTTGGGAAAGCCTCGCTCCGACTGGCGCTGGTGCACCCGAGTGCAACGGCTGTATGGATTCCCACAGGCGCTACACTCGCAGCTTTCGTGCTTCTGGGGTACCGCATCTGGCCCGGCGTGTTCTTGGGTGCATTCCTCGTGAACCTGACAACGGCCGGTTCGGTTGCGACTTCCATCGGCATAGCCGCCGGGAACACGCTTGAAGGAATAGCGGGCGCTTATCTTGTGAATAGATTTGCGCGAGGTAGCAAGGCCTTTGACCGCACACAGGACATCTTCAAATTTGCCCTGTTCGCGGGGATGATCAGCACGGCAGTGAGCGCAACAGTTGGCGTGACGAGCCTGTGTCTCGGTGGCTTTGCACGGTGGCCGAGCTACGGTTCAATCTGGCTGACGTGGTGGCTGGGGGACGGAGTCAGCAACGTCGTTGTGGCTCCGCTGCTGATGCTATGGAGCACACGACCAAGACTCAGATGGCGGCGGGTACAGATCGTTGAGGCGGCAGTGTTGTTTCCGCTTCTGGTGATTGTCGGTCGGTTCGTGTTCGGCGGGCTCCCGCCTTTTCGAGGCGGTCACTATCCGTTGGAATTTCTATGTCTGCCGTTGCTCGTGTGGGTGGCGTTCCGGCTTGGTGAACGCGAAGCCGCGTTGGCCACTTGCATCTTGGCCGGGATTGCAATTTGGGGCACGGTCAAGGAGCTTGGCCCTTTCGCCGTTGGAACACCAAATGATTCGCTGCTGGTGTTGGACCTGTTCATCGACATGCTTGGGTTAACCGGAATGGTCCTGAGTGCAGCGGCGACGGAGCGCAACCGGGCGGCCGAGAGATTTGCACGGGTCGTGGAATCCGCTCCGAACGCGATCGTGGCAGTCGACCAACGGGGCAAGATTCTGCTGGTGAACTCACAAGCGGAGAAGATATTCGGTTATGAGGGGAAGGAACTGGTCGGCCGTTCGGTGGAGGTGCTTGTCCCGGAGCGCTTCCGCCGTGGACATCCAGAATATCGAACGGGGTTTTCTGACCGCCCGCAAGCTAGACCAATGGGCGCAGGCCGGGATCTGTATGCGGTACGGAAGGACGGCAGTGAGTTTCCGGTCGAGATTGGACTCAATCCCATCGAGACGGAGCAAGGGATGCTGGTTCTGAGCGCGATTGTAGACATCACCGAACGGAAGCGGGCCGAAGAAGAGATCCAGCGGCTGGCCTCGAGCGACCCGTTGACGGGGTTAGCGAACTACCGTCGCCTGCTCGAGGTGTTCGACATGGAGGTGGAACGTTCGGGCCGAACTGGACGACCTGTTTCGCTGCTTTTGCTGGACCTGGACGGGCTGAAAAAAATCAATGATGCGCATGGTCATCTGGTGGGAAGCCGTGCGCTATGTCGCTTAGCATTTGTCCTGCAACAAAAGTGCCGCTTGAACGATACTCCTGCGCGCCACGGGGGCGACGAGTTTGCTGTCATCTTGCCGGAGACGGACGTTGAGGGCGCGCGCACCCTCGGACACCGAGTTGCTGAGGGTCTCGCTGGCGATGCCGAGCAGCCCGCGCTGTCATTTTGTTTCGGCGTGGCATCGTGTCCGCGGGACGGCTGGGCGTTCGAGCAGGTGCTGGCGGCAGCAGACCGCGCCTTATATGAGAGGAAACGGGCGGGTAAATATGCGAAAGGCTCCTCGTCGCGGGCTACCTACTAGCAGCTAGGGGACCATTGTGAGCCTTCAAAGAAATTACTGCGGCCGCGGGGTCGGGTGCGCGTGGCGCTGGAGGCGATGAAGTGGTCCGACTATATCTCCACCTTTGAGGACGAAGCCCAAGCACTCGCCAGCTTCCACCTAAATGCGCACTCCTCCGGGACGTGAAGAAGAAGGACAAGCCGAATAAACCAAGAAAAACCGAAACGGATTTCGCGCTGGCGACGTTCATGAATCCCATTCTCTCATGTCAGCTGAAGGTTGCCGGATCAATCGACCGTTTGTTTGAAGGTTGCCTTTACGCGATCGCCTCCCGTCCGCAGTCGCGCCTGCAAACGACCAACGCGGCGGTCGCTCAACGCAGCCGGTGCGCCAAATGCGATTTTGTCGACAAATGGTTCTCAGGAGGAACGCCGAGTAATCATATTTCAATCAGGGCGATTCCTGATTCGGGATCGAAGCTCTTTTGTAGGCGTTCTGGACTTTCCGCGAGGACTAGCATTTATCGCCCGGTTGTCCTTTAGCGCGCGCCACCACACAATGATAGATTAGCCAAAGATAGACGGAGCCATATTCGAGCGACAATATCAGAAAAGAATTTTTTAGCGGCCCCTCTGCCCCAAATCTGATTGTGGGAGTGTATGCCAGGACGCTCGTGACGCTCATGAGCAGCCAGGCGGGGTTTGGGTAAAAGCACAAGAACGGGATCGACCAGGTGAAATACCATGGATAGGCTGTTGGCGAGACCAGGAGCACGCCACATGTGAGAACGAGAGCCGACCAAAGCGGTTCGGCATTCCTTTTTGCTAAGTAGCCCACCATCGCTAAGACGATCGAGCCCGCGAGCAACTCGCCACCGATCTTCGACCTCGCCATAAATCCCAGCAGATGAAAAAGGCTCGCGTTGTTCACCCAGTCTCGCGCGTAGTTTGTCGCGCCCTCGAACAGATGTAACCCTGCGCCGAGAAAAGGAACGTAAAATAAGAGCACGATACCCGCAAAGGTGGCCAGATGTCTGGCGCGCACGCGCTTGAGGAAGACCGGCAAAAGCAAAATAGGGAAGAACTTGGACAGGAACGACAGGGCGAATGCAGCCGTCGAGAGTGCTGGGCGTTTTCTCAAGAGCAAAAGGAGTGCCGTTAACAGGGCCACGATGGCCAGCGAATCAAAATGACCGGACATCGCGAATGCAATGAGCACCGTCGGATTCCAGGCGTAGGCCAGCACGCGATGCAACGGTTGCTTCATGGAAGCCAACAGCAGCATCAATATGCCGATGCTCCCGAGATCAAAGAGAACTGATGCCCGCTTGTATCCGGGGATGGTTTCGATCAAACGGTAGATCAATTCGCTCAATGGCGGATAAATAGTCGGCGTGTCTTCGCCGGGCGGTTCCGGATGCTCGGGATTTTGCAGCCATTCCAGTCCAGGGGAATTGGGATATACGACATACGGATTCAGATGTGCGCGTTGTACCCGCCCGTCCCATTGGTAACGATATACATCGCCGGAAGGTGCCAGCGGAGAAGTCAGCAGAGTAACGCGAAACAGAACAGCGCCTGCGAGGATGATCAGGAGAGCGGCTGCTCCGAGTCGAAACTTCTCGACCAGGAACACAGCGGTCACGTAGAGAATACCGGCGAGAAGCAGAAGGCCGATGAATTCCGGCATCACGGCGTCTAGGTCCCTCTGCCGCGCAAGCCAGACAAAGATAGGCGTCAGCCCGCCTGCCAGTACGGCAATCGCTAGCGTGACAATGCCGCTCGGCCACCAAGCAGCCTTAAGCCGATCAATGTAGGTCCGGGGCCGGGAAGCTATGTGGTCAGGCATGTCTCAGCCGACTCCCTCCTTGGTCGACTTAGATAACCATCTAGCCGTTCTCGGTGCCTTCGTCGGCGTCCGCTCCAATTCGTCTGCGAGCTGACGGAGGTCGGCTGCTACGTCGATGTCGTAAAACGCTTCGGTCAGATGCACGGAAAGCC
>Ga0209167_10000734_pt1 | contig 21936 bp, 16 predicted proteins | sample Coa_R1_9_FD_187154 | JGI IMG/M metagenome (GOLD analysis project Ga0209167, IMG submission 187154) | Surface soil microbial communities from Centralia Pennsylvania, which are recovering from an underground coalmine fire - Coalmine... | ecosystem: Environmental > Terrestrial > Soil >... | reverse complement strand
GGTTGCTCGATGGCGGGCTTGGCTTCGTCGGCGAAGAGAGTGCGGGTGCGTCGTTTGTTCGCAAGGATGGCAGTGTGTGGACCACCGACAAAGACGGAATCATCCCGGCTTTGCTGGCGGCGGAGATCACCGCGAGAATGGGCCGCGACCCGGGCGAGATCTATCGCGAATTCACCCGCGAGTTCGGCGAGTCGATGTATGAGCGCATGGAGGCTCCGGCAAGTCCGGATCAAAAGAAATTATTGGCGAAGCTCTCGCCGCGGCAGGTCAACTTCACCGAGCTGGGGGGGGAACCAATCGAGGCTGTGCTCACCCAGGCGCCCGGAAACGGAGCTGCCATCGGCGGGGTGAAAGTCGCCGCTGCCAGCGGCTGGTTCGCGGCGCGCCCGTCCGGGACCGAAGATATTTACAAGATTTACGCGGAAAGCTTCCGGGGAGCCGAACATCTGCGCCGCATCCAGGAGGAAGCCCAGACAATTGTCAACGCGGCTTTGGCGGTGCCGGAGCAGGGCAAAGTTACGCACTCGCCAGGCGGATCTGGTTGATCGAATCCTTAAATTTGGCTGTGTCGGTATACATCTGGCACTTGGCGATCCTGCCATCCTTGAATTGAAACACCTGCACAAACTGGGCGTCGAGCGATGCGCCGTTGGCCCGAAATGTTCCCAGGAAACGTCCGTTCGCGATCACGAGGTCTCCACCGCCCAGGATCTCACCGGCGCTCACCTCGAAGTTCTCCCAATCGGCCGGGAGCCTCTCGAAAATCAATTTGAGCACGGCGTCCAAACCCACGTAGGGACTGTGGTCGGAGTAGAGGAAGTTCTCGGCCGAGGTCCATTCGACTTGCGGATCCAGCAATCCGGCAAAGAGCTTGGCATCCCTATGCGCGAATGCATCATAGAACGCTCGGACGGTTTTGGTGTAATCGTGCGGCACTTCCTTGCTCCTTTCCTTCAGGCTAGCAAGCCCCTCACTCCGGCACGATAACATATTTGGGCGCAGACTTCCGGCTGGCGTGTTTTCGCGCAAAGCGCTGGGCCGTAACTATGCAAAAGCACCCAGCACGCACACGCGCACGCATGCACCCGGCTCGGCAATCATTGAAAGGATTGCATCGGCGCTGAGTCATGCAATTTGGCACGGCACTTGCTGCTTAGGTAGCGTAGCCGCAAGAGGGAAGTGAAAACGCGGCCCCGGCGAAACGGGGCGACTAGAAGTCCTCAGGAGGTGCCTTATAGAACCTGGCACAAGTAAGGGGGCGGTGGAGTCGAACGGCTTGAAGGCAGTTAAGGACCGCTAGGCGCCTGATTAGCAGGCACCTGACATAGTGCAGCGCTGAACGCGCACAAAGTTGGCGCTTGGCAGAGTCCTTAGAAGAGCCGTTCGGATCGCCGCTCCCTTTTTTATTTGACTGCTACCTCGGCCCGTAGTGCGGCACGGGCCGGCCGACTTCCAAAGCTCCCAGGTCGGGGGCGCGGCCGGTGAAGTCGTCGTTGATTCCCGGCAGGCGCACGCCCGCATCCACGGCGGCCGAGCCGGGACGAAGCTGGAAGTCGAAATCGGCTGGCTTATATAACGTGCGCGGATCGGGACCCGGCGGCGTTGCCTTCTGAAACACATCGTAATCGACTACGACGCTGTGACGATCCTGACCCGTGGCTTCACTATATTCCTTCAACGTCTTGAACCGGCGCGTCTCGCGCGATTTTGCTTCCAACTGTGCTTGAGCCTGCGTCGAGAGCTTCCCAGGTTCGCCTGGAAAGAGAGCACGCACCGAAAACGGCGGCGTGCTCCACTCGAAGGAAAACTCGGCGCCTTCGTTGGGCCGGAAGCCATTGTAATCGGAGCTGGAATAATTCGTGTTGGTCTCCACCGCGAAGGTCTCCAGCGTCTCGCTCTTGCCCAGGACCAGATTGTTGCGGTACTGGACGTTCGACGCCGCCAGCAGCATCGGCTTAACCGGCGCAAGGAACGTGTTGTGATACACGACGATTCCCGAAGAAGACGCTGTGAACTTCACCGCTCCGCCCTCCGGCGCGTGATACACGATGTTGCGGATGAAATACACCGGCCCGCCAAACACCGGCTGTACGCTTAGCGCCCTATGGCCGTGATTGAAGCAGCGATTGCGGAAGATGCGGATGTTGTGCGCGCCGCCGTCGGACTCGATGCAGTTGTCTTCGACATTATTGATGTCGTTGTTGTAGAAATCGATGGAAACGGGCATACGGTCGCGGATGGGATTGGGAGTTCCGTCCGGATTGCCGTAAGTGGCAACGTCGATTCCGTCGTGGAAGCGGGTGATGTAGTTGTAAGCCACGGCGTGCCCTTGCCCGTAGATCTTGATCGCATATTCGGACATCAGCTTGGTGACGAAGTCGGGCAGGTTTTGCCAGGTGCGGCCCGTGAAGCCCATCAGAATATCGGCGCGGAAGCGGCCGGTGATGGTGTTGTCGGCGATGTAGTAATCCTTTGAGCCGGACCAGTCGGTGTAAACCGCGCGGCCCACGTTCTCGATGTGGCAGCCCTTGATGGTGAGGCCGCTCGATCCCGCGAGGTTTTTGTATCCGCCCCAGAACGCGAGGTCGGTGTTGCGGATCGTGAGCCCCTCGAAATAGTTGTAATTCGCGGCCATCACGTTGAACAGGTTGTAGGCGCCATCGCCGTCAAAGATGGCCTCGCCGTCGCCTGCGGCTTTGATCGCGATGGGTTTGTCGGGGGTTCCACTCTGCGTCAGAAAATAAGTGCCGCTGGAGATGGTGCCGAGAGGGCCACCGTAACGGAAACGGTCGTCTTTATACAAGCCGGCGTGCACCAGGATCGTGTCGCCCGGCTGCACTCGAGGCGGAAAGCTGTTGAAGTAATCCGCGCCGGAAGAACCCATGTAGTAAGCCGCCAGCAAACCAGTGAAGGCGGGTTCCTGCTTGGTGCCGCTGTAGCCGGGAGGATACACATGATAAATCTTGCCGCCGGAAGCGGGCCTCGGCTCAGGTCGCGTGCGCACCGTCACGGTGTTCTCGGCTTTACCCTCGACGCCATCCGGATCGGCGAGCACGAAGCGGCACTCGTAATCCGTGCCCGGCTCCAGATCGAAGATGCTTCCGGCGAACATATTGGGCACGATGTAGTTGAAGGCGTTCTCATTGATTCGCTCGTTGCCGATGCGGAGCAGAGGCAGGCCCTCCTTCCAGGCCTGGTCGCCCTTCTTGCGATAAGAGACGGCGACGGTGGCGTTGCGGTTGTCGTCGCCGCCGATGCTCCATTCGAAACCCAGGGAGACAAGGGTGGGCCGTTCCACATAGAACTCCCCCGAGGTGACCTTCTCGGCGGCGAAGAGCGCCGGAGTCCATAGCAGCGCAAAAAGTGACGCCAGCGCAAACGTCGAACGGCTCATGGGGAACCTCCCTTGGCTCGAATCGCAGGGTCATTTTACTACAGTGCGGGCGATTCACTACGATGTATACTGGCCGGTAGGCGGAGGATTTCAATGAAGGGTTTGGCTGTCGCGTTGATCTTCTGCATCACCTGCGCCTTGCTCGCGGACTGCGGCAGCAAGCCGAGCGGAGCCGCCGCCGCGTCGCCGCAGGAATCGCGGCAACCAGCCGCGTCCAGCAAACCTCCAACATCCACTTCAGCGCCCGCGCCCGTTGCCGTGGATGTCGTCATGGCCTCCGGGCCCTTGCAGAAATGCCTGGGGATCACGCCCGGAGCCGACAGGATGATGAAGGCGGGGACGGGGCCAGCCTGCGAGCAGCTTCCCGGCGCCAGCATTTACGATCAGGCCGGCGCGCGGTTCCAGGCCGGCGATCATGCAGGGGCGGCGCAGATTGTCCGCAAGGCTGCCGATGCTGGAAACGCTTTGGCGCAGCTCCGGCTCGCGCTGATGTATGACCAGGGCGACGGCGTGCCGCAAAACTCCAGAACCGCTTTTGAGTGGTACATCAAAGCTGCGGCACTGGGTGAGCCGGAATCGCAGAACCAGTTGTCCAACCAATACGAAGGAGGGGAATGGGTCGAAGAGAACTGGGATCTCTCGGCGAGGCTTCGGCAGGCCAGCGCTCAGCAGGGCTGGCTCAAAGGGCAGTTTTCCCTCGGACGAGCCTACCAATTCGGCATCGGCGTTCCACAGAATCGACAGGAAGCCATCGCGTGGTTCCGGAAAGCCGCCGCGCAAGGCCACCCCGACGGCAACCATTGGGTAGAATGGCTGAGCGATTCGACGAACAACATAGGGTTCCGCGACGATGTCGAACGCAGCATCGTGATGGACGTGGCGGGCAGAATGCGCTTCAGCGGCGTTCTCATTGGCGGCGATCCGTACGGCATTACATTCCACAACTCCGCGCAACGGGCGCTGTGGCTGGGGGGCCAGCGGCAACGGGCAGATAAGGATGAGGCCGAAACTTTACGCAAAATGCACCAGGCCGAACACGACGCGTGCGTTCGTGAGGGCAGAGATGATTGCAGTTTTGTACGCTAACGAGTATGAGCGTCACACTCAAAGTTAACGGGCGTTCGCACACTCTGGATCTGGATCCGGCTACTCCTCTGCTTTACGCATTGAGCGACGATCTGGAACTGCGCGGCCCCAAGTTCGGTTGCGGCCTTGGCCAGTGCGGTGCGTGCACGGCCATCGTCGACGGCGCGGCGGTGCGCACTTGCGTGACTCCGGTGAGCTCGGTGGTGGGCAAGGAGATCACCACGCTCGAAGGGCTGGGGACGCCGGAGAAGCCGCATCCCATTCAGAAGGCCTTCATCGATGAGCAGGCCGCCCAGTGCGGCTTCTGCCTGAACGGAGTGATCCTGTCTGCGAAGGCTTTCCTCGACAAGAACCCGAAGGCGACGGAGCCGGAGATCCAGCAGGCTCTGTCGGGCGTGTTGTGCCGGTGCTTCACGCACTCGCGCATGTATGCGGCCATCCAGCGATATGCGAAGGCGGTGGCGAAATGAAGCCGCGGCTGACTGAGGCGGCGCAGACCGCCCTCAGGCGCGTTGCTCGAGGAATGGATCGGCGCGGATTTCTGAAGAGTGCGGGCGTGCTGATCGTAGGCTTTCAGATGGGCGGCGGGCACAGCGCCAAAGCCCAGTTCGGGCAGGCGGCGCTAGCCGGCTCACCGCCAAACGATCAGCTGGATTCCTGGATCGCCATCGGCGCCGATGGCAAGGTCACTGCTTTCAGCGGCAAGGAAGAGCTGGGGCAGGGGATCTCGACGGCCCAGCAGCAACTGGTGGCCGAAGAACTCTCGGTGCCATTCGAGCGCGTGAACCTCATCTATTGCGACACAGCGCTGACGCCGGATCAGGCGTACACGTCGGGAAGCCAGTCCCACCCGGCAAATTTCAGAGACGCCAATCTTGCGCTTGCGGCCGCGACGGCTCGCGAAGCGCTGCTGAAAATGGCGGCGCAACGGTTGGGCACGCCGGTAGCGCAGCTCGCGCTCGCCGCAGGTGTGATCAGCGTGAAGGACGACGCGTCGAAACGCGTTTCTTACGGCGAACTGGCCGGGGGGAAGAAACTCAATCTTGCTCTGGACAAGAACGCCAAGCGGAAACCGGTGAGCGAATGGACCGTGCTGGGCAAGCCGATCGGGCGTCCGGACATGGCCGCGATGGCCACAGGGCAGTTCGAGTACGTCCACAATATCCGACTGCCGGGGATGCTGCACGGCCGCGTGCTGCGCCCACCCGCTGTAGGCGCGACGCTCGTGAATGTGGATGAAGCGTCGGTGCAGGGGCTCCCGGGTCTGGTGAAAGTGGTCGTGAAGAAGAACTTCGTCGGCGTCGTCGCCGAGAAGCCGTGGCAGGCGATGCAGGCGATCGAGAAGTTAAAGGTCACCTGGACGGCCGGCGCGGGGCTGCCCAAGCAGTCCGAGTTTTACGATTCGCTGGTGAAGCAGCCGTCGCGCGACACGCTGATGGTGGATTCCAAGGATACGGCTCAGACGTTGGCCGGCGCGGCGGTGACGCTGAAATCCACTTACCTGCATCCGTACCAGATGCACGGATCGATGGGCAGTTCGTGTGCGGTGGCGGATGTGCAGAGCGACCGCGCGACGTTGTATTCGCCCACGCAAGGCGTCTGGTATCAGAAGTCGACTGGCGCGATGATCCTGGGATTGAAACCGGAAAACGTCCACGTGGTGTTCCGGCGCGGCGCGGGGTGCTACGGACTGAATGGCGCGGACACGGTCAGTTACGACGCGATGATTCTTTCCCAGGCCGTGGGCAAGCCTGTGCGTGTGCAGCTCTCGCGCAAGGACGAAATGGCCTGGGAGAATTACGGCAACGCCTGGCGCATCGAAGAAAGAGCCGGGCTGGATGCCCAGGGCAACATCGTCGCATGGGAGCACGAGGCGTGGACGCCGGGGCTGGGGAACCGGCCTGGTCCCGCAACTCCGGGCAACGTCGTCACCGGGATGCTGTTGGGTTACGCGCCGGCTGCGTTCTCGCCCGCCGCGGCGCAACCGCCCCGAGCCTATAACAACAACAGCAACGGCATTCCTTCTTACATGGCGGGGAACGTGGGAAGCTCGAGCGGCGGCACCGGAACGGTGAAGAGTGAAAAGGTGCTGGTGCACAACCTGGTCTCTCCGTTCTGGACCGGACCGCTGCGTTCTCCGGCGCGTCTGCAAAATACGTTCGCGCACGAGAGCTTCATGGATGAACTCGCCTCGCGCGCCAAGGCCGATCCGGTGGAGTTTCGTATGCGTCATCTGCGCAATGAGCGAGTCATCGGAGTGCTGACCGGCGCGGCGAAGGCGGCGAAGTGGGAGACGCGAGTGTCGCCGAAACCGGGGAATCGCAAGACCGGCATCGCCACCGGACGCGGAGTCGCCTGCGTGGCCTACGAAGGCGACAACGGCTACACCGGCATCGTGGTCGACGTCGAGGTCAACCAGGATACCGGCAAGGTCGCGGTGAAGCGCATGTGGGTGGCGATCGACGCAGGACCGATCTCGAATCCGGACGGTTTGCGCAACCAGGCCGAGGGCGGCGCGCTTCAGGGGATGAGCCGCGCGCTGGGCGAAGAAGTGACGTGGGACGACCAGAAGGTGACCTCCGTCGACTGGCGCACGTATCACTCGCTGCCACTCGGCTTCGAGGTGCCGAAGATCGAGTGCGTGTTGATCGATCGTCCGAACGAAGAGGCAACCGGAGCAGGGGAAACCGCGATCACGGTAATCGCGGCGGCGATCGGAAATGCCATCTTCGACGCCGTAAGCGTGCGTATTCGGCAGATCCCGCTAACGGCCGAGCGCGTGAAGGCCGCACTGGACGCACGTTCGTGAGAGCGCGCGGACTGCCGAGCCTGAGCCAGTTGATATAATTTGGCTCGGTATGCGCAGAACACTCGGCTTGATTGCGATTGGCGCGAGCGCCATTTTGACGTGGGGCGCGGATTGGCCGACCGACGGCGGCAACTCCCAGCGGACCAATTGGCAGCAGGATGAGACGGCTCTAACGAAGGACAACGTCGCAAACCTGAAAATCCTGTGGAAGATAAAGTTCGATAACGCGCCGCGGCAAATGCACTCGTTGTTTCCGCCGCTGATTATCGGCCAGGTGAACACCCGCGGCGGCATCAAGCAGATCGCACTCGAGGCCGGGGTCTCGGACAACTTGTACGCGATCGACGCCGACAAGGGCGAAATCCTGTGGAAGAAGCATTTCGAATATCCTCCTCCGGCGAGGAACGGCGGAGCCACCGATCCTCTATGTCCCGGCGGCCAGACCGCGACGCCGGTGATCGGCCCTCCCAACGCTTCGGGAGCCAGAACGGTCTACGCTCTTGCGGGCGATGGCGAGCTGCATTCTCTCAACCTCGCCGATGGCGAAGACGTGGTCCGCCATTTCAATTCGGCTACCCCAACGGCAAGTCGTACGCGCTGAACCTGTGGAACAACCTCATTTTCACCACGACCTCGCAGGGCTGCGCCGGCAATCCAAACCAGATGTGGGCCGTCAATCTCAACGATCCGCTGAAGAAGGTGATGACCTTCAGTCCCAGGAGCGGCGGCTTGTGGGGACGGCAAGGCGCGGCGATCGATTCCAGCGGAACCGCGTGGGCGCCCACCGGCGACGGTGTGTACGATCTCGCGAACCAACGCTACGGCAACGGACTGATCGCGGCGAAGGTCGTCGGGAACGAATTGCAACTCAAGGATTGGTATGAGCCGACGAACTGGGCGTGGATGCAGAAAAAGGATCTGGATATGCAGGTCACTCCCGCGATCTTCACGTACAAGGGCAGGGAACTGATGGTCACCGGCAGCAAGGAATGCCGCGTGTATCTGATCGATACGAAATCGGCTGGCGGCGAGAATCACCAGACGCCTTTGGTTCGCACGCCTCTGCTGTGCAACGAAGAAGTGAACTTCGCCTCGGCCGGAATCTGGGGCAGCATGGCGACCTGGGAGGATTCCAAAGGCACTCGCTGGGCGTTGACGCCTTTCTGGGGGCCGGTGCATCCGGAGTTCAAGGTTCCGGTTTCCTATGGTCCCGTGAAGCATGGCGCGGTGGTGGCGTTCAAGGTGGAAGAAAAGAGCGGCAAGTTTCAATTGACTCCGGCGTGGATGTCGCGCGATATGGATCAGGCCGAGCCTCCGGTGATCGCCAACGGAGTGATCTTCGCGTATGGCAGCGGCGAGAACGGCTATCAGGCGTATCCCGACCGCGGGTTGAATGACTCCAGCCCCTTGCGCATCAAGGCGTCCACTCACGCGACCTTGTTCGCATTGGACGCCGAGACTGGGAAGGAGTTGTACTCAAGCGGCGATCAGATCGCATCCTTCGCGCACTTCAGCGGATTGTCGGTGGCCAACGGTCAAGTGTACCTGGGGACCTACGACAGCGTGCTGTACTGCTTTGGCCTGGCGGGAAGATGACCATGAAAAGCATTCTTGCGATGGCGGGCGTGTCGTCGATCTTACTCGCGGTGGCGATTGCGCAGCCTCGTCCCCAAAACTGGCCGACGTACGGTGGCGACGCGCAGCGTAGCGGCTGGGAAAAGACCGACCCGAGGATCACGAAGGACACCGTAAAGGATCTCCAGCTTTTATGGAAGATGAAGCTGGAGAATCAGCCCAAGGGGCCGCGTCCACTGCTGCCTCCACTGATCCTGGGGAATCTGATTTCATATCGCGGATTTAAGGAGTTGGCGTTTGTTGCCTCCAGCGCGGATATCGTTTATGCGATCGACGCAGACCTCGGCAAGCTGTTCTGGACCAAACATCTGGAGTACGCGAGCCTGGATCCGCAGGTGCTCGGGCCATCCGCGACTTGCCCGGGCGGGTTGACGGCGATGCCGACGATGCCTCCGCCAGCGGTGGGCCGAGGAGGTGCTCCTGGTGGCCGCGGTCCCGCCGCACCGGCTGGTGGCCGTGGCCCTGTTGCTGGTCCTACTGCGGGGACCGGGGTCGTGGGCGCTCCGGCGGCTCCTCCACCGCCGCCCGCCCGAGGACCGTTCGCGGCCGTCGGTGCTGCGTCAGTCTACGCTATTTCGAGCGACGGAAGGCTGCACAAGCTCAACACCTCGACAGGTGACGATCAGGCGCAGCCGGTGAAGATGCTGCCATCCAACGCCACGATTTCAAGTCTGAACATAGCCGACAACGTCCTCTATGCGTTGACCAGTCACGAGTGCAACGGTGCTGCCGATGCGGTCTGGGCCATCGACCTGATCGCCGACCCGCCCAAGGCGGTGACGTTTGCCTTAGGTGGCGGCGGTGAGGGCCCAGTGCTCGGCGCGGACGGAACCGTCTATGTTCAAACCGGGGAAGAGCTGCTGGCGCTGAGCCCTCACGATCTCCAGCTCAAGCAGTCTTTCAATCTCGCAAGCAGTTCGGTTTTGCCGCTCGTGTTCCCGTACAAGGAGCGGGATGTGATCGTCACCGCCGGCAAAGACGGTCGTCTCTACCTGATGGACACCGCGTCGCTGGGCACTCCGCTGTTTCAAGCTCCGCTGACGGGTCAGGTTTGGGGCAACCTTTCGAGCTGGCAGGACGCCGACGGAACTCGCTGGGTTTTCGCGCCGGTGTGGGGACCGGCAAACACCGGCTCCATCGTCGCCTTTAAACTCGAGGAGCAGAATGGCAAGCCCGCGCTGACGCAGGCGTGGGTTTCGCGAGACATCCCTTCACCGCAGCCGCCGGTGATCGCCAACGGAGTTGTGTTCGCGTTATCCTCGAGGGCCGGGACCCATGCGACCCTCTACGCCCTGGACGCCGCGACCGGCAAGGAACTCTACTCCAGCCGGAATCTAATCACCGCCCCCGCCGCTCTGACGGGATTGACTGTCGCCAACGGTCGCGTGTATTTCGGAACCACCGACGGCACCGCCTACGCATTCGGAATCTACATGGAACATTGACGTTCAGGCGTAGGCGCTGGCGCCGGGCTGATCGCGGCCGCTGCGCTCTGCTGTGATCCGCTCCAGATAGCCGCTTTCGCGAAATGCTTCCAGGGGATCCTCGGGCAGACCCTTCGAGGCACGCCATTCGGCGATTGCAGGGCGAACGTCGGTGGCGAACGCATCCTGCAAACACGATTCCGCGCGAATCAGGTCGAGAGCTTTCTGAGCCGAGGCCAAACGTTTATGATCCACCAGCGCGGCTTTGGCAAAGAGCTGCTGTGCCATGTTCACCGTCTGAAGCATCGCCTCGATCTTGCCCTTCAAGTTGTGGCTCTGATCGATCATGAAAGCAATGTCGGAGACGGCTCCCGCCTCCCACTCGAAAGAAAGAATCTCGTGGAAGATGCGGAACACTTGATAAGGATCGATGGAACCGAGGGTTAAGTCGTCGTCGGCGTAACGCCGGTCATTGAAGTGGAATCCCCCGAGCATATTCTCCGCGAGCAGCCACGCGACAATCTGCTCGATGTTCTGTGCGGCGTAGTGATGGCCGGTATCCACCAACACCTTGGCTTGCGGTCCGGCGCTGCGAGCCATGTGCAGAGCCATGCCCCAGTCGGCGATATCGGTGTGGTAGAAAGCCGGCTCAAACGGTTTGTATTCGATCAATAGACGCTGCTCCGAATTTAGCTGCCCGTGCGCGGCCCGCAGACCCTCTTCGAACCATCGCTTGCGCTGCCGGATGTTCGCTGTCCCCGGATAATTTGATCCGTCCGCGAACCACAGGGAGATGTCGCGCGACTGAAGGCGCCTCGCGATCGCGATGGATTCGTTCACGTGCTGGAGGGCGCGGCCGCGAATCTCAGGATCTGGATTGCCGAAAGATCCGTGCTTGTATTCCTGGTTCTGAAAAAGATTGGGGTTGATGGAGCCCGGCCGCACGCCATAACGCTCGGCGATTTTATTAACCTGCGCCGCATCTTCCAACCCATTCGGCAAGTCCCACAGCACATGCAGCGCGACGGTGGGGCAAACTCCCGTCAGCTTATGCACCTCGCCCGCGTCCGCGAGCTTCTCCTCGGTGGTCAGGGCCGCCGCCGGCTGGAGAAACTTTCCGAATCTGGTGCCGGTGTTGGCGAAGCCCCACGAAGGCAGCTCGATACGGAAGCGATCCAATGCCTGGCGATCCAATACCTGAACGACAGGCGCCCCGAAGCTCATCGCAGAAACGCCTCGGGCAAGCCGCCATCGACAGGGATCACGTGGCCGGTGGTCTTGGCGCTTTGATCCCCCGCCAGCCAACAGATCGCATTGGCGCAATCGGCGGGGAGAATCGGCAGGCGAGTAATCGTGCGCCGCGCGTAGAATCCGGCGAGCTTGGCTCGCAGCGCTTCGGTTGACTCAAACTCAGCGAATTCGATTCCATACTTCCGCAGCGAGCCCATCACGCGATCGCGCGGGAACATGGAGGACCCTGCGACGACTGTGGCAGGGGCGATACCGTTCACTCGAACCAATGGACCCAGACCGATCGCGAGCTCGCGGATCAAATGACTGAGCGCGGCTTTGCTGGTGTCATAGGGCTCGCTGCCCTGCTTGGGCACTACAGCGTTCGCGGAGCTGGCGAACACCATCGAGGCGGGCAGGTTCTGCGCCTTCAGAATCTTTGCCGCCTCCTCCGCCAGGACGAAATTGCCCGTGACATTCACGTGCAGGGCGTGGCTCCAGACGGTTTCCGGAGGCGTGCCCGCTGCCGGAGTCGGGTAGATGGCCGCGGTATTGATGACGGCGTCGACGCCGCCGAATTTGAGGATCGCCGCGCGAAATGCCGCTTCGATGCTCTGGCGCGAGGTCAAATCCAGCTCGCAGGCCAGCATCATTTCATTGGAGCCGAGCGCGCCCGCTTCCTTCGCTACTGCTTCCGCGGTCTCCAAGTCCCGATCCGCGACCACAATGTGCCCGCCCTTGCGAGCAATCTGAAGCGACACCTCCCGGCCGATGCCGCTTCCGCCTCCTACGACCACGAAGATCCTGCGGCTGAACTCGCGCTCGGGAGGCATGCGTTGGAGCTTGGCTTCTTCGAGCGCCCAATACTCGATGCGAAAGGCTTCCGTCCGGGGCAGCGCAACGTAGTTGTGAAAGCTGGAAAAGTGGCGCGCCTGCTCGGGATGGCGGGCTTGCGGCAATGCGCCAGTGTGCTCGACCGGTTCCTCCAGGGCGTTCGCACCGGCCATCACATGGATCGCGTTCACGAAAAACTCGGTGGTGATGCGCGCTTCCCGCTTGTCCTTACCGAATCCGAACACGCCCAGCCCGGCGATTACGACCACGGATGGATTGGTGTCTCGAAGCTTGGGCGAATCCGGCACAGCGCAGGAGGAATAATAGTCTGCGTACCCTTCACGATATTCCGCGATGCGAGTTTCGATGCGTGCCGTCAGATCCGGCAAACCTTCGCTTGCGGGATTCCAGGGAATGAACATCGGGCAGATGCGGGTTCGCAGAAAGTGATCGGGACAACTGGTGCCCATGCGGCAGAGTTCTTCGGCCCATTTGGAATTGGCGAACTCCAGCGCGTCTTGTGAACGCTCGTAGTGGGCGATCACACGCCGGTTTGAGGAGACGGCTCCGCGCAAATACGGCAGAATGGCCGCCGCGGCGTTGTCTCGGTCCGCCGCATCGGTTACCGCGACGCCGCCAAACTGGAGGCCCTTCGCGTGATCCTGAATAAACTCGCCCATCTGATCGATGGTCCGGATGCTGTTGGCGTAGCACTGCTGCTGCGTTTCGCCCCAGGTGAACAGGCCGTGGCTGCCGAGCACAATGCCGTCGCAGCCCGGATGGGTTTCCACGGCGCGTCGCAACATCATCGCGAGCTCGAAACCCGGCCGCTGCCACGGCAGCCAGGCCATCTTGCGTTGATAGCGCCGATTGAATTCGTCGAGCTTGCGTTTTCCATTCGCGCTGGCCGCGAGCGCGATGCACCAATCCGGATGAAGGTGATCCACATGGTCGAAGGGAAGGAAGGCGTGCAACGGAGTATCGATGGACGCCGCGACGCGATTTTCGCCGAAGGCGCACAGCGGATAATATGCGACCATTTCGTCCTCGAACTCTTCGCCACGATAGCGAGCGACGAGCTGCTCGAGCTTCTCCATATAGAGAATTGCGAAGCCGGATGTGGTGATGGAGCGCAGGTCCCCGCCGCTGCCCTTGACAGCCAGGACCCGAGCCGGCTTTCCTGAAAGCGGGTCCGGCAAATCGAATTTCGAGCTCGTATTTCCGCCGCCGAAATTCGTAATGCGAAGATCAGCCCCCAGCAGGTTCGATCGGTATTGCAGCAGGTCGAGAGGCCGTGCGTTCAGTGTGACGGCCCGGCTTTCCTCCCACAGGTCTTCCAGGAGTTTGGTTTCAATCGTATTGATCATGAGTCGTATTCCTATAATCTCGAAAACGCTGGTACTGTGAATCCCACAGGTCTGCGGCCAGCGGCTCGAAGCGCTCCACCGGAAAGGACCGGTCGATCACCTGGCGCGCTTCGGCGAGCGAAGCTACGGCCCCCGTCGCCAGCATCTGCATCGCGATGTTGCCGAGTGCCGTGGCCTCCGCGGGCCCTGCGACGACCGCGCGGCCGGTCGCATCCGCCGTGAATTGGTTGAGTAGGCGATTCTTCGATCCGCCGCCCATGATTCGGATTTCGTCAAACCGGATGCCCGTCAAACCTTCGAGCGATTCCAGAACCATGCGGTACTTGAGCGCGAGGCTTTCGAGAATCGCGCGCGTGTACGCCGGAGGATCGGCGGGAACCGGTTGCCCGGTGCGCCCGCAGTAGTCCGCGATGGATGCCGGCATGTTGTCAGGATGCAAGAAGGTGGGGTGATCAGGATCGAAGAGCGTGCGAAAGGCGCCACGCGATCCTTCTTTTTCAGCGGCGGCAAGTAAGTCAGCGTACGCGAACTCTTGACCCGTTGTGCTCCAGCGCTTCCGGCAAGCTTGCAGGAGCCAGAGTCCGGCGATGTTCTTCAACAACCGGATAGTGCCGCAGACGCCGCCTTCGTTCGTAAAGTTCAGGTCGCGAGCCAGTGGCGTGATCACCGGCGAAGGAAGTTCGGCGCCTAACAACGACCAGGTGCCCGAGCTCAAGAACGCGCTCTTGTCCGGCATAGAAACGGCGGCCACCGCGGAGCCCGTGTCATGGCACGCGGGGGCGACCACGGGTGTACCTCCGAATGCCGCGGACACTTCTCTCTTGAGGCTACCGACGACCGTGCCAGGCCCAACGATTGGAGCCAGCAGTCGCGACGGAAGATCCAGACGGCCGAGCAGTCCGGTCGCCCAGGAGCGGGTATTCGCGTTCAGCAGCTGAGTCGTGGTGGCGTTGGTGTATTCAGAGACGAGATTTCCGGTGAGCCAGTAATTCAGCAGGTCGGGGATGGTCGCCAGTGAGTGAGCGGAAGCCACCAGGGCGGGTTCCGCACGAAGCGCAGCGTAAAGCTGGTAGAGCGTGTTGAACGGCAGAAACTGGATTCCGGTCACCGCGTAGATCTCTTCACGCGGTACACGCTCGAACACGGCGTCCATGATTCCGTCCGTGCGAGTGTCCCTGTAGTGATAAGGATTCTCGATCAGCGCCCCGCGATGATCCAGCAGCGCGTAATCGACGCCCCAGGTGTCGACGCCGATGCTGTCGAGCGTCCCAACCGGAAGGTGATCGAGGGCGCTCTTCATGTGAGACCACAATCGTTGGATATCCCAGCGCAGGGAACCGTGCAGTTGAAGAGGCTGATTCGGAAAGCGGCAGATCTCGGTCACATCCAGAACGCCGGATCGGAGCCGCCCAAGAACCGCCCTTCCACTCTCCGCGCCGAGATCAAACGCCAGAAAGTTAGCGCTCACAGGGTCAATGCCACCTCTATATTTTGCCTTGCGAAAGACGTGGTGCGCCACGGTCGAAGGGCGATGGCGTAGAATTGTGGTTGTGCGAATCCTGATGCTGATGATGTGCGCGGGAGTGTTGCTTCCGGCCTTTGCGCAGGAAGCTCCTCCCACGTTGCCGTTCTACGATTGGGGAGCTTGCCCCTACGAGACCTGTCAATATCGCGAATGGACCGCGCATCGACCCACCGCGGTGTACGACACATGGAAGGAAGGGCGCCGGCCCATCGCTCAGCTCGTGGTGGGCGACAAGGTAACCGGCATTACGGGCGCCGTAGTCACGTTAACGCCGGGCTTGATCCGGATGGACCGTGACTTGCCGGATCAGGGTTTACAGCGCGGAGACACCGTCCTTACCTACGGAAATCGCGGCGAGGGATTTTCGGCGGTCTGGTTCAAGGGCAAGTATCATTCCGAGTTCGACGCCTCCTTCGCGAAATTGCCAGATGGCACGGGCTGCGGCGGCGACCATTGCGCGGCCACTTACATCGACCTGGGCAGGAAGACGTGGTGGGCCCAAGTGAAGCTCAGTTCCGGGATGACGGGATGGGTGGAAATGGACCTCTCTCAAATCCCCGTCAGCCTGTTTTAGAAATCCAACCGATCGACATTCACCTTATCAATAATCAGCGGAGTTCCCAAAATAATATCGCTCCCGCGGATTTCCAGCGCGCCTAGGCGCCCAGCCTGAATCGATTTGGCGCCGCTCTGAATCTTGTTCTCCGCGAGCAAGGAGCCTGCGTACACGGTCAGATACCCGAGGTCGGTAGTGTTCCAGAGCACGATCAACGGCACGACTCCATCATGGATGTAGGGCTTGCAGATGTTGGGGAGCGAGAGTCCGATGACGCGCACGTCCATGCGGCCCGCCTGACGCACAGCCTCGGCTGAGCCAGGAACGGCGGGCGCGGAAATCGCCATCATCAGCTTCACCGACGGAAATACTTTGAGGATGGTCTGGGTCTCGGCGAAAGCTTTGTCGCGATCGTCGTCGCTGGGACGGATGGTGGCGAGCTTCAAGCCGGGATGCTTCGCGGCAACGCGCGCCCGGATAAACTTGATCCATTCGTTCTGATTTGCGGCGCTGAGCGCGCCCGTGATGATCGCGAATTCGCCTTGGCCACCGAGCAAGCGAGCGGCTTCATCGGTCAGAGTATCGCCGATTCCCTCCGCAGTGGCCTGGTTGATGAAGAAGTCGCGAGCATCAGGCGCGGCGTCGGCATCCCAGGTCAGGACTCGAATGCCGCGCGCGCGAGCCTTGCGCAGGACGGTGGAGATGCCGGCCTGGTTCTCCACCGCCACGGCGATCACGTCCACCTGCCGCGTGATCCAGCTTTCGACGATCTCGTTCTGTTTGGCGGCATCCAGGCTGGTGGGGCCGTCCCAGATCAGATCCACGCCCAACTCCCGTGCGGCCTCTTCAGCGCCCTTGCGGCAACTGACGAAATACGGATCGCCCTTGGCCTTCGGCATCACTGCAATCACCGGGCGATGGACAGTGGACGCGGGGCTCGCGCCGGACGTAGTCTTCAAGGAATGCACCAGCCACGTGTTTGTGCCGGCCACGATCAGCGAGCCAAACAGAATCGTGACACACAAAATCGCAACTTGACTGTTCTTCATAGCAATACCCTCCTCCGCCGGAGCGCTGAGCGTGTCTCGCGAACGCCATCGGTCGATGCTAATCGTAATCACCAGAAGGGCGCCGGTCAACACGCCGGTGAGTTCGGAAGGCAACGCGGCCAGGTGCAAACCGCTCTGCAAAACCGAAAGTGAGAAGAGTCCCAGGAGCGTGCCCCACAGCGAACCGCGTCCGCCGAAAACGGACGTCCCGCCCAGCACGACGGCTGTGATCGCGTCCAGTTCGTAGCCGGTCCCCGCGTCCGACTTCGCCTGACCCAGGTGCGCGACGTAGACAATGGCAGCGGCGCTCGAAGCCAGCCCCGAGAGTAAATAGACCAGGCCGATTCGCTTCGCCACAGGGATGCCTGCATAGCGTGCGCCGGCGGCGGTGAAGCCGATGGCGTAAAGCGCTCGGCCGACGACCGAGCGGTGCAGAAGCATCCAATAGCCGAAAAACACCAGCACGAAAAACGGTAGTTGCGTGGGGACGACGCCCCCCAAGTATCCTTGTCCGAGAAACAAGAGCGGCCTTGGAAAGCCGGTATAGTTCACCGCGCCGTGCGTGATGCCTTCGGCAATGCCGCGAAACAGAGAGAACGACCCCAGCGTGACGATCAGCGCCGGGATCTGGAAGCGTGCGATCAACAGCGCGTTCAGCGCGCCTCCGGCCGCACCCGTGAGGAGCGCCGCGAGTGTGGCGACGGCGAGGGGCAAATGCCAATCCTGCCAGGCGGCTCCGAAGACGACGGCCGCCAGTCCCATCATGGAGCCCACCGAAAGATCGATGCCGCCGCTGATCAGGACAGGTGTTAATGCGATGGCCAGCAGGCCAACCTCGACGCTGGTGCGAATCACTTCAAAGAAATTGCCCAGCGTGAAGAAGTTCTGCGCGATGGCGGAGAAGATCGCGATCTCCGCCACAAGGGCCGCCAACAGAACCGGGCGCTTAAGCACGGCGCAGGACTCCGTCTGGTCGTCCCCTGCGTCGCACGCGCGAGCGAGACCCAACCGCATCGAAGCTTACGGCCGCCAGAATGATCGCACCCTGAATCGCTTTTTCCCAGTACGCGTTGATGCCCAGGAACGTAAGGGCCGGACCGATCATGCCAAGCAGGGCCACACCCAGAAGCGTCCCGGTGACGGTCCCTCTTCCTCCAGTGATCGAAGCTCCGCCGACCACTACTGCGGCGATCACCTTCATCTCCAGACCGAGTCCTGCGTTGCTCGGGATCTGATTGAAGCGGACGGAATTCAACAGCGCCGCGCAGCCCGTCAACGCTCCCGCGACCGCGAACACGCAAAATGTCACCAGTCGCGAGTTGATTCCAATCAGCCGCGCGGCTGCTTCATTTGAACCGGTGGCATATACCGCCCGGCCGGCCGCGAGATTCCGTAATCCGAACCCCACGCACGCAAACAGGATTACTGCGACGCTCACGGTGATTGCTTCAGAGCCGGGCAGCGTCCATCCAAACCATTGAAACCCACGCGGCAGATCCTGCACCCAGGCTCCTTGCGTGATCCAACGGAGTCCGTCGCGAAGCGCCACCATAGCAGCCAGTGTTACCACGATGGACGGAATCCGAACGTAAGCTACGAGTGCGCCGTTGCTGGCGCCCAGAGCCGCGCCCACCAGAAGAACCGCCACCACGACCGCCGGCAACGGCAGTCCCGATTTCGCGAGAACTCCGGCCGCGACGCTGCAAACTGCAAACTGTGAGCCTACCGAAATGTCGATCTGGCCGGTCAGGATCACTAGCGTCATTCCCAGAGCGACGATCAGCACCGGCATGTTCGCCATCAGCAGGTCGCGCTGATTCTCCGCAGTGAAGAATCCAGGGGCGAGCAACGCGACCACGATCCAAAGCGCGACGATGGCGAGGGCGACGGAAATCTCTCTGCGGTGCTGCATTTATGCGCCCCCCAACGCCAGTGCGAGGATCTTTTGCGGAGTCGCCTCTTCGCGCGTCAGCGTACCGCGAATGACGCCGGCATGCATCACAGCGATGCGATCGCTCATCCCCAGGATCTCCGGCAGCTCCGAGGAAATCATGAGGATCGCCATGCCGCGCTCCGCCAAATCGGCCATCAGTTGGTGAATCTCCGCTTTCGATCCGACGTCAACGCCCTGCGTCGGCTCGTCCAAAATCAAAACCGAGGGACTGTTCGCCAACCATCGCGCCAGCGCAACCTTCTGCTGATTCCCGCCCGAGAGCGTGGCCGCTTCGGCGTCGGCATTGAGAGCCTTGATCCGCAACCGGCCAATGTAGCGCTGGGCGAGTTCGTGCTCGGCGACGCCGTCAATCAATCCATTGCGCGATATCTTTCCAAGACTCGCGAGGCTGATGTTCTCAGCTACTGGCAGCTCGAGTACAACGCCATGCTGACGCCGGTCTTCGGGCACATAGGCGATCCCCAGCTCGATCGCCTGCTGGGGTGACGAGATCCGCACGGGTTTGCCGCGCAGCAATATCTCGACGGAATCAGTGGTCGCCAAACCGAAGATCGTCTCCGCCAACTCCGTGCGCCCGGAGCCTACCAATCCGGCGAGCCCCACAATTTCGCCACTCCGTACACGAATTCCGCCCACTTCGAGCACGACGTCTCCCAATGGCGTCGTCCGCTTCGGATAGACCGCCGAGAGTTCGCGGCCCACCATCAAGTGCATCAGACGCGTGGAATCCACATCATCCTTGCGAAACGTTCCCACGGCTTCTCCATCGCGCAGGACGGTGATGCGGTCCGCAATCGCGAAAATCTCATCCAGCCGGTGGGAAATGTAAATGATGCCGACGCACTGCGCGCGCAGAGCCTCGATCACTTGAAATAGCCGCTCGACTTCGAGGCTGGTGAGCGAAGCCGTAGGCTCATCCATGATCAGGATGCGCGCTTGCGCGCCGACGGCTTTGGCGATCTCCACGATCTGCTGCTCCGGCATGCTGAGGCTCGCAACCAGCCGGTCGGGATCGTTCGTGAGTTGGTCGGGAGCACCGGCACGTTCGAGCAGTTCCGCCGCTCGCTCGCGCCGCGCCTTCCAATCCACCTTGCGCCACGCGCCGCCGCTCTCCAGGGAGAGTGCGATATTTTCGGCCACGCTCATGTGCGGGAACAAGGACGGCTGCTGATAAATCGCCGCGATGCCCAGGCTCCGGGCGATGCTCGGGTTGTTGTTCGGCACCGGCTGGCCGTCCACTTTGAGGATTCCGGAATCGGCGGCCAGCGCGCCGGTGATGATCTTAACCAGCGTGGATTTGCCGGCCCCGTTTTCGCCGACCAGTGCGTGCACTTCGCCCGCGTGGATCGCAAAGTCGACCCCCTTCAGCGCCTGCACACCCGCGAACGCCTTCGTGATGGACGTGGCTTCGAGCAAGCGGTCACCGGGACGCCGAAACATTCTCCCATCGTCCGGTTTTCGCGGAGCGGAGAACGGAATCTGTCACATACTCGGTTGCCAGGGCGTCCCGGAACGACGGCTCCGCGCTCTTACCTTCGCCGAGCGCGATCAGGAAATCCGCGAACTGATGAATGAAGGTGTGCTCGTAGCCGATTTGCAGTCCCGGCACCCACCAGCGCTTCATATAGGGATGATCGCCATCCGTCACATGAATGCTTCTCCAGCCGCGCAGGCGCGCTTCATCGCGATGATCGAAGAATTGGATGCGATGCAGATCATGCAGGTCCCACATGGCGGAAGCGTTCTCACCATTGATTTCGAGTGTATACAGCGCCTTATGGCCTCGCGCGTAACGCGTCGCTTCCAACGTCGCGAGAGATCCGTTCTGAAACCGCCCGAGACACGCGCTGGCGTCATCGATTTGGACCGGTTCAACGCGCCCGGTCAAGTTATGCTTGCGCTCCTTGATGAACGTTTCCGTCATCGCCGTCACCTGCGCAAGCGGACCGTTCAGCCACAGCGCCGTATCGATGCAGTGCGCCAGCAAGTCGCCGGTGACGCCGCTGCCCGCGACCGCTGAATCCAATCGCCACAGCCCCTCGCCACCTTGCGGCAAATCCCGCGAAATTGTCCAGTCCTGTAGGAATTTCGCGCGGTAATGAAAGATGCGGCCGAAGCGGCCGTCGTCAATCAAATGTTTTAAGAGCATCACAGCCGGCACGCGGCGATAGTTGTACCAGACCATGTTCGGCGCACGCACGGCTTCCACGGCCGCGACCATTGCCTCCGACTCAGCCGCGGTCCGGCCCAGTGGCTTCTCGCACAACACCATCTTTCCGGCCTGCGCCGCCGCAATGGCGATTTCCGCATGCGTGTCGTTAGGGCTGGCAATATCGACCAGGTCGATATCTCGTCGATGCACCAAGGCTCGCCAGTCCTTCTCGATCGATTCGTACCCCCAGTTTTCCGCGAACGCTTTGGCGCGCTCCGGGTTGCGTGCGCAGACGGCTTTCAGCACTGGCTGGTAATCGGTTTCGAAGAATCGAGGCGCTTGAAGGAAAGCATTCGAGTGCGCCCGTCCCATGAAGCCGTAACCGATCAGTCCGATATTCAGAGGCTTCTTCGCCGGCATCTCTCTTAATCCCCTCGTTTAATCCCACCCGTGGGCGTCGCGCACACCAAGCATCACGCTGAGGACTTTCCGCCACGTTGCCGGGTCCATCATCACGGCGTTCGGAAACATGCAGCCGTCCCAGCAGATGTGCTGGAAGGCTCGAGTGACTGCGCCATCAACGCCGCGCATCCAAATCCCCGCGTCGCGCACGATGTCCATCTTACTGTTGGGATCGTCGGGCAAACAATGACGCCCGGTTTTGTCGTGCGATCCCGAACCCTTCACCGTGGCATCGTTCTGAGCCACGTGAAAATCGATGGTCCACGGCCGTAGAGCGCCGGTCATCGTACGCAGCGCGTCCACCAGAGTGTCTTCATCGGACCAGTCGAAGTCCCGCGGTAAGATGCGGTCTTCTGGAGCATTGATGCCCAGTGTGAACAAAAGCGTATGCGCCATGTCGGCCTGAAAGCCCAGTGTTTTGGGCCGATCGACCATCTCCAATAGCTGGGCCATGCGCTT
>Ga0209167_10000732_pt1 | contig 21998 bp, 14 predicted proteins | sample Coa_R1_9_FD_187154 | JGI IMG/M metagenome (GOLD analysis project Ga0209167, IMG submission 187154) | Surface soil microbial communities from Centralia Pennsylvania, which are recovering from an underground coalmine fire - Coalmine... | ecosystem: Environmental > Terrestrial > Soil >... | reverse complement strand
GAGCGCGGCGCGCACCGGAAAAATCGGCGACGGCAAGATTTTCCTCACCAAGGTTGCGGATGCCATCCGCATCCGCAACGACGACCGCGGTGAAAGCGCCCTCTGACCAAAGACCCGAGCCTTCGGCGTTCGCTCCGGCGCGCGTCTCGGCTGGAATTCGTCGCTCGATCCACGCGGCACGCGGATGAATGTCTCATTGGGCCATGAACTGCGCGACCTGTACGCCCGGGAATCCGCGCGCGTACGCGAGACGTTTTCCTCCGGCGGCAGCGGGCACGAAGCGTTGCTCGCGCGTACGGGCCTGGTCGAATCGATCGCTTTGCGCCTTTGGCGCGAACTGATCTCTCCCGATACCGGGGGGCCGCGCAATTTCGCGCTCGTCGCGCTGGGAGGATTCGGCCGCAGCTGGCTCTTCCCTTACTCCGACGTCGACCTGCTGTTCCTTTATTCCGGCAGTCAGCCCGAGAAAGAGTATAAGGACCGCGTCGCACAGTTGTCGCAGGAGCTTTGGGATCTGCGGCTCCGCTTGAGCCCCGCCACGCGCACCGTTTCCGAATGCGACCGCTTCGATCCGAACAATGCTGAGTTCGCGATTTCACTCCTGGACTGCCGCTATCTTGCGGGCGACGCGAATCTCTTCGCGCAGCTCCACGAAAACGTCATTCCCAGACTCGTCGCCCGGGAATCCAGCCAGCTCGTGCAGAAGCTCGCCGAGCTCACGCGCGACCGCTACTCAAAATTCGGCGAAACGGTCTTCCATCTTGAAACGAACGTGAAGGATGGCCCCGGCGGCCTCCGCGATTACAACCTGGCCTCCTGGCTCGAGCTGATCACGCGCCTCGAACACCAGCGCTCCTGGCCCGACGAGAAATCTGCGCTGCCCCCTGCGATCCGGCGGCAATTCGAACCGGCCCTCGAATTTCTGATGTCGGTGCGCTGCTTCCTGCACTTCCGCCACTCGCGCGACGACAACACGCTCACCTGGGAAGCCCAGGATGAAGCCGCTGCGCTCCACATTGGCGTGGCCGGAACGGATCCGCTCGATCCTGCGGACTGGATGCGCATTTATTTCGGCCACGCTCGCGCCATTCACCGCGTCTGCTCTCGCCTGCTCGACGAAATTCCCGCGAACCGTCCCTCGCTGTATCGCCAGTTCCAGCACCTCCGCTCGCGGCTTTCCAATCCCGAGTTCTCCGTCGTCGACGGCATGATCTTCCTGCAAGACACCGGAACGCCCGGCGATCCCGAAGTGATCCTGCGCGCGTTTCGCTTCATGGCGCGCCATGGGCTGAGGCTCAGCAGCACGTTCGAGCGCCAGGTCAGCGAAGCGCTGGGTCGCGTCGCGGCCGATTCGCCCGATGGAATCGAACTATGGCATTCCCTGCAGGAAATTCTTCTCGCGCCGCACGCCGGAAACACCCTGCGCGAAATGCATGCGCTCCGCTTCCTGACGCTCGTCTTGCCGGAAATTGCCTGTATCGACGCCCTCGTCGTGCGCGACTATCTGCATCGCTTCACCGTCGACGAGCACACCTTTCTCGCCATCCAGAATCTCCACGACCTGCGCCAGTCGCGCTCGAAATGGGATCAGCGCTACGCCGAACTCCTCGAGGAACTCGAACAACCGGACCTTCTCTATCTCGCAATCCTACTGCACGACACGGGCAAGGGCCTGAAAAGCGATAACCACGTTGTCGCCAGCGTCGAGATCGCCGAAAAATGCCTCGCCAGGCTCGAACTCGATCCGCCCGACCGCGAGACGGTGCTCTTCCTCATCGAGCGCCACCTGGAGATGAGCGCCTTCCTGCGCCGCGACATCTTCGATCCGCAAACCATTCGTCAATTGGCCGAGCGCGTCGAGACTCCCGAACGGCTGAAGATGCTCTGCCTGCTCACCTACGCGGACATCAAGGCGGTAAGCCCCGAGGCTCTCACGTCGTGGAAGGCCGAAAATATCTGGCAGCTCTACATCGGTGCGGCCAATCATTTCCTTCGCAACGTCGATGAACGCTTCCACGCGAACGTGGACGACGAGGTGATGGCGCATCTGCGCACGCTCGCGCCTGCCGCCGGCAGGAAGATCGAGAATTTCCTGGAAGGTCTTCCGCGGCGCTATCTGCGCACGCACGCGGCAAGCGAGGTGATCGGCCATCTCGGAATGGCCACCCGCCTGGGCGAAGACCCCGTGCAGCTCGGCCTTTCGCGCGGCCGCCACTGGTTCGAGTTGACGCTGGTCACGCCGGATCGGCCTTTCTTGTTCGCAACGCTTGCCGGAGTGCTTGCGGCTTGGGGTATGAACATCGTCAAAGCGGCGGCTTTCTCGAATCAGGCGGGAATCGTCGTCGATACATTCTATTTCACCGACCGCTTTCGCACTCTCGAGCTGAACATTCCGGAGTGGGAACGCTTCAAATCCAGCGTCCACGACGTGCTCACCGGGAAGGTGGACCTGCACAAGATGCTGCGCGACCGCATGCGCTCGCAGAAGAACGCCCCTCCGAAGGTGAAAGTGGAGCCACAAGTTCAAATCGACGACAACTGCTCGGCGCAAAGCACGCTCGTCGAAGTGATCGCGCAAGACCAGCCCGGACTTCTGCACAAGATCAGTTCGGTTTTCTCGGGCGAGAAATGCAACATCGAGATTGCCATCGTCGACACGGAAGGGCAGACGGCCATCGACGTTTTCTACCTCACCGCGCACAAAGCGAAGCTCGCTCCCGAGCACCAGACTCGCGTCCGCGAAGCCCTGCTCCGCGAGCTGGCACACAAGTAACGCCTTACGATGGCGCTTCCGCGCTTCACTGTGTATTTTATCCGGAGTTGTCATCCCGCCTTCCCGAGCGCAGTCGTAGGAACCCGATCCCGCCATCTTCCCGGGAATGGATGTGAGGGGTCTGCTTTGTCTGTTTGGTCAGGCCGCTCGCCGCTGCGAATTCCTGAATCCTTCGGCGATTTCCACTATCCAACCTTTTGGCGTTGGGGGGTATCATTACGGTATCGCAACAGTTAAGGCCGGGAGGGGGAAATGCTCGTCAAACGCGCTCCGGAATTGACTTACAAAGACGTCACGCCGAAACGGTTCTACATGGGCCGGCGCAATTTCCTGCTCGGCCTGGCAGTCACTGCCGGTGCGGTTGAAGCCTGGAAGCGCCTGCCGCGCGTGTTCGCGGGCCCTCCGACGGGCACTGTTCCCCATCCGATCACCGGCCTGAAGAAATGGCCGGGCAGCACGACCGAAGCCGTCACACCCGAAAATGACGTGACGCACTACAACAACTTCTACGAGTTCGGCACCGGCAAGAGCGATCCCGCGCAAAATGCCGGGGATTTCGTCACCTACCCTTGGAGTGTTTCCGTCGAAGGCGAAGTCGAAAAGCCGCGCAAGTTCACTATCGACGAAATTATGAAGCTCGCGCCCCTCGAAGAGCGCATCTACCGCCATCGCTGCGTCGAAGCCTGGTCGATCGTCGTGCCCTGGATCGGCTATTCGTTTAACGTGCTTGCGAAGGCGGTCCAGCCGAAGCCCACCGCAAAGTTTGTCGCGTTTCAGACTTACTACAACTCCGGCGTGATGCCCTGGGCCTCTTCGGCAGGCATCGAATTGCCTTACGTGGAAGGCCTTCGCATTGACGAGGCTATGCACCCGCTCACGCTTTTGTGCACCGGCATGTATGGCGGGACGCTCCCCAATCAGGATGGTGCTCCCGTACGCATGGTGATTCCGTGGAAATACGGCTTCAAGAGCATCAAGTCCCTGGTGAAAATCAAGTTCGTGAAGAAGCAGCCTTCCACCACCTGGAACATGGAAAACCCGTACTGGTACGGCTTCTACTCGAACGTGAATCCCGACGTCGATCGCCCCCGCTGGAGTCAGAAGATGGAGCATCGCCTGGGTCAGGGCTTTTTCGCGCGCCCGATCCCGACGCAGATGTTCAACGGATACGGCGACCAGGTGGCCAGCCTGTATTCCGGCATGGACCTGACGAAGTGTTACTGAGCGAGGATTCCGCGCCGGGCATGAATTTCCTCAGAGCCGTGCTGATCAGCAAGTGGACGAAGGTTGTGGTTTTCGCGCTCTGCCTCGTGCCGCTCGCTATCCTTTTGTGGAAGGGCTTTCACAACGATCTCAGCGCGAATCCCGTTCAGTACGTCGAGCACCGAACGGGCGACTGGATCCTGCGTTTTCTCTGCATCACACTGGCGATCACGCCACTGCGCAAAATTCTTCATCTGCCGCAGTTGATCCGTTTTCGCCGCATGATGGGACTTTTCGCGTTCTTCTATGCCTGCCTGCATTTTTCCACGTGGTTCGGCGTCGACCGCTATTTCGAATGGAATCTGATTCTGGACGATGTTGGCAAGCGTCCGTTCATCACCGTTGGCTTCACGGGATTCGTGCTGATGATTCCGCTGGCGGTTACGTCCACGGCCGGATGGATTCGCCGCCTGGGCGGAAAGCGCTGGCAAAAGCTGCACCGCCTGGTCTACTTCAGCGCCGTCGCCGGCGTGATCCATTACTACTGGCTGGTGAAGTCGGACGTGCGCAAGCCGCTGGAATACGGCTTTATCGTCGCGCTGCTGCTCGGCTGGAGAATTTGGTCCTGGCTGGCGAACCGGCCCAAGCCGGGGGCACTGCGAGTCAAGCACGAAGAGGCCGTCACCGCCGAATCGGCTTGAAAATCAAGAACAGCGCAAATTGTACCTATTGATTTTCTCGATCTGATTGATTATGGGCGACTTAGTAAAAAAATCAATCGGCACGTGTACCTATTGAATACTTCCAGAGCGAGGACCGAAATGGAGTGGGTGCCTGAGGACCCCGCGTTGATTCGGGGTGACTTAGCGCGATCCGGTCGCGGGATCTGTGCTTGGCGCAGAAATGGGTAATTCTGATACAGCTCCCTTAGCATCTGGCTCGGGCAGCGAGACTGTCACTCATGGCGGAGCGCAACCATCGGATCGACCCGCATGGCGCGCCGCGCGGGAATCCAGCACGCGAGCAACGCGATGCCGACGATGATCAGCGACACGCAGAAAAACGTGGCTGGATCAGTCGGTTGGACACCGTACAGCAGGCTTGCGAAAAATCGCGTCAGCCAGAGCGCTCCCGCAACACCAGCACCCACACCCAAGGCTGCCACGAGCGCCCCCTCGCGCAACACCAGTTCCCTCACATCTCGCCGCTGTGCGCCGAGGGCCATGCGAATGCCAATTTCGTGCGTGCGCTGACCGACGGAGTATGCGACCAGCCCGTAGATGCCCACTGCCGCAAGCACCACTGCGAGGAGCGCAAAAAGCCCCAGAACCAGCATTCGGAATCGTTCAGGAGCAACCGACCCTGTGAGAAGATCGTCCATGGTCCGCAATTCAGACAAGGGCTGATCCTTATCAACACTCAGCACGGCTTGACGCACACCGCTGGCAACACCGCGCGGATCGCCTTTACTGCGGACCACGAATGTCATCACGAACGAGGGCTGCTGAACGTAAGGCACGAACACCTCAGGCAGGGGTTCCTGGTCAACGCTGGAGTTTCTTGTATCCGAGACAACGCCGACAACGGTGTATTGCGGTCCGTCGGGCGCCAGACGGAAGCGCTGTCCCAGGGGAACGGGCTCCCCGAAGGCTTGGCGCGCGAGCGATTCGCTCAAGATGGCCGCTTGCGGCGCATTCGCCGAATCGTGGCCGTTGAAGAAACGTCCTTTCATCAGCGGGATTCCCATCGTCCGAAAGTATCCGGGACTGACTCCGTCCAGCAGAATCGGTGTTCCTGGCCGGTAGGAGGTGCCGTCGGCCAGATGCAGTTCAATCGTCGCATTGTTGAGCCCACCGAGAGGGTACTGGCGGGTCACGTCGACAGACTGGACGCCGGGCAGCGCGCGAATCCGGTCGATGGCTTCTTGAAAAAAAATTGCATGCTTGGGCGAATCGAAGCCCAACGTAAGAGGACGCTGGACGGTGGCAATCAGAAGATGATCGGGCTTGAACCCGAGATCAACATTCGTCAGGCGCAAGAAACTGCGGACAAGCAGCCCCGCACCGGAAAGGAGCACGAGGGAGAGGCCAATCTCGCCGACGACAAGAAACCTGCGAATCCAGCCGGCCCTGTGCTGTTTCCCGACGGGTCCGCTCTTCAGCGATTCGTTTACGTCGCAGATTGAGGCAATCAGAGACGGGACCAGCCCGAAGAGCAAGACCGATAGAATTGCCAGCGCAGCCACGAATCCGAAAGTCCTCCATTCGAGAGTCATACCGGAAGGAAGGTCCGGAGGAATCAATTGTTTCAGCAGGCTGGTTCCGGCGAACCCTGCTGCCAGGCCAGCACAACCTCCACCCAGGCCCAAAAGCAAACTCTCCGTGAGCAGTTGCTGCGCCAGCCGCCAGCGCCCGGCTCCCAGCGCCGCGCGAACCGCGATCTCCCTGCCTCTCCCGGCCGCTCGCGAAAGCAGCAAATTCGCCACGTTTGCGCAGGCGATCATTAGAACCAGTCCCACAGACCCCAGCAGGGTCAGGAGCAACGAGCGCACGTTCCGGACGAGCACATCGTGCAACGGAACAACGTCCGCATGTGCGCCAGCGCGGAAGCGTGCGGCTTGTGGAGGGTATAGTTGGTCCATTCTCCGGATCAAAACCTGTAGGTTTGCCCGTGCCTGATCGATCGTTACGCCTGGCTTCAGCCGGCCGACGACCGTCAGCATCATCCACCGAGGCGAATGGCCCGAGAAAATCGACGAATCGAGTGTCAGCGGCGTCCAGATGTCGGCCCGGGGATATCGAACGCCGCCCGGCATTATCCCTACCACGCTGTAAGCGGCGCCATCCAAGTCGATGGTCTTTCCGACGATGCGCGGGTCTGCGCCGAACCGGTTTCGCCATAGCGTCTCGTTCAGCAACGCAACATTGCCCGTTGCCTCTTTGCCTTCGTTGGGAAGGAACGCGCGGCCCAATATGGGATGGATTCCAAGCATCTGAAAGAAATCTGTTGTGACTCGCGTTACACTCACGCGCTCGGCTTCACCAGCTCCCGCCAGATTTGCCCCCACATCCCCACCCCACGCCCCAATTTTCTCAAAGACGCCGTTGTCATCTTTCCAGACAATGAAGTCCGGACTGAGCACGACCGCGGCGTCATGATTGAATGGGAAGCGTTCGGCCGCCCAGACGATCCGGCTCGCATTCTTGTAGGGCAGGGGCCGAAGTAGGACTGCATTGACGACGCTGAAAATCGCGGTGTTGGCGCCGATGCCGAGGGCGAGGGTCAGAATGGCGACAGTGGTGAAGCCGGGGGATTTGCGCAGCGTGCGAAGGGAGTAGCGAATGTCTTGCAGAAAGGTTTCGATGAAATGGAGGCTTCGCTCGGCGCGGTAATCTTCTTTCATCGCCTCCACGGCGCCGAATTTCAGCTTGGCCTGGCGGCGCGCTTCAGCCGGCGATAGCCCGGCGCGAATGTTTTCCGCAGTCTGGAGCGCGATGTGCTCCTGAATCTCTTCTTTTAGCCGTTCGTCATCCCGTTTCCGGATGATGAAGTTGCCCGCTCGCGCGAAAAACCGTCTCAGGGATCTCATTGCAATCCTCCGTCAATCGTCCCTTCGGGACTTTTCATTTTCTGGCGCGCGATTCCCGGCACTCCGCTGGGCCTACCTGCGGCAGGCGGGCTGCGTGCCGGGCTGCGTACAATCGCCGCTCCGCGTCTCCGGAGGAGCGGCCTTGCCGCTATTCATGACGCACCGTTCGTGCCCGCGAGCCCCAGGCATTCGCACGACGGGCTCCCGCGAATGCGCCGGCGCTACTCGTATCGCAAGGCAACCATCGGATCGACGCGCATTGCTCGCCGCGCGGGAATGTAGCAGGCTGCCAAGGCCACACAGATCAGCACAACGGCGACAGCAAGAAACGTCAAAGGATCGTGAGCGGTGACGCCGAAAAGCTCGCCGGCCATGAGACGCGTCAAACCCAACGCCCCGGCGAGTCCGATGGCGACGCCAATCAGCGCCATTTTCGCGCCGTGGCCAAGCACGAGACGCATCACGTCACTGCGCTGCGCGCCGAGGGCCATGCGCAGGCCGATTTCATGGGTGCGCCGGCCAACCAGATAGGAAATGACGCCATAAATTCCTACGCACGACAGCGCAAGCGCCAGCATCGCGAAGATGCCGAGAAGAACCATCGACAATCTCCTCGCCGCAAACGAGTTTGCGACCACTTCGTCCATCGTTTGGACCGCGTAGATTACTTCGCGGGGATCGATTTCCTCGACCGCGCGCCGCACCGGGCCCATGACCGCCGTGGGATCGCCCTTGGTGCGCAGCACGACCGCGACCGCGTCGGCCACGAGCGGCATCAGCTTCTCGGGAAGCTGCATGAACGGGTAATCGAATTGCGCTTCGATCGCCGATTTCGGGTCGGCGTCGAGTCCCCACTGCTTTACGTGGCCAACTACGCCGACGATCTCCGCGTCCACGTTGAAGAGCGCGAGATGGATGTGCTTCCCGACGGGATTCTCGCGAGGAAAATAAGCGCGCGCAAAAACGTCGTCGATATCGATGGCCACCGGCGCGTTTTCATTGTCCTGGGACGTGATGAAACGGCCGCGCTCGAGCGCGATGCCCATCGCCTTCTGGAACCCAGCCTCAACCAGATAAAACATCGCCTGGTGCATGTCTTGAATCGTGGCGGGCTGCGGCTGTCCCTCGATCCAGAAGGGAAGCGACGAATCGTGAATCATCGGTCTGGAGCCGAGCGTCACGGAGACTGCTTCGACGCCCGGGATGTCCCGCATTTTTTCATCGAACAGGCGAAGGCGGGCGCGCGTTTCCGCGGAACCGGTTTGGGCCGCCGCCGGCAGCGACAAGTCGAACGTGATCGCGTGGCTCGGATTGAAGCCAGGATCGACGCGCCACAGGGCAGCAAGGCTGCGAACCATCAGGCCTGCTCCGATCAGCAAAACCAGCGCCATAGCCACTTCGGCGGCCACGAACACTCCCTGGAGTCGATGGCGAGCGCCGCTTGAGCCGCGGCCGCTCTCTTTGAGGATCTCCTGCAAGTTCACGCGAGAAGTTTTCAGTGCTGGAGCCAGGCCAAACAAGATCCCCGCGAGCAGTGAAACCCCGAGCGTGAAGAGGAGCACCCGCGAGTCGAGCGAGACTTCGCCCGCGCGCGGCAACGCGGCCGGCAACGCACCAAGCACGGCCTTCGTGCCCCAGAAGGCCAGCAACAGCCCCAAAGCTCCTCCGCAGCCAGCGAGCAAAATGCTTTCGGTCAGGAGCTGCCGAATGACGCGCATCTGGCTCGCACCCAGCGCCGCGCGCACGGCAAATTCGCGCGAGCGGCCCATCGAACGCGCCAGCAGAAGATTGGCCACGTTGGTGCACGCAATCAGCAGCAGGAAGCCCACGGCCGCGAGAAGCACGAGCAGAAGCGGCTGTACCTTGCCCACCATGTCTTCCTTCATCGAACTGAGAGTGATCCCGACGTCTTTATCGGCCTCCGGATAACTGGCGGCGAGGTTCCGGGCGACGCCGTCCATATCCGCTTGCGCTTGCGCCAGGGTGATGCCGGGCTCCAGCCGGCCGATGGCGTGCGCGCTCATGTCGATGCGGCGGTCGCGAAACGACGGATCGTTCCATTGGCCGATGGGCGTGTAGACGTCCCGCAGCTGGCCGTAGAAGGTGAAGCTGGAGGGAATCACGCCGACAACCGTGCAGGAAACTCCATTCAGGGTGATGGACTTTCCGACGATATCAGGCGACGAGCCGAATCTTCGTTCCCAGAAGCCTCCGCTGAGAATCACGACGGGCGCCGCGCCCACGCGATCGTCATCCGCGCGGAACGTGCGGCCAAGAACGGGCTGTACGCCGAGCGTCGAGAAAAAACCGGCGGAAATCATGTACCCGCTCAGCCGCTCCGCTTCCCCTTTGCCGATGAAGTTGTAATCCTGGTTCCGGTACATCGCCATTGAGGAAAATGTTCGCGTGTCGCGCTGCCAGTCGAGGAAATTCAGGTAGGTTATCGGGCCGCGGTAGACCCCTGGAGTCTTTCCATAGATTGCGGCGAGCTGACTGGACTGCGGGTACGGCAGGGGATTCAGGAGAACGCCGTTGACCACGCTGAACAGCGCCGTATTCGCCCCGATGCCAAGCGCGAGCGTGAGAATGGCGATGGCGGCAAATCCCGGCGATCGGCGCAGCATGCGCGCGCCATACCGAATGTCCTGGACGAATGCGTCGATGAATTGGAGGTTTCGTTCGGCCCGATAGTCTTCCCCGATCGTCGCAACGCCGCCGAACTTCAGCTTCGCCTGGCGACGCGCCTCGCGGGGCGGCAAGCCGGCGCGAATATTTTCGTCGGTCTGCAGCGCGAGATGTTCCTCAGTCTCCCTGAGCAATCGTTCGTCGTCTCGCCGCCTCATAACGAAGTTGCCCAAACGCGTCAGGAACCGCCGCAAAGCCCTCATCGCAGATCCTCCGGCTTCACCTCGAAGAAGCGCCCAATGATCGCCGCCGTTTGCTCCCAGCCGCGCGTCTCGGCTTCCAACCGTTTGCGGCCGTCTCGCGTCAACCGGTAGAAGCGCGCCCTGCGGTTATTCTCCGATGCGCCCCATTCCGACGCGATCGAGCCCTCCTGTTCGAGCTTCAACAGCACGGGATACAGGGTGCCTTGATTCACAGCCAGCAAATCGCCGCTGATCTGCTCGATACGCCGCGCGATCCCGTAGCCATGCAGCGGCCCCAGCACGTCGAGAGTCTTAAGGACCATCAACGCCAGCGTCCCCTGTTGCACGTCGGTTTTCTGTTTCAAATGTTCTTCCCCGACACGGCTATTTTGGTTTCCAACAGGAGGGAGCTTCTCACACTTTATGTGGGGAAGCAACAGGTCGGTTTCTGGTTTTGTGTTTAGGCTTTTTTCTCGCCACCACCTATTCGTCGCTGGTTCTCGGGCCAGTCGTCACTGCTTTCCCCGTGCACCCATTCGGCGTCCGCCCGCGTCAAATAAAAGCCGGGAGTCATGCAGGAACGGCGGGCGTTGGCCCAAGCGAACCGGCGTTCTTGCTGGCATGCTAGGATTACCAAAAGAGGGCCAGCGAAAATTCTCTGATGGCACATCGACGGACACAGGAAATCTGTGCGCTGGCACTTGCGGCACTCGCGTTCGCCGTCCTCTTCGGCGGCTGCAATCGGCTTTCCGCCACCGCCAAATCGGAACAGGCGCCGAAATCGCAACCGGCAGCAAAGTCGAAAGCGAAGGTCGCCGCCCAGGTCCAACCGGTCGTTCCTGGCCCGCCCCCTGGTCCATCGAATCCGCATCCGCCGTCCGATGTCAACGTCCTCACGTTTCACAACGACGTTGCGCGCACAGGCCAGAATTTGAATGAACGCGTCCTGACGCCGGCCAACGTGAACGCCACGAGTTTCGGCAAAGTCGCTTTTCTAACCGTCCAAGGCAAAGTGGATGCCGAGCCGCTCTACGTTTCGAATCTCCGCATCAAAGGCAAAAAGCGCAACGTCGTCTTCGTCGTCACCGAGCACGATCTTGCCTATGCCTTCGACGCGGACACTTTCGCGCAACTCTGGCGCGTTTCGCTGATTCCCGCGAGCGAGAAGCCGAGCGACAAGCGCGACTGCGAGCAGATCGAGCCGGAGATTGGCATCACGGCCACGCCCGTCATCGATTTGAAAGCCGGGCGGCATGGCACGATGTACGTCGTCGCCATGTCGAAAAATTCGCGGAGAGATTATTTGCAGCGCTTGCACGCTGTGGACATCACGACCGGCGCCGACCGCCTTCCGCCGAGCACCATCACGGCTACTTACTCCGTGCCTGACTCGAGCGGCCACAGCGACCGTGTCGTCTTCGACCCAAAGCAATACAAAGAGCGCGCCGCGCTGCTGCTTTCCAACGGCGTCATCTATACGACCTGGTCCTCGCATTGCGACCACGACCCGTACAACGGCTGGGTTATCGGCCTGAGCGCCGCCAATCTGAAACGAGTCAGCGCGCTCTGCCTCACGCCGCACGGAACCGAAGGCTCGATCTGGATGACCGGTAACGGCCCGGCGGTCGATCAGGCCGGAAACATCTATCTGCTCCTGGGCAACGGAACCTTCGATGCCACTCTTGACGAGCACGGTTTTCCCGCGGAGCGCGATTTCGGCAACGCGTTCGTCCGGCTCGAAGCCCGCGGAAACTACCTCGGCGTCTACGATTATTTCGTCATGCACAACACCTCCGCCGAATCGAACGGCGACGAAGACCTTGGCTCGGGCGGCCTGGTCCTGCTGCCCGACATGAAGGACGCGCAGGGCAACGTTCGCCATCTTGCCGTGGGCGCGGGAAAAGATCAGGCCATCTACGTCGTGAACCGCGACTCCATGGGGAAATTCAGTCCGGCGAACGACAAAGCGATTTATCAGGAGCTGCCCAACGCGCTCGGCGGCGCTGAATTCGGCTCGCCGGCATACTTCAACGGCGTCATCTACTACAGCGCATACCTCGCGCCGCTGAAAGCGTTTCCCGTTTCCAACGCGCGCCTGGCTCCCGCGCCCTCTTCCCAAACGAAGGCGCGCTTCGATTATCCCGGCACCACGCCGAGCATTTCCGCCGACGGCAACTCAAACGCCATCGTCTGGGTCGTCGAGGCGGTCAACAGCGACAAAGGCGTCCTGCACGCCTTCGATCCCTCGAATCTCGCGCACGAGCTCTACAACAGCAACCAGGCCCCCGACGGGCGCGACCATTTCCGCAGCAACAAATTCATCACGCCTACGATCGCCGGCGGTAAGGTCTTCGTCGGCACCCGCACCGGCGTCATCGTCTTCGGGCTATTGCACTAGCGGGCTCGCAATGAGATTACGATCGGGCTAAGCTGAAATTATGATGGAACGAACACCATTTCACCTTGCTCCAACCCCTCTCGTTGTTCTCGCGGCGCTCGCAACCCTCGTTTGCGGCTGCAACTCAAGCTCCAACTCGGGCGCACCAACCATCACCGCTCAACCTGCCAGCCAGACCGTTCTCGTCGGAGAGAGCGCGACCTTTGCGGTCACGGCCAAAGGGAAAGCGCCGCTCGCGTATCAATGGCAGAAAAATGGAACGAACATCAATGCGGCTACCGTGGCCACCTACACGACCGCGCCCACCGGTACATCCGACAGCGGCGCCACGTTTCAAGTGGTGGTGACGAATTCCGTGGGATCGATCGCCAGCAATTCCGCCACGCTCACGGTGAACAGCGGCTCTGGCGGCGGCACCGGTAGCAACGCCAGCGTGCTCACCTACCACAACGACGTGGCGCGCACCGGCCAGAACCTGAACGAAACGACTCTGACGCCGAGCAACGTCAACTCCTCGGCCTTCGGCAAAGTCGGTTTTCTCTCGACGCAAGGCAAGGTCGATGCCGAGCCGCTGTACGTCCCGAATCTCACGATTGGGGGCTCGGCGCACAACGTCGTTTTCGTCGTCACCGAGCACGACCTGGTTTACGCCTTCGACGCCGACAATTTCTCGCAGTTGTGGCAGACGTCCGTGCTCGGCTCGGGCGAAACGCCGAGCGACCCTCATTCGTGCAGCCAGATCACGCCCGAAATAGGGATTACGTCCACGCCCGTGATCGACACGAAGGCCGGCGCGAACGGAACGATTTTCGTCGTGGCCATGTCGAAGGATTCGAGCGGGACTTACCATCAACGCCTGCACGCCCTCGATCTGACCACCGGTTCTGAACAGAGCGGCAGCCCCGCAAATATCCAGGCCTCCTTCCCCGACTCGGGAGGCCAAACCACGTTCGATCCCTACCAATACGCTGAACGCTCTGGGCTCTTGCTGCTCAACAGCATGATCTACACGGGTTGGACGTCGCATTGTGACGAAAATCCCTACACCGGCTGGCTGATGGGCTACAGCGAATCGACGCTCCAGCAGGCGAGCGTGCTCGACATCACGCCCAACGGTTCGGAGGGTTCCATCTGGATGTCCGGCGCGGGTCTGGCCGCCGATCCCTCCGCCTTCATTTATTTTCTGGCGGCGAACGGCACGTTCGATACGTCGCTCAACAGCAAGGGCTTTCCCGTGAATGGCGATTATGGCAACGCATTCATGAAGGTCTCGACCAGCGGCGGCTCGCTCAGCGCGAACGATTACTTCGCCATGCACAACACGGTGGCCGAGTCGGGCGCGGACGAGGATCTCGGCTCGGGCGGTGCGATGGTGCTGCCGGATATGAAGGACGCATCCGGCAACACGGTTCACCTGGCCGTCGGTGCGGGGAAGGACGGAATCATTTACGTCGTGAACCGCGACTCCATGGGCAAATTCAATCCGAACAGCGACAGCGCCATTTATCAGGAGGTCGGCGGCCAGATCGGCGGCCGCGAGTTCGGGTCGCCTGCTTATTTCGACGGCACCGTTTACTACGGCGCTGTCAGCGCTGCCCTGAAGGCGTTTCCGATCGCCAGCGCGAAGCTGGCTGCCTCGCCTTCCTCATCCAGCGCGACAACCTTCGATTATCCCGGGACCACGCCCAGCATCTCCGCGAACGGCACGGCCGACGGCATCGTTTGGGCCGTCGAAAACAGCAGCGGAAACGGCGTTCTCCACGCCTACAACGCGAGCAATCTCGCGAGCGAACTCTACAACAGCAGCCAGGCCGCAAATAACCGCGACGCCTTCGCCGACAACAAGTTCATCACACCCATGATTGCGGGCGGCAAAGTCTTCGTCGGCACGCCCACAGGCGTCGCCGTCTTCGGCGTTTTGAAGTAGGCGTAGCGCCGATTGGATAACGGCTTCCCGCCGGCGATTTGTCGCGCTCAGTCGTCCGGATGGACGCCCAGGTCGTCGTTCTCTTCGCCGGCTTTCAGGGGGTGGACGCACAATTTCGTGCCGCTGACATCGCACTGATAGACCTGATAGACGGGCAAGTCCTCCGGCTGCGCCGTGTAGTAGCCGTCTTCCATTTCGACGGCCAGATCGTAATTGCTCAGGACGTATCTGTTGCCGGAATCCGCCCGCACGCGGAACATCTTCGACCCTGGCTCGTAATTTCCGTAGCTGTAGCAGTAACCGATGCAGGCGCGATCGAGGATGTGCTGCATCGAGACACGCCACTCAGGCGGTGGCAGGATCGTTCCCATCACGCGCTGGTTCGGCGGGAGCGTGCGAACCAATCTCGCGACTTCCCTCTCCATGCGGTTGATGCGCCCTGTATCCTGGTAAACAAACGCGAAAAACAGCACGGCAAGGACCGCGGCGACAGCAAGATGCCATCCTTGCGGCCGCATCGCGCCAAGCAAGCAGAGAAGCAGAACCAGGGACACCGAAGTGAGCCGGTCCGTGAGCAAAGCGACCGCGCCGATATGCCCGGGAACGTGCGCGCCGTGGGGAAGCAGCAGAACCGCCGCGAAGGCCAACAGGTAAAGCTCGAAAGGGATCGCGTAATGCCCCCAAACGCGGTGTTCACGTTGACGCCAGCGCCGAAAAACATCCCAAACGAGCGCTCCCGCGACGAAAAGCAGAAACGCATACTCCACGATCCGGTACCTGTTGCCAAACAGAACGAATTGGTCGGCGCCATTGAAGAAATAGAAGTTTTCCGGCCGGGCCTCAACTACGTAGTGCGCCCACAAGTATTCGTGAATGCCAAAGAGGGCGGCGGCCCCAACGAGCAGCAAGGCCACGTGATACAGGCGCGGAACGCGTTCCGCGAGAATCACATACAGCCCGGCGCCCACGAGCCAGAACAGCCCGAGCGGATGCGCAAGAAAAATCAGGGGAGCGAGTGCGAGCGCGATGAGCCCTTCGCGTCCTGTGCCGCGCCAGAGAATCGCGAGCCCGAAGAACGCCAAACCCAGCGCAAGGTAGTAGTTAAAGAGGCCGATGTGAAACGTCCAGCCATAAGCGGACATGGCGATCAACGGCACCACATGCCACGGAGCGCGCCGAGCGGCCGCGCAAACAAGTGCGAACGTTCCCCAGAAGAAGATCAGCACGGCGAGCGCAACCGCGATTTTTTCCGCTGCGTGCAGTCCGAAGAGCGTGCCGAATCCGCTGAGGAGGTAGTCGAAAAGAATGTTGTTCCAGCGGTGATCGATCCACAAGCCGTGGACCTGGCCCCGATGAATCAACTGGACGAGCCAGGCGTTGTAGAGATGGCTGCCGAGGTCAGCCGCCTCGATCTCACGGTGCCAGAAACAGGGAACCAGGACTAAGGCGGAGATCGAGGTCACGCGTCGCCAGCGCGTCCGCAGAAAGCGTACCGCTATCGGAAGACCGCCCGTTGGCGCGGCATCGGGGAAAGGGATTTCGCGAGGCCTTTCGGCGATTTCAGGGTCCGACCGGCTTACCAACTGTGAAATTCTCCGCGGCGAATTCGGGTCAGGGAATTGCTTCACGCACTATAACACGAGTGGACTCAGCGCCTCGGAGTTGGAAGACGAGCAGGGCAAAAGTCGAGCCAGAACAAAAGGAATACGAGGGCTACCTTCAGCGGAGGAACCACACCACTTCACCTGGAATCCCGGGGGCTGCGCTAACCGCAAAACAGCCCCTCCGGCGGATCTAGACGTGGGCGGCCCGGGCGACTCTGCCCACGTGGCCAAACTGGGAGCCATGCGCGCGCGAGCGCACTCTGGGCGTTCCCTCAAATTCCGTAATGTCGCCCATGTGATATGTCTTTTCCCGTTCACAGACGCGGCAGCGCAGGTGGAACGAGCGAACACTTCGCTCGTCGGAGGCGGACCCCGCCTCGGCGCTGGCAAGTCTATCCACGATCCCGGGCAGAGGAATGGGCTGCCGGCAATGGCCGCACAGGACGCCGCGATAGCGCTGCGCAGTCGTTTCTTCGGTCATCATCATGGCTGATCCTCACTCTTGGGATGGATTACCCTGGGGGCTTACGAATTTCTATCGTACACGGCTGCTATGGCGACGTCTAGGGAGAAAGCCAGGGCGCTGTGGATAAGCGGTGGATGGTTTTAGTACTCCGTCGCGCTCGGGACCAGCGGGATCCGAGGAGGGTTCGCGGACAAAGTAAGTCCAACTAATACAATAGGTTACCGGCCAGTTGCGCCGTCTTTCGTCATTTGCGCGGCCACAAAGGCGGCGCCCATCAGCGGGCAATCCTGGTTTAGCACCACCGTGATCGGAATCGTGGATAAGAAATCCTCGAGTTTTTCCTTATGCCTCACGGCAGCGGCGAAACGGCCGTCTTTCAGCTTCGGCAGCACCTTGACAGCGATTCCGCCGGCGACGTAGATGCCGCCCCGTGCGAGGGCTCGCAGCGCGAAGTTGCCTGCTTCGGAGCCGTAGATTTCGATCCACAGATTCAGCGTCGCCACGCAAACAGGGCACTCGCCAGCCAGCGCGCGACGGGTGATCTCGGGCGCTGGATCGGTGGTCGGATCGAAGCCGGGATGCTTTTCGTAGGGGCTGAGGAATTCGTGGATGTTCTGAAATCCTCTGCCCGACAGAATGGTCTCCGAGCTGACGAATTCATTTCGTTTTTTGAGAAATTTCCAGAGATTGGCCTGCTGGTCGGTGCCGGGCGAAAAATCCGCGTGGCCGCCCTCAGTGGCGACCGGGATATGTTCTTTTCCATTCCAGAAGAGAATACCCTCGCCCAAACCCGTCCCTGCCGCGATCACCACCTGTGTGGCTTCGGGACTCGGCGTGCCCGGATAAATCACTTCGAGGTCGGATGGTTCCATGACGCGGATGCCGTAAGCGGCGGCTTCCAGGTCGTTCAACAGGCGGACGCGGGTGGGGTCGATTCCCAGAAACTTGGCCATCTCCGCGCCGTCAACCACCCAGGGCAGGTTTGTGGCGCGAACCGTGTTGTTCTCGACGGGCCCGGCGATTCCGAACGATGCCGCGGTGACCTTCGCGCCGTTCTCGCGTAGAAAATCCTGGGCGACCTCGTGCAGACCAGCGTACTCGTGGCTTGTGTAATGCTTGTAGGCCAGGCGGACGAGCTTGCCCTGGCGCAGGTCAAAGAGGCCAAGGTTCGACTTGGTGCCGCCTACATCGCCCGCCAGAATCATCGATTCCTCTCAGCGCCGGATGGAGCGGATTTCGCTCGCGGCTGTTGTCCGCAGCTTTATACCGGTCTCCAATGCCGGTGGTCAACCTTCATCAGGTCGTTGGCGGCGTCCGGGCCTTCGCTCCCAGCGGGGTAGTTGGGAAAATGTGGCGGCGGTTCCTGCTGCCAGGCTTCGCGGATGGGATCGACGATCTGCCAGGCCGCTTCCACGCTGTCCGCGCGATCGAAGAGCGTGGCATCACCGCGGATGCAGTCGTTCAGGAGAGTGGCATAAGCGTCGCGAGTGACGCCTCCGAACGCCTGGCTATAGCAGAAGTCCATGGTGACGGGTCGAATCTGCAATTCCGAGCCCGGCGATTTCGCGCCGAAGGAAAGGGAAATGCCTTCATTGGGCTGAATATTCATCACGAGAGAATTCGGTTCGGCATGATACTCGCGAAAGACCATGTGTGGCGCTTGCTTGAACCCGACGGCGATTTCCGTGTGACCTTCTTTCAGATGTTTTCCGGTGCGCAGATAGAAGGGAACGCCGCTCCATCGCCAGTTGTCGATGTAGAGTTTCAGCGCGATGAAGGTCTCCGTGGCCGAATCGGGCTTCACGCCTTTTTCCTGACGATAGCCCGGCGCGGCTTTGCCGTTCACGGTGCCCGGCCCGTACTGGCCGCGAACGACGTCGCGCGCGATCGTCTCCTTCGTGAACGGGCGCACCGATTGCAGGACTTTCAGCTTTTCGTTGCGCACCGGCGTGGCGTCGAACGTGGCCGGCGCTTCCATGGCCACCAGCGACGTGAGCTGCAGGATGTGGCTCTGCACCATGTCGCGCAGTGCGCCCGTGGATTCGTAGAAGGCTGCGCGGCTCTCGATGCCCAATGCCTCAGCCGCCGTGATTTGCACGTGGTCGACGTAGTTGCGGCTCCAGAGCGGCTCGAAGATGCCGTTTCCGAAGCGGAAGACCAGTAAATTCTGCACGGTTTCTTTTCCGAGGTAATGGTCGATGCGGTAGACCTGCGGCTCGTCGAAAACGCGCAGAACCTTCGCGTTCAAGTCGCGGCACGATTGCAGATCGTGGCCGAACGGCTTTTCAATGATGACGCGCGTCCACGATTTTTCCGACGACGGCCTGGCCAGCCCCGCTTTGCCGATCTGCTCGACGATGCGCACATAAACGTCCGGAGGCGTCGCGAGATAGAAGAGGCGGTTGCCCGCGAGTTGGCCTTCCCGGTCGAGCTCGTCGAGCCGTTGAGCAAGGCGCTGATAAGCCTGCGGATCGTCGTAATCGCCGGTGAAATAGCGCAACTGCTCCTGAAACTCCTTCTGCGAATAGCCGTTTACGGAAGCCGGCGCGTTCTTCGGGAGGAACTCGGTGGCATGACCGCGGAAGTCGTCGTCCGTCATCGACGTGCGCGCGAAGCCGAGTAATCGGAAACGAGGCGCCAGGCAGGCGTGCCGCGCCAAATCGAAAAGCGCGGGGAACAGCTTTCTGCGCGCGAGGTCGCCCGACGCGCCGAAAATCACGATGACGCAAGGGGCCGAGGGGACCTCGCAATAATAGGCGTCGGCGTCGGATGTCTTGCCGCCGGGCGCCGCGGCTTGCTCCACGGCTTGAGTCGCATTCTGAATCGAGCGCGCGATCGAACTCATGTCGGTTTCTCCGGATCCGAGTTTCGCGGTCTGGACGCTGGCGCGGCTCGCACCGCCCGGCAGATCCAAAAGCCTACCACACTCCCTAAAAGATGCCGCTGGGCGGGGGAACGGTTCCTGTTTTCCTTCTCTTCGCGGCTCGCTGCGGGCGGGATTCTCTCGACGAACGAGACGCCTTCTGGAATTTCCCGGTCGCTTGCAGTATGTTGGACATGGCTTAAGAACGGGAGGTATTCATGGCCGATGAGAAGTGCGGCGATACTCAGCAGTCCACCGCCCCTGCACCAGCGCCCGCAGGGAAGCAAGGGCGTATGGTGAAGTGTGTGAAATTTGGCAAGGAAATGCCCGGCCTGGAGCGCATCCCTTGGAAGGGCGAGATCGGCAAGCGCGTGTACGAGAACGTCTCGCAAGAGGCGTGGAAGATGTGGATCGAGCACTCGAAGATGCTCATGAACGAGTACCGGCTCAATCCCCTCGATCCCAATTCACAGAAAATTATGGAAGAGCAGATGGAGCAGTTTTTCTTCGGCGAAGGCGCCAAACTTCCCGAAGGGTACGTCCCTCCGAAGACGAAGGGGTAGCGCCGACTGGATCGGCGAGGGTCAATTACCAAACTGCTTTTTGATTTGCAGCCTCCGCGGTGCTTCGAATTCTCGTTTGCGATCTGGCGTGGCGCGACTGCCTTGCTATCCGCCTGTCCGGGGACCCGCCGTGGGGAGTGTGAAGAGGAGTGTCAGATCAGGCGCGGAGTTTGCCTGTAACGGGATGTTCGATGGGCAGCCGCGGGGCGAAGCGGAAATGCAATTTTGCGTGAGCGGCGCGCAGCGAAGATTCCACTTCGGCCGGCTCCGCGGCGCGAGCGAAGATAAATCCGAGATAGCTTGAGCCGTCGGGCCACGCGGCGACGTAGTCGTGCAGTCGCGCGGTGATGCGAATTTCGTTCACGCTGGCAACTTTTTCCGCGTCTTCAATTCCATCCACGCCTTCGAAAATTCCGCTGCGCGGGACTGGAATCATCATGACGCCCGAGGCTTCTCTCTCGCGGTCGAGATGGCTGCCGTTGAGATCGAGCGCGTGGCGAATCAGCAGTTTCTCGAGCGAAATTCGTTCCGCGCCGAATCGCAGCGCGCGCGAACAAAGGCCTCCGATCGGGCGCGGCGCGATTTCGAGCACCCATGGGCCATTGTCATTCACGCGAAACTCCGCGTGCACGGGCCCGGTGACGAGCCCGAGCGCGGCCACGCTTCGTTGCGCGCAATCTTCGATCGCGGTCTGCACCCCGGCAGGCAATCGCGAGGGCGTCACATAAATCGTTTCCTCGAAATATGGTCCTTCCAGGGGATCGGGCTTGTCGAAAATGGCCAGCGTGCGGAGCGATCCATTTTCCAGCAATCCTTCCAAAGCGACTTCTGTGCCGGGAATGTAGCTTTCGACGAGCAACTGATTGAGGCCCGGCTCGTGCTGGACCTGAATTTCAGGCGACTCGACGAGCCCGCGAATGATTCGCACGGCCCATTCGAATTCGGCGGCATTATTTGCGCGAATCACGCCCTGGCTGGCCGCGAGAACCGTTGGCTTCATCACGCAGGGGAAATTGGCGCGCGCGGCGACTTGCGCCTGGTCCTCGTTCGCTGCGAAGGAAAAGAATTGCGGGACCGGCAAGCCCGCTTTCGCGAGCGTCTCGCGCTGGCGCAATTTGTTCCGGCAAATCTCGACGGCTTCCGGCGGGTTGCCGCGGATGCCGAACGCTTGCGCGACGTAAGCCGCCGCGGGAGTGGGCCGGTCGCCGAGCGCGAGAACGGCATCCGGGGGATTCGCGCGGAGTTCGCGTGCGATTTCTTCGGCCGCCTGGCGCGGCGATTCGAAATGCAGAGCCAGCGCGCGATCGCCCCAGGGATCGTCAAGCTGATGACAGCGGTCCGTGCCGAAGATCACCTCGACGCCCAGCGTCTCGGCCGCTTCGGCGAAGCCGCGCGTCTGATAGCCCAGCTTGCTGGCCAGGATTAGAAGGCGCTTTGTCCCTTGGGCTTCCTCCGTCACTTGAGTCCTTTCGCGGTTTCTCCAAGGATACTCCGTGCCAATGGGTTAGAAGACATGCCCGCAAGCCTAGTGGCCGTGCAATAGGCTGTACGTCAGCAGCGCGACGGTTGCGTAGATGGCGACGGCCAGCTCAAACCATGCCACCTCCAGTACGACGCTCATTGCCTTTCTGTCGCCACCATAGCGAGAGGGATTCTTGATGTTCCATAACCAGCAAGCCATAAGGATCGAGGTAAGAATCAGGATCAGCGCGCATAGTGGAATCACGAAGTCCCATGCACGGTCT
>Ga0209167_10000730_pt1 | contig 22018 bp, 19 predicted proteins | sample Coa_R1_9_FD_187154 | JGI IMG/M metagenome (GOLD analysis project Ga0209167, IMG submission 187154) | Surface soil microbial communities from Centralia Pennsylvania, which are recovering from an underground coalmine fire - Coalmine... | ecosystem: Environmental > Terrestrial > Soil >... | reverse complement strand
CGCGCAGCTCCGGCTGGCCGATGAGGATGATCTGCAGCAGCTTCTGCGTGTTGGTTTCGAGGTTGGTGAGCAGGCGCACCTGCTCGAGCACTTCGGGCGAGAGGTTCTGCGCCTCATCGACCACCAGCACCACGCGCTTGCCGGCGGCATGCGCACGCAGCAGGTAGTGACTGAGGATGTCGACCAGGTCCTTGAGGCTGCCGAGCGCGGAGTCGGGCACGCCGATGCCCAGTTCCTCGCAGATAGTCAGCAGGAACTCCGGCGCGGTCATCCTGGGGTTGAGGATCAGCGCGATTTCTGCGTCGCGCGGGGTCTGGGCGAGGAGCGAGCGCACGATGGTGGTCTTGCCCGTGCCGACCTCGCCCGTGAGCTGCACAAAGCCGCCGGCTTCATTGATGCCGTACAGCAGGTGCGCCAGCGCCTCCGCGTGCCGCTCGCTCAGGTACAGGTAGCGCGGATCCGGCGTGATCGCGAATGGCTTTTCGTTGAGGCCGAAGAACGTCAGGTACATGGGTCGATGCTACTCGATCATGTTGCCGCGGCGCAGGGCCTGGCTGCCAAAGCGCCCGCGCACCTCGTCCAGCGCCGCGTCCAGGCGCGCGGGGCCGGGCTGATCCTCGAACAGGCCGAGCTGCGCGGCCGGGGTGAGTTCAGTCAAGACCACGCCGAGCAGGCGAAGTTTCGCCTCGGGGTTTGCCGCCAGCCAGCGCGACAGTAGTTCCGCCGCCACGCCGCCGATCGCGCGCCCTTCGCCGGTAGGCGGCGCCACCGCGCGCTGCCTGGTGAAGGTGCTGAAATCATCGCGCCGGATCTTCACGCCGATACAGCCCGCGACCAGCCCGCGACCGCGCAGCCGGCTGCCGGCGAGGTCCGCCAGGCGCGCAAGCTCGCGTTGCAGGAGCCGCGGATCGGCGATGTCCGCCTCGAACGTGTCCTCGGCGCTCAGGGATTTGTCTTCCATGTCAGGCTGCACCGGGCGCTCATCCACGCCCGAGGCGCGCTCGCGGATCCAGGCGCTGTAGCGGCCGAAGATCGGCCACAAGAGCGCATCGGGCGCGCCGCGCAGTTCACCCAGGGTGTGGATTCCGGCCGCCTCCACCCGCGCGCCGGTCTTGCGCCCAAGTCCGGGCAGGCAACGCACCGACAGCGGGTCGAGCACCTCGCGGACCTTCTCATGGGGCACCACGGTCAGCCCGTCGGGTTTCTCCAGCTCCGAGGCGATCTTCGCCACCAGCTTGTTGGGTGCGACGCCCACCGAGGCGGAAAGACCGGTGAGCTCACGGATGCGGCCCTTGATGCGGCGCGCGATGTCGGTGCCGCTGCCGAGGAGCGCGGTGCTCGCGGTGACATCCAGAAACGCCTCATCGAGGGACAAGCCCTGCACCAGCGGGGTGATCTCGCGGAACACGCCGAACACCAGCGCCGAGACTTCCTGGTAGCGTTGCATGCGGGGACGCACGCACACCGCATCCGGGCACAGGCGCAGCGCGGTGCTCATCGGCATGGCGGAGCGCACGCCAAAGCGGCGCACTTCGTAGCTGGCCGCGGCCACGACGCCGCGGCCGCCGCTCCAGCCGACGATCAGGGGCAGGCCTGCGAGCGCGGGATCATCGTGCTGCTCGACGGAAGCGTAGAACGCGTCCATGTCGACATGCAGCACCGCGCGAGTCATGGGTGGCCGGCGCGCAGCTTCAGGGGATGACGGTGATGGTGATCTTCTTCGACATCACCGGGGGATTATGCGGCACGTGGTTCTGGTCACCGAGCAGCAGCTGCAGCGTGTGCTTGCCGGGGGAGAGGTGCAGCGTGGTCTCGGTCTGGCCCTTGCCGAAGTGCACGATCTTGTCGGTCGCGGGCAGCGGTGCGCCCAGGTCCGCAGGCGCCTCGCTGTCGATGAGCAGGTGATGGTGACCGGTGTTTTCCATCTTGACCCCGGCGGGCGCGATGCCCATGCCCTTCAGGCCAAACTGCACCAGCAGCGGTGCGTGCACTTTCGCGCCGTCCTTCGGGCTGATGATGTAGGCCTCGGCGCCCGCTGGCGAGGGCGTGCGCTCAAGAGAAACCGCGGGCGTCTGGGCGAGCGCGGGCGGGATGGCGGCAAGAGGTGCGGCAAGGATCAGCGTGGCGATTAGCACGGTGCGCATGGCGAACTCCTTCACAACATGAGGACGCTGTAGATGCTGGTGGCCGCGAGCAGCAGCGACGCGACCACCAGGTAAAAGAAAGCCAGCAGCACGAGTTTGCTCACCGTGAGCACGCGCCCCTGGCCGTAGACGACCCGCATGGAGCGGTACATGTACCAGGTAAAGTACAGGAAGGTCGCCAAGGGGAGACCGGGGATGTCCGGCGCGAACTTGCCCAGCAGCAGCAGGACGCCCAGCACCAGGAACGCGACGGCGTGGTTGTGCACGAAGAGCAGCAGGTGCTCCACGTAGTAGCGTCGCGGCCGCCAGTACATGAGCATCATGAGGCCGGCGAGCAGCGGCAGGAAAATGAACATGGCCCGCGGCATGTTGTGCATGAAGGCCTCCTGCACGTGGCCGTTGTCCGCGATGCTCTTGCGGCACGCCTTCTGGAACAGCGGCTGCAGCGTGCCCGCCCAGGGGCCGTTGTAGTTCGCATCCGTACACACCCGATCGGCGACCTGCTCGGGGGTCTCGCCCGCCTTCGGTTTCGGCGCCGGCACCTCATCGAGGCTCTCAACCAGCGCAGTTTTGCCACCGGCCGGCTTGTCGTCGAACTGCACCACCGTGAACTTCGACTGCACGGCGTTTGCCACCAGGAAGAACAACACCGACAGCACCAGGTACAGGCGCACCGGCGGCAGGTAGCGCGCACGGCGTCCGCTGAGAAACTCCCGCGTCAGGAGTCCGGGCTTGTACAACAGGGCGCCGAGCGTGCGCCATACCCGCGAGTCCGCGTGCGTCAGGTCCTCGGTGGCGAGCTGCGTGAAATGCCACAACGAATGCACCGGCGCCTCACGGCGCTGTCCGCAGGCGCCGCAGAATTTGCCGCTCACCGGCGCGCCGCAGTTGTCGCAACGTGCCGCCGCCACCTCGGACGCGGGCACGGCGGCCGCAGGCACGTTCGCCGGCGCGGCCGCAACGACTTCGCCGGTCGCCGCCTCGTTCATGCCACGTGCGCGCTCGGCCGCACAGACTCGGGTGCCGGTTGCGCCTGCGTGCCGAGTTCGCGGGTGTCGAAGTCATCGACGTTGATGAGATCCATGACCTTGCGGTCATAGTCGCGCAGCGCCGCGGCTTCGGTCTCCGAGATCAACCCCGCGGCCAGCGCCTGCTGAATCCGGCCGGGCAGATCCAGCGCCGTGACCTTGCCGGTCTTCACGCCCTCGACGCGGATGCGTTTCTCGAGCGGCTCGAGCTGCACCGCCAGCTGCAGCGCCTCCTGCAGCAGACCGAGGGGATTGCCGGGCTGTACGGTGCGATAGACGAGCTGACACAAGCGGTCGCGTACCTCCGTTGGGCTGGTCACGAGGCCGGCGATGGTGCGTCCGAGCCGGTCTGCGGGAGCGGAGTAAATGCGGCCGCGCGGGAAGATCAGCATACGCATGACCGCCGCCAGCAGACGGTTGGGGAAATTGCGCAGCAGACCATGCAGCTGCTCCTGCGCGTGGTAGAGCAGATTCCGGCAGGCCCACTCGAGGATCGGCAGATCCTCGGTGCGGCGCCCCTGGTTCTCGTGATGCTTGAGCACCATAGAAGCCAGATACAGGCACGATAACACGTCCCCGAGACGGGCCGAGAGCCCCTCTTTCTTCTTCAGATACCCGCCGAGGGTGAGCATCGAGACATCCACCGCGAAGGCGAATGAGGCGCTGAAGCGCACGATGTGCTGGTAGTAGCGCGCGGTGGCGCCCTGTACGGGCGCGCGCGTGAAGCGCGCGTGGGTGAGCGCCATGATGAAGGAACGCACGGCGTTGGAAAGGGTGAAGCCGATGTGCCCGAACAGCGCCTGGTCGAACTCATCGACGCCGGCGGCGCGGTCCGGATTGCGGGCCGCGTTCATCTCGCGCAGCACGAACGGATGACAGCGGATCGCGCCCTGGCCAAAGATGATGAGGTTGCGCGTCAGCAGGTTCGCGCCCTCGACGGTGATGGCGACCGGCACGATCTGGTAACCGCGACCCAGATAGTTCTTGGGTCCCAGGCAGATCCCCTTGCCGCCGTGCACGTCCATGGCATCGTTCGCGACCTGGCGGCCCATTTCCGTGACGTGGTACTTGAGCATCGCCGAGGGTACGGAGGGTTTCTCGCCGCCGTCGATCGCGCCGGCGGTCACCGAGCGCGCCGCGTCCATGGTGTAGGTAAGTCCCACCATGCGCGCGATGACGGCTTCCACGCCCTCGAAACGCCCCACCGGCATGTTGAACTGGGTACGGATGCGCGCGTAAGCGCCCGTCGCCCACACGCCCGCCTTGGCGCCGCCGGTGGTGTTGGAAGGCAGCGAGATGCAGCGGCCGACCGAGAGCTGCTCGACCAGCATGCGCCAGCCGTTGCCGGCCATCGCCGGCCCGCCGATGATGAAATCCAGCGGCACGAACACATCCTTGCCGTGGATGGGTCCGTTCTGGAACGGCACGTTGAGCGGGAAGTGACGCCGGCCGATGCTCACACCGGGCGTGTTGCGCGGGATCAGTGCGCAGGTGATGCCGATATCGGCCTTGTCACCCAGCAGCCGATCCGGGTCGAACATGCGGAACGCGAGCCCGATGACGGTCGCCACCGGCGCGAGCGTGATGTAGCGCTTGTTGAAGTTGAGCTTCAGGCCGACGACTTCACTTCCGGCCCACATGCCGCGGCACACGATGCCGGTGTCCGGGATCGAGCCGGCGTCGGAGCCGGCGCGCGGGCCGGTGAGCGCGAAGCACGGCACTTCCTCGCCGCGCGCCAGGCGCGGCAGGTAGTAATTCTTCTGCTCCTCGGTGCCGTAGTGGTTGAGGAGCTCGGCGGGCCCGAGGGAGTTGGGCACCGCCACCGTCGAGGACGCGGTGGCGCTGCGGCTGGAGATCTTGGCGAGCACGCACGAGTGTCCGTAGGCGGAGAACTCGAGGCCGCCATACCGCTTCGGGATGATCATCGCGAAAAAGCCGCGGCTCTTGAGGAAGTCCCACACCGCGGGCGGCATATCGCCGCGCTCGTGGGTGATGTTCCAGTCATCGAGCATGGCGCACAGCTCTTCGCACGGACCGTCGAGGAAGGCCTGCTCCTCGGCAGTGAGCTGCGGCGCCTTCGCCGACAGCAGCTTCGCCCAGTTGGGCGCGCCGGTGAACAACTCCCCATCCCACCACACCGTGCCCGCCTCGAGCGCCTCCTTCTCGGTCTGTGACATCGACGGCAGGAGCTTCAGGTACGCCTTCATGAACGGCCGCGTGATCAGCGCCTTGCGCAGCGGCCGTATGTTCAGCAGCCACAGGGCTGCGAGCAGTACCCACAGCAGGCCCTTCCAGACGCCGGCCGGAGCGCTGCTCGCGCCGAGCACGGTGTAGGCGGCGAGCAGCACCGTGAAGGTCACCGTGAAAGCGAGCAGCGACAGCCGCCGGTAGGCCAGGAACAACACCGCGGCGATGAACAGGAGCGTGATGACGCCGCCGATCTGGGTGACCGCGTAGGCGGCCGCCACGACCAGCAGCAGGGAGAGGATTGCACCAACCATAGAATGTTCCTCGCGTGCGGGGCGTCAGGCGCCGTTGGCGCGCTCAGCCCAGCAGAGTCCTGACCCCGTCGCGCTCCTCGTGCAGCTCAGCAGCGGTCGCATCCATGCGCTGGCGGCTGAACTCATCGACGCTAAGTCCCGCCACGATGCGGTACTCCCCGTCCTGCACCGTGACCGGGTAGGAGTAGATCACCCCTGCCGCGATCCCGTAACTGCCATCAGACGGCACCGCCATGCTGGTCCAATCGCCCTGCGCGGTGCCGTGCACCCAGGTGTGGACATGGTCGATCGCGGCGGACGCCGCCGAGGCCGCCGAGGAAGCACCGCGCGCCTTGATGATGGCGGCGCCGCGCTGCTGCACGACCGGAATGAAGGATTTTTCAATCCACTCCTGCGTCACTAGTGATTTCGCCGCCTTGCCGCCGACTTCGGCGTGGCTCAGGTCCGGATACTGCGTGGCGGAGTGATTGCCCCAGATAGTCATGCGACGGATATCGCTGACGTGCGCGGCAGTTTTTTCCGCCAACTGCGACAGCGCCCGGTTGTGGTCGAGGCGTGTCATGGCCGTGAAGTTGCGCGGGTTGAGGCTGCTGGCGTTGGCGCGCGCGATCAGCGCGTTAGTGTTGGCGGGATTGCCCACCACCAGCACCTTGACGTTGCGGTCGGCAACTTCGTTGAGCGCCTTGCCCTGCGCTGAGAAAATCTGCGCATTGGCGAGCAGCAGGTCCTTGCGCTCCATGCCCGGCCCACGCGGCCGCGCGCCCACCAGCATCGCGACCCGGCAGTCCCGGAAGGCGACGCTCGCGTCGTCGGTGGCGATGACCTTGTTGAGTGTCGTGAACGCGCAGTCGTTGAGTTCCATCACGACGCCCTGCAGGCCAGGCAACGCCGCCGTGATCTCCAGCAGATGCAGATTGACGCGCGTGTCGCGGCCAAACAGCGCCCCCGCGGCGACGCGGAAGGCGAGGGCATAACCGATCTGGCCGGCGGCGCCGGTGATTGCAACGTTGACTGCGGGTTTCATGGGCGCGGCGTTCTTCCGTGCGATGAAAGGGAACCGCCGAATTCTAGCGGCGATCACGCCTTCGCCCTAATCGCACGCCGCGACTTAAACCCGCGGCGCACCAGCGCCCTCCAACCGGGCGCGAGAGGCTCGCACAGGGTTTCCCAGCACAGCCACTCGCCCCCAAAAGCCCGAAAGGTCCCGCAAGGGAGTCCGGGAACGCCCGGAAGGTGAATGGGCTTGACACTAGAGTAGTGTGCTAGTAGAGTATAACACCAAGGAGGCCAACCGGTATTTGCAGGGAGGCCGTCAGAGACAGTCCAGACAACCAAGGAGATCGATTATGAACACGCTCAACGTCCTCTACCGTGATATGACCTGCGCCATCGGGGCCGTCGTAATCACCTTCATACTGGGCCTCGGCTTCGTGCAGGCCACGGCAGTGGCTCCTGGCACGGGCACCGCGTCCGTCCCGACTGTGTCCCTGCAGATCCTGCAGGTAGACCCGGTTTGGTTCGGGCAGCCGCAGCCAGCCGTTTTGGTAGATTAGTCCGCTAACCCGCCATTACAGGCCAGGAACACCCAAATGGATCCGCAGTGGGACGACAGCCAGCCGATTTATCGGCAACTGCGAGACCGGGTCGTCGCCATGATCCTGGAAGGGGCTCTGAAGGAAGGCGATGCGTTGCCATCGGTGCGAAGCGTCGCCGCAGACTTCCGGGTCAACCCCCTGACTGTGCTCAAGGGTTACCAGGAGCTCGTGGACGAGCAACTGGTGGAAAAGCGCCGCGGCCTTGGCATGTTCGTGAACATCGGGGCGCGCAAAGCGCTGCTGAAGGACGAGCGTCAACGCTTTCTCGAGGACGAATGGCCGAAGGTGCTCGCCAGCATCCAGCGGCTGGGGCTAACCGCCTCGGACCTGATGCGCGAGGGTGCAGCAGCTTCGCAGGCCAAAACGCCACCCGTGCCGGGCACATCAGCAGGTGAAGAAGATGACAGCAGTAATTGAAGCGCGGGGCCTGACCAAGTCGTTCGGCGCGCAGCGCGCCCTCGACGGGGTGAATTTCACCGTCCAGGCCGGGCGCATCGTGGGTGTGATCGGCCCGAACGGGGCCGGCAAGACCACCGCCCTCAAGGCCATCCTCGGGCTGACCTCCTTCACCGGCGAGCTGCGCGTCATGGGTCTCGACCCGCGTTTGCAACGCGACGCCCTGATGCGCGACGTGTGTTTCATGGCGGACGTGGCGGTACTGCCGCGCTGGATGAAGGTGAGCCAGGCGCTCGAGTACGTTGAGGGCGTGCATCCGCGCTTCGAGCGCAGTGTCGCCGAAGGCTTCTTGAAAAAGACCGACATTCACATGTCGAGCCGCGTGGGCCAGCTCTCCAAGGGCATGGTGACGCAACTGCACCTGGCGCTGATCCTCGCCATCGACGCGCGCCTGCTGGTGCTCGATGAGCCGACGCTCGGGCTCGACCTGCTGTATCGGCGCAAATTCTACGACACGCTGCTGAATGACTACTTCGACAAGCAGCGCACGATCGTGCTCACCACGCACCAGGTCGAGGAAGTCGAGAACCTGTTCACCGACGTCATTTTCATCAACCACGGTCAGGTGGCGCTCGACTCCCCGGTGGAAGAGATCGGCAGCCGTTACCAGCAGCTCATCGTGAGCGCCGAGCAGGCAGGCGCCGCGCGCTCTCTCAAGCCGTTCTACGAACACAAAGTCTTCGGCCGGGTCGCGATGTTCTTCGAAGGCCGCAGCGCGGCGGAGCTCAGCGCACTCGGTGAGCTGCGCACCCCCTCCATTGCGGACCTCTTTGTCGCCAAAATGCAGCGAGTAACCCCATGAGCACCAACATGACCACACCCGCGGGGACGGCGGGCATGGCTGTGCCCGCCAGCAGCGTGGCGCACGGCGGCCTGCAGCAGACCCTCGTTACATTGGTGCGGCGCGAATTCTGGGAGCACCGGGCACTGTGGATCGCGCCGCTGGCCACTGCCGCACTCCTGGTTGTGTGCGCACTATTCGCCCACGGCAACATACAGGTAGACGGCACCGACGTCGGCGATCATCCCTTCAGCGCCCGGCAGGCGCTGGCGGTCTCCACCATCGCGCAGGGCGTGTTGTGGATGACGCTGAACCTGGTGATGGCATTCGTGGTGAGTTTCTATCTCATCGACTGCCTGTACGCCGAGCGCCGCGATCGCAGCATCTATTTCTGGAAGTCCCTGCCCGTGTCCGACGGGCTCACCGTGGCATCCAAGCTCGTGGTGGCGATGGTGGTGGTGCCGCTCGGGGTGTGGGTGCTGGCGGGCGTGACTCACATAGCGATCAGTATCGTATTCGCCGCGCACTCCGCCCTCGGCAACCTGCCGTCACACGTGGTGGCATGGAATACGCTCATCTGGCTGCGGGTGGAATTGCTGCTGCTGCTCGGTCTCATCCTCGGCGTGCTGTGGAACGCGCCCATCAGCGGCTACTTCCTGCTGGTATCGGTACTGGCGCGGCGCAATGCGGTCATGTGGGCGCTGGGCATCCCGTTGCTGGTGCCGCTGCTCGAGCGCATCGTCCTCGGCACCCATTACATCTGGGCGTTCATGGCCTATCGGATCCACGGTATCTGGGATGTTCTCGCCAACCACGGCGACCTCAATTTCATCACCGGGCAGGCCAACAGCGACAGCCACTTCAACGTGCCGCCGATAGATGCACTCCTCGGCCAGCTGCACTTTCGCGCCGCCTTCCTGGCTCCGGACCTGTGGCTGGGACTGATCGCCGCGGCCGCCATGATCTACGCCGCGACCCGCATCCGCCGCTACCGCGACGACACCTGACTTGAGCAAGTTGCCGCGGCGCGGCGCGCACAAGACGCGCCGTTAGATCGCGCATATCATCCTCATGGGGACAGACGATTGGACCGCGGCGCGGTCGCGCTGCTCCAATACGGCGAGCCACAGGAGGTTTGTATGTTTGATACCAGCGCTGACAACGCGCGCTGACACCTGCGCATGTTCGTCGAGATCGGCAAAACCGGCGCCAACGTCGATCTGGAGCTGACCGGCGAATGGCGGGCGCTGCAGATCGCGCAGATTGACAGGGAGCTCGCCGCCGTCGAGCTGCCCGCGGGCAGCGCGCTGCGCATCGGGACGCAACGCCTTACGGCGCTCGACCTGACCGGCGCCTGGACGCTGCGCGAGTTCGTGCGGCGCGCGCGCGGCGGCGGGCGCGAGGTGAGTTTCAGCGGCGCGCCGCCCGATCTGCTGCGGCTGCTCGATGAAATGCACGCCAGCGCGGATGCGGCGCCGAGCGCGCCGGCAGCGCCACCCGCCGTGCCTGAGCACAGCGCGGTGCTCGCGAGCATCGGCCGCTACGCGGTGCGCGCCGGCGCTGACATGGTCGATGGGCTCGGCTTCCTCGGCCGCACCAGCGCCACCTTCCTGCGCAGTCTCACGAGCCTGAAACGCCTGCGGCCGATTTCCGTGGCGCGCCACGTGTACGACGCCGGGCTCACCGCGGTGCCGATCATTGCGCTCATTGGTTTCCTCATCAGCGTCATCATCGCCTACATGAGCGCGCAGCAGCTGCGCGGTCTCGGCGCCGACATCTACGTGGTCGATCTGGTCGCCATCGGGGTGCTGCGCGAACTGGGCGTGCTGCTGACTTCCATCATCGTCGCCGGCCGCTCGGGCAGCGCCTACGCCGCGGAACTCGGCTCGATGAAGCTCAACGAGGAGGTTGACGCCCTGACCGCGACCGGCGTCGATCCGTTCGAAGTACTGGTGGTGCCGCGGCTGCTGGGACTTACCATCGCGCTGCCGCTGCTCACCATCATCGCGGACCTGGTGGGACTTGCCGGCGGCGCCTTGCTGTGCCGCTATCTGCTGGACATGCCGCTTACCCAGTTCGTCGGCCGCTTGAACTATGCGATCTCGCCCAGCACCTTCTGGGTAGGGCTCGTGAAGGCCCCGGTGTTCGCCGTGCTGATCGGCCTGTGCGGCTGCTATCGCGGCATGCTGGTGCGCGACTCGGCGCGCGAGCTCGGGCGGCTGGTGACGGTGGCGGTGGTGCAGGCCATTTTCTTCGTCATCCTCGCCGATGCGCTGTTTGCGGTGCTGTTCATGGAAATGGATATCTGATGTATCCACTGCTGGAAGTGCAGGGGCTGGTCAACCGGTTCGGGCCGCAGCTGGTCCACGACGGCCTCGACATGCAGGTCGCGGAGGATGACGTGTTCGGCATCGTCGGCGGCTCAGGTTCGGGCAAGTCGGTGCTGCTGCGCACGATCCTCGGCCTGCAGCGGCCGCAGGCCGGCGTGGTGCGCATCGCCGGCAGCGACATCACGCACATGAGCGCCGCGCAGCTGCGCGGCGTCAAGGCGCGCTATGGCGTCAGCTTCCAGCAGGGCGCGCTGTACTCCGCACTGACGGTGCTGCAGAACGTGCAGCTGCCCATGATGGAACATCTTGAGCTCGCGGCGCAGGAGCGCGACGAGCTCGCGCTGCTGAAGATCCGCCTCGTCGGCCTGCCGGTGGATGCGGCCGGGAAGTATCCGGCCCAGCTCTCCGGCGGCATGGTGAAGCGCGTCGCGCTGGCACGGGCGTTGTCGCTCGATCCGAGCCTGTTGTTCCTCGATGAGCCGACCTCGGGCCTGGATCCGGTGAGCGCGGCGGCCTTCGATGACCTGGTGCTGTATCTGCAGCAACACCTGCGTCTCACCATTGTCATGATCACCCACGATCTGGACACGATCTTCCGTACCTGTAATCGTGTCGGGGTGATCGTGGACCGGCGCATGGAATCGGACACCCTGGAGCGCATCGTCGATAATCCGCACCCGTGGATCCAGGCTTACTTCCACGGCGAGCGCGCCCGCGCCCGCCGGGGGGCCGCGCATGGAGCGTGACGCCAACTACGCCGCGGCGGGCGCGTTCGTGCTGCTGGTGGCGCTGCTCGGGGGGTTGTTCGTCTATTGGTATTCCGACAGCCGCGAGCATCGCGACTACAACCGCTACGAGATCTACTTCACCGGCAGTGTCAGCGGGCTCGACCGTGGCTCGTCGGTGCGCTACCTGGGTGTCGGCGTCGGCCGCGTCGTCGACATCCGCATCGATCCACGCGACTCCGGCCGGGTGGAGGTAACGGTCGACATCGATTCGACCACGCCGATCTCCGAGCACACCGTGGCGGAGCTGCAGTTGCAGGGGGTGACGGGCCTCTTGTACATCGACCTGGGCGAGGACCGGACTAACAAAAGAATGGCGCCGGCGGTGGAGGGGCTGAAGTACCCGGTGATCCGTTCGGCGCCATCGCGCTTCGATGTATTCCTCTCGACCCTGCCGGAGCTCCTGGCGCAGACCGGCGATGTGGTCAAGCGCGCCGACCGGCTGCTGGGCGACGGCAATCTCAACGCGGTCGCGAGCGCGCTCGGGAACTTCGACCAGGCCAGCCGCAAGCTGCCGCAAACCGTACGCGATCTGAACTCCCTGGTGGCGGAGTTGCGCGGCGCCACCGCGGAGCTGAACGCTACGGCGCAGGGCGCGCATGGCGTGATCGATGCGGTGGGTCCGGACGTGCGGGCGGCCGGCGAGCGGCTGCGTGCGATCTCCGAGCACCTGGCGGAAGCCACCGATCAGCTCGACCGGGTGATCGCCGAAAACCGCCAGGACGTGCGTACCTTCACACGCGACGGCTTGCCGGAGATCGAACGCTTCGTGCGCGAAGGCAAGGCCGCCGCCCAGGACATCCGGGCACTCTCCGAGAGCCTGCGCGAGAATCCCGGACAGCTCTTGTATCAACCGCCGGTGCGCGGTGTGGAGATCCCACGGTGAAACTTCTACCGGGCGCTGCCGTGTTGTGCGTGCTGCTCAGCGGTTGTACCGGCCTGTTCCACAGCAGCGCGCGGCCCGATCAGACCTACTACCTGCGGGCTCCGGGCGGCGCGCCGGCGCCGCCAGCCACTGCGACGGCCGTGGAACCCGGCACGCGGGGCTCGCTGCGGGTCGAGCAGGCCGTGTCGGGCCCCGGACTGGACTCCTCGCACATCATGCTGGTGCAAGCGGATCACCGCATGAACTTCTATGCCGGCAGCCGCTGGCCGGGCACCGCGCCGCAGGTTATCGGGGCGCTCGCCGTCGAGACGCTGCGTGCCTCGGGCGCCTGGGACTCGGTGCAGGATTCGACCAGCCCGTTCCCGGCGAATTACCTGTTGCACATCACGCTGCGCCGCTTCGACGCGGACTATGGCGGCAGTGCCGCCGCCCCAGAGGTGCACGTGCTGCTTGATTGCACCATCGGACGGCGCGCCGGGCGTGAGGTGGTCGCGAGCTTCATGGCACAGGGCACGGCCACGGCCGCCGCCGATCGCATGAGTGATGTCGTGGCAGCGTTCGAGCAGGCCACCGCGGCCGCGCTCACTTCCATGTCGCAGCAGGCCGGCGAGGCGGTGAGCGCGCACGCCGGGCACACGGATGCTTCAGTACGCTGACAGGCCGCTCGCCTCCATGACGCGACCGAGCAGATAGCCAGCCGGGGAGGGGTCGGCGAATACCGCGGAGTCGGCGCTGTACTCGATGCCGAGCGCCGCGTGGTTGCCCCACAGCGTGTCGTAGTAGCGCAAGAGCTGCGCGGCCAGCGGCGTGGCGCGCGCCACTTCCACCGCGACGTTGGCCTCCAGGTTGTAATCGCCAAGGCTGCGGCGGGTCAGATTCGCCGAGCCGACGGTGAACCACAGGCGGTCCTGCCCGTAGATCGCGACCAGGCTGGTATGGAAACGCTCGCCGTGGGTGCGATACCAGCGCGCGTGCACGCCGCCCGCGCTGCGCGCCTGCAGTTCGCTCGCCACCGGCTGGTTGGGGATGCCGCTCAGCAGGCCCTGCGTTTCCTCGCCCGGATCGAGCAGCACGCGCACGCTGACGCCGCGGCTGGCGGCGGCCAGCAGCGCCTCGAGAACGGCGCGGTCTGCGAGTTTGAAAGCAGCCACGTCGATGGCGTCGCCTGGACTTGTCGCCTCGAGCCTCTCGAGCAGCGCGCTCAAGATCGCGCCCTCGGTGAGGGTCTGCACCCGCGCCGTCGGCCCGGCTGCAGTGGCGGCCGGCAGCGGCGCGTTGCCAGGGGCGGGGGCAGCGGTAGCGAAGGGCGCCGCATCGCCACGCCAGCCGGAAGCCCGCGCCAGCGCAAGTTCCGAGGCGAGCAGCGCCTCGAGCGGCTCGCCACTGAGGCGCAGCGCGGCGTTGGACCACCGCCCCTGTTCATCCTGCGGATTCGCCGAACCCACGATGCCGGTGAGTCCGCCGTGGCCGTCATCCGCGATGACGAGCTTGCGGTGATCGCCCGTGCGGCGCCAAGGCCCGGTGTACACGAGCCTGGCAGCGCGCAGTACGCCGGCGGCCGTGACCACGACGTCGACGCCGGCGGCGCGCAGCAGCGGCAGCGCGGCGGCGTCCGGGGTGTCGCTGGCCTGATCCGTGATGAGCAGCAGCTTGAGTGCCGGCAGCGCGCGCCGCCGTTCGAGCAGGGTATCCTGCAACTGCGCGCCGCGCGCCGGGGCGCCGGCGGCCGGCGCGCCCCCGATGAGCGCGTAGTCGAGCACGGCAAAGACGCGCGCGCCGCGCACCACCTCGAGCAGTTGCTCGAAAATCGCCTGGCTCACGACCGGTCGCCCGTAGGCGTCCGCGGCGGTGATGTCGGCAATGAAACTAACCTTATCCGCGGGCAGGTCGGCCAGGGCGGAGGCCACGTGCGCACCGGCGGGGAGGGACTTGTGGCTGTCCCACCAGCCCGCGGCCACCCAGGCGGTGACTACACAGCCGGCGAGTACACGCCGCCAGCGTCGCTCCAGGGTAAGCACACCGGCTTCAGGCCAGGCGGGGCGCGGCCGCGCTCGTCTGGCGCAGCAGGTGCGCGAACGGCACGACGCCTTCGGCCTGCTGGCTCAGCAGAGCCAGCAGATCGTCCGCGGTGCACGGCTCGCCGAACAATCGCCCCTGCCCGAAGTGGCAGTTGTTGGCGCGCAGGAACTCCAGCTGGCGCTGCGACTCGACGCCTTCCGCGATGACCTCCATCCCCAGGCTGCGGCCCATCTCGATGATGGTGCGCACGATGGTGGCATCGCCTGCGTCATCGCTCGCGTCGCGCACGAACGACTGGTCGATCTTCAGCGTGCCGATGGGGAACTGCTGCAGCGCCGACAGCGACGAATAACCGGTGCCGAAATCGTCGATCGACAGGTGCAGGCCCATCGCGTAGAGCTCATCGAGGAGGCGTACCGTGCGCTGCGGATCCGCCATCAGCGTCGTTTCCGTGATCTCCAGCTCGAAACAGGTCGGCGACACCCGGTGCTGCTTGAACACCGAGCGGCAACGCAGGATGAAACTGGCCTGGCGCAGTTGTTTCAGCGACAGGTTGAGCGACACGCGCCCGGGGTCCCCGCCCCGGGCCTGCATCTTGCGATAGTCCAGGCAGACACGATTCAGCACCCACTCGCCGATGTCCAGGATCAGGTTGGTTTCTTCCGCGAGCGGAATGAAATGCGAGGGCGGGATGTCGCCGTGCCCCGGCAGGCGCCAGCGCAACAGCGCCTCGGCGCCGATGATGCGGCCAGTGCGCAGGTCGACTTTCGGCTGGTAGCGGATGTTGAGCTCGTCGCGCTCCAGCGCACGCCGCAGTTTGCTCTTCAGCATCAGCCGCTCGACCGCGGCGGCGTTCATTTCCGGGGAGTAGAACGCGAAGGTGTTACCGCCGTTCTGCTTGGAGTAGTACATCGCCGCGTCGGCGTTGCGGATCAGATCGATGACGTTCTCCGCGTCGCGCGGACAGAAGGCGATGCCGACGCTCGCGGTCAGGAACACCTCGTGCTGGTTCAGCTGGAACGGGCGGGTGATTTCCGTGAGGATGGAGCGTGTCAGCTGCGCGATCGGCCCGCGGTTGTCGGTGTCGGCCGCCAGGCAGTCCACGAACAGCGCGAACTCATCCCCGGCGAGCCGCCCGACCACCGTATCGCGCGGCACGGCGCGCGTCAGGCGTTCCGAGAGCACCTCGAGGACGCGATCGCCGGCGCCGTGGCCGAAGGTGTCGTTCACCTCCTTGAAGCGGTCCATGTCCAGGTACAGCACCGCCACCACCTGGCCGGCGCGCAGCGTGCGCGCGATGGTCTGCTGCAGCACATGGTGGAACTGCATGCGGTTCGGGAGTTTGGTGAGCGCGTCGTAGCGGGCCAGGTAACGGATGCGCCGTTCGGCGCGCTTGCGATCGGTGATGTTGCGCGCCACGAAAATATTGCCCTGGAACTGCGGATCGTCGCTGTCGATGCGCGAGCCGGTGAAGGACACGGGTATCGTCTGCCCGCTGCGGGTGCGTACCACCGTCTCGCGCGTCTCCTGCGCCGCCTGCAACAGATCGAAGCCTGCGCGCTCGCTTTCCTCCAGCACGGCGAGAATGCCGCGGCCCAGGAGCTCCTCGTCGGCGTACCCCAGGAGCTTGCACGCCGCCAGGTTCGCCAGCTTGATCACCCCGTCCGGGGAGGTTACGAACACCGCGTCCGTCATGCTGTTGAGGACGCTGTGGAGGTAGCTCTTGTTAATGGTGGACTGCCGCAGCCGCCCGCGCATGCGCTCGAGCGCCTGCTGCAGATCCCCGAGCGCGTCCTTGCGCCCCACTTCCACCGGGCGCGTGTAATCACCCTGGCCGATCCGCTCGGCGCTCCTGATGAGTGGCGCCACCGGGCGGGACAGTTCCTGGGTTGCGCGCCAGATGAGGAAGGCGCCCAGTGCGCCGCCCAGGCCCGCTAAGCCCAAAGCCATGAGGATCGTGGCGCGCTGCCGCTCGGAGTCCAGCGCATCGAGTCGACTGCCGAGGGTGACTGCGGGCACCGCCGCCGCCTGCTCGAGGTCGAGGTCCAGGGACGCGAGCGTCTGCGGAGTGGCGGCACCGGGGATGTTCTCGACCATCGCCTGCACCGGCACGACGGCCTGCGTACTCATCGCCCCGCGGGTGGCGCCGCCCGTGCGCCGCCACCTGAAGAGCGTTGCCCCCGCCGTGTCGGTGACGGTAAGGGCCGCGACCGTGGGGTCGTCGATGAACGGCTGGAGCTTGCGCGCCACGGCGCCTGAGTCGCGGGCGCGCAGCGGCGCGGCGATGGAATCGGCGGCATGCGCAGCGACGCTTTTCGCGCGCGCCTGCAGCTCAGGGTCGAAGCTCTCATGCGCGGCGCGCTGCGCCAGCGCGTCGAAAGTGCGGGTGTCGCCGGCGTGGCGGAAGAGGAACAGCGCGTCGATCGCAGCCGCAACCACCAGCACGACCAGGAAGGCCGCACCCACGTATCGAAACTTGAAGTTGGCGGCAGTCACTGTGCGTGCGCCCAGGCGGGAGCGCCTTTCCCGCGAGTGCCTGATCCCCTTGATTTAAGGGAATCATCTTAACCGCCACCCCCGGGCCACGCTACCCGCCCGACCAGACCCTCTTGATATGTCCGAGCATCAGGCCGCGCATGGTGCCCATGGGATCCGCGGTGGCGGCGAATATCGGCGGCCGCCGCCGCAGCAGCTGCCAGTTCTCGCTGCGCAGCACCTGGCGCAGGTACTCGAGGTTGCGTTCTATCGCTTCCAGGTAGGGGTTGCGGCCAGCGTAGAGAATCTCGAGGTAGCGGTAAGCGCCGCGGAAATCGCCCTCCAGGCGCTTCTCGCGCACCTCGCTCACGAACTCCGGGGTCTGCCGCAGCAGGTCCAGGCCCGAGGCGTACTTGACCTGCGGGTAGCCCTGGGTGAACGGCAGCGCCACCCCGCCGAGCACGAACTCCGCGTACAGCCGGTCGCGGCATTTCTCGAGGTAACAGCGATCGGCCATCTGCGCGATCATGTCGGCCGTCCCGAGCAGGTGTCCGACCGTTATGTCACGCGGGTCGGGGACCTGCGCTTCGATGCGGGCGAAGGGCACCTCGTAGCCGGTGAAGTGAATGATCTGGGTGGCCACCGGCACCCAGGCGCCGAAGCCGAGCACCGGCAGGTATTCGCTGAGGAAGCGCGCGCCGCGCGACACGTGGGTGCGCGTGAACTCCGCGCCGTTGCGTGAGTTGCGGTCGTCCGCGCGCCGCAGGTAGCCGACGTCGTGAAAAAGTCCGGTGATGAGACCGACGACGGCGCGGGCGCCGCCCAGGCGCGCAGCCTGGTCCGCCTGCCGCTCGTACCCGACCAGCAGGCGCGCCAGCGCCAGGGTTATATCGAGTGTGTGCTGGCGGTCGTGATAGACCGTGTCGACGCCGTGGAATCCCGGCACCTCGCCGGCAAACAGCCGCTCGAAATGCGCGACGGCGCGCCGCAGCGGCTCCAGGTCGATCTGCGGCCAGGTGGGCCGGCAGAGCGCTTCGATCGCGGCGAGCACCGCCGCGGGTGAGCTCACCTGCACGCTGTTGGTAACATCAAAATCGCTGCGCCGCACGCTGGTCAACGGCCATCCCCTGTCAGGCCGGTAGGTGTAAAGCGCAGTCTAGGCAGTTGCCGCACCCGCCAGCCGTGAGGCGGCGCACACTTTCGGCCCCCTGCCAGGGTTGTCAGCCGAAATCGGCCACCACCGGAGCATGGTCTGAAGGGCGCTCGGCCTTGCGGGGCGTGCGGTCGATGACGCAGGCGCTGCAGGTGGCGGCGAGCGCCTCGCTGGCGAGAATGAGGTCGATACGCAGCCCGTGATTGCGCCGGAACGCGAGCATGCGGTAGTCCCACCAGCTGAAGGTCGCGGGCGGCTGTTCGAAGCGGCGGAACACGTCCGTAAGCCCGAGCGCCTCGAGGGCGCGCAGCGCCTGGCGTTCCGGCTCGCTCACGTGCACCGATCCCAGCCATTTCGCCGGGTCGTGCACGTCGCGATCCTCGGGTGCGATGTTGAAATCCCCGAGCACCACGAGCTGCGCATGTTGGCGGATTTCCTCGCCCAGCCAGTCCTTGAGGGCTGCCAGCCAGCGCAGCTTGTACTGGTACTTATCCGAGTCCGGCGCCTGGCCGTTGGGCACGTACAGGTTCACGACGCGCACGCCGGCGATGGTGGCGGCGAGTACCCGCCGCGAGGGGTCATCCAGTCCCGGGATATCGGTGATGATCCCGGCGCCTGGCGCGCGAGCGAGCAGCGCCACACCGTTGTAGGTCTTCTGACCGCTGAAGAGCACCTGGTAGCCGAGCTCGGTGAAGGCCGCCACCGGGAAGTCGGCATCCACAAGCTTGGTCTCCTGCATCGCGAGCACATCCACCTGCGATCCCGCCAGCCACTCGAGCAGCTGCGGCAATCGCACGCGCAGGGAGTTCACGTTCCAGGTCGCGATGCGCATGTCAGTAGATACGCAGGCCGCCGTACTTGGCGCGGATGCGCCTGTCCAGCACCCGCCAGCCGAGCGCAAAACCGGCACCGAGGCCGGCCAGTGCGCTCACCCACACCCAGCTCCACCCTGGGCGGTGCTGCACATCCGGCATGTTGAACAGGCCGCGCGCTGGCGGCGGGTCGTCCGCCGGCGCGCGCACTGCTGACGAGGCGGTCCCCGGCGGGTTAGCGGGCGCTGCGGCGCGCGCGGCCAGCAGATCCGCCTGCAGCCGGTCCACGTGCTCCTTAAGCCGCGCAACTTCCGCGCTGCGCGCGACGAGCTGCGGCCGCAGCGGCTCATCCGCGGACAGGTACGCCGCCCGGATCCAGCCGTCCTTGCCGCCAGCGAGGCGCACGTGCACTTCCTCGCCCGCGCGCTCGATCACCTCCACGCGCTCGCCGCTGTGCAGTGAGGCGATGCGATCACCGGCCCCGCCGGGGGCGCTGTTGACGCTCACCACCAGTTGTTCGATGACGTAAAGCCCTTCGGCGCGCGCCGTCGCGGCGCTCAGCCCGCACGCCAGGAGAAGCGCCGTGGGCAGCGCGCGCCGTGCCCTCACGCCGCCAGCTCGCCTGCGGCGAGGATGCCGTTCTGCTTCAGCAGCGCGCGCACATCGGGCCGGCGGCCGCGGAATTCGATGAACGCCTCGAGCGCGTCGCGACTGCCGCCGCGGCTCAGGATCGCGTCGAAGAATCGCTGCGCGGTGGCACGATCGAACACGCCACGCTCCTCGAACGCGGCGAAGGCGTCGGCGGCCAGCACCTCGGCCCACTTGTAGCTGTAGTAGCCGGCGGCGTAGCCGCCGGCGAACACATGTCCGAAGCTACTGGGGAAACGGTTCCACTCCGGCACCGGCACGACGGCCACCTCGCTTCTGACTTCGCGCAGGATCGGCAGGACGCGCCCGCCGGCTTGCGGGGAGTATTCGGCGTGCAGACGAAAATCAAACAGCGCGAATTCCAGCTGCCGCATGGTCGCAAGACCGGCGTGAAAGCTGCGGGTGGAAATGAGGCGCGCCTGCTCCAGCGCCGGCAGCGGCGCGCCGCTGGCGAAATGCCCGCAAATGCGCTGCAGCACGTCCGGGTGCCAGGCATAGTTCTCCATGAACTGGCTGGGCAGTTCGACCGCGTCCCACGCCACGCCGTTGATGCCGGCGATGCTCGGGTAGTCGACGCGCGTGAGCATGTGGTGCAGCCCATGGCCGAACTCGTGAAACAAGGTCACCACGTCATCGTGGGTGAGGAGCGCGGGACGTTCGTTTCCGGGCGGCAGGAAGTTGCACACCAGGTACGCGACCGGCAGCGCGGCGCCCGAAGGCAGCTGTTTGCGACCGATGCACTCGTCCATCCACGCGCCGCTGCGCTTGTGGGGGCGGGCGTAGGCGTCCAGATAGAAGCTGCCGATGGCAGCACCGCCGGCTGCGGTGATCACGAAGTAGCGCGCATCCCGGTGCCAGACCGGCACGTCGCGGCGTTCACTGATGCGCACGCCGAAGAGCCGCTGCGCGACTTCAAAGAGTCCGCTCAGGACCCGCGGCAGCGGAAAGTATGGCCGCAGCTCTTCCTGTGAAACCGCGTAGCGCTCGCGCTGCAGCCGCTCGGCGTAAAAGCCCACATCCCACGCCGGCAGCTTGCGGCCGGCGAAGTCCTGCAGTTCCTCGAACTCGCGCAGCGCAGCTGCCCGGGCGGTGCGCGCCATCTCGTGCAGAAACTCCGTAACCTCATCGACGCTGTGCGCCATGCGCGTCGCGAGCGCGTATTCGGCGTAACTGCGGAAGTCCAGCAGGCGCGCGGCTTCGTGGCGGCGCCTGAGGATGTCCTCCATCAGTGCGGCATTGTCCCAGCGACCGGCGTTCGGCCCCTGGTCGGAAGCGCGCGTGGTCCATGCCTCGTAGAACGCCCGCCGCAGCTCGCCGGATTCCGCGTCGGTGACCACCGCCACGTAGGTCGGCTGGTCGAGCGCCAGCGTCCACCCCGACACGCGCTGCTGCGCGGCGCGGCGGCGCGCCTGCTCGATCAGCATCTCGTTCAAGCCGCGCAGCTCGCCAAGATCGTTGCCGTGCCAGCTCCAGCCGTTGGTGGCGTCCAGCACGTTCTCCTCGAACTTTGCCTGCAGCTGCGACAGCTCGAGCATCGCGGTCTTGAAGCGCGCCTTGCGGTCGGCGGGCAGACCGACGCCCGCGAGACGAAAGTCGCGCACCGCGTGCTCGATCACCTGGCGCTGCACCGGCGCCAGCGCCGTTCCTTCCTGCTCGGCGATGGTGCGATAGGCGTGGAACAGGGGCTCGCTTTGCGACCGATCCGTGTGGTAAGCGGACAGGAGCGGCAGGCAGGCGTTGTAACCGGCACGCAGCGCGTCGGAATTGAGCACGGCGTTGAGATGGCTCACGGGTGACCAGGTGCGCGAGACGCGGTGCTGCAGCTCCTCGAGCGGTTCGATGAGGGATGCGAAGGTGGGATTGGCGATGCCCGACAGCTCCGCGAGCCGCGCGCGGCTCGAGTCGAGCAGCTGCCGCACCGCCGGCTCGACATGCTCAGCGCGGATTTGCGTGAACGGCGGCAGGGCGTCCTGGCCAAGTAACGGGTTTTCCATGCATCTCGTCCGGTGGAATCGGCACTGCATTGTAGCGGCTTCGTGGCGCGCTGTTTCGTGGGGTGAAACAACCGGCGGACATCCTCATATAACATGCAGGCCGCGCCTTGATTTTACGCGGCACGGAAGGGCTTTATGGACGGACAATACGATCTGATCGTCATCGGTGCCGGCAGCGGCGGGCTGGCTGCCGCCCAGCGGGCCGCCGAATACGGCGCCCGGGTGGTCATCATCGAGTCAGGGGCGCTCGGCGGCACGTGCGTCAACGTCGGTTGCGTGCCGAAGAAAATCATGTGGAACGCGGCCGAGACCGGCGCGGCACTGCACAATGCCGACGGCTACGGCTTCCAGCTCGAGGTCGGACGGCACGACTGGGCGCTGCTCAAACAGCGGCGCGACACCTACCTCCAT